>Ga0105044_10013470_pt1 | contig 11101 bp, 13 predicted proteins | sample MAT01_FD_78092 | JGI IMG/M metagenome (GOLD analysis project Ga0105044, IMG submission 78092) | Freshwater microbial communities from Lake Fryxell liftoff mats and glacier meltwater in Antarctica - MAT-01 | ecosystem: Environmental > Aquatic > Freshwater > Ice > Liftoff microbial mat | place... | reverse complement strand
CAATGACCAATGACCCAATGACCAATGACCAATGACCCAATGACTAATGACCAATGACTAATGACCAATGACTAATGACCAATGACCCAATGACCAATGACCAATGACCCAATGACCAATGACCCAAAAAGCCACTCCGCCGCCTTTGGAAATTCCAGCCCCCATCTATCTTCAGTATGTCTTCCTTGGGGGTCGGTTTCCGTCCTTATCTGCAATTGTACCCGGTCGGATCCCCGTGTCTCCATGGATTCTTTGAATCGGTGCATGTTGGGGATCATTCCTGCACCTTCCTTGGCCCCCGCATAGAGATAGATTTTTGTGCTGGAATATGGCATAAAGCGCACCGGTTCGAAATAGACCTTAGGCGCGGCCCAGAGCGAGGGCGAAAAAATCATGAATTTGGAAAAGACTTGAGGGTAAAAAATGCCTGCGTAGATGCTGATAAGGCCGCCCATACTGCTGCCTCCGATACCCGTGTGTGCCCGGTCTGGCAGGGTGCGAAAATGCTCATCTATATGCGGTTTGAGGGTCTCAGCGAGGAATTGGGCGTATTCCTGGCCAAGGCCATCGCCCCAGCGCTGTGAATCGTATGGGGAATATTCTCGTATGCGCTCGCTGCCACCGTGGTCAATCGCGATGACGATGAAACCGCTCACGCCACGTTCTGACAAGGCAGCCAATTGCCGGTCCACGGCCCAGGTGCCAAAGGGAGCGGTGTCTTCAAACAGGTTTTGGCCATCCTGAAGGTAGAGCACGGGGTATCGTTTGTTGGTGGTAGCGTAATCCCATGGAAGCAATACAGAAATGCGTCTTCGGCGGCGGAGTTGTGGTACATTGAACCTTTTGGATACAATCTGTATATCAGGGTAAAATTTTGGATCGTAGCCTCCGGAGTGCTGCTTCCAGTTCGGCACCACATCATTTACTTTGCCTCGGGGGGCTTCCATGCTCCGGTTGGCAGGAGGGAATCCGTTGGGGGCCAGTTCTTCGGCTTCCCAGCCCCCTTTCACATATTTATACTCAAACTTTTCGACCGTGGGCGGCACTACTTGAAACGTGTATTGGTAGTGGCCTTCTTTGACTTTCAGCATCTTGTACTGCTCGTCACGGGTAACCCAGCCATTGAAATTACCCGTGAGAAACACGGGTCGGGCATCGTCGTTGGGCGTAAAAAGTTCGAGGGTGAGCATCATGGGAGCAGAAGCGGCGCTATGGTTTGGCGCAAAAGGATGGGTACGCATGAAGCGAAAGTAGATTGGCCATTGGGCGGGGCAAAACTAATGCCAGAGCTGGAGCTTTACTCTCTAAATTTATCCAACAGGTGCGCCAATTCCATGGCTTCGGATTCAGAGAGTTTGCCCCCTGCTGAACCACCGCCCATAAATCGTGCCTGTTCAATGTCGGAGAGCAATTTTTTTCCCAATTCGGAGATGGTAACGATGACCATGCGACGGTCTTTTCCGTGAGGTACACGTTCTAAATGGCTACTGAGTCGGAGTTTTTCAACCAAACGGCTCACGTTGCTGCTTCGGTCAAGCATACGACTTTTGATGTCAAGCACCGAAAGCCCTTTGGGCGCACTGCCATTGAGGATGCGAAGGATATTGTATTGCGGACCAGTAAGACCAAAAGGCCGCAATTGGCGGGTGATGGAGCAATCGAGCCAGCTGGCAGTAAAAAGGATGTTCAACAGCACCTTTTGGCGGGCCGGCATTGGCTTAGTACTCTTGAGTTCCATTTCTAATTTCATGACGCAAACCTAAATGTTTTAACACTAAACAAAAAACCTTTTAAAGGGTTCTGGAGAATGAAAGCTGCAATCGAAATACTTTTGCGGTTTTACCCGCCGAAGCTTTAGCGAAGGCGGGCTAGTAACCTCTCACGTCTCTCACACTTCTCACTCAAATGCAATACGACGTTACAGTCATCGGTTCCGGGCCAGGCGGTTATGTAGCCGCTATCCGTTGTGCACAATTGGGCCTAAAAGTTGCCATCATCGAACGCTACCCCGTGCTGGGCGGCACCTGTCTCAACGTGGGCTGCATCCCCTCAAAAGCACTGCTCGACTCATCCGAACATTTCCACAATGCTGCACATACCTTCAGTACGCACGGCATTGATTTGAAAGACTTGAAGGTGAACTTGCCCCAAATGATCCGCCGCAAAAACGAGGTGGTGCAGGAAAACAACAAAGGCGTGGAGTTCCTGATGAAGAAAAACAAGATAGACGTGCTCTACGGCCACGGCTCTTTTTTGTCCAAAAACCGCTTGAAAATAACAGGCAAGAGTGGTGAAATAAAAGAAATCGAAACCCAGCACGTCATTATTGCCACCGGCTCGAAGCCGATTGTCCCGGCGAATTTCAACTACGACAAACATCGCGTCATCACCAGTACCGAAGCCCTCAACATCGAAAAAGTGCCTGAAAGTATGGTTGTCGTCGGTGGTGGGGTGATCGGGCTGGAATTGGGCAGCGTCTACGCCCGCCTTGGCACCAAAGTCCATGTGGTGGAATTCCTAGACCGCATCATCGCTGCTATGGATTCTGATTGCAGCCGGGAACTGATGAAATCGCTCAAAAATTTGGGCATGGAATTTCACCTCCGTTATGGGGTAACCGATGTAAAGCCCTCAAAATCAAAGGTAAAAGTGACAGCCAAAAGCCGCGACGACGAATCAAAAACCCTCTCCTGGGAGGCCGACTATTGCTTGGTGTCCATTGGCAGAAAGCCTTATACTGATAATCTTGGACTAGAAAACACCGGCATTACACTCGACGAAAGAGGCCGTATTCCCGTGAACGACCACTTGGAAACTTCCGTGCCGGGCATCTACGCCATTGGCGACGTGGTGCGCGGGGCAATGCTGGCGCACAAGGCCGAAGAAGAGGGTGTTTTTGTGGCAGAGACCATCTTGGGACAAAAACCGCACATGAATTACAACCTGATTCCCGGTGTGGTGTACACCTGGCCGGAAGTGGCCAGCGTAGGATACACCGAAGAACAACTCAAAGAGGCAGGTACAGCGTACAAATCGGGCAAGTTTCCCTTCCGCGCCCTGGGTCGCGCCCGAGCGAGCATGGATTTGGACGGTATGGTGAAGGTATTGGCCGATAAAGAAACCGACGAAATCCTCGGCGTACACATCGTGGGCGCCCGTGCGGCAGACATGATTGCCGAAGCCGTGGCCCTCATGGAGTTCCGTGCGAGCGCTGAGGATGCTGCCCGCATGAGCCATGCACACCCTACTTACACGGAGGCCTTCAAGGAAGCCTGTTTGGCGGCCACGGGGAATCGGGCCTTGCACGTGTGATGGGCTTGGCGACGTTTTTGACAGATCCCCTCCCCTCATCCGATGATTCCAAAGTCATCGGATGAGGGGAGGGGATAACAGGGAAATAGATTTGTTACCTTTTGCCAATCTAACCTTGCGCAAAACAAAATATCGAAGCCGCTCAAAACTTTTATCATCTATGCCTCTGCCGACCGCGACTTGCGCAAGGGATTGGAAAAACCTCCTCAACCTCCTGTTTATATCCCTCCGTACCATCACCAAAGTAGTGGTTTTGAATGGGAAACCCTGTTTTCGATTCTGAAAACAATACTTGTTTTGGTATTGCTTTGGGGCTTTTTTCAAGCATTAGTTGATTGTGGCGTAATTACTATTTTGCCAGAAGAAAAAAGGGATTATTTTGACACCGTTCCTAACCCTCGTCCATGGAAATAAGATCAGGCCAATTCCAGTGTTTTGTTTTCAAGTTTAATGCTGACACTAATTTCTGCTTGCATTGCTTTGAAAACACGCACGATGGTGTCGATCGTGGCACTGTTCGCGTTGTTTTCCAACTTAGAAATCTGAGATTTTTTTACCCCGACCAGCTGCCCAAGTTCTTCTTGGGTAAGTTTCCGTTCCAGACGCGTTCTGCGAATCATCTCACTGATGATTTCCATACGGAGCGCATACTCGTATTGCTCTCTGGGTTCCGTTCCAAGCATTCCAATATGCTTGTTTTTCATTTCTTCCAGCGTGTACGTTTTTACTTTGCTGTGTGCCATATTACAATCAGTTTATTGATTTTAAAAGTATAATTCTCTGACTCCTTCGGCCTTTTCAATTTCTTTTAGTGGAACTTTGTCCGTTTTTTTGACCATGCCGTGCCCCTGCCACTAGGGTGTTTTGATTGTCTCGCTTATCCCAAAAAGCAAACAATCGGTATTGGAGGTTTCCGTACTTCGTGCGGAGTTCCCAAATCTCTTTTGTCAATTTCTTGAAAAGTTTGGGGTCGTTGGTCTGCTGCGCTTTGTCAATGTTAAAAAGTATTTTGGCAACTACCTTTGGGTCAAGTTCTTCAAAGAATTCATCAACGTCTTCAAGAAAAATTGTGGTAAATTTTTGCACGTCAATAATGGCTTAGTGAAAAATTATTGATTGCAAAGGTAATCAATGTTTCCAAATATAGAAACATTGGTTGCGATTAACTTTATCTCTAAAAATGCTAATCTCCTTCTCCCATGCAGGTCGTCGCTTCTCCGCCAACCTCTCCAAACCCATTGACCTCTCCATCCCCTTGCGCGACGGCGCGGAAAACCCGAACTGTTTTTGGGCGCCGATGCCCGAGTTCTCCCCCGTTCGGGCAGGCGATTTTGTGGGAAGTACAGCAGAAGGCGGGGTAGTCAATTTTTTCAACGTCCGGCTCAACCCGCACGGCAACGGCACCCATACTGAATGTGTGGGTCACATTGCCCGGGAGCGTTTTGTGCTGCGCGAATGCTTGTTGGAATCCCATTTTTTGACAAAAATCGTCAGCCTCTACCCCCGCCGGACGGAGGAGGGAGATCGGGTAATCTTTCGGGATCAGATGGAGGAAATTTTTTCAGAAAATGAGGCAGAGGCTTTGATTATCAGGACGCTACCGAACGACGACCTGAAACTTCGCCAAAATTATTCCGGCTCAAACCCGCCTTACCTGCACCACGAGGCAGTGGAATTTTTGGTGAAGTGCGGGGTGCAACACCTTCTACTAGATTTGCCTTCCGTGGATCGGGAAGAAGACGGCGGACAACTGCTTGCACACCGCGCTTTTTGGCAATACCCCCACGCGACGCGCAGCCAGGCTACCATTACCGAAATGGTGTTTGTGCCCAATTCGGTGCGTGACGGGCTTTACCTGTTAAATCTTCAAACTACTTCCCTGGATTTGGATGCAAGCCCGTCGAAGCCGGTGGTTTTTGAATTGAAGGACGCATAGCAGTAACAGTTTATCCCCAAGTTGCGCTATTTATCGTCCCCAAAAAACGAGATAATCTTGTCCGCCAATTCCATGCCGATATAAGCCTGGGCCTCCATCGTGCTGGCGCCGATATGCGGGCTACAGGAAACTTTGGGGTGACAGAGCAGGGCCTCCAAGGGTGTTGGCTCGTTTTCAAAAACGTCGAGACCAGCACCGCCAATTTTCCCCGAATTCAATGCGGCAAGCAAAGCCGTTTCGTCAATCACCCCGCCGCGTGCCGTATTGATAAGGATTGCGCCCGTTTTCAATTTTTCCAGTTCGGCAGCACCGAGGAGCGGTTTGCCAATGCCGGGTATGTGAAAACTAAGGATGTCAGAATCGCGCAAAACTTTTTCCAAAGACTCGGTAGAAATGGTTAGCCCAAGTTTCAGGTCTTGATGCTCGCCAATTTGGATGCCGATTTCGGCTTCGCTCACAAAGGGGTCGTGCGCCCGTACCCGCATTCCGAGGCCAAGTGCAATTTTGGCGAGTTCCTGCCCAATTCGCCCAAAACCGACGATGCCCAGTGTTTTTCCTTTGATTTGGAAGCCGGACTCAGATTCTTTTTTGAGTGTTTTGAAATCTCCGCCCACCGCTAGTTCGCGGTTGCTTCGCTGAAGCATCCGGGCGAGGGTGAAGATATGGGCCGTGGCCAATTCTGCCACTGCACGCGACGATGCTTGTGGTGTATTGAACACCTGAATGCCCTTGCTTTGGGCATATTCCACGTCAATATTGTCAAGGCCGACTCCACCGCGCCCGATGATCTTCAATTTTTTGGCGCCGTCAATCACGGCCTTGGTCACCTTGGTGGCACTGCGCACGATGAGCACATCGTAATCGGCAATGCCGGAAGGGAGATCTTCTTGTGCGATTTTTTCTTCGCTAACTTGATAAGAAGCCTCCTCAAGGAGCAGGAGACCGTCGGGATGGATGCCGTCGTTGGCGAGTATTTTGATCATGATGTTAATTCAGGAACGGGTGTGAGCAAGAGAAGTTTAGCGGCTCAAAGGTAGGCAAGCAATTCGCGAATGAGTAACCGCATCTTTGGTTCTGCGGCTTGTGCAGTAGAAATAACATCTTCCAGCGTAGTTACCCGAATGGCCGAGCGTGGAAAAGAGACATTACTGACCAGCGAAATCATCAAAACGGGCAATCCGCTATGTCTTGCTACCAGTACTTCCGGGATGGACGACATGCCCGTGCAATCGCTTCCGAGGCTGCGCAGCATTGAATATTCTGCAGGTGTTTCAAGATTGGGGCCGGACAAGGCCGAATAGACCCCTTCGAAAGCCCGGATACCATACGTTTTGGCGATTTCCATAGCCCGACAGCGCAAGACCTCATCGTAAGTATGCAGCATGTCGGGGAAACGTGGGCCGAGGCGTTCGTCGTTGGCGCCCCGCAAAGGGTTTTCGGGAAGCAGATTGATGTGGTCGCTTACCACCACGAGGTCGCCTGCGCGAAAATGAGGGTTTACGCCGCCGGAGACATTGGTGATGACAATGCGTTCAATACCAAGGGCTTTTAGGACTCGAATGGGGAAGGTTACCTGCTCCATCGTCCAGCCTTCGTACCAGTGAAAACGCCCGGCCATGACGACGACCGGGTGCTTGCCGAGATGGCCAAAAATCAGCTTCCCCTTGTGGCTTTCCACGGTGCTTTGGGCAAAATGCGGAATGTCTTGGTAATTGATTTCAGCTTCGACGCAAAGGTCGTCCGTCAAATTTCCCAGTCCTGTGCCGAGCACAATACCAGTTTGAGGTTTAAAATCGGTACGACTGTGAATAAAGGCTATGGCTTCCTGGATTTGTTCGTAGAGCGGCATGACAATGCTTGAATTCATGAGCCGCAAAGTTCGCGAGATCAGTCTATATTAAAGTGAATTTCTCCCTTCCAGCTATCCAATAAAAACCGCATAGCGGTGCCATTATAGTAGCCCGAATGGGCGGGTTGGAATAAGAACCGCGTAGCGGTGTAAATATGGTACAAAAAGAGCCGAGACATTGCTGCCCCGGCTCCATGAAAACACCTAAAACCCTATTAACTAACCTTATGAAAACTCTTTTTGGGTGGCTTAACCGACTTGGATGCTTTTCATCACCGGCTTGGCCTCTTCCTTTTTAGGAAGTTCGATATTTAAGATACCATTTTCATAAACAGCTGCAATCGCATCTTGGTTCACTGTGTTCGGCAATTTAAACGAACGTTTGAAAGATTCGTATCGAAATTCACGGCGGAGGAAACGACTTTTATCGGCGGAACCCTCTTCTGTTTTTTCTTCGCGCTTTGCCGTAACGATCAGATGCCCGTTTTCGACATTGAGTGCAAAATGTTGTTTTTCAAAGCCTGGAGCAGCCAATGCTACTTTGAAGGCATCCCCGGTCTCTGTCACATTTACTGCCGGATGGCTGAGTTGAGCGTCGTTGCCTACGAACTCGCCGATACCCCGGTTGAGCAGTTCATCAAAAAAACCGTTGGTGAAGAATTTGGTTGCAGGGAAGGGTTGAACTTTAACAATGCCTGTCATTTTTTTACAAAATTTTGATGGTGAAGGTTGAGATTGTTTGTCAGCAAGAAACTTGCGATGCTATTTCTGAGGCCGACTTGTCTACCGTTGGGCAGACATTACTCCTTATTCAATCCTTGTACCATTTGCTAAAAGCGCTCGTTTTGGCAATTTTTTGAAAAAACAGGGTGACATAATGGCGCTTACTTTTGTTTTTTAATGACATAATGGCATTTTTTTGTATCTCCCCCCTCGTTCTATACATCATAGAAGGTTTTTGATCCTGTAAATAAGATTCACACGATACATTTGCCTTTGGAATCATCCGACCTTTTTCCTGAACCTGCTCTTTTTCCTCGTTAATTTTTACCCAAACCAATCAATCATGCCGCTTAGCCAACCGCTTGCCGAATTGCGCCAGAGTCTTGAAGCGCAAATCCGGGAAAACCAACTCCCCGAGGCACTCAACGCGCTCCTGGCCCAACTCCCTGAAGGCTCGGAGCTGCAGCGCATCGTGTCTGCTCTGATTGCGCGGCTCAATGCTGCCAACAAAGAGCGGTATCGTGACACGATTTCCATGGAAGAATATTCCCGGCTTGTCTCTCAGGTGCGGGCTGATTTCTTCGACCTGCTCGCTGCGTTAACGGAGGGGGATTTTTTACCTGCCGAAGCCGAAACTTCAACCAGTAAGGGAAATAAAGTTGGTAAAACAGGCAGTGTCCTCTACCGCGTTCCGAATCAAATGCCCCTCCAAAAGCCTACCCGTTGCACCATCCGCGTGGCGGTGGACGAAGACGCCATTTTGGAAAACATTGTGCTGGACGAAAACGTGCAAATGAAATCCCGCGTCGAAATATCCGACGTGATGCGGGCAGAACTTGTTGATCCAGAAGGAGATGCCTTCAAAATAAGCCCGCTCAACGCCCCCAACCAACTCGTGCGCGATGCTGGCTATACCGAATGGAATTTCAGCGTCACACCCCTGCGGGAGGGTGTGCATCAGTTGCTGGTCAAAGTTTCCATCATGGAAATCGTGCCGGGTTACCCCGAGCCGATACCGCGTGATGTGTCGGTGATGGAAACCGTGACGATTTTATCTGCCGTAGCCTTGGTGAAGGAGGATGCCGAGCCTATGGGCAGCACTCCAAGCCCCGACCCTCCTTCCGAATTCAAGCCCAGCGGCCAATCCTTTGCCTTCCTGAGCACGGCCACAGCGCAAGGTGAATTCGAGATCAGTTATTCGAAAGGCGTGGCTGCGCCGCCTTCCCCAAGCCCCTCCAAAAGCGGAGGATTAAGCAGTGGCGCTCGTGCACTGGCCCTATTCCTGGCTTTTCTTGTATTGATCCCAGCAGGGACCTGGGCATTTGCGCCCGAAATACCCGCTTGGGTCAATGCCCGATACGTTCAGGACAGTCCGGAGGCATATACCGAGTTTATTGAAAAATTCCCCGACAGCCCGCGCCAGGAGAAGGCTTATTTCTTTAAAGCCGAATCGAGTGGCCAATTGGCCGACCTGCGCGTGTACCAGCAGCAGTTTCCGGAGGGGAAATTTGAGGCAAAAGTGGTGGGCAAAATCGTTGCGCTCGAAATCAAAGCCGTGCAGCGCATCCAAGCTCAACCCGATGCGCTGAACATCCGCCAGTTTGTGGCCAATTTCCCCGAAAGCGAGCGACTGCCGGAGATCAAACAAGCCCTGGAGGCCCGCGCTGAACTTCGCGTGGGTTTGCTTCCCGTACTGGAGGAAGCCTACGTCGCTTCCGTGCAAGCAAAACCAACCGAGACCAAAGTGGCTGCCTACCTCCGCGACTTCCCTCGGCAGGAGCGACTGAACGAGGTGGCCGAGGCCGCAGCATCTAGGCCAGAAGTCCTTGTAAAAGCCCGATTGTTCCTGGATGAAGCCATCACCCGGAAAGTGGAGGTCGCTACCACCGCCGACCAAGTGCGTCAGGTGCTACCCGCGCTCGAAAGTGCTGGCGACAGTGCAACTGCCACCAAAGTCGAAAAATTGGTGGAACAAAAACCAGTGATTAGGCAGCAGTTGCGGCAGCAGGTTCGCCAAGCCAGCGAAAGAGTGCGGCAACGGGACAAGTCAGAATTTCCTCAAAGTATTGAACAAAAAGTACCCAGGTAAAAACTACCGCCTGCCCACCGAAGCAGCGTGGGAATGCACTGCCAGAGGGGGTTTTGAAGCCAAATGAGCGGTAGTTCTGGGGTAATGATCACCTCAACTTCTCATTCGCAGCATGCCGAGCAGCATCGCGATGGGTCTTTTTGTCCAGATTTTTTTGGAGTGCTTCCGTGAGATCAATACCCGTTTGGTTCGCAATGCACAGAATCAGGAACAGCACGTCGGCCATCTCGTCGGCGAGTTGGGCTGGTGCATCGGCGGCGTCTGCGGGGTTTTTGAACGACTGCTCGCCGTAGATACGCGCCATGAGTCTCGCCACTTCGCCCACTTCTTCCATGAGCAGGGCCGTGTTGGTGAGCTCGGAATAATATCGGACGCCAATGGTTTTAATCCATTGGTCCACACTAAGTTGTGCTTCTTGGATTGTCATGCTAATCAAATTAAGTGAAATGATTGCACACGTGAGTAATCAAGCCAAAGCTGAGTTGTCATCCTGACGGGACCTGTCCGCATCAAGTGCGCTTTGGCCGAGTGCTTGCTCTCAAAGAGAATCCCAAAAGGGCAAATACTCGGCCGAAGCGCACTTGATGCGGACAGGTCCCGTCAGGATGACAACTCAGCTTTGGCTGAACTATTTAGCAGCATTGAGGTGACATCTCCGACGAAGGAGGAGGTGTCGCCTCGGACCTCAATCTTCATTGCCGGTTTTTTAGGTGTCACCTACCTCGTGCCTCGGCAGATGTCACCTAAAAAACTCAAGCTGTAGGAGTCTGCCCTCCGCCATTGCTTCGGCCCCCTCCGCCGCCGCCATTGCGTCGTTGACCACCGCGAAAAGGCTGTTTTTGTCCACCTTCTTTTCGTTGTCCATCGCCGCCACTTCTGCGGGGAGGATTCGACCTGCCGCCGCTGCTTTGGCGCTGGGCGTGGCGTTGTTCAGGCTCTTCAGCAAGACCGGGCGGGAGCGGGAGTTTGGGCACTTCTTTGCCAATGAGTTTTTCGATGCGCTTCAGGCGCAGGAGGTCGGCGTGATTGATGAGTGTGAGGGCGGTGCCTTTGCGTTCGGCGCGGGCCGTGCGACCGATGCGGTGCACATAATCTTCGGCATCGCGGGGGGCTTCAAAGTTTATCACGAGATCAATCCCGTCAATGTCAATGCCACGGCTCAGCACATCGGTGGCAACAAGGATGTCAATTT
>Ga0105044_10013468_pt1 | contig 11101 bp, 7 predicted proteins | sample MAT01_FD_78092 | JGI IMG/M metagenome (GOLD analysis project Ga0105044, IMG submission 78092) | Freshwater microbial communities from Lake Fryxell liftoff mats and glacier meltwater in Antarctica - MAT-01 | ecosystem: Environmental > Aquatic > Freshwater > Ice > Liftoff microbial mat | place... | reverse complement strand
TCCGCCGCCGAAAGGCGCGCGCCATTTTCCAGCGGCGGCGGCCCCTTGAAACGCTCCCGGAGAAGCGCCTTGAACTTCGGGTTCGCGGTCATGGCGCGAGGATAGCGGGCGCGGGCGGGATGGTCAAAGCGGCCTTCATTCGAGGTAGCGGAAATCGACGCTGGCGAAGAGCGCGTGCTGGAGTTGCGTCCAGGTCTCGGGGGTCGGCGTGGGGCCGCAGGTGAGGAAGCGGCGGCACTTTTCCAACTCACCTGCCGACGGAGCCCGACCGAGGGTGCGCCGGAAGACGGAGACGATTTTTTCCTCCTCACTGCCGGACTGCGCCATCGTCTGCTCCGCGGCGGCGCGCGCCTGCTCGAGGACGAAGGGGTGATTGAGAAAGTAGAGCGCCTGCGGGGCGACGGTGCTGACGTGGCGCTGGCCGATGGTCGTGTTGATGTCGCCGAAGTCGAAGACCTCGAAAAGCTCCAGCCGCTTATTGCGGAAAGCCGGCGTGTAAACGCTCCGCCGCGTGTCCGCATAGACATAGCTGTATTCGGTGTTTTGCGCGGAGAAGCTATTCGCGTCGATGTCGCCCGCAGTGCCGATGTTCAGCCCGCCGTACTTCAGATCGAGCCTGCCGCTCACCGCGAGCAGGGTGTCGCGGAGCTGCTCGGCATCGAGTCGCCGGCGACTGGCGTGGGCGAAGAGCGGATTCTCGCCGCGACCGACGGCCTGCTGCCAGGTCCGCGAGAGCACGATCTCGCGCACGAGCTTTTTCACGCTCCAGCCTTCCTCGACAAAGCGCGCCGCGAGAAAATCGAGCAACTCCGGGTGCGACGGCGGCTCGCCGGTGGTGCCGAAGTTATCCACCGTCCGCACCAGACCCGCGCCGAAGAGCCAGGTCCAGACGCGGTTCACGAAGACGCGCGCGGTGAGCGGATGCTCCGCGCTGGCGATCCAGTCGGCGAGTTCCCGGCGACCGCTTTCGTCGGGCGAAAGCGCGGGCGGCCCGGTGCGCAGCGCCACTTGCAGAAAGCCGCGCGGCACGGTCTCGCCGCGTTGCTTCTCGACGCCGCGCACGCGCACTGGCGTGTCGGCGGGCTCCGTGTCGTCGCGCACGGCCATCGCGGTGTGGCGCGGCGGGCCGGTCTTGGTGAGCTTTTTGAGTTCCGCTTCGAGACCCTTCACGTGCCGCTTCGCTGCCTTGGTGCTGGCCGCATCCGCGGTGTCGTCCTTGAGCAGCGTGGCGTCGATCTCCTCCTCGGCGAGGAGCTGGAGCGCATCCACCGTGACGTAGCCTTGGGTGCCTTCGTTGGAGATGAGCACGTAGCCCGCGCCATCTTTTTCAAAACGATAGCGCCCGAGCGAAACGAAGTGTCCGTCGATCGGCGGCGGTTGCGTCTCGTCGAGGTACACGGTCTCCTCGCCATCGGCGTGGAGGATGTTGACGCGCACGTGGTTCGCACGCCCGGCGAGGCCGGTGTAGGCGAGCCGCACCTCGTAGCGCACGGTCTTCGGGATCGGCGGGGTGAAGGTCACGGTGCGGGCGCCTTTCTCCGTGTTGTCGTCGCTGAGATAGCCGTCGCCGATGAAGGGCTTCACGTTCGTCGAGCGCTTCCAATCGCCGACGACTTTCGCCTCGGTGTCGTCCACCACGATGCCTGGCAGATCGCTCGGGACGATGCGCTTCGCCGGCTTCTCGACATCCTCGACCGCGGTTTTCGAAAGCTTCGCCAGCTCGGCTTTCGCGGTGTCGATCTCCTTGCCGAGGGCCGCGACTTTCGCTTCGTGCGCACGGAGCATTTCCTCCTGCGGCCCATCCTCCGGCAACGGCGCGGCGATCCAGCGCGCGACGTTGTCGGTGTAGTTGAAGAGGGTGCGCGTGGACGCAAAGATGCCCGCCAGCGCGTAGTAATCGCGCTGTGGGATGGGATCGAACTTATGGTCGTGGCAACGCGCGCAGCCGATGGTCTGCCCGAGGAAGGCGCGCCCGAGGGTCTCGAGTTGCTCGTCGATCACGTCGAAGCGGAGCTGCTGCTTGTCCTGCTCTTCGTAATTGGTCGGGCCGAGCGCGAGAAAGGCCGTGGCCGTGAGCTGGCGGCGCTGCCCGTTCGCGGTCGGCGCGGGCAGGAGGTCGCCGGCGAGCTGCTCGCGGATGAAGCGATCCACGGGCTCGTCGGCATTGAACGAGTCGATGACGTAATCGCGGAAGCGCCAGGCGTCCTTGAAGAGCAGGGTGCGCCCGCCGCCGCTCGATTCGGCAAAGCGCGCGACATCCAGCCAGTGCCGGCCCCACGTCTCGCCAAAGTGCCGCGAGGCGAGGAGCGTGTCGGTGAGATGGCGCAATGCCACCTGCGGACCGTGCGCGGATTCGGCGACAAACATGACCACTTGCTCCGGCGTCGGCGGGAGGCCGATGAGGTTGTAGTACAGCCGGCGCACCAGCACCTCGGGTGTGGCGTCGGGCGCGGGTTGCGCGCCGGCGGCCTCGATCCGGGCGAGGATGAAGCGGTCGAGATCGGACCGCGCCCAGGCCGGATCTTTCACCGTCGGCGGCGCGGGTTTCTTCACCGGCTGATACGACCAGAATTTTTTCCCTTCCTCGATTGTCAGCCCGGTCTGCTTTTTCCCCGCGGCCTCGCCGGTGCGCGGATCGGGCGCCCCCATCTTCACCCACTGCTCGAGGATCGCGATCTCCTCCGCGGGCAGCTTGCGTTTCTCGGGCATCTGCAAGTCGCGATCGGTGTAGCGGATCGCGGTGATGAAGAGGCTTTTGTCCGGCTCTCCGGGGACGATCGCCGCGCCGGAGTCGCCGCCCTTGCTCCAGCCTTCCCGCGTGTCGAGCCGCAGCCCGCCCTTCACTTTCTTCGCCGCGCTATGGCACTCGAGGCAACGCTCCGCGAGGAGCGGGCGCACTTTGCTCTCGAAGAAAGCGAGATCCTCGGTGGCCTCACCATGAGGGACGAGGGCGAGCAGCAGGGCAGAGGCGATCAGGTGGGGAGACATGAAGCGAAGGACAGCCAGATAAGTCCATACCCGCGCATTTCTGGACAAAAAACTTTCCCCGCCCCGCCGGCGCGCCGCTACGGACGGGCCGCATCCGGGCCGGGCAGCGGCGGGGGCGCGAGCGGCGCGCGGAGGACCTCGGCCGCCATCGTGCGGCGGCTCGTCCACAGGTGCCAGGTGAGCCAGCCCACGGCGGACACGTCGGCCAGGAGCCAGAAGTGAAAGGCCCGCGGCACCGCCCGGGCGACGGGGAGCGGCAGTTCGGCGAGCGAGAGCAGCGAGCCAGTGGCGTAGATCGGGAGGCTGATGGGCGAGAGCCCGACGATCCAGGCCGCGGCCGTAGCAAAGCGCTCGCCGAGCGCACCGAGCACCGCGCCGACCATGAGCGGCACCACGCCGAGGAAAATCACCGCCAGTCCCGTGGCGCGCGCGCCGCGCGACTCGCTGAGCGTCTGAAAACCGAGCCCGACCGTGAGCAGCACCGCGGCAAAGTAACCGCCGATCTGCGCGGGCACCTCGTGGCCCGGAAACCATCGCGACTCGACCACCGCGCGGGTGAAGACGAACCAGCCGAGCGCTCCGGCCAGCGCCATGAGCGCGACCGCCCAGAAGCCGGTCGCCGCATCGCTGAACCACGGCAGCCCCGACGCGCCCTGCTTGCGCGCCCGCCGCCAGCCGCGGAGCTGGGTGTCGCGCGTCGGCGTCACGCGCCCGCCGAGCACGAGCACGAGCAGGAGCGTCACCACCCCGTAGGAGCCGGACATGAGCAGGGCTTCCCCGCCCTTCGGCACCCAGTCCGGCTTCAGCCGGACGAAATTGGAAAAGGCGAGCGAGGGGAAAAGCGCGCCGGTTTCGATGAGCGGCAGCGCATTGCCGAGCAGGAGGATCTGGATCCAGACGAAAAAACCGACCGCCCAACCCTTGCCGAGCAGATGCGCCTCGGCGCGCCGCCAGCGCCGGCAGAGCATGAGCGTCGAGATGAGGATGAGCCCGCCCTGCGAAAAGACCGTGAAGAAGACCTCGGAGAAATCGAGGCCGAAGAATTTCACCGTGGGCATGAGCCACTGGCCGATGCGCCAGGCAGCCGCGGCCTTCGAGGGCAGGAGGCCGGGCAGCAGTTCCTCAAAGACGGGCGTGATCGTGAGATACTTGAAGTACACGAGCCCAAACTTCGCCATCTGCGGGATCACCGTGTAGAGCAGGAAGACGAGGCCGATCGAGGCGAGGAAAGCCCAGCGCCGGTTCTTCGCGACCGTGCCGGTGAGCAGTCCAGTGCAGTGGTAGAGCAGCGTGGAGGTGCAGACGACCACGTAGAGCTGCAGCCAGACCGGTGCGGCGACCTGCCCGCGCCAGAGCGCCCAGCCAGTGAAAGGGAGCGTGGCGAGAAACATCGCGTACTCGCGCACCGGCAGGCCGAAGAGATAGCCGAGCACTTTCGCCAGCGGCGTCATCGGGAGGAGTCGCTGGTAGTCGATGACGCCTTCGTCGCGCTCCGCCGTCATCCCGCCGGAGACCTGCGCCGTGCCGAGCACGAAGAGGATGAAGGCCTGGAGGACGAGCAAGGGGATGAGCGCCCCGCGCGCCGCATCCGCCGCGGTAGCCCCCGTGTTCACGCCGATCGACGAGGCCAGGGAGACGATGAAGCCGGCGACGAGCACGGTGACGAGCAGCGCCACGCCGAGCCCGGCGAAGCGCAGGCGCGACTGGCAGTAGCGGCGGAAGATGGGATTGCTCCAGAGCCGCCAGGGAGCGTGCGCGACGGGCGGTGCAGGCTGGGGCGCGGCACTCATGAGCGGCGATTCGACTCCGCGACTTCGACGAGGAGGTCTTCGAAAGAGGAGCGCTTTTCCTCGACCGCGCGCAGCCGGCAGCCCTGGCGCACCAGCCCCTCCACGAGATCGGCCTGCGCTTCCTCGGAGCCGGTAAAACGGAAGGTCACCTGCGGCCCGGCGACCCGCAGTTCGGCCACGTGCGGCTGCGCAGCGAGCCACTCGGCGGCGCTCTCCGGGCGGGCGAGCAGGGTCACGGTGAGCAGCCGCTCGGTGCTGCCGAGCTGGTGCCGCACCTCCTCCACGGTGCCCGCGGCGAGCAGCCGGCCGCGATTCATGACGCAGAGCGAGGAGCACATCTCGGCCAGCTCGCTGAGGATGTGGGAGCTGACAAAGACCGTCGCGCCCGCACTCGCGAGCTTGCGCAGCGCGGTGCGCAGATCGCGGCGGGCCAGCGGATCGAGGCCGCTCGCCGGCTCGTCGAGGATGAGCACGCGCGGTCGGTGGAGCAGCGTCTTGGCGAGCACCACGCGCTGGGTCTGGCCGCGCGAAAGTGCCCGGCACCAGCTCTCGCGCTGCGCGGTGAGCGCCACCTCCTCGAGACATTCGGCCACCCGGTCGCGCCGCTGCGCGCGGGTGCCGAGGCCGTAGGCTGCGGCGTGAAAGTCGAGGAATTCCCAGACCTTCAGATCGCTCGGCACCGGCGCGAGGTCCGGCATGTAGCCGACCATGCGGCGCGCCGTTTCCTGATCCTCAAAGACATCGACGCCATCGAGGATGACCTCGCCGTAGGTCGGCTCCATGAGCGTCGTGAGGACGCGGAAGGTGCTCGTCTTGCCCGCGCCATTTGGCCCCACGAGGCCAAAGACTTCGCCCGCCGGCACGGTGAGGGTGAGATCGTCCACGGCCACAAAGTCGCCGTAGTCCACGCGCAGATCGCGCACCTCGATCGCAGGCCGGGGCGAACCGTCGGTGGGGGCAGCGGGCGATTCCATCCGCTCAGCGCAGATCGCTCTCGTCGAAAATCTCCCACCCCTCGGGGAGCTTGAGCCCGACCCCGGCCATTTCCTTTTCCGCGGCGGAGCGCCGCTGCTGCCGCTCCGCCTCGTACTTCGCCCGCTGCTCCGGCCGCAGCACGGCGAGCAGCGCTTCCTGGCGATCGCCGACGGGGGCGGTCGGGATCGCCCCCTGCGCGCCCTCCAGCACCATCGCGGGATCGTACTCCGGCGACGACCGCGCCATCACGCCGAAGACCCGATCGCGCTGCGTTTCGTCGAGACCCACGATCTGGTCGAGCTGCTGCACTTTCCGATCCGCCTCGTGCTGCATCATCTGCGTGCGCTCCTGCATCCGCTCCGTGCGGAAAGCGGCGAGCTGGTCGCCGGTGAGGATGCCTTCCATGAATTTCTCGATCCCCCGGTCGGGCCGCACATCGCGGGACGCGCGCACGACGTCCTCCAGCCGCGTGCCGTCGCGCCCGAGGAGCTCGGTCCACTGCCGCGCGGTCTCATTCATCTGGCCGTGGAACCACTGCTGAAGGGCCGCCTGCTGTTCCTTGGTGAGGTCGTACTTCCGCGTGAGTTCCCCGGACAGGCTCTCGATCGTTCGCTGCTGCTCCTTGAGCCGCAGGCGTTCGAAAAGCGGCGCCAGATCGCGGATGAGCGGCTTGCTCGCCTTGAAGATATCGTCGGGGCTCACCGGCCGCCCGGCGCGCACATCGGCGGCGATGCCCCGGGCCTGGTCGGCCAGGGATTTCGCAGTGCGCGGCCGCCCATCGGCCTCGAGCGGCGCCCGGCGCGGCTGCCCGTCCGCATCCACCGCCTCCAGCGCGGCGAGGCGGTTGCGGGTCTTTTTCAACTCCGCCTCGAGCTCCGCCACCCGGGCCTCGGGCGAACCCGCGGCCCCTGGCAGACTGTCTTGAAACAGGGCCGCGCCCACCCCGCCCAGCACCAACCCGGCGAGCAGTGGGACCAACGAACGAACAACAGCGGGGAGAGACATGCGCCCGGGGATGAAAGGGCAGGCGTCCGGTGGGGGCAATGGCGGATTCCGGCCGGTGGGGTGGAGCGCGCGGCAGCGGCAGGCGGCAAACGCCAAACTTCAAACGCCGAACGCCAAACGCCAAACGTCTCGGCTCCACCCGTGGCGGCCAGGCGCGGGATCGTTTGGCGTTTGAAGTTTGATGTTTGAAGTTTGGCGTTCGGCCCGCCGCAGGCGCTGCCCCTTCCAGAGCACCCGCCCCCCAAAAAAAAGGTGCGCTCCGCCCGGCGGCCGCCCCCCGGAATGCGCATGGCACGCGCACAAGCTTTGCTAAAGCATAGGGTCTTTCATGATGCCCGTACTGCACCTGGCCGCGCGCTGGCTCTTCCTGGCGCTGATCGTCCTCGCGCCCTGGGCCTACGGCTGCACCGAGGCCTGGGCGGTGCGCGGCCTGAATGCCGGCATGGCGCTCGTGCTCCTGCTCTGGATAGATGGTTGCGTGCTCCGGGGCGTCTGGCCCGCCGTGCATCGCGTGCCCGTGCTCTGCAGCGCCCTGCTCCTCCTCCTCGGCTGGGGCATGACGCTGCATCCGCGCTACGCCCTCGACGCCGCGACGCACACTTTTTCCCCCGTCGCCGCGCCGTTCCCCTGGGCCCCCGGCACGGTGGATCGGGCGCTCTCCTGGGAGGCCATGCTCCGCGTCACCGGCCTGCTCGGGATGCTGCTCTTTGTCTCCGAAGTGAGCGCCTCGGCGCTCTGGCGGCGCCGGCTCTGGTGGACGCTCGCGGGGACCGGCGTCTCGATCGTCCTGCTCGGCCTCATCCAGCGGATCGGGGCGGCGCCGATGATCTTCTGGGAGCCTCGCCCGACCCAGGCCTCCTTCTTTGCCACGTACTATTACGCGGGCAATGCCGGCGCTTTCCTCAATCTCGTGCTCACCCCGATCGCCGGGCTGGCCCTGCTCGCGGCGCGCAATCCCGACGCCCACGTCCAGCGCGCGATCTGGGTGCCGGGGTGGCTGCTCTGCCTGACGGCGATTTTTGTAAATACCTCGCGCACCGCGCAGGCCATCGCGCTCGGGCTCACGGCGGTCTTTGCCGTGGCCCAGGCGCGCGTCGTCCTGACCGCTGCCGAGCGGCCCCGGAGCGCGGTGTGCGCGATCTACGGGGCGGCCATCCTCGCCGCCGTGGCCGGGCTCATCTTCTTCAGCGGCTGGGAGCGCACCGCCGCCAAGTGGGGCGTGATGCAAAGCCAGCTCAATACCGACAATCCGCGCTGGCAGGCGCTCCAGACCGCGGTGCAGATCCTCCCGGATGCCGGCGCCTTTGGGCTCGGGCCGGGCACGTTTGCGGCGGTCTTTCCGCACTACACCGGCCCGCTCGGCGCGGCCATCGCGGGCATCTGGCGCTACACCCACAATGACTACCTCCAGGCCGCCATCGAGTGGGGCTTCTGCGGCGCGGCGCTCTGGGCGGTGCTCTTCTTTGGCGGTCTCTGGCGCTGCTTCACCTGCTGCCGGACGCCCGCCGCCGGAGCCGCGCCGGGCCAGCCGGTGCCGCGCACCCGCGACCGCCTCGTGCTCTTCTGCGCCGGGCTCTCGCTCGCCGGCGTCGCCCTCCATGCGCTCATCGACTTCCCGCTGCAGATCGCCTCGCTCCAGCTCTACGTGGCCACCTTCCTCGGCCTGGCCTGGAGCCCGGCGGTCTCGCACGCCGGCTGGCGCTAGCCGCCCGGAGCCGGCACGCGCCCACGGCATCCGCTCGCCTTTCTCTGCGGCGTTCGCTTTCCTCGCCGGATGTCTCCCGATTCCGCTCCACCCGACGCCACCCCGCGCCGCGAGTTCCTGAAGTCCGCCGCGTGCGTCGCGCTCGGCGGCTGCGCCCTGGCCGCGCCGGTCGGCGCCGTGGTCGTGGTGCTCTCCCACCCGATGCACTCCAAAGGCACGCCCCAGCCCGTGAAGCTGACCAGCCTCGCCGCGCTCCCGCTCCACGGTCCGCCGCGCTTCTACCAGGTGGTCGCCGAGCGGCGCGATGCCTGGACGAAATTCCCCGCCAACGCCATCGGCGCGGTCTTTCTCCAGCGCGTCGGCGAGAGTGAAGTGGTCGCCTTCAACGCCTCCTGCCCGCACCTCGGCTGCGCGGTCGAGTTTCGCACCGAGCGCGGCTGCTTTTACTGCCCGTGTCACGACAGTGAATTTGCCAGGAACGGCGACGTCCGTGGCCAGAGCCCGAGCCGCCGCGGCCTCGACACCCTGCCCGTCGAGGTGCGCGAGGGCGGCGAGGTGTGGGTCGTCTTCGAAAACTTCAAAACCGGCGTCGCCGAAAAAATCTCCCTCGCGTGATCCGCCCGCTCCTCGACTGGCTGGACGATCGCACGGGCTACCGGAAGCTGACCCGCGAAGCGCTCTACGAAAACATCCCCGGCGGCTCCCGCTGGCGCTACGTGTGGGGCAGCACCCTGACCTTTGCCATCGTCGTGCAATTCGTCACCGGCGTGGCCCTCTGGTTTGGCTACAGCGCCAGCGCGCAGACGGCGTGGGAGAGCATCTTTTACCTCGAGACCCAGGTGCCCGGCGGCTGGCTGCTCCGCGGCATCCATCACTACACCGCGCAGCTCATGGTGCCGCTGCTCCTCCTGCATCTCATGCAGGTGGTCATCGATGGCGCCTATCGCGCCCCGCGGGAGCTGAACTTCTGGTTTGGCCTCGGCCTGCTCGGCCTCACCCTCGGGCTCTCCCTCACCGGCTACCTGCTGCCCTGGGATCAGAAGGGCTTTTGGGCGACGAAAGTCGCGACGAACCTGATGGCCAGCGTGCCCTTCATCGGCGGCACCCTGCAAAAGCTCGTGATCGGCGGCTCCGAATACGGGCACCACACGCTCACCCGTTTTTTTGCCCTGCACGCCGGCGTGCTCCCCGCGGCGCTCGTGCTTTTCATCGCCGGGCACATCGCGCTTTTCCGCAAGCACGGCATCACCGCCAGGCGACCGCTGCGCCGCCCGGATGCGAAGTTCTGGCCCGACCAGGTGCTGAAGGACGCGATCGCCTGCGTCGCCGTCGCCGGCACCGTGCTCGCGCTCGTCTGGTGGCGGCGCGGCGCGGAACTCGGCGCCCCGGCAAACCCCGCCGAAGCCTACTCCGCGGCCCGGCCCGACTGGTACTTCATGGCCCTCTTTCAGCTCCTGAAATTCCAGGACTGGTTTCAGCAGCACCTGCCCGGCGGCGGGCTGCTCTGGTGCGTGATCCTCATCCCGGGGGCGATCGCCGCGTTCCTTCTGCTCATGCCACTGCTCGGGCTGCGCAAGGCGGGGCACTTCTGCAATCTGGCCGGGCTCTGGGTCGGGCTCGGCTTTTACGGAGCCTTCACCGCCATGGCCTACTGGCACGATCTGGGCGACCCGAAATTTGCCCCGCAGTACGCCGCCTCCGTGGCCCTCGAACACCGCGAAGCCGCCCGCGTGAAATACCTCGCGACCAAACACGGCGTGCCGCCGGAAGGCGCGCTCGCCCTGCTCCGCGACGACGCCTTGACCCAGGCGCCCAAGCTCTTCGCCGCCAAATGCGCGAGCTGCCACAGCTACGACGGTGGCGATGGCCTCGGCCGGCCGCTGGCCGACACCCAGACCGCCGCGGAGCTGAAAGGCTGGGGCCGTCGCGAGTGGCTGCGCATGTTCATGGACCCCGCACAGATCGTCACCGGGCGCGTCTGGGGCGGCACCGCTTTCGTCCACCCGCCGCTGGGGAAAAGCCGCAGCTCGATGGTGGACTACGTGCTCGAGGAGATCCCGAAGTTCACCCCCGGGCAGCAAGCCATGCTCGAGCGCGTGATCCTCGCCGTGAGTGCCGAAGCCGCACTGCCCGCGCAGCGTGCCGCGGACACCCGCGACGCCGCGCTCATCGAGCAGGGCCGCAAGGATTTCGGCCCCGACGGGCTGAACTGCGCCGATTGCCATGAATTCCGCGGCGAAGGCGGCGGCAAAGGTTGCGACCTCACCGGCTGGGGTTCGCGCGACTGGACCATCGGCATCACCCACAATCCCGCCGACAAACGCTTCTACGGTCGCCGCAACGACCGCATGCCGGCCTTTGGGGAAAAGGGCGAACTCAGCCGCCCGCAGATCGAAATGCTGGCCGACTGGCTGCGCGGCACCGTGGAGTAAAGGGGGTCGTGCATATTGTGCGACGGCACGTGGGACAAAGGAGCGAGGAGCAATGTCCAAGGACCAAGGACAAAGGACCAAGGAAGCTCCATGGGACAACGCCTGCCGCTAAGGTGGCATTGGGCTTTGGGCCTTCCTTGGACATTGGTCCCTGGTCCTTGGTCATTCCCTTTCCGCCCTGATCCGTAACGTGCTGGACCTGCGCC
>Ga0105044_10013467_pt1 | contig 11102 bp, 7 predicted proteins | sample MAT01_FD_78092 | JGI IMG/M metagenome (GOLD analysis project Ga0105044, IMG submission 78092) | Freshwater microbial communities from Lake Fryxell liftoff mats and glacier meltwater in Antarctica - MAT-01 | ecosystem: Environmental > Aquatic > Freshwater > Ice > Liftoff microbial mat | place... | reverse complement strand
TCTCACCCCTGGGGAACTCGTCGCCGCTGCTGCTGCGTCAGGGGTTCGCGCCTTGGCTATCACCGATCACGATACGATGTCCGGTTGGGATGAAGCTTTTGTGGCGGCTGGTTTGTACAATATAGAAATAGTGCCCGGACTTGAACTCAGTACGGTTCACAACGATCGCTCTTTGCATATTTTAGGTTTTTATCCCGATGCAAATAAGTTGCGCGTTCCTTTGAACGATCGTATAGAAGGAAGGTTTAGGCGATCGCAAGAAATGGTAGACAAATTAGCAGCACTGGGATACCCGATCGAATTGCCAAAAACATCCCCAGGAATGGCACCGGGAAGGCCTCACATTGCCTCTGCACTGGTAAAAGCTGGTCACGCAAAATCAGCGCGGGAAGCCTTCGATCGGTGGCTGGGAGAGCACGGCCCCGCTTATGTTTGTTATGAGAAATTCTCGATCGCTGAAGGCATTAATTTATTGCGGAGTTGTGGCGCAGTACCAGTCTGGGCTCACCCTTATTTATTTCGTGGCGGAGTTGTTGAGGAAGTCTTAAAAGAATTAGTAGATGCTGGTTTGATGGGAGTCGAAGTATACCATCCCAGCCACAGTTCTAGCCAGATTCAAAAAATGAAAGATTTGTGTATTCACTACGGTTTATTTGCAACTGGTGGTAGCGACTATCATGGCCCCGATCCTGAAAGAAAAAACACCGATAGCACTACGTTAAATATGCTGCATTTGCCATTAGAATTACTGGAACCAGTTAAAGTTGCGGCGGCAAGTTTGAAGTAGTTTGTCAGGGTAAATATTGGTGACCGATTTATATAAATAAATGTTAATTTAAGGTCAATTGTCGGGGAATTAGTTGTATAATCGTCATGACATTAAATTGCTTACCGGAGTGTGCTGTCAGCAACTCAGGGCTAAAGCCACTGAGCTTGTAAGAGTAATCGAGCAAGCTGTGCTGACCAGCCTAAGACTTTCGAGGTCTACGTTATTTGAGTCACGACACCGGAGAATGCGACGCTAGTTTTCCGCTCTGTCGCTTGTAGTTAAACAGTCTTAAAGTCACTGAGACAGTGCTGCAAGCCTCACAAGCTCTTATAACATTGGCGAAGCGAACATTACCCCGAAAGGGAGCCGGAGACAACCAGATCTCCAAAGAGGGGCAACCATACCCCTCTACCCCCACAAGGGGAAAGGGATTCAAGGCGGTTGAAAGCGATCAGGTCGTTTCCCTCTCAGGGCTGAAGCAACTGAGTTTCCCACTTACCGTGTGTTTTTATGACTACAGAAGATAGAGCGAAGGCGATCGGCAAAAATGTAGAAGGCAAAGTTCAGGAAGTTTTCGGCAATATCACAGGCAACAAAAAAGACCAGGTTGAAGGTAAGGCAAAACAAGCTGAATCTGCCGCCCGCCATGCAGCCGAAGATATGAAAAATGCAGTGAAAGATCTGAATGACAAGGCTAAAAAGGCGATCGACAAATTGTAGAAAATACAGCTTGGGCGTAACTGGTTCCCAGGCAGAGCCTGGGAACGAGAAAATGCCCAATGCCCTAGACTTAATTCCTTTGAGCGCTTCTGGGATCGAGAGCATCGCGCAACCCATCACCCAATAAATTAAACGCCAATACGGTTAAAATAATCAAGATTGCAGGTGGCCAAACTAACCAAGGTTGCAACACTAGAATTGAAGCATTAGTAGACAGAGATAACAAATTTCCCCAAGAAGGATCCGGCTGTTGAATTCCCAACCCAATCAAACTCAAAACTGACTCCGCCACAATAAAACTAGGAACCGATAAAGTAGCGGAAATAATCACATAAGTTGCAGTCTGTGGCAATACATGGCGGACAATAATATAAAGCGGATTCGCACCCATTGCCCGCGCTGCTTGTACAAATTCTCGCTCTTTAATCGAGAGAACTTGACCGCGAATTACCCGCGCTAAACCAGTCCAACTGATGAATGAAGTAATGATCACAATCAAGATAAATCGCTGAGCGCTGGTCAATCCCGGAGGCAGAATTGCTGCTAACGCTACTAATAAATAAAGACCGGGAATCGTCATCAATACTTCGACGAAGCGCATCAAAATACTATCAATCCAACTACCAAAATAACCAGAAATTCCTCCGATCAACAATCCTAAAGGAAAAGAAATGGCTATTCCTACTAAGCCGATGCTGAGGCTGATCCGGCTGCCATACACTAAGCGGGTGAATTGGTCGCGAGCTTGTTCGTCCGTGCCTAAGATGTTGATTTTGGCTTCTCCCGCAGTACCAAACAAATGTCTATCTAAAGGCACGATTCCAAACATTTTATAGGGGGAACCTTTGACAAATAAAACTAGAGGAGAAGGTTTTTGCGAGTCTACAATTACTTTGCGATCGCCTGTATTTGCATCTACTGACCCCTGAGTGGTAGGATAAACGTGCGGCCCAATGAATCTGCCATCAGGGGCTGTCAAATGAATTTGCGTCGGCGGCAGTAAGGAACCGTTTAATTGAGAGTCGTAGGGGTCGTAAGGCGCTACAAAATCGGCGAAAAGCGCTACTGTGTAAAAAATTAACAGCAACACGGCTCCAAACTTAGCTAGAGGATTATTTTTAAGGTTTTTCCACCATTTCATAACTTTTTAAATTGTTGACGGTTGACGGTTGACTGTTAACTGTTGTTATGTGTAAGTTGTTATTTGCTATTTATAGCAGCTAACAACTTACACATAACAAATAACAAATGACTATTAACTACTGAACATCGTTTTTCGGTAAATCGTCGCCGCTAAAGGGATTGTAGAAGAATGAACCTGTTTGCGGTGGCAATTTGGGATTGAGTACAATTTCTACTATACTTTTTACTACCCCAGTTAACGGAATTGCGAGGATGACTCCCAATAATCCTCCCACTCTACCTCCTAACAGCAAAGCTGTGAAAATAACTACCGGGCTTAATCCTGTGAGATTTCCCATGATGCGGGGAGCTACTAAATTGTCCTTGACTTGCTGAAGGGCGATCGCGACTACTAAGACTTGCAACGCTAACCACCAGTCAATAAACGCTACAATTATACTAACTGCTCCAATACCCAAAGTTGCACCGATAAACGGAATGATTTCTGTCAACCCGATGAATACCGCAAATAACAGGAAAAATGGTACTCGCAGCCACCAAAAAGCCAGTGTCAGTGCTGTGGCCATAAATACCCCCAGCAGCAACTGTCCCGATACAAATCGCTGGAGGTTTCTCTGCAAAGTGTCGGTTAAAACATAGCGGAGTTCTGGGGCGAAGATACTTGTTAAACCACCCCAAACTCTTTGTCCGTCTAGGAGCATATAAAATGAAATTACGATAATTAGAATTAAGTCGAGAAACCAGTTGAAAGTACCGACTACTAATCCTAAGCTGGTTCCCGCGATCGCCTGTACCTGTTCTTGCACTTTAGCAGATAGTTGCTGTTCCAAAATTTCTACGTTAAAAGGCAAATTGCGATCGGCACTCCAAATCTGGAATTCACCTAACTGCTGTCGCCCCGACTCCAGCAATTCCGGGAACCTCACCCCCAACTGTCTCGCTTGGCTGAACACTGGCGGCACAATAGTTAGACCAATTACGACTAATAACAAACCCGCAGTCAAATAAACCAGCCCCGCAGCTACTCCCCGCGGCAAAAATACTTGCAGTCTTACTACTGCATAATTCAATAAAAACGCAATCAGCCCCGCCGTTACTAAAATACTGACCAGTTCTCCAACATAATTGATAGCAGTCAGGGTAAACCATCCCGTCACTAGCACTAGCAGCCAAGTAATTAGAAACTGTTGGACGGGAGAAAAGATACTATTCATTTTAAACAGTTGACAGTTGACAGTTGACAGTTGACAGATGAAGCGCGAGGTTTTTAGGATGGGATTGAGACACCATTGCGCCACAGTCACCCAAAAGGAGGACGCGCTACTACTCAGGGTCTCCGTTAAAATGATATAGATATTAACACCGCAATCTTTCTTTACAATTTAAAAAACCAAAGGCTCAAACCGGCGGGAGGATCTACTGTGACAAATCAAGTTATCTCAGAAGCGGAAGAAACCCAACCCCTTCACCACATACAGAACGGGCGCGACAGCAAATCAGCAGCGAACCTGTCTGAAAGTAACGTCAAAGACGAGTCTCGCGGGGAATTAGCCTCTGAGGAAGATGAACGCGAAATTCCTTTAGAAGTTCCAGAAATGGATGGGGAAGAATCAGCAGTTTGGGAAGCTGAAGAAACCGAAGTTCCCGCCAGCAAAGGCATCAGGTGGCCGACGGTGTTGGCGGGCGTGGGAATTGGGGTAGCTGCAACGCTGGCGGCAGTACACTTGATGCCGCGCCAAAGTGCGCCGACGGCTGCTCAAGCAAAACTGGCAACTCAAACACCGATTTCTCAGACTGTGACAGTGGCGGCTGTGGAATCGGCCCAGGTAGCTCAAACTCTGGAAGCGACGGGAACAGTTGTCGCCTACGACTTGCTGCCGGTGTTGCCACAAGCCAATGGGTTGCAAATTAAGCAGGTTTTGGTGGCGGAAGGAGATGCGGTAGAAAAAGGTCAGGTGATGGCGGTTTTGGATGATTCGGTGTTGCGATCGCAAATTGCCGAAGCTGTTGCTAAAGTACAATCGGCTGACTCTACGGTGGAACAAGCCGAAGCTCAGGTGCAGCAAGCTCAGTCAGCGCAACAAGAAGCTCAAGCAGGCGTTGCTCAAGCCCAAGCCGGTGTTGAAAAAGCCATCGCTGATGCAGCGCAAGCTAAGACAGGCGTCGGCCAAGCTCAAGCTGGTGTTGGCCAAGCTCAAGCTGGTGTCAGTCAAGCTAAAGCGGGCATTGCTTCTGCTCAAGCTAAGTTAGATCAAGCTCAAAGAGAAGTAAATCGCACCCAAAATTTGGCGACTCAGGGAGTAATTAGTCAGCAAGATTTGGAACAACGGAAAACGGAACGCCTGACTGCTGTTCAAGATTTGAACAGCAGTCAAGCTGATTTGAATAAAGCAGCCGAAGAACAGAATAAAGCAGCGGAAGAAGTGCGATCGGCTCAAGCTAAAGTAGCTACTGCCGAAGCTAATATCAGTACGGCGAGAGCGGCCCTCAGCAGCGCTCGTGCTAAAGTGAATACGGCCGGCTCCGCTGTCAGCAGTGCCAGAGCAAATGTCGGAAATAACGCAGCAAGTGTCCGCAGCAATGATGCGCGAGTCAAACAGTTACAAACTCAATTGGAACAAACTGTTGTTCGAGCACCGGATAGTGGCACTATTGCTGAAAGAATTGGTCGAGTTGGGGATGTTTCTGCGGGGAATCAAAAACTGTTTTCGATTATTCGGGGCAACAAGCTAGAATTGCAATTGAAAGTGCCGGAAACTCAACTTTCCCAGGTGCGGCCGGGAACCGCAGTCCGCATTACTTCTGATTCTGATAAGCGGATTAAATTAGAAGGTACTGTGCGAGATATTTCGCCGCTGGTTGACCCGCAAAATCGCCAAGCTACGGTGAAGATTGATTTGCCTCAAAATGCGTTGTTGCGATCGGGAATGTTTTTGCGCGCTTCGATTTCGACGGCAACGGCTCAAGGTTTGAAAGTCCCTGCTAAGGCTATTTTACCGCAATCTGACGGCGGTGCTGTGGTTTATAAGCTTGTTGGTGAGGATAAGGTGGTGGCTCAGCCGGTGCAAGTTGGGGAAATTTCTGGGGGCGCTGTTGGTGATTTGACGGATGCTAAGGTGGAGGTTAAAAAGGGTTTGAAGGCGGGCGATCGCGTGGTGGTTGCTGGGGCTGGTTATCTTAAGGATGGCGATCGGGTTAAGGTTGTTCCTGAGTCTGCCGAGAAGCCTAATGCTCGATCAAAATAAGCAAGCGCTCTAAAAAAAGTAGGAATAAAAAAAATAATTATTTCATATACTTAATTTTTATATCCTTGCCTTTTTGAGTATCTTGTATGTGCGTCGCTGCGAAATTTTCCACCTTATTTATAGATGATTGATAGCGACGCACCCACGATCGCTGACGCAAGTAGTTGCTAAAATATTAACAAGCAAAGCACTCCCGATCGACAATTATGACTGCCATCCAAGAGCCAACTATTAAAACCACACCCTTTGACGATTTAATCGCCGATTTCAATAAAATCAGAAGTCTCTACGCAGTAGAAGATCCTCTAGAAGCCTTTAAGTTAATCATCGACCAAGAAGTGATGGTAAGTTTAATTTTAGAAGCTCACTCTAAAATTAGAGAACTATTTCCTAGCGAAAGATTGGGCTTAGAAGTGAAAACCGATCCAGAAATTGCAAATTGGCGATCGCTGTGGATTACCATTTACACCAAGCTCGAAGTCAATGAAGCTTTTGAAAAGTTAAAAATCCTCGATCGCACTTGGTGGCTAGACGCAAGTCTTGTCATTCCTAACAATATATTAAACATTGACCAGGGGTGGGAATGAAATTCGATTGGTCAGAATACTTTAATTTAGCACAAGAGCTAGCCGGAACCAGTGAAGAAGCAAAATTGCGTTCTGCTGTATTCAAGTAGATGAGTGCGATCGCTGGCGGTTGGTTTACAATAAAAATGCCCAATGCCCCATTCCCAATGCCCTATTCCCCATTCCCCATCCCCAATTATGTCTTTTAATATTTCTGAGTGGTCGATTAAACAGCCTGTTCCTACTATTGTTTTATTCTTAATTCTGACAATAGGTGGTTTAATATCTTTTCCGCTTTTGGGCATCGATGATTCGCCGAATATCGATGTTCCTTCTGTTTCGATTTCGGTCAGCCAACCGGGGGCTGATCCATCTGAACTGGAATCTCAAGTTACGAAAAAGGTAGAAGATGCTGTTGCTGGTTTGGGCAATATTGACCACATTATCTCGACTGTTAATGATGGTTCTTCTAATACGACTGTTAACTTTCTGTTGGGCACAAATAGCGATCGCGCTACGAATGATGTCCGCAATGCGATCGCCCAAATTAGCCAAAGCTTACCACAAGATATTAACGACCCTGTTGTTAAGCGGGTTGAGTTTGCCGGCAGTTCGATTATGTCCTATGCTGTGGTTTCCGATCGCCAATCCGTAGAACAATTAAGCGACTTAATCGACCAAAACATCAGCCGTGTCCTCCTCTCAGTCAAAGGTGTGGCTCAAGTGCAGCGCATAGGAGGTAGAGACAGGGATATTCGAGTGGATTTGAACCCAGAACAACTGCAAAGTCTGGGTATTACAGCTACCCAAGTTAATGACCAAATTCGTAATTTTAATATCAATCTCCCTGGGGGGCGAACCGAAATTGGCAATTCTGAGCAAACAGTCCGCACCCTCGGTAGTGCGAAAACTATCGATGAATTGAAAACCTATCAAATTACTTTGCCAAAAGGTGGATTTGTGCCTCTCACCAGTTTGGGAGAAGTGACTGAGGGCTATGCAGAAGCGCGTCAGGCGGCGCGACTCAATGGTAAACCTGTAGTGGCTTTTTCCATCCTCCGCAGTACCGGCAGCACTCTGGTAACAGTGGAAGAAGCGGTGCGGGAATCTGTGAAAAAACTGGAAAAGAGTTTGCCAACTGATGTTAAGTTGGAACTGATTTATACCTTAGCAGACCACATTCGAGATACCTATGAAGCTTCTGTGGATGCTTTAGTTTTGGGGGCTGGTTTAGCGGTAATAACTATTTTAATTTTTTTGTGGGATTGGCGGGCTACTCTGATTGCTGCTGTGGCGCTGCCGCTGATGGCCGCTTATTTGTTTAAGGATCAAGGACACCATCAAAAAGAGTTAAAAAAAGACCAACTATCTTATCAGTATCGGCGGCTGTTAACTTGGGCGCTGAAACATCGGGCGATCGTCCTAATTTTAGGTGTAGCTTTGTTTTTTGGCAGCGTTCAGTTAATACCTTTGATTCCGACTGGGTTTATCGATCGCGATGATACGGGACTTTCTACTGTCTCAATTGAACTTCCTCCCGGTTCCACTTTGCAACAGACAGATTTAGCAGTACAACAAGCAACCAAAATATTGCTCCTCCATCCAGCGGTAGACAGCGTTTTAGAGACAGAAGGTTCTCCGACAGTTTCCGGCGGCGCCGGTGGGGGTGGTGCCCGTGCTAGCGGCGTCAATACAGGGACGCTTTACGTGAAGCTGAAACCCGCTGACAAACGGATTGGGCAACAGCGGTTTGAAGAGGAAATGCGCCCCAAACTCACGGATGTTCCCGGTGTTAGGCTTAGTTTTGCTCAGGGGCGAGTGGGCGGTAGGAAGCAAATGTCGATCGTGCTAAAAAGCGAAAATGCTGCTGCTTTAACTAAAACAGCTCTTGCGCTTACCCAACAAATGAGTCAGGTGCCGGGATTGATTGAGGTGCAATCTAGCGCGAGTTTGGTGAAGCCAGAAATCCTGGTTAAACCCGATCCAAATCGGGCGGCGGATCAGGGTGTATCGGTACAACAAATTGCTCGAACTGCAACTCTGGCAACCATTGGAGATATTGACTCGAATCTTGCTAAGTTCGATTTGCCAGACAGACAAATTCCGATTCATGTGATGTTAGCACCGCAATTTCGCAGCGATCTCGAAACAATTAAAAATCTGCAAGTACCTGGTAAAAATAATACTTTGGTGCCGTTGAGGGCGGTGGCGGATATTGCTTTGAGCAGCGGGCCTTCTCAGATCGATCGCTACGACAGAGCTCGCCAAGTATCTGTAGAGGGAAATTTGTTACGGGGGACTACTTTGGGAGACGCTTACACTGCGGTGAAACAACTGCCTGCGATGAATCCTTTGCCCCCCGGCGTAGAGCAGGAATCGTCGGGAGATACGAAGGTGATGCAGGATATATTCAGCAGTTTTGCGGGGGCTCTGGGAACGGCGGTGCTGTTTATTTACGCTGTGTTGGTGCTGCTGTTTGCGAATTTCTTGCATCCGGTGACTATTATGGCTGCGCTGCCTTTGTCAGTTGGGGGGGCGCTGCTGGGGTTGCTGGTGGGGCAGAAGTCTTTGGGGCTGTACGCTTTGATTGGGATTGTGTTGCTGATGGGAATTGTGACGAAAAACTCGATTTTGTTGGTGGATTACGCGATTCTGAATCAGAAGGAAGGCAAGCCGATGTATGAGGCGACGCTGGATTCGGGGGTAGCGCGGGTGCGGCCGATTTTGATGACGACGATCGCGATGATAGCTGGAATGGTGCCGATCGCGCTAGGATTGGGCGCGGGTTCTCAGGTTCGCAGCCCGATGGCGATGGCGGTAATTGGGGGTTTGATGACTTCGACGCTGTTGACTTTGGTGGTGATTCCGGTGATTTTTACTTATATGGATGGTTTTCAAATTTGGATTTTTAATCTGGTGCGGGGGAAGAAAAGAAGGGAAGGGCGATCGAATATCTCCGAGTAGGGACACGGCACTGCCGTGTCCTCCAAATTAGGAGACGGCAATGCCGTGTCCCTACAGATATCGTTCCGGGTAGGGACACGGCACTGCCGTGTCCTCCAAATTAGGAGACGGCAATGCCGTGTCCCTACAGATATCGTTCCGGGTAGGGACACGGCACTGCCGTGTCCTCTTACGGCTATATCCTTTGCCGATTGCAAGCCCAAGCTCGACTAGAGATTGTGCAGTGAACTCCTATGAAAAAGGATCGGAAGGGCGATCGGGTGGTCAGAAACCGGGTTTTTTACGAGAAGACGCGTCACAGCACCCATATCTGGTGAAAAACCCGGTTTCTTTGGTCGAAGTGCGTCTAGGACTGTATTTTGCTATATGTTAAAATAAAAGGCTAGTAACAATAGCATCTTCCGTCGCAAATAAAACAAAATTTAAATAAAAAAAGTTTTTTTGCAAAACCGCATAATTTTAGCAAAGAAGTCCTGATAAGTTAATTAAGGCGAGGTGCTTATCTCAAAAACAGCCCGCCTGTTTACACTAAACAGGAAAAAGACATTGGCAGTATTGACTGGTACATCCACAAATGACAATCTCATCGGCACATCACTCGATGACAACATCTCAGGGCTTGAGGGCAATGACACCCTCGCAGGTTCAGATGGCAATGACACCTTGCAGGGCGGTGGAGGAAACGACAGCCTCAGTGGAGGTGCAGGAAATGACAGGCTCTTTGGTGGCAATATTGGCACTTTTGGTGGCAGTGGCACTGACACCCTCGATGGCGGTGCTGGCAATGATTTTCTTGATGCAATAGGCAATCTCGCTGGTGGCGATGGAGATGACACGCTGTATGCAGATTTCTTTTCAACTTTGGATGGCGGTGCGGGCAATGACTATCTCGATGCTGGCGGTAATAGCATTGTAGAAGGCGGTGCTGGCGATGATACCCTCTCTACCGGATTTGGCAGTGGAAATACGCTGCGAGGCGGTGCGGGTAACGATCGCTATCTCCTGCGAGCTTTTGGGCAGAGTCAACTTCAAATTCAAGATACAGGTGGCATCGATCGCTTAGACTTTGTTCGTTTTGACGACAGTATCAGTACCAGCCCTACTCTATCGTTGTCGCTGTCATCGGGAAATACAGGCTTGACGCGACAAGGCACTAGCTTGCTAATTGACATCAACAAAGACGGAATCGCCCGGCCTGCGGATGACGTGGTGATTTTAGACTTCTTCGGTGCATCGCCGACTGTTGCAGGTGCAGGCTTCATCGAAACTGTGGCCAATCTTTCTGGTACCGCGATTCTCACAGCTAATCTCACTGAGGCTACGGCTGCACCAGGAAGCAATTCAGTCACTGGTACTCCCGGCAATGATAACCTCACAGGTACTGCCGGTAATGACAACATCTCAGCCCTGGGTGGCAATGACACCCTCAGTGGCTTAGATGGCAATGACACCTTGCTAGGCGGTGATGGAAACGACAACCTCAGTGGAGGTGGGGGAAATGATTCCCTGATTGGTGGCAGTGGCACTGACACCCTGGATGGCGGTCCTGGCAATGACTTGCTTGATGCAAATGGCAATCTCGCTGGTGGTGATGGAGATGACACGCTGTATGCAGATTTCTTTTCAACTTTGGATGGCGGTGCGGGCAATGACTATCTCGATGCTGGCGGTAATAGCATTGTAGAAGGCGGTGCT
>Ga0105044_10013464_pt1 | contig 11102 bp, 5 predicted proteins | sample MAT01_FD_78092 | JGI IMG/M metagenome (GOLD analysis project Ga0105044, IMG submission 78092) | Freshwater microbial communities from Lake Fryxell liftoff mats and glacier meltwater in Antarctica - MAT-01 | ecosystem: Environmental > Aquatic > Freshwater > Ice > Liftoff microbial mat | place... | reverse complement strand
TCGGCGCGTGCGAGGGTCTTGTCGCCGGCTTCCAGGGCGATGCGCGCCAGCGACAGGCGGTAAGCAGGTTCGGTGGGGCGCAGTTCCACCACGCGCTTCTGCACTTCCAGCGCCTTGGCGGGTTGTTTGTCGACCATCAGCGCCAGCGCCAGTGTGTCCAAGAACTCGGGCTTGTCGGGTACAAGTGCCAGAGCGCGCTGCGCAAAGGCCGCGCCGCCGGGCTTGCCGCGGCTGGCCAGCACCCAGGCCAGATTGTTCAGCGCAACGGCGTAGTTGGGCCTGAGCTGCACGATGCGCAGCAGCCTGGTTTCGGCCTGTTCGAGGTCATTGCGCTGCAGCGCAGTAACCGCGAGCTGGTAATCGAAGACGAGATCGTCGGGGTTCGCCTTGGTCCATGCCGCACCGAATCGGTCGCCTTCAGCGCGTCGGCCGTTGCGCTGTAGCGTCAGGTAGTACTGAAGCGCGAGTTCGGGCTCATGGGACTTCACTGCCAGCCCACGCTGGTAGGCGGCCAAGGCTTGGTCCAACTTCTTCTGCCTGATCAGCACGGTCGCTTCGAAGACATAGCCGCTGGCTGCTCGCGGCTTCTTCTCCTGCAGCTTGCGAGCGAAGGCGATGGCCTCATCCATGCGGTTAGAGCTCAACATCAGACCTGCCATCGCCTGCTGAGCCAGCTCGGAGTTGGGCTCGACTTCCAAGGCCTTGCGCAACGCGGTTTCCGCCGCCGCCTTGCGATTTGTCGCTGCGTAGATCTGGGCCAGACGCAGGTGGGGGGCTGCCGAACCCTGCTTGGCATCGGCCACCCGGCGGAAGGTGCTGATGGCCTGCTCGATGTCGCCTGCTTCGGCCTGCGCTCTTCCAAGGGCGTCAAGTACACGGGAATCGTTCGGCAGCGCCGCATTCGCATCCTGCGCAACGGACAGTGCGTCCTTGTACTGACGTTTGTTGAGCAGCAACTCGATCAACGCGAGGCGTAACTCTGGTTCCGTGGGTGAGAGCTGGGTGCCGTCGGCCAGCAGACGCGTGACTTCTTCGAGCGACGCCCCTTCACGAAGGCGAATATCCGCCAGCGCCAACCGGGCGTAGTAGTTCTTCGGTTCCGCCTGGAGGCTGACTTCCAGACGTTTGCGGGCTTGATCAGGCTTCTTCTCCAACACGTCCAGGGCAGCCAGGCTCGTGGTCGCCGAGAACAGGGAGGGATCGACCTTCAGCGCCTGTTCGAAGTCGCTACGTGCCGCCGTGTAGTCCTTGCGAAGCCGCTGGATGCGGCCGCGTTGCTCCAGCGTTGCGGCTTTGCCGCCATCCTTGACCAGAAGGGCATTAGCAGCGGCCAATGCGGCGTCGTACTCGCGTCGGCTGAGCCGGGCACTGATGATGGCCTGGTCGGCGAAGGTGTCCTTGCCGCTTTCTCCCGCGATCGTTTGCAAATCGTCGAAGGCCGTTTCGGCATCGCCGCGCGCCAGATGCGTCAGCGCCAGCGCGGTTCGCACGCGCGTGTGATCAGGCTTGAGGCTCACCGCCTGCCGGAAGGCCTGCTCAGCCATCGCTGCGTTGCCAACAGCGAGATACGCGCTACCAGCCAACGCGTGCACGGTGGCGTCCTGCGTGCCCGCAGTCAGCAGAGGCTGCAGGGTGTCCAACGTTTTCGAGGGTTGTCCGAGTTGCAGGTAGACCTGCCCCAGGTTACGCCTGGAAAGGTACAGGCGAGGGTTGATCTGAAGGGCCTTGGCAAAGTGCGACTCTGCCAGCACCAGCGCCCCCAGTTGGGCTTCAACCGCGCCCGCCATCTGCAGCACATCGGGGTTGTCGGGCAGCGCCCGAAGCAGCGCCTGCACGATCTCTCGGGCTTTCTTGAAGTCCCGTTTCCAGAACGCCAGTTGCGCATCGAGATAGGCCGTTTGCGGGTGCTTGGGCAGCACCTTGCGTAACTGATCCACCGCGGCCTGCACGCCGTCCACATCGCGGGCACGGATGCGGTCACTAACCAGCGACATGTGTGCCGCCATAAAGGCCGGCTCGATCGACAGGGCCTTGCGGTAGGCTTCAGCGGCAGCCTTGGAGTCCTTATCAACAAACGTCAAGAACTCGCCCTTCAGGTGCCATGCCTCGTACAGGTTCTCGTCCTGCTTCAGCGCTCGTTCCACTAGGACCTTGGCGTTGTCGAATTTGCCCTGTCCCGCCTCGATGCGCGCCTGAAGGACCAGGGCGGGCGGGAAGTCGGGCACCGCCTTGATCGATGCGTCGGCTGCCGCCAAGGTCTTGGTCTTGTCACCCTGGGCAGCCCATGCCGTGGCCAGCGTGGCTTTCAGCGAGGCCTGCGCGCGAGCGTCAGGCAAGTTCATGTCGCCATACAGGGTCGTGGCCTTCTTGTACTGGCCGCTCAGCACGTAGGCACGGGCCAGGGCGGGTACGACCTTGGAAACGTCGGCATTCTGGTCCAGCGCCCTGCTCAACTCCAAGCTCGCTGCCGCCGGGTCGGACGCATCGAGAAGCGCCTGTCCTAGCAGATAGCGAGCTTCACTCGACGCGGGGTCCTTTTGCAAGGCCGTCTTGAACTGGATGATGGCGGCCTGGTGCTCTCTCTTGGCCGCATGCGACTTGCCAGAAGCCAGCAGAGACTCGACGGAATCGCTGCCGCAGGATGCCAGTGCGATGGATGCCGCAAGAATCCATCTCCATCCTTGACATCGGAAGTTCCGGGCGACAGTGCTTATCACGAAGTTCGTTTCTTCGGCTGGCAGGCCGACGTTAGTTGATGGAAAGGCGCCGCATCAAATCGTAGAGGGTGGGTCTGCTCACGCCCAGCATTTCGGCAGCTTTGACGATGTTGCTGTTGCTGCGCGCAAGTGCTGCCAGGATAGTTTGTCGCTCGGCCGCTTCGCGGACCGTGCGCAGATCCAGGTCTGACCGTTCGGCCGTGTCCTGCCCGTCGTACGCAGGCGCGGACAGGCCGAGATCTTCTGGCGTCAGGCGGTCACTGTCGGCCATGATGGCTGCTCGCTTGATGCAGTTGATCAATTCGCGCACATTGCCGGGCCACGCGTGTTGCTCGATCGCCTTGATGGCATCTTCGGTGAAGCCCAGCGAGCCCCGCTTTTCTGCCAGCGCAAAGCGCCGCAAGTAGGCGTGCGCCAGCAGCACAGCATCTCCGTTGCGGGCACGCAGCGGAGGGATGCTGACCACGATTTCGGCGAGCCTGTAGTACAGATCTTCGCGGAAGCGCCCCTCGGAGATTTGTAGCTTCAGATCCTGGTGCGTGGCGCAGACCACGCGAACGTCCACCGGGATTTCCGAGCGCCCCCCCAATCTTTCCACCGTGCGCTGCTGCAGGAAGCGCAGAAGCTTGGCCTGTAGTGAATGGGGAAGGTCGCCGATCTCATCAAGCATCAACGTGCCGCCGTGGGCCGTCTCGATCTTTCCGGGCGTCGTCTTGACAGCGCCGGTGAAGGCCCCCTTTTCGTGACCGAAGAGCTCGCTCTCGAGCAAGTTCTCCGGGATGGCTGCACAGTTGATGGCGATGAAGCGGCCCGCGCGCTTGCTGGCCGCGTGGAGACCCTGGGCCAGCACTTCTTTGCCGGTGCCGCTCTCGCCCAGCAACAACACAGTGGCGCTGCTGGAGGCCACGCGCTCGATGGTGCGGGCCACGCGCAACGTGTCAGGGTCACGGGTGATCAGACCCGACAGCGCATCCGGGTGCTGCAGAGCTTGCAAGCGGCGGTTCTCGGCCTGCAGTTCGGCCAGCCGGAAGGCTCGCTCCACCGTCAGCGTCAACGCGTCGGGGTCGAAGGGCTTGGCCAGAAAGTCGTAGGCCCCTAGCGCCACTGCGCGCAGCGCGTTGGCTTGGTCGTTCTGGCCCGTGAGCACGATCACCTTCGTTGTGGGCTCAGCGTCCAGGATCTGCTGCAACAGCCGAAACCCTTCCGATACGTCGTCGGCGTCTGGCGGCAAGCCCAGGTCCATCGTCACCACGGCGCAATGGTGGCGGCGCAACTGCGCCAAGGCGGTCTCACGGTCGCTAGCGGTCACGGACTCGAAGCGGTCCAGCGACCACTTGATCTGTTTTTGCAGCGCCAGGTCGTCTTCGACGATGAGCAGCAGCGTAGTCGCAAGCGTCATGGCGGTTCCAGCGGGATCAGTCCGGAGTTATGGTGTGCATCCAGCACAGGCAGCAAGAGCGTGATGGCAGTCCCCACGCCAACCTCGCTCTCTACGTGCAGGCTGCCGCCGAGTTCGCGAATGTACTGCGCGCTCTCGTAGCTGCCGATGCCCATCCCGCCGGACTTGGTGCTGCTGAAGGGTCGAAACAGGCGGTTATGCACAAAATCTTCGGACATGCCGCAGCCGGTATCGCAGACCTTCACTTCCACCTGGCTGGCCCGCCGGTCCATTTCCAACCACACTCGGCCGCTGGCGGGCGTGGCGTCCAGGGCGTTCTGTACCAGGTGCCCCAACACCCTTTCAAGGCGGTCTTCGTGACCGCGGGTGGACAGCGGCTCGCTCTGCACTACCTCTAGGCTCCGGCCCTGTGCGCCTGCCAGCGCCTGCAGCTGCACGGCGATCTGCTGCAGGTTCACGCCCCGGCCAGCCCCGGTGGGCTTGGCGCCTTCTCGCAATTGCAGCATCATGCGGCGCATCTTTTCCAGCGAGCTTTCCACCGTCATCAACATGTCCTGCTGGAATTCCCGGTTGTCGCGCAGGCGCTCGGCGTTTTTCAACATCAGTGACAGCTGCGTCACGATGTTCTTCAGGTCGTGCACGACAAAGGCCGACATGCGGTTGAAGGCATCGAACTTCCGGGCTTCCAGCAGCTCTTCAGTGGCGCGGATCTGCACGAGGTAGGCCGCCGCCTGCCTACCTGCGGTTTTAAGCAGGTCCAGCACTTCCCAATTGAGATCCACCCGTGTCCGCGGCATCGCCAGCACCACAAAGCCTGGCATTTGTATGCCGGTGAGAAGCGGCACTACCAGCCAGGCTGACTTGTCGCCCATCAGCCACAGCGGCAGCTCCATGCCTTCATAACGGCTAGGCACGAGGCGAAACTCTTCAAGGTCGATGACCCAGCCCTTGTCCCGCAGAAGACCGCAAAAGCGCGAATCTGCGGGTTCGCTGGTGCCGTCTCGCGGCAAGTTCCAGGTGGCGGTCTGGGTGTAGGGACCGTCGGGTGCGGCGCGCGTCCACAGGCTGCCGGCCGGGCATTCGACCATCCGTGCCAGACCCGTGATTACCGCCGTGCCGGTCTCGGCGGGGTCGTGCGTGGAGGAAAGCAAGGCAGTGAAGCGCAGCCACTCCTCGCGGTAGTCGAAGCGATAACGAAAGAAGTTTTTGCCGACGAAGACCCTCAGCCAGCTGCGCAACGAACCCGAGACCGCGAGCGTGGCCAGCAGCGCGAAAGAGGCCACCACCAGGCCGGTCTGCAGGGCTGCGCCCCAGCTGCCGCCGAAAAAGCGCACGTAATATCCCGCACCTGCCATGAACAGCAGGTAGGTGCCCACCAGCAGTAGCGTTGCCGAATAGAAGGCAGCCGAGCGGGAGATCCGCAGCCGGCGCATCCAGTCCTGGCGCCGCCGGGCAGCCATGAACAGCAGAGGCACCACCACGGCCTGGACCGCGCCGCGGACCGCAACCGCGTCGCGGTCGACCAGGCCGAATAGCATGGCTTCGGAAAAAAGATAGGTGTCGAAACCGAAGCTGCAGGCCAGGCCGATGCAGACAGGCTTGATGCCCCAGCGGCTCTCTTCGCCCGCGTTACGGTAGATCTGCTCCACCGCCACCAGCCCCATCAAGGCGAGTGCGAGCCCAGCCAACAGGGCGGGGCGCGACAGGTCAGGGTCGCGCGCGGTAACGCTGCCCAGCATCATCAGAGCGGCCGCCAGCCCGACGACGACCACTGCCGTCCGTGGCAACCAGGTGTTCACTGTGGCAGACCCATCGTGTGGGGCGGCGCGCAGCAGTTGCATCAGGAAGGCAATCCAGAGCCCCTGGCGCAACACATCTGCATACGCGGCAGGCCAGAGGCCGATGGATGCGTACCACCACGTGCCAACGGCCGCGGCGGCGGACCACAGCGCTGTGAATAGCAGTGCTGCCAGGAACAAGGAGCGTGAAGGCCTGTCTGCGGTGGCGAGCCGCTGCGTCCAGGTAAGGTACAACAGAAGCGCCGCATTGGCCGCCACGGAAACGCCGTGGCCGACAACCATGATCAGATCGGTGCCAGAGATCACAGTGGGCTATGCCGGCGGTGCGATGAGGCCAAATCGACCCGACGAGGCAAACGCTGTAGCGGTGTCGTCGCCGCCACCTCAGCGCGCGCCCTTGCCTGTCAGCACGACGGCGACGGTGTCGAACAAGATTCTCAAATCAAGCCAAAGGTCGTGGTTCTTCACGTAATAGAGGTCGTACTGCAGCTTCTGTGTTGAGTCTTCGATGGTCGAACCGTACTGGTAGCGAACTTGGGCCCAGCCGGTGACCCCGGGCTTTACGCTGTGTCGCAGGGCGTAATACGGAATCTCCTGCGTCAATTGCCCGACGAAGAATGGCCGTTCAGGGCGGGGGCCGACCAGGCTCATATCGCCGCGCAGCACGCTGAAGAGCTGAGGTAGTTCGTCGATGCGCGTTACGCGCAGCATCCGGCCCACCCTTGTGACGCGGTTGTCGCCGCTGGTGGCCCAGCGCGGCTTGCCGTCAATTTCCGCGTCTTGCCGCATGCTGCGGAACTTCACCACCTGAATTGGACGATGATCCAGACCCACGCGCTCTTGGCGGTAGAGCACCGGCCCGCGACTGTCCAACTTCACAGCCAACGCGGCCAGCAGCATCACGGGCGCTGACACCGCCAGCAGCACGCTGGCGCAGAAGATGTCGAAAGTGCGCTTGACCATCGCGCGATGCAGCCCTTGATTGAAGCCGTCGCCAAAAATGAGCCAGCCTGCATTGAGATAGTCGATCCTGATCTGCCCGAGTCTCGCTTCGAAATGAGAGTTCAGGTTCTGCACCTTCACACCCTGCGCTTTGCAATCCAGCAATTCGCGCAGTGGCATGCTGCCGCCCCGCCGCTCAGTCAAGGCCACGATGATCTCGTCCACCTCGAAGTCGTAAGCTGTTTGTATGAGTGATCGGTTCCGCGGGAGGATCTTGTCGGCCGGCACCGAGGCGGACTGCTCGTTGGGGCCTGGGTAGAACCCGATGATTTCCAGGTTTCGGTCTGCTGCACGCAAGGTGTCTGCCACCACGCGAGCCGCTTCTCCTGATCCGAAGATCAGTGTGCGCTCGTGTTGCGCGTGATCGGGGTCGCTTTGCTGGCGCGCGACATAGGCGCGACGAAGCACCACCGCGAATACCGCCGCCATCGACGAATAGCGTAATCCGTCAAGTTGTGCCAGCCCCTTGGGCAACAAGGCCAGTACCAACCACGTCAGCGCCATGGCCAGCAGCAGCGCGGCCACGGTGCGCCCTGTCAGGTCTTGTGCGCTACGCCTGCCCTGCCCATACAGACCATGGGCTGAGTTGATGAACAGCACCCCCGCCGCGAGGGAAACACCGTGAACGCTGACCAGGGGAAGCCAGCGCTCATGTGTCCCCATGTGCAACAACAAGCCCAGCGAAACCGCAGCCAGGATCATTAGGCCGTCGAACAGCGCGACGCGCAGCTTGTTGCCTAGCGCGGGAAGAGGGCGTGGTTGTGGCATGAATCAGACAGTGAAGGCGCCCAGAGTCGTCAGGTATCCATACCGGGGCGGACGGATCGCCCCCCGCGAAGCCTCGCGTGGTTGGGGTGCCCGTGGCTGCTATGAACAGCTTTGCACTGTAGGGCCGGTCGACCGTTCATAGGCCCCTCGGCTGCGGGGGCCGGGCGGGCTGCCGGCTGCCAGCGTGAAATATGAGACGGAAGGATGTCTCGCGAGAGGGCTCGCGCGCGTGCGCCCTGCCTATGACTCAGCAGCCGGCGCTCCAAAGTTGTGGCGGCGGAGGCGGGCGGTGCGCCCAATCCGGCACGTGGGCGGCGATAGGCGTGTCGGTGCGGGCAGGGCTGTGGTGGAGCGGCAGAAGCCACTGCGCCAGCAGTGGTTGGCGCTGAGTCACTCTGTCCTGCAGCTCATGCAGATCGGCCACATAGGGCGTTATGCGCCCGAAAAACTCGCCCTCAGGCCCGGCGGCCTTGAACGGAAAACCCATTTGCGCTAACGAGCGCGCCAAAGGGCGTTCCATCGCAGCAAACCAGTAGCGGATTCCATTCGAGTAGCTGTAGCTGGCCATACCCCTGAAGAGGTGCAGAAGCAGCTCTGTGGAAGCGGTTTTCCGGCGGTTTTGCTGAATGTCGATCTGTGTGCCCTTGGCGCTGCCCAGTCCGCCGGGTTTCTGGCGCCGGAATTCCGGGGCGATGATCAGACGGCTGACTTCGGCAGACATCGTGGGACTTGGCAGCGAGTCGGCGGCCAGCGTGATGTTGCACCGGCGCTGTACTGGCAACCAGCCGTTGGCGTCAGGGCGTACCAAGCGCGCGTACCCTGCCAGAGTCGCGCCTACGCGACTTGCCACAATTCCGCTAGGGATATCTGCCTCGTCGCTCGCTCGCGGGTCAAGGAGGTGGATGTGCGCAGCGGTGGCGTCATCCTCGTCAGACTCCAGGCCTGACGGATAGTCACAGGCTGGCAGGTAGTCGAACTCTTCGCAATAGACTCTGTAGCGCAATGCCAGGGCCTCTGGCGAGGGGTGAGCTTGGGCAAACCATGAGGGCTCTGCAGCACTGAGACTCATTCCCATAACATTCCGCACCCGCACGTTGCTTTGGGAATCGGCGGTGCAGCAGGGCTTCCCCGGCGCACGGCGGCTAGGCCGCACGGTGTAGTGCGAGATGGCATGATCAATTCCTGACGCTGCGACTGTGGCATAGCGTACAGAGCCGTTGTGCATGCTCCATCAGGGTTTCATATTGTTTCTGTTTCGCGCCGACGTGGCTCGACGCGGCCTGTTCCCAGGTAGCGCACGGGCTTTCGCAACAACCACGGATGCTGCAGGCTGGCTTGGTCGACTCGCGTGTTTCCCGGTGGCCGACCTCAAGATCGTGGTCGCAGTGGTCTCTTGTTGTTGACACAAGTGCGAGCCTTGGATCGTCCGAGCGGTGTCGGAAAACTTTACGTTTGTCGACCCTGGCGATGCACCTGCGCGGCACCTACGCTTCAAGTTGTTGAAAGATAAGAAGAAAAACTTCCTGGCACGCCGTTCGCTACTCTCAAGGCAGGGGGCGAAACATGCGCCGTCCCAGCAACCAGCGACAACCCCAACGGGAGTTTATGTAATGAAATCGATGAAAAAGAGTTTGCTCGGTGCTGCGGTGTGCGCAGCTCTGGGTTTTGCCACCACCGCTCAAGCCGGCGTGGTGATTGACCTGTTCACCGACCCCGTCGGTGGCACACAGGCGGTGGCGACCTCTACCCTTGGCGCCACGGTGACCAATCAAAATCCAGCAGTCTTCCCCACTGCTAGCGTCATTGGCGGCTGGCGTGATCTGTCGATCACGAAAACCTTCGACGACGTCGGGTTTCCCAATTCTGGGGAATCTAGGTTGGCAGCTGGTGGCGGTGTCCTAACAGTGGACAACGCTGTGGGCAACAAGAGCGTGGCAGTCGTAACGTGGGACGGATCAAACATCGCAGGTAACAGCGGTTCCTTTGTGAACCCCTTTGGCTTGGGGGGCGTCGACCTAACTGCCGGCGGTGCTGCCAACGCGATTTTCGCCCAGGTTATTCAAGCCGACCTTGGGTTTGACTACAAGATTACGCTCTGGGACATGGATGGTTCCAAGTCCGTGCTGGAGGCGGGCGTTCAGTTTGGGGTGAGTTCGGCAATCTCCGCGGACTATCTGTTCAGTTGGTTCAACTTGGCAAACGGTCAGTATTGCAACGGCGTCGTTGCCCCTCCGCTTTGTACGAATCCAGCCACCGAGCTAGATTTCAAGATCACGCGAACCGGTGGTCTGATCGACTTCACGAAGATTGGCGCGATGCAACTGGAACTCTCGAACGTGAGCACCGCATCCGTCGACATGGCACTCGGGACAATCGTAACCGTGCCTGAGCCCGGTGCGCTTGCTCTGGTGGGTATTGCTCTGTTGGGCGCTGGTGTCGCTTCGCGTCGAGTTCTCACCGTCAAGCGTTAATCTGTGAGAAGAGCGTATTCAAGTTCTGCTTCGCGAACGCTCTTTTAGAGTATTTACAACTGCGGTGATGATCGGCCTCGTTTAAATGACGGGGCCTTTTTTTGTGACTCTTACTCTGAGTGGCCGATCTTTGGCGTCGACTGTTCTCAAAAATAGGCTCGCAGAGTGAGTTCAATCGATCGGGTGGTCGGGACGCTTCCCAAGATGGTTTCCGTGCCCCCACCAAACCCCTGCCATTGCAGCGCCGTCTCCGAGCGCTGGCCGCGGTAACGCAGTTCAAGCCACCGGTCGTCGCTGCCGGTTTCCACGTCGTGGAGCCAATAGCCAGCCAGATCCAGCTTGGAGACGAAGACGCCTTTCCACTGCGCATGCGCAAACCAGGCACGGCGGCTGATTAGGTCTCGCTCGCGGTCGGCCACAGTCAATAAGCTCAGGCGCTCGACGGGGCTCAGGCCCTGCCACTGCGCTCGGGCGGGCGCCGCGCTGTTGGTTTGCGCCTCCAGGCTGAAAGTCAGGTCGAAGCGTGTGGTGTGCGTCAGCCCCAGCGCTGCCCGGTTGCGACGCTGGCCGACGGCCCCAGCGCCCAGCGCCTGCTCCAACAGCGTCGGCCCCCGGCCGCTGGCCCACTCGGCATAAACCGTTGTGGCTTCACCGGCCAGTGCCGAAAGGTTCAGGCCGACCTGCGTAGCCTGCCCTGCGGCCCCCTGAACCAGCCATTGCGGGCTAAAGCGGTCGCTGATGCGGTGGCTGCCGGCCAGAAGCCAGCGATTCCGTGGGTTGGTCGATCCCGCATCCAATGCAAAGCGACCCGGGTCCGGGTTGCTGGCCAGCTTGGGCGATGCCAGCGCCGTCAGCGAACCCCCTTCCCACAGGTGTTGGCCTCGCAAGACCACCGTGCCCTGGCGGTTCTCGCGCAGCACTGCGGGGTCTGGCGACACCACCGAGC
>Ga0105044_10013463_pt1 | contig 11103 bp, 9 predicted proteins | sample MAT01_FD_78092 | JGI IMG/M metagenome (GOLD analysis project Ga0105044, IMG submission 78092) | Freshwater microbial communities from Lake Fryxell liftoff mats and glacier meltwater in Antarctica - MAT-01 | ecosystem: Environmental > Aquatic > Freshwater > Ice > Liftoff microbial mat | place... | reverse complement strand
TGTGTTCGGCGCGAAGCTCGGCGATTTGCTCTTGGGTCTCGTCAGAACTACTCATGGGGCGACTCCTCTGGGGTTAGGCGAAATCGTGCGTTTATAGCATAACATGACCTTGAAATCTTATGGGGGAAATATATCGGATGGGTGCATTTCAGGTTGTTACCCCTACCAAGTCGCCGCGTGGTTCGCAATGGCGCGCCCGCCAGACACAACATTTTGCACCAACTTGAAATGCACCCTGAATTCGGCTCATTTACCCCTATCGCATGGTAGGGACAGAATTTATCGGGACAGTACAAAAGCTTCTGTGAGGCGAGAATTCGGTAAGGACAGCCGACTTTAGCCGGAGGCTTCAGCCTCTGCCCTCGATACCGAGTAATTCCATCACACTTGGCTAGTAATCTATCAGCAAGCTAGTATCTGAAATTCATCGGGCGGGCAAGCCTCGCCCTTACGAAATTTTTGGTGAGGCGCGTTTTATCCACGGCCATCGCTTGTCCTGTAGGTGCGCGCCCCTACCACAATCAGAATTAGAATACACATTATTATCTTCTTGATGCACTACTAGAATGAGAGGGTGAGCCCACGGGTCGTCCCTGCCTCATAGTTGATTCATGACCACCTGTAAGCGTTCTTAAAGGGGCTGGTATCAGACAGATGCTTCCATCCATTGTCAGGAAATGGTAAGGTAAAAGGTAATATCGTATACTGATGAACCCATTGAACCCGAAAGGCTTAAAATGTTGACTCGTACCATCGCTGGACTTCTGATGCTGGCAGCACTGGCAGGCTGCGGCGCATCTTCTGAAGCGAATCTACCCACAGTCTTCCCCACTCCTAACATCAGCGCCCCCTCCGTTACCAGTGACGCGCCCGCATCCGTCGCCGCGTCCATGGATCCGGTGGTGTTTGCAGAGGCGCTTCAGACGGCTGCGATCACCCAGTCGGTGACAAGTGATTTGGGTTTTCGCTACGACATCCCCGTTGACTGGGAGGTGAGCGAGGGACCGGATCAATCGAATTTTCGCACACCAGCGCTGATGACCGCCAGCTTTACCATGGTGGATTTCAGCCTCATGGGGTATGTTGCACAGACATCTATTGAGAAGATTTACGGGCAGACCGGCGTGAGCGAAGCGGATGCCATCCCGCGCCTGTTCGAGAGCGAAGGAAATCCAGATTATAACCTTCAGCAACCAACCGAGATCACGCTACCGGATGGACGGCAAGCGCAGTTTGCGGCTTACGACTCGACTGGCGAGATGACTGCCTTATACTTCATCACTTTAGGTGCTGATGATTACTTGAAGGTAGTCCTTGTCGTGCGCGACCCGCAAAACTTGGTGGATGACACGCTTGCCGATTATCGTGATCTGTTCGACCGGATTGCCGCCAGCGCTCAGCCAGCATCATAGCGTCACGCCTCTAGTTGCGACATCAAGCATACGGATGCGTCTCATCACTGTGAGCCGAAGAAAAAGAAAAGCGGCGAGGGGATTTCCCCTCACCGCTTCCTCGGAACAATGTTCGACTCTACACCAATCTTGCTCCACAGGTTGGATTCGAACCAACAACCGATCGGTTAACAGCCGATTGCTCTGCCGTTGAGCTACTGTGGAATAACATCGCCAATTTTACCGCACTGCGCCTGACTGTCAAGGGCAAAAGCGCCCCCAACGACTGAGGTTAGTCCTCGGCTTGCGCGGCCATGACTTCCTCTAGGATATAGACTGGCCCGGTCACGATGCGCCGCACCGGACAACGCCCCATGATATCGTGAATCCGCAGTCGTTGCTCATCGGTCAAGTCCGCGCCAATCAGGGTGATTTTCTCACTGACCTCATGGACATACGCCCCCTCACCCGGCGCGTCGGGATAGTCCTCACGCGGCTTACGGGTGAGGTCTATCTCGATTTCGACATCGACCAGCGGCCAGCCCTTGCGATTGGCGTACATCTTGGCGGTGATGGCCGCGCACGCCCCCAGCGCCCCCAACAGCATTTCTTCTGGAGTAGGGGCGGTATCCGTCCCGCCGTCTTCGATGGGTGCATCGGCATGGAAAGTATGATTACGGGATGTGATGGAGGTATGAAGTCCGCCGTGCGTGCGAACGCGAGTGAGGTTAGACATCAAAAATTTCCTTACGGTATGAAAACAAACGTAGCATTCCTATCCATCAGACCCGTTCCGCTCCGGTTGTCTTACGTCGGACGGCGGATTACACTAGTGATAGCTCTGTCAAGAGGAGGACTTTATGTCTGCTATTTTACCATTGGTGATTGGGTTGGTGTTCATTTATAGCCTGATGGCGATTCTGGTCACACAAATCAACGCCCTGATCGTCAGCGCGCTCAATTTGCGCGCCAAAAACCTGCGCGAGAGTTTGATGAATCTGGTCAGTGACCGCAAACTGCAAGCCGAAATCCTCTCGCACCCGCTGATTAAGCTGGTCGACTCCGAAAAATCAAAACTCTTGTCGGTGCAACTGAACAACAAAGCCGTCAATGAGGTGATGAAGGCGGATCTGACGCGAGTTGACTACGTTGCTCCGGCCACTTTTGTCGAGGCGTTGGTTGGGTTGTTGATCGTGCGCGCCTATGGCGACATCGACAAGGCGCTCAACACCGTGGTCGATGAAGACACCCGCGCCCGTATTGACCGCCAAATCCGTGATTTCATCGCCGCGCCCAGCGATGAACAGTTGGCCGTACTGCGCCAAACCCTCAGCAGCATAGAGGCGCTCGGCACGGATCTGAAGCCGGTACGCGCCATCTACCAACAGATGCTGCTCTCGTTTAACGAAGTTCGCAACCGCAACACCGACCTTTTGCCGTTGTTGATGGGCATCGCCACCATTGAGATTCCGGTCTTTCGCGAGGCCATGCAGATGGTGCTATTCAACGTGACCAACGCCGCCCAAGCCATTAAAAAATTGGAGGCGTGGTTTGATGACGGCATGAATCGCGCCTCGACGTTGTTTCGCGAAAAGCTGCAAAAATTGTCGCTGATCGCAGCCATCGGGCTTGTCCTCATCCTCAATATCGACACGCTGGCGATGACCCGCGCCTTTTGGATTGACCCGACCTTGCGCGATGCGGTAGCGACCTCCGCCGAGGAATTTATCCGAAACACCCCCACTGAACCCACAACTGCGATCACTCCAGCCGAGATTGACGCTGCCCAAGCCGTACAAGACGACCTTAACGCCGCCCGCGCTACCGTCAACCAACTGCTGTCGTTGAGCGTGCCGATGGGCTGGTCATGGATTGAGGTTGATTGCACGTCAACCGACTCGGACATACAGCGTATTTGCGAAAGCCCCAACAACTTACGAAACTTTTTCAACTCGTCTAATCCGAATTGGGGGTCACTCGTCATCGGCAAGATGATCGGGCTGATCGCGTCTGCGATTGCCGCCGCACAAGGCGCGCCGTTCTGGTTTGACCTGCTCCGCAAGCTGACCGCCCGCAATTGACCCCCGACGCCCTCGCCTTTCTGACCTCATCAGCCGGGTCGAGTCTGTTGACCGACCTCGCCGCCCAAGACCTGAGCGACTCCCGCACGCTGACGGTCATGTCGGCCTTACGGAAACGCTATCCATCCGCCGACGCCGCCGCCGCGCTGGAACAAGCCCGATTGCGCCGCGCCGCCGTCGGCAAATTCGGCGCGGACGCCGCCGTCATGTTTTTCACCCGTGACGCGCTCGAACAGGCCAGCGACTCACATACCCGCCAGCGGCGCGCCACGCTCCTCAGCGGTAGGGTCATCGACGCCGGCTGCGGCATTGGCGCGGACGCGCTGACCTATGCCCAAGCGGGCTGTGACGTGCTGGGCTTAGACCTCGACGCCGAGCGCGTGGCGATTGCCGAACACAACGCCGCCGCGCTGGGGTTGTCTGGGCGCGCCCGTTTCACCGTTCACGACATCACGACGGGGCTACCCGACTCGTGCGATTGGGCGTTTTTTGACCCCGCCCGCCGCGATTCGCAAGGCAAGCGACTGCACCGCGCCGAATCGTATCTGCCGCCCCTGTCTACGTTGCGGCGCTGGACGAACGCCCACCAAGTGATGGTCAAGCTTTCTCCCGGCATCGCGCTAGATGATGTGCGCGATTACGGCGGATGGCTCGAATTTCTCTCGGTAGACGGTGACTTGAAAGAGGCCGTGCTGCTCCCGTCAAACATGACTCAGACGACGCGGGCGGTGTTGTTTGCAGACGGGCAGACTCACGTCTGGGAACAGCACGACCTCGGCGACCCGCCGCCGGTGGGCGCGCCTTCAGAGTGGTTGATTGAACCCGACTCGGCGCTGATTCGGGCGGGACTGGTGCAACACGCGGCGCGTGCATGGGGCGCTCATCAAATCGACTCGACCATCGCTTATCTGACCAGCGAGTCGCGGTTTCAGACGCCGTGGGCGCGCTCATGGCGTATTTTAGACTCACTGCCGTTCAATCTCAAAAAATTACGGGCGTATTTGTCTGAGCGCGGGGTGGGGACGGTCACGGTCAAGAAGCGCGGCCACGCCATGACTCCCGAAGAACTCATCGCGGGGCTGAAGCTGAAAGGGACGCTCTCACGCACGCTGGTCTTGACTCGTTGCGCGGGCGTGCCGACGGTGTTGGTGTGTGAGGATTACCGGTCTTAGGGGGCTATAAGGGGCTATAAAATGAAATTTCGGCTCATTATATGGCGGGCCCACACACGGGTGCGCCCCTACAAACCGCCGCATATTCGTAGGGGCGGGGCCATGTCCCCGCCCACCATGTCCCCGCCCGCCCCGCAAAAATCTGAATGCAATCGCTTATGTGTCGTTTATTGTGTCGTGACCGATTCAGTAGGTATAATAGAGTCATTGGGAAAGTGCGTGATTTGGTGTCAAGCGCGCTTTTATATGGAATCGTGTCTGAGGTTCATAACGTATGATCGAAGTTACCATCGACAGCTTGCGCGTAAGTCTGACGACGCAGCAGCGGATTGTCGTCCTCAAAGACAGTACATCTGACCGCTATCTGGCGATTTTTATCGGGCCGTTCGAGGCCGACGCCATCACCTTTGAATTGCAAGATGTCGCGCAGCGTCGCCCGCTGACCCACGACCTGATTAAGTCGCTCATCACCGAATTGGGCGCACGCCTGATGTATGTGATGGTCAACGACCTGCGCGAGGATGTGTATTATGCGCGCTTGGTCTTGGACACGTCGGACGGCACGCGCACCGAGGTGGATTGCCGCCCTAGCGACGCGATTGCGATAGCCGTGCGCGCCAAAGTCCCCATTTATGTCGCGGAGACGGTCTTAGACCGCGCCGGAATCCGCCCAGAAGCCGATGTGGACGAGGAGCAAGAATACGACGCGCTCTCGGCGGAGGATGAAGTCAGTGATGCCCCGGTGGACAGCAAACGCCTGAGCGCCTTTGCCGATTTCCTCGACACGCTTGATATTGATGATGTCGCGGGCAACGACGACGACAAGTAGAGCAGTGATGTGTTTCAAGGGATGAGTGATGAGCGACGCACTAGGGGCATGGCTCATCACTCGTCTTTTTATAGGGTGCATTTCACGGCGTTGGTAAAACCCCAACGTCGGCGGGCGCATCGGTGGGTGCGTCCCTACGAACCACACTGTTTTCCCCAGATGCAAAAATCTGACAGGCAACCTTTGGCATAGCCGAGACCCAATGTTTAACTTGGTATACTATGGATATTCATCCCATCACTCATCACTTCAGACGTATCACTAAGCAATCATGACCAATCAAAGCCCGTTAGACCTAAGCTCCCCGGCCAGCGTCGAATCTGAGATGGCGCTGTTAGGGGCCGTCTTGGTCAACCCAGAAGCCTTCCTCGCCATCTCGTCGTTTCTGCACGCAGACGACTTTTTTCTGCTGAAGCACCAGCACGTCTGGTCGTCCATGCAAAACTTGTCGAATCGCAAGATGCCGATTGATGTCTTGACGGTTGCCGAGGGGCTAGACGCCGCCCACCACTTGGAAGCCATCGGCGGGATGGGCTATCTGACCCAATTGCTCAACAGCACGCCGTCCAGCGTTCACGCCGAGTTTTACGGCCAAATCGTCGAGCGGGCGTCGGTGCGCCGCCGCCTGATGCGCGCCGCCGATGAGATGAAGGCGCTGGCGAAAGACGAGCAAATCGACCTCGAGACGGTCATTTCTAAGTCCGAAACCACCCTCTTCGGCGTGACCGAACGGCAGATGAAGCGCGATTTCCAGACCATGCGCGACGCGGTGGGGACTTATTTTGACCGCATCGACGCGCTGATTCAAAACCCCGGCAGCAGCTACGGCGTCCCCAGCGGATTTCGCGACCTCGACGCGCTGTTGGGCGGATTCCAGCGCCAAGCGTTGATGATTTTCGCTGGGCGTCCGGGCATGGGCAAAACCTCGTTTTTGCTGTCGGCGGCGGTCAATGCGGCGCGCCAGAATCAATCCGTCGCCATTTTCACGATGGAAATGGGCGCTGAGGAGATTGTGCAGCGCATGATTGCGATGGAGACGGCCATCAGCAGTGAAAAACTCCGGCGCGGCGATTTGAACGCGGCGGAGTACAACCGTTTCGTTGAGGCGGCGGGTCGAATCAGCGACTTCCCGATTTATATTGACGACACGCCGGGCTTGAATCCGATTCAATTGCGGACGAAAACGCGCCGCTTGCAGCACGAATTCGGCCTAGACCTTGTGATTGTAGACTATCTGCAATTGATGAACGGCGGCGCGGGATTTCAGAACAATCGCGTGCAGGAGATTGGCTATATCAGCCGGTCATTGAAGGAATTGGCGCGTGAATTAGACGTGCCGGTCTTCAGCGCGGCACAATTGTCCCGCGCCGTCGAAAGCCGTCAGGACAAGCGCCCGCAACTCAGCGATTTGCGCGAGAGCGGTTGTCTGACCGGCGACTCGCGGGTGTATCTGCCGGAGGAGCGGCGTTTTGTCCCGATTCAGGAGTTGGTCGGGCGGGCAGGTTTCCGCGTGACGAGTTTGAACACCGAGACATGGAAGCTAGAAGCGTCAACGGTCAGCGCGGCCTTCTGCACCGGCACACAGCGGGTCTACCGGATGAGGACGCGCTTGGGTCGGGTGATTCGAGCGACGGCCAATCATAAATTCCTGACGATTAACGGCTGGAAACGGCTGGATGAGCTAGAGACCGGCGAACAGTTGGCCGTGTCAGCGATGGAAGATAATTTTTGTGAGATGCAGATGGGGCGGACGCCCCATGTGGCGTCCGCCCTGTATTATGCCGTTGATACGGCGGTGGCGGGCGCACACACGGGTGCGCCCCTACCAAAATCACATGATGACGCCATTTGTTGGGACGAAATCATCGACATCATGCCAGACGGCACAGAACCCGTCTATGACTTGACCGTGCCGGGGAATCATAACTTTGTCGCGGAAAATATGGTCGTCCATAACTCGATTGAACAAGATGCGGATGTGGTGATGTTCTTGTACCGCGATGTCGTGTATAACCAAGCTACCGAATTCCCGAACGCCGCTGATGTCATCGTCGCCAAGCACCGTAATGGGCGCACCGATACCATCTCGCTATATTTTGACGGCTCGCTGACCAAGTTCATGGACGGCGCAGTCCGGCGCATCAGCCTCAACGAGGATCGATAATCGACTATGTTGGATGAGCTATTTCACGGCCTGATGGCGCGGATTGATAACGTCAATGAACTCAAGGTGACGCTGTTTTGCCTATGGGCGTTTGAACAGCGCGACGCCCCCGACGGCTTGTACTGGCTACGCCGCGCCGATTTCGATGGCCTCAACACTGAGGTTCACGGGCTGGACGAGGACGCCATTGACGACGGCCTCGATTGTGCCGTCCTGCGCGGGACGCTGCTGTGCGCCCACCTGAATAGCCCAGCTGGGGGTGAGCGAATTTATCTGCGCGCCACGCCGGAAGCCGAGGCCGCCTTATCCGCTCCCGGCGGACTTGCTGCTCGGATTGACGAGAGTGGACGCTTGGACGTGCTGCCGCCGCGCCCGTCGGTCTATAAATTGTATGAAGAGAATATCGGCCCGCTCACCGGCCTGATCGGGGACGCCCTCCACGACCTCGTGGCGGATTACAGCGAGCCGTGGGTCAGCAACGCTATCACTACGGCGATGGAACAGAATAAGCGCAGCCTGTCCTATATCAAAGGCGTATTGCGCGGTTGGCGAAAGGATGGCAAGCGCGATGCAGACACCGGGCGACATCTTGCGGCGGATGAAAAATCTGCCTCCGGCAAATATGCCGACTTCTTCGAGCGGTGAGTCGGCCATGACTCAACTCTGTCAGCGATGCGGGTCGGCAGATGCCATTTGCGAGGGCTTGGGCATGGTGCGCTATGACGTGCCGATGGATGACCCGCGCTTTGGCAAATTGTTCCGTTGCCCCAATCAGCCAGTGGAACAAGACATCGAGCGCCAAGACCGTCTGCGCCGCCTGAGCAACCTCGGCGCGCTGGCCGAAAAAGTCTTTGATGACTTCCAAGCCGATAGCCCCTCGCATACCCCGCTAGAACAAGCGTCATTGCGAAACGCGCTGACCGCTTCGCAGCGTTTTGCCGAAAATCCGCAAGGCTGGTTGCTGCTAGAGGGCGGCTACGGCTGCGGCAAAACGCATCTGGCCGCCGCCATCGGCAACGCCCGCATCACGCATGGGGAAGAAGTCTTGTTCGTCACCTCGCCGGATTTACTCGACCATTTACGCGGCAGTTATGGCGACAGCGAACACGGGTATGACGACACGTTTGAGCGCCTCAAAGGGGTGTCTCTGCTGATTTTGGACGACCTCGGCGTCGAAAACCCGTCCCCGTGGGCGAAAGAAAAATTATTCCAGTTGCTTAATCATCGCTATACGCAACGGCTACCAACGGTCATCACGACCAACGCCGAACTCGAGCGACTCGACCCACGCCTGAAAAGCCGGATGCAAGACGTTGACCGCACCGCCCGCGCCGTGATTTCCGCCCCGGACTACCGTTCGATGAGCGAAAATATGCGCGGGCATCTGTCCTCGGCGTTGTCAACCTATCGGGATTACACTTTTGGTAATTTTGACCTGACCACCCATCTCAACGCCGATGAACGTCAAAATATCGCCAATGTCGCGCAAGCCGCCCGTAACTACGCCGACAAAATACGCGATCAATGGTTCATCCTCGCGGGCAAATCGGGCGTGGGTAAAACCCATCTCGCGGCGGCCATCGCTCATGCGCGGCAAGAGCGCGGCACGGAAGTCTTTTTCATCACTGTGGCCGATTTGATGGATGACTTGCGGACGACTTTCAACCCGTCGTCGGCCTCGACTTTTGACCAGCGGTTTAATCAGGTCAAGAATATCGGCCTTTTGGTGCTGGACGACCTGAACGTCGGCGGCACAAGCGATTGGGCGCGGGAAAAACTATTCCAACTGATTGATTATCGCTATGTGACGCGCAAGCCGACGGTCTTCACCCTGAGCGACTTTGAAAAAGTCAACGAGCGTATACAAGTGCGCCTGTTCGACCCGCGCTTGTGCGTGCGCTATGAATTGACCGTGCCGCCGTATGTCATGCGCGGACGCCGGAGATAAGTTCAAGCATGGTCACTACCGCTGCCCTGACTGTGATGCCGTATGAACGGCGTTATCGCTCGCAAGTCTTAGAGCTGATTCAATACACGTATTTACGCCACACCCATTTTGATTGGTATGAGGCTGAAGAATGGCTGGATAGTATGGGGGGCTTGACTCGGCTGGCGTGGCGCAATGGTCATCTGGCCGGGGTGATGGGCGCTAATTCGCCGTTTAACGCCACGTCATGGGTGCGAGTCCTGTGCATTGCGGAGGGGATATCAGAAGCCGAGGTCGTGACCGCGCTCTGGAATTCGATGCGGGCGGGCTTGCGTGGAGCAGGCGCGCTAGGTTGCTGGCTACTGGCCTTAGAACCGTGGATTGAATCGCACACCGCCCGCATGGGCATGTCGCATACCGAAACCCTCGTTTCAATGCGGCGCGGCAGCAGCACCCCGCTTCAGCCCGCGCCCGCCACCCCGATTTCGTTAGAACCGGCGGCGATTCAAGATGTGGCGGCCATGGCGGTGATCGACCAAGCCGCTTTCATCCCGCCCTATCAGATGAACTACCCAGACATCCGACGTGCCTACCGCAACGGCACGACTTCGACCATCGCCCGCTTAGACGATCAAATCGTGGGCTACCAAATCAGCACACGGCACGGCGCTACTGGGCATCTGGCGCGCTTGGCGGTCATGCCGGGACATCAGGGGCGGCAAATTGGCGCGGCGTTGGTGCGCGAGGTGGTGGCCGCCTTTTTGCGCCGTCAGGTCGAGGTCGTCACGGTCAATACACAAGCCAGCAATCTGCGCTCGCAACATTTGTATCAAGCCTATGGGTTTGAGCGTAGCGGCTATGATACCCCGATGTTCGGCGTGTCCTTTATTTAAGAGAGGTTATCCATGAAATTCAACCAAATTTCGGGAGTCGTCCTCGATATGGACGGCGTATTATGGCGCGGAGATCAAGCGTTGCCCGGCTTTCACGATGCCTTCGCGTGGTTTGATGAGCAAGCCATCCCCTACGCGCTGCTGACCAACAACAGCGGTAAGACCCCGGCGCAATACGTCGCCAAGTTCGCCGCGATGGGCGTGTTGGATATGCTGCCTGAACGTATTTTGACCAGCGCCACCGCCACCGCCTCATACCTCAGCGCGCACTATCCAGCAGGGACGCGGGTCTATGTGGTGGGGATGGACGGCATCCGCGCCGCCTTGGAAGAGGCTGGCTTTGATGTGGTCGGGGCGGACGGCGCGGCGGAGGTGGTGGTGGTGGGCATTGATTTCGAGTTCACCTATGCCAAGCTCAAGCACGCCGCACTGCTCATCCGGGGCGGGGCGGATTTTATCGGCACGAACGGCGACAAAACTTTCCCCAGCACGGAAGGACTGATCCCCGGCGCGGGCAGTCTGTTGGCGATGTTGGAGACAGCCGCTGGCGTGAGTCCGCTGGTGATCGGCAAGCCCGGCCTACCGATGTTCGAGGCCGCCTTGCGCGTCACCGGCACGCCCGCCGCTAAAACGCTGATGGTCGGCG
>Ga0105044_10013462_pt1 | contig 11103 bp, 8 predicted proteins | sample MAT01_FD_78092 | JGI IMG/M metagenome (GOLD analysis project Ga0105044, IMG submission 78092) | Freshwater microbial communities from Lake Fryxell liftoff mats and glacier meltwater in Antarctica - MAT-01 | ecosystem: Environmental > Aquatic > Freshwater > Ice > Liftoff microbial mat | place... | reverse complement strand
TTAACTGCCGAAGGTTTATTTGATTCTGCCAACAAACGCCCCCTGCCGATCCATCCCCAAACTATTGCCGTAGTTACATCCCCTTTGGCTGCGGCTTGGGGAGATATCCAAAAGACCTTAGGGCAGCGCTATCCGGGTTTACAGGTTTTACTCTCTCCAGCGACGGTGCAGGGAGAATCAGCTCCTAGGTCAATTCTGGAAGCGATTGATCGAGTTGCCCGAAATGGCAGAGCCGAGGTGATCATTTTGGCACGGGGCGGCGGGGCAGTGGAAGATTTGGCTTGTTTTAATGATGAGTTGGTGGTGCGGGCGATCGCTACTTCGCCGATTCCAGTCGTGACGGGCCTTGGTCATGAACGGGATCAAACCCTTGCCGACTTGGCAGCAGATTATGTTGCCCACACGCCCACTGCTGCGGCAGAAATGGTAATTCCCCGCTTGGCAGATTTGATCAATGACCATCAAGACTTAACCAATCTCCTCAAGGCAGCAGTCCATCAGCGCCTAGCCCAAGAAACAAAACATCTCCAACATCTCCACCAACGCCTTGATCCCAGTCGTCTTGGTAGGGAAATTACTAGAGAACAACAAGTTATTAACTATCAACAACAACGGTTAATCTCTACCACAAAGCAACGTTTACAACTAGCTACTCAACACCTTTATTTGTTAGAACAAAAACTTCAAGCCCTAGACCCCCATGCTATTCTCCAAAGAGGCTATGCCGTGGTGCGATCGAGTCGGGGCAAAATTCTCCGAACCGGGGATCAAATCACCGTAGGTCAAAGTCTCGATATTCAACTATCTGCAAGAACAATTAAAGCAAAAATTACTGAAATCACTGAAATTGTATAAAAATTATCTAAAAATTATTAAATAACCTATGGCAAAAAATAAAGGCTGGAATTATGAAGTTACAGTGGTGAAAATTGAGGAGATAATTAATCAAATTGAGTCTGGAGAGTTAGAGCTTTCTGAGGTATTTACCCAATTTACAACCGCCACTACCCATCTTCAGCAATGTAAGGATTTCTTGGAATATCAACAAAAGCAAATGAACCTATTAATTGAAACTTTGGAAGATTCTCCAGACAATTATTCAGAAGAGGAATTCTAATTTTATGACCCTAACTATTAATGCTCAAGCCATTGATTTGCGTTACTTAATTGATAACTTTGGATTGCAACGGATTCGAGAGCCACAGTTTTTTTTAGAGTGGCAGGAATACCTCCCAGAATTAACACCCATGGAAAGGGAATTACTCGATCGTATCCAAGCTAGTTACTTTAATTTGATTGAATATCCGCCTGTCCTCGAAAATGCGATTAATCTCACAATCATCAGCCCAATTTTATTTACTGCTGGTTTTTATTTACCACCTTTTCATATCCAAACTGAGAAATCTATAGAAATTCAAGTTGATCATGAAGGGCAGATCATTACAGACCGAATTGATATTTTAATTCTCAAAAATAATGTCTGGATTACTGTTATTGAGTCCAAACGCCCAACTCTCGCCATTGACGATCGCCTATCTCAGCTATTAACTTATATGCTCGCTAGCCCCAATCCAGAGCAGCCTATGTTTGGACTGATTACCAATGGTCTGAATTTTAGGTTCTTGAAACTAGTCAGAGATGGTTTGCCGCGCTATGCAACCTCTAATGAATTTATTTTAGATAATCAAGGGAATGAACTATATGATGTGGTGAGAATCTTGAAGAAATTGGGAGCAAAGTCTTGATTGGAGAATTTGCAGCTTTAGGTGCGGCTTTTTTGTGGGCTGCTTCCTCCGTAGGTTATGGCAGTTTGGGGAAGAGAATACCCCCCTTAGAATTAAATTTGATCAAGGGTTCGATCGCCCTCTTTTTCCTAATTATTACCCTAGGAATTCAAGCCCTGATCAATGAAGATTTCACCCTAACTACTCTCCAAATTCCCTTGCAAACCTTGGGCTTATTAATCCTCAGTGGAGTCATTGGTATTGGGATTGGGGATACCGCTTACTTTCATGCCATTAATAATTTGGGAGCCAGAAGAACCTTATTAATTGAAACCCTTGCTTCGCCTCTATCGGCACTCCTTGCCTTGGCTTTTCTCCAAGAAGTTTTAAGTAGTTTTGCTTGGCTAGGGATTTTGTTGACTTTACTAGGTGTGGGCTGGGTAATTAGTGAACGAACTCCAGAAGTAGGAACAGTGAAACATCCCTTAATTGGGGTGGGCTGGGGCTTGCTGGCGGCAGGGTGTCAGGCGACGGGGGCAGTGATGTCTCGTAGTGCTTTTATGGCGGGGGAAGTTAACGCTGTCTGGAGTACTGCCCTTCGTTTATTTGGAGGCTTAGTAATTGTTTTAATTTTATTGAAAGTTCAATCTGTCAAGTCTGGGAGCGCAAAAATTGAGAACCTGAGAGGAATTTCCTTCACGAAAAAATTAATCCTTGCCCTAATAGTCATCGCTTTTAGTAGCACCTATCTAGGAATTTGGCTCCAGCAGATATCTTTGAAATTTGCCCCGGTTGGCATCGCCCAAACTCTCCTCGGCACTAGTCCTCTGTTTGTGCTACCGATCGTCCTCCTCCGGGGTGAGCGTGTTTCTTTCCGGGCCTGCGTTGGGGTCTTGGTAGCGATCGCCGGAATTGCCCTCCTATTCGCCGTAGGTTAGTCTACACTTGGTTTATAATATTAAGTATTATCAAAGACATCAAAATTATCAATAATTATTAGTAGAGTAAACTATCTACAAAAATCTATGGAAATTGAATTTAGAGAAGTTAATACTTTTGATGTGTGGATTTGGCTGGAGTTTCCCACCGTGCCTTCTCAAATGGAAAAAGAATATGTAGAAGAAGTATTTAACTCTTGGTTTTGTCTAGGGAAATTGGGCGGATTTGATGCAGAAAATCTCCAAGTCCAAGAAGTAGGATTAGACATTGGCTATATGCACTATGATGACTATCAAGCAGATAGTAGTTTATTGGCAGTGATGCACAATCAAAGTGAGTTTGAATACGAAGGCAGATGGGGTCGGTGTTGGTTTGATCTAGGAACTAGTGATGCGATCGCTATCGATATTTTAATTAATGCTCTGCGTCGTCTCCATCAAGAATATGTGCCTATCGATCGGCTAATTATTGGTGGTGAAAATGAAGATTGGCAGGTAGAAAGTCGGGGTTATGCTGCCATTTATGATGATGCTAATTAGAAGTTAATTATGCTAATTAGAAGATAATTTAAAAAGTAAACTAGAAGGTGAAATTCTAAAAACTATGTGGATTCAAGGACAAATTCGGATACTAGCTCTAGGAATTATTCAGCAGGGCGATCGACTATTTCTTTCGGAAGGCTATGACCCTACAAAACAATCCCATTTCTATCGAGCTTTGGGCGGTGGGGTTGATTTTGGCGAAACTAGTGAAGTGGCTCTACATCGAGAATTTCAAGAAGAATTAAATACAGAAATCACTAATTTGCAATACCTAGGCTGCCTAGAGAATATTTTTACCTTTGATAGCAATTCTGGACATGAATTAATCCAACTCTATCGCTGTGATTTTGTAGACCGAAAGTTTTATCAATTAACAGAAACTACTTTTATGGAAGGAATCCGGCAGAAAAAAGCCCTCTGGGTAGAGATCGATCGCCTCCGTTCTGGAGAGTTACGCCTAGTTCCAGAAGGCTTCCTTGATTACTTAAAATAGTTACTTTCTACTATTCTAAAAAATTAACCGGGGGCCACTGCAACTGCCGACCACCAAGAATATGCAAGTGCAAATGATCTACGGTTTGTCCTCCATCTCTCTTATTGTAGACTGAATACGCCGGGTGGGTGAAGTCGGAACTAGGCTTGTCTTAACCTCCTTGGTGATTGTCACCTGTACTCCCTTTACACCTGACTAAACGATGTCCTCTTAACACGGCATCATGCTTTTGTAGAACTCTTTCCCACTCATTTAACAGCGTAATGCATGGTAACTCCTTTAGTAATCCCCACTTCTCTTCCTGTCGGGTTAATCTCATAAACTTTTCATGTAAAGGATAGTTAGGTAATACCAATTCAGATTTACGGTGAGAAACCACAGGATTATGAGAATGGTGGTAATCCTGATAGTAAATTTTCAAGTCTCGTAGGTTAATATACATGACTGTTTCTATTTTTGGGTGAGACTCTTTATCAAATTCAGGGCAATACATGTAAGCTATTTTGGGCTTATCTAAATGGAAACGAATTAAAGTAGTGTTATTCATCCTGCCCACGGTACGGCTAGCACATCCCTCATAGAGCCGGAGCATAGTATTTAAAGAGTCTAAAGCCGAAATATGAACTGTAAGATATTTATCTTCTAGCCAACCAATCTTACTTTGCTCACAAATAGAACGAATAAAACCAGCTTTTCCCAAGTTGAAGAGAATCAGATCAGCAGTAATACAAGCAGATTCATAAGAGTCAAATAAAGATTTGATGTCAGTTTGCAAAAATTTAGATAACTGATTAAGTTTTAGTTTCTTGCAAGGATGATCAAAATTGCTCAATGCCAAAAATACTAATATATCTTGACGGCGTTTATCAGCGATCGCCTCCCATTCGTTAGGATTTGTTGCTTGGAGAATTAAATTAAAAGCTTTCTTAATAGTTTTAAATTCATCAATAACGACTGAGAACTGCTCTAATTCATCTCTAATTGGTAATCTCCCCCTCTCAGTAAAAAACTGCATTAGCGGGAGAAGTATCTCTTGGTAATCTACAAAACTTTTGGTAACTAACTTAATTCTTGGTGTTGAAGCATAGGAGCGGAAGCGAGAGGCTCTAAAATTTTGTGCTTGCATCCCATCTCGAAAAACAAAATAAATTCCTAATGCAACTGGAATAGAATCCACTGCTAATACTTGATCAATATAATTCTTCAGTTCTTCTTGATCATAATATTTTTGGAAAGTATTACGACTACTAACAACCCCATCCCCGTAGGCAATCTGTCCCTGAGCAATGTTACTAATTAGTACTTGGGCGGAGATAATCAACACTCTTTGAGTTAATTCCCATGCTTCTATAATAGCCTGCCTACGCTCGGCGGGGTCTTCAATCACATTGATGACATAACCTAAGTTGACTATATCTGAAGAGATTTTTACACCATCAGGCTGATAGTGAGGATCAAAGCCATAGCAGGTAAACCCTTGTTTCTTCAGTCTCTGCAAGTCTTCACCATGACCACAACCATAGTCATATAATGTTATCCCTGATTGTAAGATTTCTGTTTCTAGAGCAAGACGAACCGGCTTTGACAAATCATGACGATGAATGGCTGCTTTATGTCGCTCAATTTTAGGGGCTATTTGCAAAATCACCTCATGCCCTTCAACTCGTATGTTCTTTTCTGATAGATGTGCTTCCCAGCCTTTACGAGTGCCAATCTGATGAGAGTTGAGAAGTGACAGAGCTTCTTCTTGGCGAGTTAATTCAGCAAACTTCTCATAATTAGGATAATCTGGTGCTACAAAGGTTTCTTTGCGATGGAGGATTGGTGGGTTGCCTGAGTTACTATAGTCTCTTAGCTGGACTGAGTTGTTAGCTAGGTTTACTTGAATACTGGTATGCAGTGCTGGATGTGGAGCATGGTCAAAGTCTGGATAGAAAAGATAGGAAATTTTAGATTCGCTATAGCTAAATTTAATTATGCTGAATCTAGCTCCAAGAGGTAAGAGTTCCCTAGCTTGGCGATCGCAGGCTTGTAGAGACACAGGTAGTTGCCCCACAGCCGATAGGTGAATATATAGGGCATCTGGAAGTTTCTTCCCTACTCTACTCTGCTGGCAAGAGGCTGATATTGCTGTAACCATGCTCATAGTGGATGTTTGAATAACAATAATAAAAACTTTTCTACTTAAGATAACGAGATTTTGATTATCTTGTAAACTACTTGTATGATTAAGCAACTTGTTATTCCTAGCTATGACTATCACCTTATCCCGATATTTGCCCGCCATGAGACTTTCGCCCCTCGTTTTGGCTGGCTAAAAAAAGGCTTTGATGCAGTGTTAGAGAATCCCAATATTTTTCTGAGGGAAGATGCTCATGTTCAGTTGGGTGTAGGGAAGAATATGGCGAAATCTATCCGCTACTGGTGTAAGGCTTTCAAATTAATTGACGATGATGGAACTACTGAATTTGGGAACCTGTTGCTTAAGGAAAATGGTTTGGATCCATACTTAGAAGATGTTGCAACTCTGTGGTTATTACATTGGCAGTTATTAAAACCTGACTACCTGGCTACTACTTGGTACTTCACATTCTTTCAGTTTCGCAAAAACGAGTTTAAGGCTGATGAATCTTTCTTCTTTGATTTAAGAGACTATTGTGTAGCTACTTTTAATAGTCAGATTGCAGAATCCTCTCTAAAAAAGGATATTTCCTGTTTGGTGAAAATGTATTTAACGCAGGAAGCTAAATTTAGCCTTAATGAGGATAACTTGGATTCTCCCTTTGCGGAGTTGGGTTTAATTAATTCAGTTGGCACAAACTTGTCGTTTAGCATTGGGCAGAAGCCTACTTTGCCACTAGAGATCATGGTCGCTGCTTGCTTAGAGTTTGCTGATCTGATTAGTCCCCAAACAGAGACAATTTCTGTGAATCGGTTGCTTTATGAAGTAGGGAGTCCGGGCATGGCTTTTAAGATTACTTCTAGTATTCTATGCGACGCGATCGCCCAAGTTTCTCGGTATGAAAAAAAGATTGCCCTTTCGGATAGTGCCAACATTCTTCAGATGTCATTTAAGGGGAATGCCAAAGAACTCAGTAAAAAGTTGATATATCAGTACTACCAAGGTGAATATGCCTAAGAAAGTTGGTGAAGTGAAAATTATGGTTAAAATTCTGTCAGATTTATTTACTATCAACCGCCGTTTTGCTCGATCGGTCAACCTAGATCGAGATTTCGACTCTATCAATGCTTTGCAAGGGTATATCCTAACAGATCGCTCCACAGCAGTTTTAGAGCATATCCTCATTGACTTTATAAGCTCTGATACCACTTCTGCCACAACTATTACTAGTGTGTATGGTACAGGGAAATCGGCTTTTGCGAATTTTTTGATGTCTTTGTGTGCTGAGGCAACTAATCCAGTGAGACAGGTTGCTTTAGATATTGCCAAGCGTTCCCTAACCCAAGAGAAGTTTGAGAAGCTAGTAATTAACCTGCCCCAGAGAGGATTTTTTAGGGCGATCGCCATAGCCCAGAGAGAGCCTTTAAGCCATGCGATTATTAGAGCATTAACCTCTGCAATGACTAGATATGGTAAAGTTTCCAAAAAGTTAAAGAATTCTAGTTCTGATGCTTTATCTTTACTTAAGGAAGTTTTGGCAAGTGTAGATCAACCAGTAATTCTGATCATAGATGAATTAGGCAAAAGTCTGGAATATGCAGCTTTGCACCAGAGAAGCGATGATCTTTATTTGCTTCAACAAATAGCTGAGTTGAGTTTAGCTCAAGATCAGTCTCTTTATTTGATAGGGTTATTACACCAGTCGTTTGCTGATTATGGGTATAGTCTAGCCTTAGCGCAGCGCAATGAATGGGCAAAAATCCAAGGCAGATTTCAAGATTTTGCCTTTAGCAGTCAGCCCCGGCAAATGACTAATCTGATTGGTCAGGCGATTACTAACTCCTTGCCATCAACTGAGAGCAAAAAGATAAGAGATTGGGCAAAGAAATGGTATGAATCCCTGACTCAATATGGTATCGCTGATATTTCTATTGATCTGTTAGCATCAATTTATCCAATTCAGCCGATCGCCGCTTTAGTTTTGCCAGTTCTCTGTAGTAATTATGCTCAGAATGATCGCTCCCTGTTTACTTTTTTGTCTAGCCATGAGGCGTTTTCGTTTCAGAACTATCTACAGGGGACTAACTTTACCGGAAATATCGCCACCTTAAAGTTAGATTGTGTTTATGATTATTTTGTTGAAGCGATCGGTAGTGGATTTACTTCACGACCAGAACTGCATAAATGGGTAGAAATTCATAACCTGATTAGGAGCGTGGGTGAGCGGATTTCTAAGGCTGAACTAGTTTTGCTGAAAACGATAGGCGTTCTTAATCTAGTTGATTCGATTGGCGAGTTTAAGGCAAAACCTGCATTGGTGAGATTAGCCTTAGTAGATCAGCCTGATCAAATATCGGAGATCAATACTCTCGTAACAAAATTTAAGGATAGAGGAATTATTAATATTCGCAGAGATGAATTAAGGCTCTGGGAAGGCACAGACTTTGATATTGCGTCCGAACTAAATTTCCTGATTGAAACCGAGCAAAATTCTTTAGCAGAAATACTCACTAACTCCTATCAACTTAAGCCAACGATCGCTCAGAGGCATAGCTACTCCACAGGCACGGTTCGGTATTTCGAGGCGAGGTTTGTTGATAGCTCTGCCAACATAGAAAAACTAAAATGCTCCCATTCTGCCTATGATGGGGCGATCGTTTATTGGCTTGATGCCAGCAGATTCTTAGATAATTATCCATCTGCAACCGTGGAAGGTAAGCCCTTGATTGTGATTGTTACTGATGATCTGAACGCCCTAAAATCTATCGCTAAGGAATTTCATGCTCTCAAAAAACTACAACATCGCCCAGAGTTACTAAACGATAAGGTCGCTAGAAACGAGGTGAATTATCGTCTGCAACAAGCGGAACAACGGATGAATATTGTTTTTAAAGACATATTCAATTTTGCCCATAGCTCTTGCTGGATACTAGGCAAACTTACAAAGGTCTTAAGTAATAAAGAGTTTAACTTCCATCTCTCCTGTGCTTGCAATGAGGTATATCATAAGTCATCTATTCTTAGAAACGAATTGATTAATAGACGGGAACTGACTGGGCAGGCAGTTAAGGCTTTACGGGTCTTGATTGAAGCTCTGCTCGATCGCCCAGATCAGAAAAGATTAGGATTAGAGGGGTTTGGTCCAGAAACTAGCATTTATGAATCGATTTTACGTTCAACAGATATTCATCGCCAAGAGGACGGCATTTGGGGAATTTATCCACCGTTGAATCATGTTTGTAGTATTTGGGAAGTGATCGCCAGTTTTTGTCGATCGGCAGTAGATAAATCAATAAGTTTAGATATTTTATACCAACAGTTAGAATCACCTCCCTATGGAGTCAAAAGAGGGGTAATTCCTCTGTTTCTAGCTAGTGTTATGCTTTATTACAGCGATGAAGTAAGTGTTTACAAAGACGGAGTGTTTATCCCTGTACTTGGCTCTCATCACTTTGAGCTGCTAGTGAAAAATCCCCAGCATTTTGCAGTTAGATACTTTGAAATTATTGGGGTACGATCGCAAGTTTTTCGCCAATTACAAGAAATCCTCAAATCCCCACACCAAAAACCCAACAGCCCCAAAGTGCGTAATAGCACAATATTATCCGTAGTAAGACCATTAATTCATTTCTCTAAGAGCTTGCCCGCCTATACTAAAAGAACAAGTTCCATTAGTGCTTCATCTCAGAAAGTGATACAAGTGTTGGATACAGCACAGGAACCAGATGAATTAATATTTAAGTCTCTCCCCGTTGCTTGTGGTTTAGAGGCAATTAGTAGTATTGAAGATGATACTGTTAATGTTGCTGATGAGTATAAGAAACGATTAGTGAAAGCTCTCCAAGAGATTCAGTCAGCCTATGATAACTTGCTTAGTAAATGCTATGACCTTTTACACGATGCTTTTAGTGTTAGTAGTGGCAAAGACAATTTACGGGAAGACCTCCGGGTGAGAGCCAGCTACCTTAAAGATTCTTGCCTAGAAAAAGTTCTCAAAAGATTCATTTTAGCAGCCATAGATAGTAGTTTTGATGATAAATCTTGGGTAGAATCTTTACTGATGGTAGTTACTGATAAGCCTCCAAAAGTTTGGACTGATCAAGATTTCACTGTTTTCGAGATCAAGTTGAGTGATTTAGCCCGTAGGTTTGCTAACTTAGAGGCTTTACAGAAAGAGATGGTGACTCGAAAACATCAGGGATTTGAAGCTGTCCGAATGACTGTAACTCGTGCTAGTGGTGAAGAGATTCACCGTTTGCTGTGGATCGAGCCAGAAAATGATGAGTCTTTAGAGGAATTAGCTAAGGAAATTCTAGACAATCCTTTATTGCAAGGAAAAAGAGGCAATCGCTTACAGCAAGCAATTATTGCAAAGTTAGCTGACAAGGTTTTTGCTGAAGAAAATAATCCTGCTAGGTTGATCGAAACAGCTAACCAAAGAGCTGGAGATCAATTAAATACCAGTCCCATAGCTCATAGCTAACCATCCAATATCAATTAAATGTACAATAAACAAATATATTCAGTAAGCGCAAACAATGACAAGTAAATCAGTTAGACACATTTTGGGTTTATCAGGTGGTAAGGACAGTACCGCTTTGGCTATTTGGATGAAACAGCATCATCCTGATCTGCCAGTTGAGTATTTTTTCTGCGATACCCACAAGGAACTGCCCGAAACTTATGATTATTTGAACCGCATCGAGGCTAGGCTAGGTATCAAGATTGAGTACCTAAGTCCAGAGAGGGGCTTTGACCATTGGCTGGAAATTTACGGTGGTGTACTCCCATCTCCCAAAATGCGATGGTGTACGGATATAATGAAGATCAAGCCCCTAGAGAAGTTTATTGGGACGGATGAGGCTGTTAGCTATATAGGTATTCGGGCTGATGAGAATCGTGAGGGTTATATTTCTACCAAGCCAAACATTAAGCCTGCGTTTCCTTTCAAAGAGCATGGCTTGGTCAAGGCTGATATTATGCGAATTTTGGATGAGAGCGGGATTGGCTTGCCTGATTATTATCGCTGGCGTAGTCGCTCTGGCTGTTTCTTTTGCTTTTTTCAGCGCAAGTACGAATGGGTTAAACTAGCCGAAGAACATCCCGAATATTTTGCTCAAGCGGTGGAATATGAAATAAAAACTACCGAGGATCGAGGTTACCCCTATACATGGGTACAAGGTGAAACTTTGCTAGAACTTATTGAGCGTAGGGATCAGATCATTGCCGATCATGAGCGATCGATCCTTAAAGAACAAAAATCATCAATTAAGCGATCGCTGG
>Ga0105044_10013461_pt1 | contig 11103 bp, 7 predicted proteins | sample MAT01_FD_78092 | JGI IMG/M metagenome (GOLD analysis project Ga0105044, IMG submission 78092) | Freshwater microbial communities from Lake Fryxell liftoff mats and glacier meltwater in Antarctica - MAT-01 | ecosystem: Environmental > Aquatic > Freshwater > Ice > Liftoff microbial mat | place... | reverse complement strand
GGCGGCGGACCAGGCCTGCGGGGAGGAGCGGCGGGAGGGCGGCGGGGTGTTCGGCGGGGGGGACGCGGGGGTCGTCGCGGTGGAGGAGGTAGAGGTCGATGTGGGGCAGGTTCAGGCGATCAAGGGACTCGGCGAGCTGTCGGGTGAGGAGGTCGGGGGAGAGGTATCGGTCGGGGACGTCGTACTGGCCGGGGACGGGGATGTGGCCCCCCTTGGTGATGACAAAGACGTCATCGCGGGAGGACTCGGCGCCGGAGACGAGTTCGCCGAGGCGTCTCTCGGCTGAGCCGACGCGGCGGTTCCAATAGGTGTAGCAGTGTGCGGTGTCGAAGGTGGTTTGTCCGGCGGCGCGAAAGGCGTCGTAGAGGCGGCGGGCGTCGTCGAGGGGGACGTAAGTGAGCGGCTCGGTGCCGAGGGCGAAGGTGGAGAAGCGGGATTGGGGCAAGGAACTTAAGGGTTTGGGTTACTTGGGGAGGGAATTGATGAGGTCTGCCAGCGCGGAGTCGTCGGTGGTGAGGGGGAGGTCTACGCGGGCTCGGCGGCGGGAGGACTCGTAGGTGGCGAAGATGGCTTCGGTGGCGCGGAGGGCGTTTGCGGAGGAGAGTTCGGGTACGCGTTTTTCGGCGAGGGACTGGACGATGTCCAAGCAGGCGCGGGGGTGGGCGAGGTCTCCGTGGATGCCTTCGTCGGAGGGGACGTTGACCCATTGCCCGGCTGTGGCGGCGGAGCGGTGGCGGATGTGGTTGTTGTCGCAGTTGGGGGGTTCGATTTCGAGGGTTCCGAGTTCGCCGGAGAGGATGAACTGCGCCTGTTTGGGGTGCTGGTAGCCGGTGACGAGCGTGAGTCTGACGTCGTTGTTGAACTTGACTACGGAGACCCCCTGCCCTTCGACCGGGGCACCGAAGACGGTGCGGTGGCCGCGGAGGTCGACTTGCCCGAGGACCCAGTCGGCGGGGGTTTCGTTGTTGAGGAAGAAGGCCATGTCGAACCAGTGGGTGCCCCAGTCGAAGAGGTCTCCGGTGACGGCTTCGATGCGTTGAAGGCGGCCGATGACGCCGTCGGCGAGGAGTTTGCGGGCGGTGGTGAAGGGGGTGTTAAAGCGTCGCTGGTGGTTGAAGGTGAGCTGGCAGCCTTTTTCGGTCGCGCGATGGTGCATACGGCGGGCTTCGCCGAAGGTCAGGGCCATGGGTTTTTCGCAGTGGACGGCGCTGGCCCCCGAGTCGATGGCGGCGAGGGTCATCTCGGTGTGCAGGGCGGGCCAGGTGCAGATGGAGACGAGGTCGGGTTTGGCGTCGGCGAGCATCCGGTGGTAATCGGTGAAGATCGCGGTGGAGGCGTCGCCATGCTTGTCGCGGAAGGCGACGGCGTTTTCCTCTCTGATGTCGGCGAGGGCGACCAGGGAGCATCCGGCGGCCTTGAACCCGAGAGCGTGCTGGTGCGACATTCCAAAGCCAGTCGAGCCTTCGGACTTCCAAGGCTTACCACAACCGATGACGGCGTACTTAAGTGACATGTTGGACCCATTACCAAAAAAAGTGGGGGTGCTGAAAGGTGACGACGGAAAGTGTCGGGGGTATTGATTCAACGGGAGGGAGCGGGAGAACGCAACGCGTGGAGGGGGCGGGTATCGCAAAGATGCTTTTGATAAAGGGGTTGGCAAACCGCCCATCTTCGCTAGGCTTTGCGAACTATCAGGGAGCTTAGATACATATGGCTAAAAGCACTGTGCGTGAAACTGCTGTGAAAAGTTCGACAATATCGAAGGGGATCGATGCGGAAACCGCCCGTTTGGAGGCGGACGCCGCACGAACCAGCAACTGGAAACGGTGGGGGCCGTATCTGTCCGAGCGGCAGTGGGGCACGGTGCGCGAGGATTACTCGGATTCGGGGGCGTGCTGGGATTATCTTCCGCACGACCAGTCGCGGTCGCGGGCGTATCGGTGGGGGGAGGACGGGCTGATGGGGTGGTGTGATCGGCAGTGTCGGATTTGTTTCGGGATTGCGCTGTGGAACGGGAAGGATGCGATCCTGAAGGAGCGACTCTTCGGGCTGGGCGGGCCGGAGGGCAACCACGGGGAGGACGTCAAGGAGCTGTATTACTACCTCGACTCGACGGCGACGCATTCGTATGTCAAGGGGCTGTACAAGTACCCGCAGGCTGCATTTCCGTACAAGCAATTGGTGGACATGAACCGGGGGCGGGCGAAGTCGCTGCCGGAGTACGAGCTGTCGGACACGGGTGTGTTCGACGACAACAAATATTTCGACGTGTTCATCGAGTACGCCAAAGCCGGGGAGGAAGACACGTGCATCAAGATCACCGTGCACAACCGCGGGCCGCAGGAGGCGACGGTGCACGTGATCCCGCAGGTGTGGTTCCGCAATACCTGGCGCTGGCCGGACCCGTACGAGGCGAAAGACGGCAAGCCGGCGCTGCAGGCCGGGGACAACGGACAAATCATTGTCGAGCACCCGGTTCTCGGGACGTACCTGTTTGACACACAGGCCGGCGCGGAGCTGATGTTCACCGAGAACGAGTCGAACAAGAAGAAGCTGTTCAACTCGGCGAACGACACGGCGTTCGTAAAAGACGGGTTCCACCGGTATGTGGTGGACGGAGACAAGGGGGCGATCAATCCGGCGAGGGGCGGGACGAAGGCCGGGGCGCGGTCTGGCCTGACGATTCCGGCGGGCGGGAGCGCGGTGGTGAAATGCCGACTGCGGAAGGAGGAGAAGGCGACGGTGAAAGACCCGCTGGGGGCGGGGTTCGACGCGACGGTCACGCGGGCGATCGTGGAAGCCGACGCGTTCTACGCGACGGTGATTCCCGCGGAAGCGACCAGGGAAGACCGCGACATCGCCCGGGGCGCTTACGCGGGGATGCTGTGGAACAAGCAGTTTTACTATTACGTCGTCGATACCTGGCTGGACGGGGACAGCAAAAGCCCCCCGCCGCCGGCGTCGCGGGAGAACGGGAGGAACAACGACTGGCGGCACGTGTTCATCCGAGACGTGCTGTCCATGCCGGACAAGTGGGAGTATCCGTGGTTCGCGGCGTGGGATCTGGCGTTCCACACGGTGACGCTGGCGAAGGTGGACGGGGCGTTCGCCAAGGAGCAGTTGCTGCTGCTGCTGCGCGAGTGGTACATGCACCCGAACGGGCAGATTCCGGCGTACGAATTTCAGTTCGGCGACGTCAATCCGCCGGTGCACGCGTGGGCGTGCTGGCGCGTGTACAAAGAAACCGGGCGGAAGGACCGGCTGTTTCTGGAGAAGTGCTTCCAGAAGCTGATGCTGAACTTCACGTGGTGGGTGAACCGGAAGGACGTCGCGGGTAAGCACCTGTTCTCGGGCGGGTTTCTGGGGCTGGACAACATCGGCGTGTTCGACCGGTCCAAGCCGCTGCCGGGCGGGGGCTCGCTGACGCAGGCGGACGGCACGAGCTGGATGGCGTTTTACTGCCTGCACATGCTGTCGATGGCGATCGAACTGGCGATGGACAACCCGGCGTACGAGGACGTCGCCAGCAAGTTCTTCGAGCACTTCGTGGCGATCAACTCGGCGATGAACACGCTGGGCGGCACGGGGCTGTGGGACGAACAGGACGGGTTCTACTACGACCAGTTGAACATGGGCGGCCAGGTGATTCCGCTGAAGGTCCGGTCGATGGTGGGGCTGATTCCCCTGCTGGCGACGTCGGTGCTGGATGACGCGGTGATCGACCGACTGCCGGGGTTCAAGAAGCGGATGGAGTGGTTCCTGACTCACCTGCCAGAGCTCGGGCGGCACGTCGCGCGGACGCGCGACGTCGACGACGACCAGGGCGACGGGAAGTATCTGTTGGCGCTTACTCCCTTGCACAGACTCACACGCATGCTGTCGTACATGCTCGATGAGAACGAATTTTTGTCGCCCTACGGCCTGCGGTCTCTGTCGCGGGTGCACCTCGCCAAGCCATTTAACCAGTTCGGCGAGGAGTACATCGTCCGCTACGACCCGGCCGACTCGACGACGGCGATGTTCGGGGGGAACTCGAACTGGCGCGGGCCGATCTGGTTCCCGCTGAACGTGGTGCTGTTGCAATCGCTCGAGCGGTACTCGCACTTTTACGGTTCGGGACTGATGGTTCCGTGCCCTGCCGGGTCGGGTCGGGCGAAGAACCTGCACGAGGTGGCGCGGGACCTCTCCGAGCGGCTTATCAGCTTGTTCCGGGTGTCGCCGGACGGGATGCGGCCCTGCCACGGTTCGGACCGGCGGTACGCGGACGATCCGCACTTCAAGGACTTGCTGCTTTACCACGAGTACTTCGATGGTGACACCGGTCGGGGCCTGGGCGCGATGCACCAGACGGGCTGGACAGGGCTGGTGGCGAACCTGATCGAGGACGTCTCGCTGAAGCACCCGCTGCTGAGTCAGAAGACGAAAACGGCGTCGGCGGACAAGTCGAGGGCAAAGTCGCCGGTGAGCACTGTGGTGAGCTCTCCGGTGAGCTCTGCGGCCAAGCCTTCGGCCAAAGCCCCGGAAAAACTTGCTTCGAAGGCTCGGCCCAAGCCGGTGGCGAAGAAGGTGGCGGCTGGGAAAAAGAAGAAGTAGAGCGGCTAGAGTCGCCGCTGGAGGTATCTGTTTCCATGGCCACACGACCCGCCCCCCCCGCTTTCCCGACTTCCCCCCCTTCCCCCACCGCTGGTGTTCCTCAGGCGGCGCGGGAGATCGACTCGGACTTGCTTCGACTGCTTCGGTGCCCGCTGACGCGGAGCGAACTGAAGTTGGAGGGGGACTTTCTCGTCGCGTCGGTGGGCGGGCTGAGGTACCCCGTGCGCGGCGGGATTCCGGTGATGCTCGTGGAGGAGGCGGTCTTACCGGAGGGAGTGCGGTCGCTGGAGGAACTCAAGGGTAAGCTCAAAGGCGGATAGGTGGCCCTTAACCGGTCGGCTACTGGGGCGGTCAGAGCTCGCGCATGTGCGACGAGCGGATCATAGGTTGCTGGAAGTCGGGATAGGCGTTGAGGTCTAGGGTGGCGAGGTCCAAGCCGTCGTACTCGATGTCTTCGTGCAGGCGGACGGTGCTCAGCCACTTCAGGGGGATCAGCACCGCGCAAGAGACGACCAACGCGATCAGGGCGAAGAGTGCAAGGGCGAAGAACTGCACGCCGAGTTGGGCGGCGATCGTGGCGAGGGGCGTTGTCATGGGGATGGGCAAGACGCCGGCGAGGAGAACGCCGAGTGCGGCGCCGGCGACCTGAGCGGCGGCGGCGCCGGTGACGTCGTCTAGCTTGAGTTTGCGTTCAAGAAGGAGGTGTAGCCAGACCGACGCGACAGCGCCGAGAGCGCCGGCGAGGATCGCCTGCCACTCGGACCAGACGCCCAAGCCGACGCTGGCGGATGAGAGGGACCCGAAGACGGCGGGGACGAGCAGTCCGACGTCGGTGCGGCCGAAGCGCCAGCGGGAGTAGGCGGCGGCTGCGAGAACGCCGGAGGACATCGCGAGAAGGAGCAACACGCCGCCGGTGGCGCGGGCCCCGGCGAGGGAGGCGGCGACAATGATCCAGCCAGCGCCCACGACCAGCAGACTGGCGAAAAGCAGCGGCAACTGGTGGGGCGGGATGACCGATATGCTCCCGTCGCGTGCGAACCGGCCAGACCGTGGCCCGACAACGGCAGCCGCGACGAGGGACATCACCCCGGCGGTCAGGACGTATATCGACATGCCCGCGCGGTCGAGGAAGTTGTGCTCCGAGAGGTAGGGAACGGCGAGGTACGCGGCGGGAATGACAACGGCTGCGTAGGCTGCGGCGAGTACGAGCCCGACGCGGGTGGTGGAGCGTTCGCCGGCGGCTGCACCGAGGACGACGGCGCCCAGAAGCGTGCCCGCGAGGCTCGCGCCGGTGGGGATGTCGATGGCAGTCAGGTGCGGGAGTGCGTAGGTGCAGAGGAGCGTCGCCAGAACGGTGATGAGGGCCATCTCGGCGAAAGACCGCCACGCGGCTGTTCCAGCGCATCGCGCCCGCCCGGCAGAGGCGGAGAGAAGTAGCCCGCCGGTACGCGCGACAACGGCACCCACGATGATGGTTAGCGCCCAGAGGTCGGACATTAACGGAAAACGGTAACCGTTTTGCGGCGGTGTTGCACGCGGCGAGGGTTGGCGGAAGCGTTCAAGGGTTTGTAGGGTTGTGGGCGATGATTCGACGGCAACTGGCGGACGGGCGGTACGGGCTGGTGACGCAGGACGACCACGCGCGACTGGCAGGGTGGCTGGGCGGGTGGGTGGGGACGTCGATGTTCGAACTCGGGGCAATGGGTACGCGGCGGTCGGAGGTGCTGTCAGCCATTCACCTCCACGACGCGGGGTGGACGGCGCACGACCGCTTCCCGACTGTCGACGATCGCGGCAGGCCGATGGACGTCTTCGACTCGCCGAGGTCGGTCTCATTGGCGGTCTGGCCAGGGGCGGTGCAAGAGGCGGCGCGGTCGGGGACTTACGCCGAGCTGCTGGTGTCGATCCACATGCTCACACTCTCCGCGTACGCCACCGGGCCGGGGGGTGTGAATCAGACTGCAGCCGAAACGGACACCCTTCCAATGCGGTTCGAGATGAACAAGTTTCAGCACAAGCAGATCGAGCGACAGGGCTGCCTGCGGGCCGAGCTCGGGCTGAGCATGGAAGTACCACTGACCTTGGGGCTGGTGGACTTGGAGGAAGTGGAGTCCGGTGAGGAGAAGCTGGCCTGCGAAATCGACTTAATGCGGCATTACCGCTGGCTTGCGGCGATGGATCTGATGTCGCTGGCGATTTGTTGCACGGAGGTACCCGTGGCGCGGACCGAGGGGGTCTTAGTGTCGTCGCGGGAGGGGCAGTGGCAGCCGCTGGACCTTCGGCGGGATGGCGACGACCTCCGCGTGGATCCCTGGCCGTTTCGGGTTGAGGAGATCGAGGTGTGCGTTGCGTTCCGGGCGGTCGAGGGGCGGATTTACGCGGGGAACAAGGATTTGCAGCGGGGGTGGGACGAGGGGGAGAGGGGTGGGGTGGTGACCCGGATCACCCCGAGGTGAGACGGGCAAAAGCCAAAGGCCGCACGCCGTTTGGGGGGTGTGCGGCCTCTTGGTGATGGGCCCGATACGATTCGAACGTACGACCTCGTCCTTATCAGGGACGCGCTCTAACCAACTGAGCTACGAGCCCTTACGACAGGTTGTGGTACTGCCGTGGGGCGGTGTTGGCCGCCCCGTGGGGAAAAGAAAGATAGGCGTTCCGTGGCGTGAGTCAATTGGCGTGGCGTGGGAGGAGGGTTAGGCGGCGGCGACTTCGGCTGAGACGCGCTGGACGAACTCGACGCCGCAGAGGACCTCGCGGGAAGTGCCGGGAGAGCGGTCCAGCCAGACGACGCGTGCGGGGATCATGTTGCGGCGGTTGGCGAGGGGTTGCTGGTGGCCCTCGCGGCCGACGTGGACGGTGACGATGCGGCCCTCGAAGACGGGGGTTGAGATCGGCAGGCCTAGACGCAGACCCGTGCCGGAGATATCGAGGGTCACGCCGGGGAAGTAGCGCCCCGAGACGGGGTCGAAGATTTTCACGGGGCGTCTCTGGGACACTCGGAGGCCGCGTCGGCGGTCGGAGGCGGAGGCGTCGTCGAGCGACGTCTCCGAAAGGTGTGTAACGCTGTTGTCTTGGAACTCCATGGGAAACGCTCTCCTGTGTCGGACGTCCTTGCCCGGTTGAAGTCTTATCGGAGCGTTCAAAGGCCGAACTTGCGTGATTTCGGACGTTAGGGTTTAAGGCGGGCCCGCGCTGGGGGCCGGGCGGACAGGCGCATGGGGGCGGCTGGGGCGTTTGGACGTATATTGTTCGGTACTATGCCTTACAATTTCACACCGATCGAGAAGAAGTGGCAGCGTTACTGGTTGGAGCACAAGAGTTTCCGCGCTCTCGACCCCGCCGAAGCCGGGGAGATGAAGAAGGCATACGTGCTGGACATGTTCCCGTACCCGTCGGGGTCGGGGCTGCACGTGGGGCACCCGGAGGGGTACACGGCGACGGACATTTACTCGCGGTATCTGCGGATGAAGGGGTTTAACGTGTTGCACCCGATGGGGTGGGACGCGTTCGGGCTGCCGGCTGAGCAGTATGCGATCAAGACGAACACGCACCCGCGGGAGACGACGGAGACGAACATCGCCAACTTTCGGCGGCAGATCCAGATGCTGGGGTTGTCGTACGACTGGGACCGCGAGGTGGACACTACGGACCCGGAATATTACCGGTGGACGCAGTGGATTTTCCTGCAGTTGTACAACTCGTACTTCGACCCGACTCAGCGGCGGGCGATGCCCATCGGGCACTTGGTCAATGAGCTGCAGAACGACAACTACAAGGTCGGGCCGGACGGGTCGATCGTGCTGAACCAGACGCAGGAGGGGCTGGAGGTGATCGCGGGGGAGGTGGGGCTGGAGCGGAGGTGGTCGGAGTTGAGCGTGGAGGAGCAGCGCGGGGTGTTGGGCGGACAGCGGCTGGCGTATACGGACGAGGTGGCGGTGAACTGGTGCGGGGGGCTGGGGACGGTGCTGAGCAACGAGGAGGTGATTGACGGGAAGAGCGAGGTGGGGGGATACCCGGTCGAGCGGAGGCCGATGCGGCAGTGGATGCTGCGGATCACGGCGTATGCGGACCGCCTGGTGGAGGACTTGGATCTGCTGCAGTGGCCGGAGAGCTTGAAGGAGATGCAGAGGAATTGGATCGGGAGGAGCACGGGGGTGGAGGTGGATTTTGAGGTGGAGACGGGAGGCGATCGGGGGAAAGGCACAGAGGCACAGAGGGACAGAGGGACAGAGGGAAAAGATGAGGGGGGAGAAGATGGGGAGGGAGACATCGGGTCGGGCGAGATGATTACGGTTTTTACTACGCGGCCGGATACGTTGTATGGGGCGACGTTTATGGTGCTGGCGCCGGAGCACGGACTCGTGGGGACGCTGACGACGGAGGGGCAGAGGGTGGCGGTGGAGGCGTATCGGGCGGCGGCGGCGGGCAAGAGCGAGCGCGACCGGATGGTGGACGCGAAGGCGAAGAGCGGGGTGTTCACGGGGGGGTATGCGGTGAACCCGATCAACGGCGAGAAGGTGCCGGTGTGGATCGCGGATTACGTACTCATGGGGTATGGGACGGGGGCGATCATGGCCGTGCCGGCGCATGATGAGCGGGACTTCGCCTTTGCCAAGCAGTACGGGCTGAAGATTGTGACAGTGGTCAAGCCGGCGGACCGCGAAGCCAAAGAGGACGAATGCTTCGCGGATGAGGGGGTTGCAATCAACTCTCCGATGATTGAGGGGCTGGCGACGGCTGAGGCGAAGGCGAAGGTGATTGAGACGCTCGAGCGGGAGGGGACGGGCAAGCGACGGATTCAGTACAAGTTGCGGGATTGGCTGTTTTCGCGGCAGAGGTATTGGGGTGAGCCGTTTCCGATTTTATTGGACTCGGCTGGGAATTCGTACGCGATCGGGGAGGAAGACTTGCCGCTGCGCCTGCCGGAGATGGCGGACTTCAAGCCGACGGGCACGCCCGAGCCGCCGCTGAGCAAAGCCGAGGACTGGCTGAAGGTGCGGCGCGACGGCGAGACGTTCACCCGCGAAACCAACACCATGCCGCAGTGGGCGGGGAGCTGCTGGTACTACCTGCGGTACATCGACCCGAAGAACACCGAGCGGTTCGTGGACCCCGAGAAGGAAAAATACTGGATGGGCGGGGGCGGGGTGGACCTGTACGTGGGCGGGGTGGAGCACGCGGTGCTGCACCTGCTGTATGCGCGGTTTTGGCACAAGGTGCTGTTTGACCTGGGGCATGTGTCGTCGCCCGAGCCGTTTGCGAAGCTGGTGAACCAGGGGCTGATTCTGGGGGAGATGGAGTATCACTTCTTCGAGGACGAAAGGGGACAGGCGGTGAGCGCGGCGGAGGTTACCGACATCGACGAGGAGAACTCGCCGGAGTTCGGAATTCGGCTGTTCGCAACGCACAAGCCGACGGGGAGGAAGATTTTCGGGAAGCGCCTGGAGGAAGTGCTGGTGGAGAAGACGAAGGAGGGGTTTGTGACGCGGGCGAACCCGGCGATTCGCGTGGACGCGCGGTCGTTTAAGATGAGCAAGAGCCGGGGGAACGTAGTGAACCCGGACGACATCGTCGCCGACTACGGGGCGGACGTCCTGCGGCTGTATGAGATGTACATGGGCCCGCTGGAGGCGACCAAGCCGTGGGCGACGCGGGACATCACGGGGATGCACCGATTCATCCAAGGCGTGTACCGGAACCTGGTGGGCGACGAGGAGGAGAACCGCGTGGCGAAGATCGCGGACGTGGCGACGCCGGACGCGCTGGACCGGCAGTTGCACCGGGCGATCAAGAAGGTGGCCGAGGACATCGAGGGGCTGCGGTTTAACGTGGCGATCGCGGAGCTGATCAAGCTAAACAACGAACTTGGCCGGCTGACCAATGACGGGAAGGAGATTCCGCGGGAATTTGCGAGGACGTTCACGCTGCTGCTGGCGCCGTTCGCGCCGCACTTGGCGGAGGAGCTGTGGGAGCGGCTGGAGGGGGGAGGGCCGTCGTTGGCGCGACATGCGTGGCCGGAGTTTGACGCGGCGAAGCTGGTGGACTCGATGCTGGAGCTGCCGGTGCAGGTGAACGGGAAGCTGAGGGGGAAGGTGACGGTTGCGGCGGACGCGGGTGAGGCGGAGGTGCTGCTGGCTGCCCGGACGGCGGAGGGGGTGCCGGCTTGGATCGAGGGGAAGGAGGTTAAGAAGGCGCTGTATGTGCCGAAGAAGCTGGTGAACTTCGTGGTGGGATAGGGGGGGGATCTACCACGGAGGAGCGAAGGAGCACGGAGACGAGGATAGGGAGGGGGGGTGCGGACTTTATGAAGTGCGGGTTGAGGGGTCGACGGGGTTGGCTGCGGCGAGGAGGACGGTTTCGAGTTGTTCGGGGGTGACGGAGAGGAAGTTCGGCATGAATTCGTGGACCGTTCGGCAGCGGACGACGCGGAGGAGAGGGACTTTACGGGGACGCGGGCGCCGCGGAAGCAGGTGGTTTCGGCGCGGATTTCGGGGTCTTCGTGAATGGCTT
>Ga0105044_10013460_pt1 | contig 11104 bp, 7 predicted proteins | sample MAT01_FD_78092 | JGI IMG/M metagenome (GOLD analysis project Ga0105044, IMG submission 78092) | Freshwater microbial communities from Lake Fryxell liftoff mats and glacier meltwater in Antarctica - MAT-01 | ecosystem: Environmental > Aquatic > Freshwater > Ice > Liftoff microbial mat | place... | reverse complement strand
TCTTAAAAGCCTGGGCGCAACAGACTCATCCACCCGATCAATACCGCTGGGCGTTGCGGCCAGAGATGAATTATTTAGATGAAAGGTAGCTAGGGAAACTAGCGCCGAATCAACGGCAGATAAATGTGTATATCCTTAGCGTCCGTCTGAGCAAACATCACCGTGACAGTTTTGTCACCATCCATAATAATGTTGATCGGGTTAAGCGTACTGCTCAGTGCACCGCCCCAACTGATGAAATTGTAGCTGGTGTCTGGCGTTGCAGTAAGCTGTACAGTCGTACCGGCTGTGTAAACGCCGCCGGGTGGATTAAGTATAACGGTCCCGTTGCCTGCTTTGTTGATGTTCAAGGTGTAATTGAGTGCAGCTTGATCGGGCAATACTTGGAGCGTCAGGATCAAATTACGCACGAGAGATCCTGAACGAGCGATAACGGGAACTGGATAGAACCCCGCTGCCTGTTGGGGCGCGACCGTGACGCCAACACCCACCTCGCCGCTTGCCAAAACCACATTTTGACTTAAGGCAACATCAAAATTGACCGGCGCTTGTGTATAATCCACGATCAGCGCCACTGGATCAGGTAGATTGTCGGGTAGTTGCAAGGCAATGGGAATGGTTATCTGTTGCCCGGCATGGATCGGTATGGCATTAGGGGCGTTGGATCGAAACGAATCTATACTGGCTACTGTCGCAGCCTTGGTGATGAAGAACTCTGGTTGCGATGTCGTCACGGCTGTTTCCTGCGACCAGGCCACCTTGCCTGTATCCATATCTTCGATGCCAATGGCAATCTGATAGGTTCGTCCAGGTTCAATCCCGCCAATCGAGGTTTCACTTACGTCACCCACCGTATACGTTTCGATAACCTCCGCCGTAGGTGCCAATGGATCTACGCTGCGTAAATGCACGTGATAGGTGTCAATATCGGGATGTAGGTGGCGCATCCATTGGATTTGCAGTTCGCCGTTGGCAATATCCTCCTGGGTGTTCAGCGTTGTTGTCCAACTGGCTGGAGGAGCGCCGCCCGTCACCGCAGCACTGACGGCGCTAGCTGGGAAGGTGGCTCTGTGATCGACATTCACTGTGATCAGTTGTTGGCGAGTCGGGGGATTCTTGCTGTCGTCAACCTCGATCCAGAGATGATAAACGCCCGTCGCCAAACCAGAAAGGTCAACTGACTGACTTTGCGTACTGCCATCTAGCATGGTTGGCAAATCCGTGGCAAGCGGTGCGCCCATATAGTTGTCCACTGTCTGCGTCGTGACAATGCCATTCGCATCGGTGAAAACCAGGGTGCGGGTCAATGATTCTGGGCTAGCGTAAATGTTAATCTTGGCCTGCGTAGCCGTGGATTGGACATTCCATTGTACATTCACTTGATCCAGATTGATGGTTTGGGGTATAGCTGACGCTGACAGAAGAGGTGGTGGTGTGTTGCCAAGCACCATTACGACATAATCGATATGGTCGGTGTCGCCATTGATCCGCATCTGCCACACGCCGGGCTGGGCTTCGGCGACGCCATAGGTGAGTTGCAACTCATTATCCGTAGGTTCGGAAGCGAATGCAACATTATTCGGCAAATTGTTAGGGGTGAGCAAATTGCCAGCTGGGTCAATCAATTCAATGGTCAGCGTCCCGGTCAAAGGTTGCGCCATCACAAAGAGCAGGTCGCTCTGCACCGCAACTGAATAGGGCTGGGTCGCCGATGCGACACGCGTCGGGGCCGCTACCGGCACAGCAATCCGGATTGATCGATTGGCGTCAAACGTAATCTGCCCATCCAGTGCAGAAGTAGCAGCAAGCGCTATCCCACTTTGACGCGCTTCATACCGCGCTCGCGCGGCGGCCACTTGCGGTCGCGTCGTCAGTACATACTTATCCACATTGCCAAACGTTAGCCGGCCATCGCCATCTACATAAAAGCCCCCGCGGAAGTTGAAAAGCGTAGTACCATGAAAGTCAAATTTATACGCAACGGAGCCTTTGAACCCGAAAGCACCATTCTTAAAGGCACCGAACTCAGAATTGACAACCGGAGACTTCCAATCGCTTGGTGGGATGTTGGCACAAAACTTTTTGAAGAGAGCATCAACGCAGCCTTTACCGAATTCACCTTTCTGAATGATGGCGTAGGCTTTGCCCCTCCCTGTGACATACATCTGCCCACTTTTGCTCCAGGCATCGACCTGAAAATTACCGTGAAAGATCGCATACTCAAAAACCAGGTTGGCGCTAAAGCCATCGGCTTTGCCAATATACACTTTCGTTTCCGCCGCCTTTAAACCCAGCGCATAGACAACGCCGCGGAAATCCAGCGAAGGTGGGCGGGTCTTGATTAGGGCAGACGCTTCGGCGCGCAGAGCGGGTTTACCTGCAAATTCCAGTGAGGAACGCACCTGCACCTCGATCTGAACGCTAGAAATACCCTGGTTGAGAATGACATTCCCCCGCACACCGGTGAGGTAGAAGCCTGTGGTGCCAATAGCGATAGCGTTTCTGATTGGACAATCCCATAGACCCAATTTAATCTGATTCAGCACAAGCCCAGTGGTGTTTTGCATATTGGCTGAGGAAATCTCCAAAATGCCTGCGCCACTAGACCCTGTACGCAACTTTACCCCTACTTCTAATGTACAACTTCCCGACCCGCTGCCGAGCGGCAATTTAAATGCGCCATTGGCCGAGATCAGGTTTCCATTCTCCGGCTCGAAACTGCCCTCTAAGCTTGTTAAACTAAAACCTTCACCAACCTGAATGGTAGGTAGCTTGAAACTCCCGCTACCAATCTTGATCTTGCCGTCGCTTGGAATTTTGACGCCAGTCACCTTGATCGAAGCACCCCCCCATGCTGGCGGTAAGGTAAAAGCGGCGCTGGCGGCAGAAATGCCCACACTGCTTAACTCGCCCTCGCCAACCGCTAAATTTAGCCCAGCGAGGCCACTGAGGGAAAAAGCGCTGATTTTGGTGTTGCGCACGCCCGATTGGTTGAGCGTTAAGGTGGCATTGGCAGTAGCGGAAGGCAGGCCGCTGATGCCGCCGATGGCGATGGAACCATGCAATGCTAGCGTATAACTGTTGTCTACTACCCCCAATGTTGCCTGCTGAAGCTGGATATTAAAGCCATTCTGGCTGATGCCCACGGTGGGGTTGAAGACAAACGACTGGCTACCGGCAAAACTAAGCCCGTTTTTATCCATGCGCACCTTGCCCGCGCCAGGTGTGGCGCTATCCAATTGCCAGGTCGCATCCGCTTCGAGCCCCTCATTGTTGAGGTGGATATTGTTCAACTGTAATTTTACGCTGGCAATGGCAATGGTAACTTCGTCGTTGGCATCCATTACAGCGTCGAGTCGTTTTTGTGCATCGATTGTGCCATTGATGCCAACGCTGATTTGCTTGTTCTGGGGCAGGTCGATCACTAACTTGGCCGTGATCTTACAACTGCCGTCGCTGTTGGGCGTACCGAAAATGTCTACCAACTTGAGACTCTTCAGGCTAGATTGAAGGCTATTGACAATCACAAAATCGGTTTTCTGGCATTGGGGTGGCGTCGCTTGTTCCGTAATCGCAAATTGCACTGGCACGCTCCGCGGCAACCCCTGGGCGTTACCGTCAAAGCGAATTTGCCCGGTATAGTTCCCTATACCAAGGTTCTGCGGCACGACTTGTACTTGGAGCGACGCACCAGTTGAGCTATCGCCTGTGGTTTTCAACCACCCTTGATCACTTGTTGCTGACCAAGCGCCCGTACCACCCTGGATAACCAATGTTTGGGCGGGCGGCACCGCCTGACCGGCGACCATTGTAAAGTTCAAATCTCCAGGCGTAACGGCAATACCGAGATTGGAGCCATAACGGAGCGTTACCGCAATGTGGTGGAGGCTACCTGGCACGCCGGGTGTGCTAATCTCAATGGCGCCCTGATAGCTGTTATCAACCGCAAGTCCGGTGGTCTTCACCGAGACACTGATCTGATCCGGGGTGCTACCACTTTGTTTGTCCACCGCCAGCCAATTAGTGCCAGCGCTGACATTCGCCGTCCAGTTCAGGGGTGCGCCGCCAACATGCTTAACAGTAATCTCTTGCGGTCGCGGATCACCACTTTCGGACAAAGCATTGAACAACATCGTATGCTCGGGTGTCACGACTAATCCTGAACCAGCTATTGTTACGCTGCCGCCTTCCGCCACTACCCGTAGCGGCTTGTTGAGCATCAGTGCTTCAAAATAAGGTCCATGCTTGATATGCAGCTCGGCACCGGCACAGGCTGCATGAACCGCACTGCTGACTGTTTTAAAGGGTTGCGCCGCAGTGCCGACTGAGATGCCTGTGTATTGGTCATCGACATACACGACGCCGCTACTGCATTGTTCTATTTGTACTGTTGTGTGCGCAAGCCTGGTTGTGGGCAGGTTATCGCTGGCCTTTGCCACCATTGGCCAAGCCACTAGGAATAGTAACAGTAGCAATACATTGCCTAGGTTGATTTTTAGCATACTCATCTTATCTCCTTTGCCCGAAGTTTTGTGTCACCATAGGGAAAGTCGTCACTGTAATGTGACCAACATCAGCACCAACCCCGTCCCTTTCTCCAACTTGCTCATCGCCTTGCCGAGGATGGCGCCCTGCGCCCGCTCATAGTCGATGACTTTCATGGCATGGCCGGGCGTAGCAGAGGTGGTGAGCAGGTCGCCTGGGACAATGGCGCCGTTGCCGGCATCGGCGTAGACGTAGACGCGCCCGGTCAACGCCACTGGATGGGAACCAGCCGCTAGACTGCCTTCCTGTTGCATCACTAGGCCAGGGTTGATGCCACCAGCGCCACTCACCACGCCGGCCACCGTGTAGTCATAGGCGGCCGTTGCTAGCCGGAGTTGGCCAGGGTTGTTAGGGTCGATGGCAACGACCATGCCGGGCTGAATGTCATCTGCGCCGACAATTTCAAAAGGTTCGGCTAGATCACTACCACCAGTAATCTGAAGAACTTTGGTGCTGGTCGTGCCATCAACCGCCAGCTTAGTCTGTGGAATGGCAACGCCGATGCCGACATTGCCATTGCGCAGGAGCGTAAATTCCTCCCCTGGAGGAACAGTGTCAATAGTAAAACGTCCATCAGAGTGACTGATCATTCCCACGATATTATCAGCCCCTCCAGCCGATAATAGGTCGATCTGAGCCGATGTTTGGTTCGACTCAAATAGCGCGGCACCAGTAGTTCCTTGTGCGTACACATGAAATCGTCTGGTTGGGTTTGGAGTGTCAATGCCGACATTGCCATTGTTCAGAATGTTAAATACATCTCCCGCTGCAGAAGTGGAAACGGCAAAGCGTCCGCCAGGTGCGTTTACAAGCGACCAGATGTTATCCGACCCTTCACTTGTTAATAGGTCGATTTGTGCTACGTTTCGGGTTGACTCAAATAGTGCCGTGCCAGAAGTTTCCTGTGCGAGTACATGAAGTGCTCCGGCGGCGGTCACAAACACGGCATTATTGGGCGCGCTTGCATCAGAGCCATAGGCATTGGGATTGCCCGACTGTGCATCTACCGTAATGGGTTGACCGCCCAGCGAGACCATTATGCCCAGCAGTAGACTGAGGGTAAGCAGTCGTTTGAAAAATTGTTGATGTTGCATAATTGATTCCTTTCGTAATTTACGCAAAATATGGTGTACTGAACATCCTTCATTCACCGATGGTTACATCTCCGGCGGTGCTACGTAGGATTACAGGGCGGTTAATGATCAACTGTTCAGGGTAACTTCCAGGCATCAGCCAGACGGTACCCTGATCTTCGACACACCCAATGGCAAACAGAAGGGATGTAAGGGGTCTAGTGCGAGAACCATTTCCGTGCTTTTCTGCGTCATCGTCAACAAACACCTCACGTGCCTGATTACAACTGACATACTCTGTAGAATGATAGACGCGATTCTCTTCCACTTGCGCCTTGCCTTCAGGCAGCGGGTTGGTTCCATCATCGAGTTTAAACTTGATATAGGGTTGATGATGATTAGGCAAATTAAATTCGAAATCGTTAAACCCAACGTCTACACAAAATCCAGAAACTTTGCCTACCCCTGGAATGTTCAGCCAGTCACACTCGCGCGACGTGAATTCTGGATAGTCAAATTCCAGCCAGCGATCATACGTGGCAATGCCTGCTTTCACTTGAAGGTTTTCGATCTGAAACACCTGACCAGGATCATGTAGCGCTTTTACCATCGCATCTAACAGTAATTCACGCGAAATTTTCGGCGCTTGCCGTTGAATCTTTTCCGCCGTCCGCGCAAAGTATTCTGTAAAGTAGGCGGCAAGCGCCGCACCGCCAGAGACCACGGACCCACCAACGGCAGTTGCAAATTTCACATATTCGACTTCATCGACATTAACACCCCAAACTACTGACCAACCCGGCTCTTTGACTTTGCTTCGTATCGTTGAACGATTCGACTTTGCCCAATCAAATGTCAAGGAACCGGCGTAAGTTGAGACTTGATTTGCGATGATCTCATCTACTTTGGCGGCTGCATTGGCAACAATCTGATTAATGTCAACTGTTCCGTATTTTTCAACTGCTTGTTGAACAGCAGCCAAGACAGAAGGTTCAACCGTGCTACTGGGAATTTGTGGAATTCGCTGTTCAATTGCTGTTACTATTTGGCTCGTCACCAGACGAATCATTTCGTCTGGTGAAAGCATCTCACTCTGGGCAATTGCCTCTATACGCTGAACGATGTCGGATTGGGGCAATGTCGGCAGATCTGAAACACGATAACGAATATAGGGCAAGAATTTGGGTGGTTGATAAAGTCGTCCTTGTTTCGTTTTGGACTTGGTACAGACGCCCCATGTCCACCAACCAGTAATTTTGTCTTTCCATTTACATTTATAGGTTCGTGGTTCGCTCCAAGTAATGTCATACCAGTAATCAATTGTTGCAAAACCAGCACTGATTTCTAACCGACCCTCTAGGATAGTGCCTCCTTTATTCATAAAAGCGCGCAGCAATAAATCGCGTAGGGCGGCTTCACCAAACTCTTTGACTGATTCAGACATTTGATCCATCATGCCGTCAATTTGATCGCCAAAAAAGTCCTCAAGAGGCGCAAAGTCGCGCTCTTTGATGGTATCGACCACCGCTATTCCAAAATCGACATAGTCGTTGTACCCAATCCGCTTTCCCCAAACAACATCTCCAAGAGAGGCATCTTTCCATCCTGATTCTACATCTTTTCTTACATCAATTTCGTTATCTTCAAGTCTTGGAAGTTGTGTTGTAGGAGCAGCATAGCTCGTTGACGTAGCAGTCATGAGTAAAGAAAGCAGAACCAGCCAACTAATTACGGTCTGAAAGGGTTTCATATTTATTCTCCTAGTAGATCGCCCATTACTGCAACGCTACCAGCACTAAAACCAAGCCTGTCTCATCCGCCAACGGACTCATCGCCTTGCCCAATATAGCCCCGAAGGCACGGTCACGATCAGTTGCAGCCATAGCATGACCGGGGACATCAGACGTAGTGAGCAGATCACCGACCTTGATCGGGCCAACCGCCTTGACATAGACCTTGCCGGTGAGGGCGACGGGGTGCATTGCGTCATCATCGGTGACACTTTCCTGTTGCATGATCAGCCCTGGATTGATGCCGCCCGCACCGCTGACAATGCCAGCAACTAACGTGTCGTATGCACCATCAGCCATCCGCAGTTGACCCGGGTTGGCCGGGTCGAGCACAACAACTGTGCCTGGCTCTATCGTCTCCATACCGGAAACGACAAACGGTTCGGCTAGATCACTACCACCTGTAATTTGGAGAATGGGTACTGTCAGGCTACCGCCAATGGTGACCTTGTTATCTTTTTCAATTGTCATGTAGGGAGAACCATCTCGATTTTGGAATTGAAAGCCATAATCATAAGCATCCTGAAGTCGCCAATACATCATACGATTTTCCGTATCAACACCGAACATCGAATGTTTTCCTTCGTCGGCACTGGTACCAAAAAAGATAATGTCATTTGTCTTACCGCCGGTATTTGCGAGAATCTGCAATTTTCGGCTAGGCGCAGTTGTGCCAATACCGACATTGCCGGTTATGATGACATTGCTATTTTTTTCAATGATCATGTGGGGAGAACCATCTCTATTTTGGAATCGAAAGCCATAGTCATAAGCATCACTAAGCCCCCAATACATCATTCGATTCGTGGTATCAACACCGAAGATCGAATGTTTTCCTTCGTCAGCAGAGGTGCCAAAAGCGAAAATGTCACCACTGGAAGCTGAGAGAATCTGCAATTGTCTGACAGGCGTAGTTGTGCCAATGCCGACATTGCCGTTCTTTAGTAAAAAGAGTTGATTTCTAGAGAAATTTGTTCCAAGAGATAAGTCAATTGGATCGTTGGTGTAGATACTATGCAGTGTTGTGCTTGTCGCATCTACTATCAAAGTATTCTCCGGATCACTTTGAGTGAAGTACGCTTGCCCTCTTCCTTGGATATTCCCTTGAACTGTGAGTCCAAATGTAGGAGCGGATGTGCCGATACCAACATGGCCTTCGCTAGTCACAAACACAGCATCGTTGGGCGCGCCAGCATCAGAGCCATAAGCATTGGGGTTGCCTGCTTGTGCGTCCACCATGCTGGGGCGGCTGATAAGCAAAGTCGTCATGCTTATCAGTAGACAGAGGATAAGTAGGCGTTTGGAGAATTGAAAACGTTTCATGCTGGTTCCTTATGGTATAATTTGCGCAAGAATTCATTTTGGCGATAGGAAAGGCATAAAATGGAAAAAATAAATGGCGCAACGGCTGCTGCGATAAGAACAGACATTGACCCTCAACGCCTGGCAAACCAATATTTGATGAATGTCCTTGGGCCAGACTATCGTGTTGCCGATGGTTTTCTGGGCAATGGTCATTGGTATTTTCGGATTGTGTATCATTGCCGCCATTTGGCTCAGGAATATGGTGTCGGCAAGCTGCTCGTTGATGCTACTGTCGGTGTTGTAATCCCACTAACTCAAGAGCAAATCGAAGATGCCCACGACCAGGCGATAGATCTGCGCGGTGAGGCAAAGAGTATCCTCAGACCAATTGCACGACGCCATATCCAAGGTTACTTGACTAATTATGTATCTCTGTTTGCCGTACCGGATCGTCCTATCTATCTCGACGGAAATCCACCACTTTGGCGAGCGACAATTTCGCTCCGGTTACGCGGACAAGAGCATGTTTGTGATCTAGGTACGCTTGATCTAAATGCCCGCACCGGTGAAGTGATTTCGGTAAGCAATGAACGACTCCAAAGGATGAGAAATCGAGCGCAAGATGCAATTGCCCGTGCCGCATTGGCAACAGCAACGCCAAGGTGAATGTCTGGTCGCTTGTGTTGCCATGGTCTTGGCCTATGTTGGCCAACAGGTTCAGTATGAACGTTTACTGAAACAGCTGAACACGTCCACCGCTGGAACATTCTTTTTTAATCTAGATCGTCTGCGCCCCTTCTGGTTCACAGTTAGACGCAACCAGGGCAATCTTTCCAGCTTACGTCAGCAATTGGAAAAAGGACATCCCATCATTGTTTCAGTTGCCACAGAACTGCTCCCCTATTGGCTTATTCGCGACGATATCCCCGAAGCAGAACGCATTACCCAACATGCGGTTGTCGTTGTAGGGATTGACGACCAATATGTTTATGTCAATGATCCTGATTTCTTTGAAGCCCCGCAGCGCGTTGAAATCGGTTGGTTTGAAGATGCCTGGAAAAACCAGGCATACTGGTATGCACTGATTCGTAAACGATGGTCTCGTTTGCTGTAATCGTGGCTTGATTGCCCTGCCGCTCCCCTATCTGGTAAAATAGAATGGTCAATGACCCAGCTATACTGAGCAAGGTGACAAATGATAATAGTTTTAGAGTAATTCTCTCTGGTGACCATTATCATTTATGAGCTTTTGCAGTATATATGTTGATTGTGCTGACAAATTATGGCTACAATTACACAAATCGATACGGAAAAACTGATTGAAATCGCCAAAGCGCAGGATATTACCTGGCTTGCGCTCTTTGGTTCCATGGCGCGCGGGGAAGCAACATGCAAGAGTGATGTTGACCTAGCAGTGCGCTTTGGCAAACCGATTACCCTGTTCGACCTGGTTGATGCACAACTGGCGATGGCGGCAGCGTTGGGACGTTCCGTCGATCTGATTCCCGTTGATGATGCCTACCGCTTTATCCGCCAATCTATGGCCAATGATCTGATCGTCCTGTATGAATCCAGCGCTGATGAGCGTGCTCATCACCTTGCCAAGGCGGGCATCCTGATCGTGCATCAATCTTTCGGTAATGAAGTCGCTTTCGCGCACGTTCTAGACGCTGCCATTACTCCCCACCATCCGTTTTTGCCGATGGTGGCCACTTTATCGACCTTGTCTAGTGTGAAATTAGTTATATCTCTGGTACTCTCGATGTTCTTAAGACGCAGCGATTGCCGTGATCAGATCTTTGGTGATATCGAGGTTCTTAAGTTTTTTGTAGATTCTGTCCACTTCTTCGATTTGATCGAGAAGACTTCCACTTCCTCCTTTCTGTCTTTCCATATAGATTGCAATTTTTGCGAACGACTGAGCATGCTCAACTGGGACGTCAATGACTTTGTGTTCTGTCTTGCTCACAAACGAGGGCTGTCCTAGCGGTGTGTTCGCTGCACCAATTGTCAAGTGCATGGGATCTCTCAAGACCCAAAGTGTATCCTCGTTCCCATCAAGAAGGGCAAACCAGAAGTAATGATGGTATGTTCCACTTTGCTTCTTGATGCCAGCATATCTCCTTGTTTCCACAATGCCTGTTCGGGAAACCTTAACAGTGAACTCCATTTCATCCTGTGCCGCATGTACCACCCGGTGATCCTCTACTGTGTTTGTTGCCCAAAGTGCCTCATGGTCAGAGGAGTAAATAACCACATTGCCATCGTTCTTTAGTTTCCGGTAATAAATCGGGCGAAAAAGGCGAAGTTGAAGAGAGGCAGATTTTCTATCAGCCAGAATTCAAGATTGAAAAGTAACCAAAAGCGACGAGAGCTAAGGGTAAGCAGCCG
>Ga0105044_10013459_pt1 | contig 11104 bp, 9 predicted proteins | sample MAT01_FD_78092 | JGI IMG/M metagenome (GOLD analysis project Ga0105044, IMG submission 78092) | Freshwater microbial communities from Lake Fryxell liftoff mats and glacier meltwater in Antarctica - MAT-01 | ecosystem: Environmental > Aquatic > Freshwater > Ice > Liftoff microbial mat | place... | reverse complement strand
CGCGCTTTCGAGCCGCGCTTTCGAGCCGCGCTTTCGAGGCGTGCGTCGGGGCGTACGTCGAGGCGTACGTCGAGGCGTACGAGGCGTACGAGGCGTTCGATCAGGCCGGCGTGCATTCAGGCCGGCCGGCGTGCATTCAGGCCGGCGTCGCCGCGCGCTCGAGCCTGTCGCGCACTCCATCCCAGGCCGCATCCCTCGGCGGTGCTTCGACGACGACGAGCGCGCAACCCTCGTCGTCGAAGGCGTGCAGCGTCGCGTAGAGCCGCGCGGCGCACGCGCGCGGATCGCGCGGCAGGCGCACGGCGACGTCGGAGTCGAGTTCGAGTTCGCCCAGCGAAATGAGCCCGACGACCTCGCCGCGCGCGCGCGCCGTGCGCGCGAGCTCGCGCGCGAAAGGATCGGCCGCGCGCGCCAGCACGAGCCGCGCGCGCGGGGCGTAGTGTCGATCCATCTGGCCCGGCGCGAGCTGTGGCGCGTTGGCGGACGAGCCGCGCTCGCGCGCATCCGATCGCGCGGGCGGCTCGTCGAGCACGCCCACGAGCGCTTGGATCTGTGCCGATTCGATCACGCCCGGCCGCAGGATGCGCGGCCGCGCGCCCGTCAAATCGACGACGGTGGACTCGATGCCGACGCGCGTCGGTCCGCCGTCGAGGATCAGGTCGATGCGATCTCCGAGCGAGCGCTCGACGTGACGCGCGCTGACGGGCGAGAGCTCGGTCGAGCGGTTCGCACTCGGTGCCGCGACGGGCACGCCGGCCGCGCGGATCAGCGCGAGCGCGACCGCGTGCGCCGGCACGCGGACGCCGACCGCCGGAAGTCCCGCGGTGGCAGCGTCGGGAACCCGCGCGCCCTTCGGCAGGACGAGCGTCAACGGCCCGGGCCAAAACGCCGCCGCCAGTGCCTCGGCCTGCGCGGTGAAGCTAGCGACGAGCTCGCGCGCGCCCGCGACGTCGGCGACGTGCACGATCAACGGATTCGTCGCGGGCCGTCCCTTCGCCGCGTAGATGCGCGCGATCGCCGCCGGATCGAGCGCGTTCGCGCCCAGGCCGTAGACGGTCTCGGTCGGGAACGCGACGAGCCCGCCGTCGCGCAAGATCGCCGCGGCGCGTTCGATCGTCGCCGCCTCGGGGCGCTCGGGATCCACCGTGAGCAGCACGCCGCGGAGCATAGCGGCGCCGCCGATCCCGCGTTCCTGCGCCGGGCGCTGGCGCGCGCGCTCAGCCCGCTCCCGCGCCGTCAGCGGTCCAAGTCGAGCAGCGCCTTCCCCGTCCTCATGTCGAAGGGCACGGAAACGTGCTCGTGCACGACCTTCCAGCAGCCCTCGATGCGCGTGAGCCCGAAGGTCGCCCTCCGATGGCTCAACGCGACCCGTCCATCGCGTCTCTTTCCGCCGAACTCGTTCAAGCAGCGCACGAAGGCGACGTCACCGCCGACCTCGATCTGGATGTCGAGGGCGTCGTACTCGATCGGCGGTTCGAACTCGGCCAGGGTCTTCCGCCACACGCGCCGGACCGAGTTCACGCCCTCGTGCTGGAGCGGCTCGACCATGTCGAAGGTGACGATGTCGGGCGAGCACTGCGCCAGCATGGCTTCGATGTCACCCTGGCGCACGGCAGCCACGATCGCCTCGATCACGGCGCGCACGGCGGCCTCGTCGCGCTCGTGGGGCGTCTCCTCTCCGAGCTGCGTATCGGCATCGTCGCGATCGAGGTCGTCGCGCCCCACGCATCCCTCCTTTCCCACGGGTGGAGCACGCGGTGGCGCGTTCCACTGCTGTCGCTGCTCGAGCATGGCCGAACTCCGGAACGACGAGCGAGGCAGGACCTCGCCCCCTGTGTGCATCGAGTCTGCTGCGGGAGTCCTCCCGCGTGCGTGACTCATCGATGGATCCGCCGCCGCACTGCGCGCGCGTGGGGGCGACGCTCGTCGTACTGCGCTGAATCCGGACGACACACTCTTCGCAATCGCCATGCCTCGCCGTCGTGCGCGCTCACATGCGTTGCAACCTCGCCTGAGCGCGGCACTTTGGACAATCGGAACGGCGGGGGTTCCGAATTGCGCTACGGAGCACGCTCCAGCGCGCGACGAACTCCCTCCATCACGAACGAACTGTGGTGCTCGTCGAGCAGCGCTCGCTCGCGCGCGAACTCCGCCCGCGGAGTCAGCGAATCGTCCGCGCCGCGCGCTCCGTGTCGACCATCTGCTGGAAGCGCACGACCTTGCCGCCCTCGATCCACCACGTGTGCGCGCACTGCACGTCGAGATCGCGACCGGACGCGCGATGGCGACCTCGGTAGCGGCCGAACATGGTCACGACATCGGGCCCGCCGACGATCTCGCCGACCACGACGCGGAAGTCCTCGAAGTCGGTCAGGATCCGCTGGAAGACGCCGCTCGTGATCGCCTCGGCGCCCACGTAGGGATTACGGTCGGCGTACGCGAAGCTCTCGGCCTCGTTCCAGACGATGCGCGGATCGAGGCGCGCCACGAAAGCGGGCACGTCGCCGGCGGCGAAGGCGGTGTAGAGGCTCTGGACGAGTTGGATGCCCGAATTCATGAGGTTCTCGTGGGAGATAGGGGTCCTGGAAGCCCGAGGGGGAGCTCGCTGCGGCCTGCCGCGCGCGCAGGATCATGTCGCCCGCGCAGGATCATGTCGCCCGCGCAGGATTCGCGCGCGCAGCATCTCGGCGCCCGCGCAGGATGCGCGCGCGCAACATCTCGGCGCGCGCGCAGCATCGCGGCGCAAAGAAGGCCCCGCGCCGCGAGCACGTGAACCGTTCACGGGCAACGCGCCGCGCGGGCGGCGCCAGGATCAGAGAGCGTCTTCCCAAGGCTCTCAGCGCGCTTCGCTGAGCAACATGCCCGCGCCGACCGTGTTGTTGGTCGTCTCGTCGATCAGGAGGAACGACCCGGTCGTGCGGTTGCGGCGGTACTCGTCGTAGAAGATCGGCGCGGTGGTCCGCAGCTTGATGCGGCCCAGGTCGTTGCGCTCGAGCTTCTCCACGCCCTGGATGCGGTGGCCGGTGTTCACGTCGAGCTGGTAGTCGATCTCCGACACGAGCGCGCGCACGTTGCGCGTCGTGTGCTTCAGCGCGTAGCGGTTCTTGGCCACGAGCGGCGCGTCGCCCATCCAGCAGATCATGGCCTCGAGGTCCTGGCCCGACACCGGGCGGTTCGAGGGTCGGCAGAGCATGTCGCCGCGCGACACGTCCACGTCGTCGGAGAGGTGCACGGTCACCGACATCGGGGCGAAGGCCTCGTCCACCGGGCCGTCGAAGGTTTCGATCTTCGTGACCTTCGACGAGAAACCGCTCTGGAGCACGACGACCTCGTCGCCGACCTTCAGCACGCCGCCCGCGACCTGTCCGGCGTAGCCGCGGTAGTCGTGGTGATCCTGACTCTGCGGGCGCACGACCCACTGCACCGGGAAGCGCACGTCGATCAGGTTCCTGTCCGACGCGATGTGCACGTTCTCGAGCTGGTGCAGGAGCGGCGGGCCCTTGTACCAGGGTGTCCGCTCGCTGCGGTCCACGACGTTGTCGCCGTGCAGCGCGCTCATCGGGATGAACGTGACGTCGGCGACGTCCATGCGCGCGGCGAAACCGCGCAGCTCGCTCTCGATGCGGTGGAACACGCCCTCGTCCCAGCCGACGAGGTCCATCTTGTTGATCGCGAAGACGATGTGCGGGATGCGCAGGAGCGACGTGATCAGCGCGTGCCTGCGCGTCTGCTCGACGACGCCCTGGCGCGCGTCCACGAGCACGATCGCGAGGTTCGCCGTCGACGCGCCCGTGACCATGTTGCGCGTGTACTGGATGTGCCCGGGCGTGTCCGCGATGATGAACTTGCGCCGCGGCGTCGCGAAATAGCGGTACGCCACGTCGATCGTGATGCCCTGCTCGCGCTCGGCGCGCAGGCCGTCCGTCAGGAGCGCGAGGTTCGTGTACTCGTCACCGCGGCGACGCGACACGTCCTCGACGTGCGCCAACTGATCCTCGAAGATCGACTTCGTGTCGTACAAGAGGCGCCCGATCAGCGTGCTCTTGCCGTCGTCGACGCTGCCGCAGGTCGAGAAGCGCAGCAGCTCCGCGCCCTCTTCCATCGCCGTGAAACCCGGATCGATGGCGGACATCAGAAGTAGCCTTCCTTCTTGCGGTCTTCCATCGCGGCTTCGGTCTGGCGGTCGTCGGCGCGCGTCGCGCCGCGCTCGGTCTGGCGCGAGGCGGCGACCTCGGTGATCACGTCGTCGATCGTCGTCGCGTGCGAACGCACGGCGCCCGTGCAGGTCATGTCGCCGACGGTCCGGAAGCGCACGATCTCCTGGAAGGGGACTTCGGTCGGGTAGCGCTCGACCGGCGGCATCGCGGCGTAGAGCATCCCGTCGCGCTGGAACACCGAGCGCTCGTGGCTGTAGTAGATCGACGGCAGCTCGAGCTGCTCGCGCTTCACGTACTGCCACACGTCGAGCTCGGTCCAGTTCGAGATCGGGAACACGCGGAAGTGCTCGCCCTGCTTGAGGCGCGTGTTGTAGAGGCTCCACAGCTCGGGCCGCTGGTTCTTCGGGTCCCACTGACCGAATTCGTCGCGGTGAGAGAAGATCCGTTCCTTCGCGCGCGCGCGCTCCTCGTCGCGCCGCGCGCCGCCGATGCAGGCGTCGAAGTGGTGCTCCTCGATCGCGTCGAGCAGCGCCGTCGTCTGCAGACGATTCCGCGACGCGCGCGGACCCTTCGGATCGACGACGCGGCCCTTCCGGATCGATTCCTCGACGCTGGCGACGACGAGCCGCTCGTTCAGCTCCTTCACGCGCCGGTCGCGGTACTCGATGACCTCGGGGAAGTTGTGCCCCGTGTCCACGTGCATGACCGGGAACGGGAAGCGCGCCGGGCGGAAGGCCTTCTCGGCGAGGCGCAGCAGCACGATCGAATCCTTGCCGCCCGAGAAGAGCAGGCAGGGCCGTTCGCGCTCGGCCGCCATCTCGCGCAGGATGTGGATCGCCTCGTGCTCGAGCGCGGTCAGGTGGTCGAGTTGGTACTGGGGCATGGGGGGACTTCGGACCGAACGCAGGACCATGACGGCGGACCGCGCCGCTCGCAAGGGGCCGCCGCGAGCGATTGACAGGGGCCGCCGCGATCCAGTCTGCTCCGCGCCCCCGTGGGCTCCCGCACCGACTCTTCCGCCGCCCGAACTTCCGCCCAAGCCGGATCGGCGCCGGCGACATCCCCGAGCCCGGCGCCCGTCGCGCCGCGGACGCGCCTCGTGGCCGCGGGAGCGACGTGGACCCTGCTCCTCTTCGCCACGCCCGGATTCGTGCACCCGGATGGGTTCCTGACGCTGGCCGTCTTGGCGCTCGTGCCCTGGGCGCTGTACTGCTCGCGCCCGGGACCGAAGGCCTTCTGGGTCGAGTGGCTCGCGGCCGCCGTCGGGCTCTCGGCGCAGGTCTACTGGAACGTCAACGTCCTGTGGATCACGCTGCTCGCGGTCGCGATCGTCCCGGGCGCGTACATGGCTTTCGCCGGCGTCGTGCTGAGGCGGCTCTCGGCGCGCTTCCCGCTCGCGATCGCGGTCCCGGTCGCGTGGATCGGCCTCGAAACCTTGAACGGCATCGTCGAGCCGCCGTTCGGGTTCGGCTGGATGCGCTTCGGCCACCACGCGCACGACCACGCGTTCCTACTGGGTGCGATGCGCGTCGTCGGCGTCGGCGGAGTCGGGTTCGCGCTGGCGTCGGCCTGCGGGCTCGCGGCCGACTTCTGGCGCGCGCGCTCGTCCAACGGTCGCGTCGGCCGCCTCCCGCTCGCGTTCACGAGCGCGTTGGCTCTCGCGTGCGCGATCGCGAGCTTCGCGACCGCGCCGCCCGCGACGGTCGCCGGACCGCGCGTGCTGCTCGTCCAGCCCGACTTCAAGGCCGTGCGCAAGCAGCGCCCGCCTTCGGCCGCCGTGCTGTTCGACGAGGTGCTCGAGCTCACGCGCCAGGGCCTCGCGGAGGCGGAACGCAGCGAAAAACCCGCCGATTTCGTAGCCTGGGGCGAGACGGTCTTCCCCTGGGCGCTCGCCGATCCGGCTCTCGGCCGGGCCTACGACCGCGGCGTGCGCGCCGCGCCCTGGGGACAATGGCAGCTCGATCGCCGCGACATCGACGCGCTGCATCGGAACGAGCGCGAGGCGATCGGCCGCGTGCTCTTCGGTCGCGGCGGAGGGCGGCGCGAGATCCCGACCGGCACGCTATTTCTCACCGGCGCCGAGGAATACGTCGAGCGCGACGGTCAGCTGCGCCGCGCGAACTCCATCGTCGTGTTCGGCGAGGACGGCGCGCGCATCGGCCGCGGCGGGAAGATCCACCTCGTCCCGGGCGGCGAATCGCTGGCCGGGCTCGAGCGCATCGCCTGGGTGCGGAACACGGCCTTCGAACTGGCCGGCTACGTGCCCGATCTCGTTGGCGACGAGCGCACGAGCGTCGTCGAGATGCCGCTGCGCGACGGCCGCACGGTGCGCGTCGGGCTCACCGTCTGCTTCGACAACACCTACGACGGGCCGTACACCGAGCCCGCGCGGCGCGGGCCGCTCGATTTTCACCTGATCACGAGCAACGAGGCCTGGTACGTCGAGACCTGGGAGTTCGACCAGATGCTGGCCTTCTCGCGCTGCATCGCCGCGGCGACGGCGCGGTCCATGGTGCGCGCGACGAACTCGGGCGTGTCCATCGTGATCGGACCCGACGGCCGCGACGTCGCGCGGCTCGTGGGCGCGGGCGGCAAGGATCGCAACACGCCCGGCGTGCTCGTCGCCGACGTCCCGATCCCCGTCGGCGAGCCGGGCCCGACGGTCTACGCGCGCGTCGAACCGTTCCTGCGCGGGCTGTGGGTGGCGCTGCCGGCACTGTTGCTGCTCGTGGCGCGCCGACGAAGTGCGACGGTCGTCGCCTAGCGGTTACCGAAGCCCGCCGCGGCGGTAAGGGAAGGCTCGGGAGGTGGTGGGGAGGATCGCATCCGAACCGCGCCGCGTCGCTTGACCCCCTGGGGGAGCGCCGCTAGACTCCGCCTCCTCGCTCTGTCTAGCCACGGCAAAGGACTGCCCTAGGTCCTTGTGTCACAACGAGTTCGGTCACTCTCGAGCCGCCCGCGCGCGGACGACTCGACGGCCTTCGACCGACTCGCTGCTCCGGCCGCATCCACCGTTCGAGCACCTGCGCGACGCGATCCCGCTGGACGCGCAAGCTCCCTCTCCCGCCTCCCCCCTATAACGGCATCCCCGAAACGGCTTCGAAGCATGAGCTCCATCGGAAAGATCTTTGTCGTCCTCAACCTCGTCCTGGCCGCCGTCTTCGTCGGCTGGGCCATGAACGCGGTTTCGACCGGCGACAGCTGGAAGTTGAAGCACGAGACGGCCGTCGCAACCGCCGGCAAGGACAAGCTGGCCCTCGACGCGGAGCTGTCCAAGGTCCGCGCCGACCTCGGGCTCACGAAGTCGGACAACCTGAGCGTGATCTCCGCGCGCGACGAGGCCAAGCGCGCGCAGGAACGCCTGACGACCGAGAACTCCGAGCTCACCTCGGCCAATGCGACTTTGCGCGCCTCGGTCACGAACATCGAGACGACGCTGGGCGAGATCGCCGCCGCGCGTGAGAAGGCCGAGGCCGACTCGAAGCGGGCCATGACGGCGCAGAGCGAGGCCGAAGCCGCTCGCCGTGAGGCCCTCCTGGCCCAGCAGACCGCCGAGGAGGCCAAGGCCGCCGCCGACGCGCAGCTGCGTGAGATCCAGAATCAGGTCGCCAGCCTCGAGAAGGAGAAGACCAAGCTCATCAACGAGAGCGCGTCGCTCAAGACGTCGCTCGACACCCTGGTCGCGACGACGGGCACCTCGCTGGCCTCGATCACCGCGGTCGAGAAGATCGACGGCGCCGTCCTGGGCATCGACACCTCGGTCGCGCCGGGCCTCGTGGCGATCAACGCCGGTCAGACGCAGGGCGTCAGGCGCGGCCACACCTTCGAGATCTTCGACGGCGGCACCTACAAGGGCCAGGTCAAGATCGAGTTCGTGCACGCCGACATGTCGTCGGGTCTGATCACCCGCACGGTGCCGGGGCAGACGATCCGCCAAGGCGACGGCGCGTCCACGCGTCTTTGAGAGCCAGGAGCTAGATCAACATGGCCGCACGCCGCAGCGAACGCACGACCACCACGGTCACTCAGACCCGTGAACCCCGCGCCACCTCCCGCATCGCGGACGGTGGCGACCAGACCGCCGTCGCGCCCAAGGCGGGCATGGGACTGGGCGATGCCATGGGCATCGTCTCCTTCCTGCTCCTCCTGACCGCGATCGTGCTGACCGACATGCTGCTCGGAAAGCACTACGGCGGCGGGATGTTCTTCAAGTGACGTCCCGCTCGTAGCGCGCGCCGACCGCGCGCGCCGCCGACCGCGCGCGCCGCCGACGACCGCGCCGCCGACGACCGAGCCGCCGACGACCGAGCCGCTTCACGCGGCTCGCGTCGTTTTTCGAGGGGGTGCGCGGCTCGCGGGGAGGGGCCCGGGCCGAGACCGCACGAGTTGGCGAGAGAGCGCTGTTCGCAACCCTCCTGTTCTTGCGACCCACGTGTGCACGTGACCCGTTCGTGTGCGGAACCCGATGGAAGCCGGCAGTCGACGACTGCGCACTCCGACCGCGCGCGAAGGCGTCGGTGGCGGGCGGACAGGCAGCTCTCGCGCGAGCTCGAAAGACCCTGCGGGAGCCGGCTCTCCAGCGGCTCCCGACAAAGCGACTTCCTGTGTCACGCCCGTCCGTCGCGCGTACTCGCAGCGGCGTCGCCTTGATCGCGGGTCCGTCACCGGTAGACTCCGACCTCTCGCCGCGGCGCCCGCCGCGCGAGCTTCGGACCGCCGCTCCGCCGGCGCTCCGCCCCCTCGCGATGAAGAGCTACCTCCGGCCCGTGCAATGGGCGCTCGGTCGATTTTCCGTCGACATGGGCATCGACCTCGGCACTGCGAACACGCTCGTCAGCGTGCGCGGCCGCGGCATCGTGCTCAACGAGCCCAGCGTCGTCGCGGTCGACAAGGCGACGGGCGAGGTGATGAACAACGGCATGGCCGTCGGCGTCGAGGCCAAGGCGATGCTCGGCAAGACGCCCGGCAACATCGCCGCGATCCGTCCGCTGCGCAACGGCGTCATCGCCGACTTCGACGTGACCGAGAAGATGCTGCGCTACTTCATCACGAAGGTGCACGGCGGTCGCGCCTGGGTGAAGCCGCGCATCGTGATCGCGGTGCCCGTCGGCATCACGGCGGTCGAGCGGCGCGCCGTGATCAACTCGGCCGAGCGCGCCGGCGCGCGCCGCGTCTACCTGATCGACGAGCCGATGGCCGCGGGCCTTGGCATCGATCTGCCCGTGCGCGAGGCGTACGGTTCGCTCATCGTCGACATCGGCGGCGGCACGACGGACATCGCCGTGCTCGCGCTGGCCGAGATGGTCGTCGCGACGAGCCTGCGCATCGCCGGCGACGAGATGGACGAGGCGATCACCGCGCACCTGCGCCGCCAGCACAACCTCCTGATCGGCGAGCAGACCGCCGAGCGCATCAAGCTCACCATCGGTTCCGCCTGGCCGATGAAGCAGGAGCTCTCGATGGAGGTCAAGGGCCGCGACAGCGTCTCGGGCCTGCCGCGCAAGACGACCGTCACCTCGATCGAGATCCGTGAAGCCCTGAGCGCGCCGGTGCGCCTCATCTGCGAAGCCGTGCGCGGCGTGCTCGAGGAAGCGCCGCCCGAACTGTCGGCCGACCTGTGCGATTCGGGGATCACCCTGTGCGGCGGCGGAGCGATGCTCTACGGCATCTCCGATGCGATCGCCGAAACGCTGTCGATCCCGGCGCGCGTAGCGGACGACCCGCTGACCGCGGTCGCGCGCGGCACGGGCGTTTTCCTCGAGAACCTCGAGGTCTTCGCGCCGGTGTTGTCGTCGGACGACGACGACTGAGAACGCCTGCGCCTGCGCTCACTCCGAGGCTGTGAAGGAATCGGGGACGCCCGTCAGGCATCTCCGGAATCGGGCTGACACGGCGCTGCGACGAAGCGTGTTCGTCGGCAATATCCGGAGAAGCCGCAGTGCAGTCCGCGCGGATCGGGCGTGTCGAAGGGGCGTGTCCAATGGCTTCACGGCCTCTCCGACCCTGGCGCCGTCGCTTCCGCGGCGCCACGCCCCGAGCGGCGGCCTCTCGGCCTGGAGCCCATCGCCGGCCCGCGTGTCGCGCCCGGCCCAGGCCGACGGACATAGCGAGTGTCCGCATCGCGACGCCTTCCGCGGTCGATGAGCACGCGCTCATCGCCCATGCGCGTCGCGGAGTCGCGCGCGCTTCGACTCCCGCCACCTCTCGAGCTCGCGAGCTTCCTCCGCTCGACCGGGAATCCAACCCGCGCGAATGGTAGACCAGCCTCGGTCTGCCGGACGATCGTTCCCGGCGCTGTTCGATCGACACGGTGAGGGGGGGGCGCGAGCGGTGCTGTCGTGGTTGCGATCGAGGACGTTGGTCCTCGCCTGCGTGTTCGTCCTCGCCGCGCTGGCTCTCCGTCCGTTCGCTCCTGTCGAGCGCGCCGTCGACTTCGTGTTCACGCCGACGGCCTGGGTCCGCGAGATCCTGCGCCCGTTCGGCTGGCTGCACGTGCGCGAAGTGCGCGCCGCGTTGACATCCGCCGAGGAAGCACTGCCCGCCGAGCGCGAAGCCGCGCGCGCGCTGCTCGCGGCGCAGATCGAGGCCGCGCTCCCGAAGGATCCCGCGTTGCGCGAAGGTCGCGCGTTCCTCGTCGCGGAAGTCCTCGAACGTGATCGGCTGGACTCGGACATCCTGCGCGTGCGCTTTCCGCGCGGCGCGGGCGTCGTGCCCGACATGCCCGTCGTCTGCGGCGACACCTACATCGGTCGCGTGCGCGACGTCGACCCGCACCGCGCCGGCGAGGGCTTCGTGCAACTCGTCACCGACGAGCGCTTGCGGGTAGCGGCCGTCGTCGTGGACGAGAGCGTGATTCCAGCCGCAATGCTGGTCGTCGCCGAGGTTTCCCCGCCGCCCGAGTCCGCGTCCGCGGAGTTCGTCGACGGCGCGCTCGCAGCCGGCGCGCT
>Ga0105044_10013452_pt1 | contig 11107 bp, 10 predicted proteins | sample MAT01_FD_78092 | JGI IMG/M metagenome (GOLD analysis project Ga0105044, IMG submission 78092) | Freshwater microbial communities from Lake Fryxell liftoff mats and glacier meltwater in Antarctica - MAT-01 | ecosystem: Environmental > Aquatic > Freshwater > Ice > Liftoff microbial mat | place... | reverse complement strand
AGCGTTTCTTGCGGTTGAGAAAATCAGCGTTTCTTGCGGTTGAGAAAATCAGCGTTTCTTGCGGTTGAGAAAATCAGCGTTTCTTGCGGTTGAGAAAATCAGCGTTTCTTGCGGTTGAGAAAATCAGCGTTTCTCACGATGAAGGGTGCGACGTTTGAGATACGGGTTGAACTTGACTTTCTCAAGACGACCCGGTGTCCGGAGGCTCTTCTTGTTGCGAGTCGTCACGTAGATCGATGGGCGTCCGCCTTCGGGTCTAGCTTCGGTGCACTCAAGGATGATAACGTCTCTGGCCATGGGGATTAAAGGGTCGGTAATTCTGCGAGGGCGGCCATTATAGGCGCGTTCCTCGGTTTCACAAATAAATTTTATTCGTCTTCTTCGGCAGTTCCTTCGGTCTCTTTCTCGTCGAGACCGAAAAGCGAGGTCACGGCGGCGCGGGAGCGACCGGAGGACTGCTCGGCATCGAGCATTTCCTGATAATCAACCGTGCAGCGGGCGAAAGGCATCGCCTCAAGGCGGGCCTGGGGGATGACGTCACCAGAGCCCTGGCAGATGCCGTATTCTTCGGAGTCGATCCGTTGGAGGGCTTCTTCGATCTCGTGGAGGGCGTCCTGCTCCTGGGATAGGATGCTCAGGGCGAAGTCGCGGTCGTAGGCATCGCTCCCGGCATCGGCCTGGTGCATGCCGAACGCGGAGGAGTCGGAACTGTCTTCACCGCGACCCAATGAATCGCGGGCCACGCCGTTCATTTGGTCAACGAGAGCGTCGCGGAGGTCGAGCAGCTTTTGGCGTTGGGATTTGAGGAAGGTGGGGGTCAACTTCTTCGCGGAAACGGCATTTGACGGGGAGGCGGCCCGAATCGGCAGGGGCGCAAGGTGGGGCATCATCGGGCGTTTGCGGGGGATGATGCGCTTGCGGGCGATGGGTGCGACCGGGGCGGGGGCTGACTTCTTGGAGGAAGACGCTTTGCTGCCGCTGACTTTGCTTTCGGTGGGAGCGGGCTTGCTCTCTTTGGAAGTAGGTGCGGCGGCGGGGCTCTTGGCGGGAGTGTCTTTTGGAGGAGTAGGCTTCACGGGAGTCGATTTTACCGGGGAGGTTGCGGAGGCGGGAGGAGATTGGGGAGCCGGCTTGACGGGCTTGGCCGGGGCTTTCGGAGCGGGCTTGGCCGGGGCTTTTTTCGCAGGTGCTTTGGGAGCGGGTTTGGCGGGGGTTTTTTTCGCAGGTGCTTTGGGAGCGGGCTTGGCGGGGGCTTTTTTCGCAGGTGTCTTCGGAGCGGCTTTTTTCGCGGGAGACGTCTTCACTGCTTTGGCTGGCTCCTTTTTCAACGGAGCCGCCTTGCCTGGTTTCGCGGCAACGCTCTTGGCGGCGGGTTTTTTCGCAGCGGGCGTTTTCGGGACTGGCTTGGCCGCTTTCGATTTGCTGGCCGGAGTGCCTTTGTTGGTTGCTGCCTGTTTGGAACCGGAGGTGGGTTTTGCCGCTGCTTTTGCCATGATGACGATCGCTAAAGTGGAACTGGATCGAGTCAGAATGCGCCCGACTCGGCCGGAGGGCGGAATTGTTAAGTCAAGTGACCCGCTGCTGCAAGAAGTAAAGCGAGTTTTTCTCGGAGTCGGCGGAATGGGAAAAATCAGGTGATCCCGTCCAGCGGTCCGATTTTGAGCGTTGCAATCGGGGCGAGTGAAAGGCACAATCGGCGAGTCGTGAAGCTTGGCTTCCTTCTCGCCGCTATTTTTCTACCATGGAAACACTCTTCATCGCTATCGGGGCACTCGTTCTGTATTACGTCGCCTATCACACCTACGGGCGCTGGTTGGGGCGGCGGATCTTCAAGCTTGATCCGTCGGCTCCGGTCCCGAGCCGGGCGCTGCAAGATAACGAGGACTTTGTCCCGACCAGCAAATCGGTGGTGTTTGGGCACCATTTCACCTCGATCGCGGGGACCGGTCCGATCGTCGGTCCGGCGCTGGCAGTGATCTGGGGTTGGGTGCCGGCGCTGTTGTGGGTGCTTTTCGGATCGATTTTCATCGGAGCGGTGCATGACTTCGGCTCGCTCGTGGTCAGTCTTCGCAATCGCGGTCAGACGGTCGGGGACATCGCCGGTCGGGTCCTCGCCCCACGGGCCCGCATTTTGTTTTTGTCACTGCTTTTCATGGCCCTGACGATCGTGCTGGCGATTTTCGGGATGGTGATCGCGGCGGTCTTTAAGCTCTATCCGTCTTCGATTTTTCCCTGCTTGTTCCAGATTCCTCTGGCCGTGGCGATCGGGGTGTATTTGCACCGCAAGGGAATCAGTCTGCTGATCCCATCGCTGATCGCCTTGGTCCTGATGTATGCCTCGGTTTTCTATGGAGATGTCGGTTGGTTAGGGAGCTTGAATCAATCTCTCGCCAACTGGCCGACGATGCATTGGGTGGCTTTCCTCCTGATCTACAGTTATGTGGCTTCGGTGCTCCCGGTGTGGGTCTTGTTGCAGCCACGAGATTATATCAACAGTCTCCAGTTGCTCAGTGTGCTCGGTCTCGTCGTGATTGGACTGGTGGTGGCGGGAATCATCGGAGGTCCGCCCCTGGAGCCGGGAGGGGCCCGTCAGGCGCTGGAAATCGTCGCCCCGAGCTTCCGCCCTCATCCCGAGGGAGCGCCCCTGATCTTTCCGTTTTTGTTCGTCACGATCGCCTGTGGGGCGATCTCCGGGTTCCATTGCCTCGTTTCCAGCGGCACCTCGTCGAAGCAGCTGCAAAATGAGAGCGATGCCCAGTTTGTCGGTTATGGATCGATGCTGACCGAGGGTTTCCTCGCGATTTTGGTGATTCTATCGTGCGTGGCCGGAGTCGGTCTCGGGGTGTCCGGTGGTCCGGAGGGGACTTTGCTCCATGGAGCGGAGGCCTATGCGGCTCGTTACGCCAGCTGGGATGGGGCGAAAGGTCTGCCCGCCATGGTGGGCGCTTTCGTCGAGGGCAGTGCGAATTTCCTGCGTGGCCTCGGCATCGCCGGAACGCTGGCGGTGGCCCTCATGGGTGTCTTCGTGGCTAGTTTTGCGGCAACCACGATGGACACCGCCTGTCGCTTGCAGCGTTACGTGACTCAGGAGCTGGCGGCCACGATCGGTTTCAAACCCCTCACCAACAAGCACGCGGCGACGATTTTCGCGGTGACTCTGGCTGCGTTCTTGGCGGCATTTCCGTATGGCGCGGGTTGGTCCTGGGCTACGGCCGGTCGCGGCGGGCTGACCTTGTGGCCGCTCTTCGGAGCGACCAATCAACTCCTCGGCGGACTTGCTTTCCTAGTCATCACTTTCTGGATGCATCGGCGCGCCATGCCGATCTGGTTTGTCGCGATTCCGACGATCTTCATGCTTATCCTGCCAGCCACGGCCATGATACTGGAGGTTTTCGGCTCAAAGGGCTACATCGCCCAAGGCAATTTTGTCTTATCCGTCTTCGGGATTTCCACGCTATTGCTGGAGGCCTGGATGTTGGTCGAAGCGGCGCTCGCGTGGCCGAAAGCAAAAGGTGTGCTGGAAGAAGCGGTTGAACCCCTCCCTTCGTATGCGCCGATCCCGGAGGGAGGAAGGTCTTGTTGAAGACGCTTCTACCCGGGCTGGTGGAGCGGCTCCCCAAAATCTACTCGGCCATTTCCAGCACCGGGAGCACTTGGGCGACCCGTTCCTTCAACTCCTTGCCGGGTTTGAATTTCACGACCGCCCGCGCCGGGATGGGGACTGCGGCGGCCGGTTTGTTCGGGTTGCGACCGATCTTCGGTTTGGTCTTCGCGACCTGGAAAGCCCCGAAATTGCGCAACACCACATCGTCGTTGTTCGACAAACTGGAGGTCACGCCTTCGATGAAGTGTTGAATCACCCCGAAGACCTCCTGCTGGGTGAGTCCGGTTTCATTGCTGATGCGAATGACTAGGTCTCGTTTGGTAATCGTGGCCATGTAGCACTGTGTTGGTCTGGGGTGGATTCGTCGGAAAGTAGAATGCGGCTCCGAACAGAATTGGCAACGCTTAGTTTCCGCTCAAGTGCGGGATGTAAGTAACGAAGTCGTGACCGTTAAGCGCGGTTTCAGCGGAATTCGTGCCGTTTTGGGTGAATATTCGGAGAAATTACGCAACAGGTGCACCATGACTACCTCCCCCATTGGCCTCCCGTGGACCGATCCGACGACATGAACCGCGACTGTCTCCCCCGTTTTGAAGCCGCTTTTGCCGGGGCCGAGCCGATCTCCGATTTCCAGGAGGCGCTGGTTAGTTGGTTTCAACGAGTCGGCCGGGATGATCCGTGGCGGCGCACCCGCGACCCTTACGCGATCCTCGTATCGGAAATCATGTTGCAGCAGACCCAGGTCGAAACCGTGCTGCGAGGCCGGTTTTACGAACGCTGGATGGAGCGGTTTCCTCATTGGGCGGCCCTGGCGGAGGCACCGGAGGCCGAGGTGCTGAAAGCCTGGGAAGGACTCGGCTACTACCGGCGGGCTCGCTTCCTTCAGGCGGCGGCTCGAGAGGTAATCGAGCATTGGGGTGGAGTGCTCCCGCGGGAGGCTGTTGCCATCCGATCGCTTCCCGGCGTCGGCGACTACACCGCCGGGGCCATCCTCAGTTTTGCTTTTGGGATCGCCGCTCCCCTGGTCGATGGAAACGTCATTCGCGTCTTTGCCAGGATTTTCGCCTGCGAGGCACCGGTGGATCTGCCCGCGACGAAGTCCGCGATGTGGAGCTGGGCCCGGCTTCTGCTCCCCGATGACCGGATGTCGCGCGACTACAATGCCGCCCTTATGGAACTAGGGCAACGCATCTGCACCAGAGCGAACCCTTTGTGTCACGAGTGCCCGGTGGAGGGGTTCTGCCTCGCCAGGCAGCGGGGGACGGAAAAGGAATTGCCAAAAAAAATTGCAGCCATACCCGTGACGATCCTAGAGGAATCGGTCGCCTTGCTCAGGCGTGGGTCCGAGGTTCTGATTGTGCCCGAAACCGGTTCCCGCCGCCGGGGACTCTGGAAACTGCCCGATCTCGCTCCCGAGTTCGCCCGCGAGCTGACTCCCCGAGGGGCCTCGACCTATGCCATCACCCGATACCGGGTGCGGCTGCAAGTCTTCGAAGTGGCGGGACTATCGGTCGCCGAGCCTGACAGATGGCCCGAGTCCTGGCAGGGCGGGAGCTGGATCTCCCTTGAGCATCCCCGGGAGTGGCCGACTTTGGGGGCTCCCTACCTGAAAGTACTGAAGTCCTTGTAATCCCGGCCTTAGTTGCGCTGCGGGAACAACTTACAACTGGACAGTAACCTCAATCTCATATATGAGAATTCTTCGCCGGTTGATCCTAAACTTTTAAAAAGTGGATAAAACTGGTGAAATTAGGGTTGTTTTTGTCTGAGCGGCTCGCTAATGTGATCGCAAAGAGGGACCTCCCGAATCCCCTGGAACCGAATCGTAGAGTCATGTGGAAGGTATTCTTAATCATTGCAGCTGTGCTCCTTGCGGGGGCCGGGTATTTCGCGAACTCCAACCGCACCACTTTCGGCGAGACCAAGGTGGCTCTTGCAGGAGAGCAGGACAAGCTCGCCGCTCGCCTGGCGTCGATCAAGACCACTGAGGGCCAGACCTCAGAGATCGAGCAATCCATTCAATTATTGGCCGATGAGACCCAAGGCCTGCAGAATGAGAAGATTGATCTGGATGCCAAAGTGGTCGAGGCGCAATCGAATCTCGCGGCCCAGGAAGCAAACCTAGTCTCGAAGCGGGAAGGGCATGAAAAATCCAGGAGTTTGATCGGCAATTTGGCCCAAATCGAGGTTATCCAAAAAGACATGAACCAGACCCGCACGATGATCGAAGAGGCGGAGATCGAAGTTGCCAAGATGGAGGGAGCGGTGGCTTCCGCCCAGGTAGAGAAGGATCGTCTTGAGAAAGTTGCAGTGGAGCTTGCGGCGTTGCGGGCTGATCAGGCCGCCGGACTGATCAGGGGAGAGTTTCAATCTCAGATTCTGAAAGCGTTCAACCAATGGGGCTTCGTGATCATCGAAGGTGGCAATGACCAAGGCGTGGTGCAAAGAGCCCAGTTGGATGTGTATCGGCGCGGTCAACCGATCTGCAAGCTGCTCATTACCTCGGTGGAGCCGTCCCAGTCGGTCGCCGACGTCATCCCTGGATCTCTGGTTCCCGGGCAATCTGTCCAGGTTGGAGATACCGTGGTGAAAACCGTGCGGGGTGACACCTCGTTGCCTCCCGCGCCAGCTTCTGCTGTTGTCGGCGGTGGTGATCCTTCCGTTTCTCCGTCTGCGCCCCCAGTTCCTGCCGGTGCCCCCGATCCCTTCGGTGGAAGCGCCCCGGCTCCGGCTCCCGCCGCCCCGGATCCGTTGGGTGGCAGTGCACCTGCTCCCGCTCCGGCAACCGCCCCAGATCCGTTCGGTGGCAGCGCTCCTGCACCTGCTCCCGCTCCGGTACCTGCGCCTGGTCCGGCACCGGATCCTTTCCAGTAATTTTCCACATTCTGCGAGATACGATTATGAAGAAATTTATCATGGTTTTGTCCAGTCTGGTCATGCTCGGAAGCGTGGTCATTGCATTGGCCAATAAGGGCGCCCTCGAAGGCTTGTTCAGTGACCTCACCACGACACAGGGTGAAGTGAAGGCAAAGGATGCTGCGCTCGCCGAAGCGGAGGACAAGCGAGCTGAAGTGACGGAAAAGGAAACCCAGTCCAAGGATTCCCGGAACCAAGCTTCCGCTGCGGTGGAGGGCGTGAAGCAAGGCCTCAAAGTGGTGGAGCGCTCGCTCGAAGATGTCACCGCTGAGCTGAAAAAAATTGAGATTGAGCAGAAAGAAATCGATCTTGCGGTAACTCGGGCCTTCCCTGGTGGAACCGTGAGTTCGGCGGATGAGCTCCAGATGCTTTTGACGATGGCCAAAGAAACTTTGACGGAAAAGCAGACCCGCAAGTCAGATTTGGAAGCGACCCTCGCCTCCGCCAGCCAGTCGAAACAGGCATCGGTGGCCAAGGTAAAGGAAGAGGAGAAGTTCCAAATCGAGCGAGCCCAGAAGCTGGCCCTCGGGGGCTTGGTCGCGACGGTGATCGCGGTAAACAAAGAATGGGGTTTTGTGATGGTGAATGCCGGTCGTCAGAACGGAGTCGATCCAGCATCCTCTCTGCTGGTTAAGCGGGGCAATACCCGGATCGCCCGACTTCGGATCGTGAGTTTGCAGGATACCAGCGTTGTGACCGACGTGGTGGAGGAGTCGGTGGTCAGCGGTATCACCGTGCAGCCTGGCGACAACGTGATTTTCGAAACTAACAACTGAGGATGTTCCATCTGCAAGAGGAGTCCTTTTTTCCTTTTATGAAACTGATCCTGGTGATGTTTGGGGTGGCGATGGTCACCGCCCTTTTAAGTTCATGCGATACGCTGGCTCCGAAAGATACCGGCCCGCCCAAAGAACGGCTCAGCAGCATGCCTCAAAACCTTCCCCAGTCTTGGGAGGGACAGGTAGCTGGTTTCCCGGGATCCTACTAATTTTGCGGTTGGGCCTTGCGGTCTCCTTATCTTTCGATACTCTCTTCCAGCATGGCTGCCGAAAACACTATTTTGCCCGGAATGGGCTTCGCCACAGATTTCGACACGGAAGAGAGAGCCCAGTTGGGCTCCTACGGGGAGTTTCTCTCCTTGGTTGAGGGAGATTGTCTCATTGAGGAAGGACAGACGCAGAATGCCCTGTTCCTGGTGATTTCGGGAACCTTCCACGTCCAGACCGAGACCACGGGCCGCTCCGTGCTCTTGGGTTCGCTCAATGCCGGCTCCACGGTTGGAGAAGTGAATATCTTCGACCCTGGCCAAGCGAGTGCCAGCGTGGTGAGCCGGTCTTTCTCTGAAGTCTGGAAAATTGATCGTTCCCGTTTGGAGCAATATTTGGAGGCTCATCCACGCACTGCCGCCCGTTTGCTCGTAAACGTGGCCACGCAACTGAGCAAGCGCCTGCGCAAGACCAACGAAAAGGTCGCCATGGCCCGGGAGGCGATGCTGGATTCCTTCTGAGATTCTCCGTTCCGTTTTTCAACCTCCTGCGTTGTCAGGGAAAACAAACTCCCTGAGTCCCCATGACCACCGACCTGATCGCATCGCTGCAACCGGTGGATGGTCTTGTTTCCGCTTTGGTTCTGCTCTTCGCTTTCACCATCGGGCATGCGCTCAGTGACTTTCCGCTCCAGGGAGATTTTTTGTCGCGGGGAAAAAACCGCCGCATCACAACGCCGGTGCTCGCCGATGGGAAGGGCTCGCCCCCGGGACTATGGATCTATCTGCTCAGCGCCCACTGTTTGATACAGGCGGGAGCTGTCTGGGTGATTTCTGGAGTGGCCTTGTTGGCGTTCGTCGAGTTTGTGCTGCACTGGCTGATCGACTTTTGGAAGTGCGAGGGCAAAACAAGCTTCGGTCAGGATCAAGGGCTCCACATTCTCTGCAAGCTGGCCTACGTGGGAGTTATCTGGGCCGGATGGGTCTGAGAACTTTGCGGATCTTGAGAGCTTCGCGGATCTAAACCTCCAGCCTCGCGAGTAGATCATCTGTCGAGACGGCATCCCCCTTGCGGACGAGCCATTCGGTAACCGTCCCGTCCGCGCTGGCGGAGATGGTGGTCAGCATCTTCATGGCCTCTAGTGTCACGAGAGGGTCGCCCTCCTTGACCTTGGTGCCGACCGGGGCGGTGATCGCCGTGACCATGCCGGGCATTGGTGCTACGACCTGAAGGGGATCTTTGGAATCGCCTTTGACTTTGGTGACGAGGTTTTTCGGCTTGAGCGACTGGTCCTGGATCTGCGACTCACGGGGCATGCCGTTGAGCTCATAGAACACGTTGCGGAGGCCTTGGTCGTCCGCGTCGCCGACTCCGATGAGTTTGATGAAGAGTAGCTTGCCGCGGTCGATCTCGACTGAGACTTCCTCGCCGGTGGCCAGACCATAGAAAAAGGCGGTCGTCGGCAGTGGAGAGACTTTGTCGTATTTGCCGATGAATGCATCGAAGTCCGCGAAGACCTGCGGATACATGAGGTGGCTGTAGAGATCGTCGTCGTCGCAGGCGCGTCCCAGACTTGCGGCGACCTCGGCCCGGACGGCCTCCAGATCGACCGGTGCGGCCAGTTCGCCGGGGCGTTTGGTGGTAGGTTTTCGGTCACCGAGGATTACTTTTTGCACGCCGGCGGGCCATCCGCCATCGGGTTGGCCGAGTCCGCCGGCCAGCATGTCGATGACTGACTCGGGGAAGTCGAGTGAGCCGGGGACGAGGGCGGGGACCTCGGCGGGAGTGATGCCCTGGGTGATCAGGAACATGCACATGTCGCCGACCACTTTGGAACTGGGTGTCACCTTGATGATGTCGCCGAAGAGCTGATTGACTTCGGCGTAGGTGCGGGCGATGTCGGGCCAGCGGTCGCCCAGTCCCATGGCGTTGGCCTGTTCTTTGAGATTGGTGAATTGGCCACCGGGCATTTCGTGGAAATAGACCTCAGCCGATCCGGCTCGCGGGGCCGTTTGGAAAGGCTCGTAGAAAGCGAGGACCTGCTCCCAGTAATCGGAAAGCTCGTTGAGTGCGTCGAAGTCGAGACCGGGGTCGCGTGGCTGCCGGGCGAGGGCCATGCATACCGAGTTCAAGTTTGGCTGGCTGGTCGAGCCGGACATGGAGGCGATCGCCAGATCGACGATGTCCACCCCGGCTTCGGCGGCGGAAAGGACGGAGGCGGCGTTGATGCCCGAGCTGTCGTGGGTGTGGAAGTGGATGGGCAAGCCGATCTCTTCGCGCAGCGCTTTGACCAATTTCGAGGCGGCATAGGGGCGACAGAGCCCCGCCATGTCCTTGATGGCGAGGAAATGGGCCCCCATACGCTCAAGCTCTTTGGCCTTGGCGACGTAGTATTTGAGCGAATATTTGTCGCGTTTGGGATCGTCGATGTCGCCCGTGTAACAGATCGCCGCTTCGCAAATGGCGGTGGGTTGGGCGCAGATCGCTTCCATCGCCACTTGCATGTTGGGGAGGTAGTTGAGCGAATCGAAGACCCGAAAGATGTCCATGCCCGACTCGGCTGCATGTTTGACGAATCCGGCCACCACGTTGTCCGGGTAGTTGGAATAGCCGACCGCATTCGAGCCGCGGAAGAGCATCTGGAAACAGATATTGGGGATTTTTTCCCGCAATTCGCGGAGCCGATCCCAGGGGCTTTCCTTGAGGAAGCGCATCGCGGTGTCGAAGGTGGCGCCACCCCACATTTCGAGGCTGAACAGGTTCGGGGTCCGATGGGCCACCGCTCCGGCCACGGAAAGCATATCAACGGAACGCATCCGCGTGGCGATGAGCGACTGGTGGGCGTCGCGCATGGTGGTGTCGGTGATGAGAAGCGGCTGCTGCTCGCGCACCCAGGTAGCGAATTTTTTCGGCCCGAGTTCCAACAAGCGATCCCGGGAACCCGGCGTAATGTCGTCGCGGAAATTGAAGGTCGGGACGCGGGCCGGCGGGAGACTCTGGGCGGGGCGGTAGTTTTTGACGGTGGGGTTGCCGTTCACCGTGACGTCGCTGAGGTAGGCGAGCAGCTTGGTGGCACGGTCGCGACGTGGTTCAAATATGAAAAGGTCGGGGGTGGTGTCGATCAGGCGGGTGGTCGCCAGCCCGGCGCGGAAGGTCGGATCGAGGACCACATTCTCAAGGAAGGGGATGTTGGTCTTGACTCCGCGGATGCGGAACTCGCGCAGCGCGCGGTGGAGACGTTGGAGGGCGATGTCAAAACGTGGCCCCGAGGCAGTCAGTTTGACCAGCATCGAGTCATAATAAGGCGTGATGACCGATCCGGCGTCACCCGCGCCGGCGTCAAGGCGGATCCCAAAGCCGGCCGCAGAGCGGTAGTTGATGATCTTCCCGTAATCGGGTGAGAAGCCATTGGCGGGATCCTCGGTGGTGATGCGGGCCTGCACGGCGAAGCCGTTGCGGGGGATGTTCTCCTGGGTAGGCAGATCGACTTCGGGGCCGAAGAGATCGTGCCCCTGCGCGATGAGGATTTGCGAACGCACCAGGTCGATCCCGGTGATGACCTCGGTCACGGTGTGCTCCACCTGGATGCGGGGGTTCATCT
>Ga0105044_10013451_pt1 | contig 11109 bp, 7 predicted proteins | sample MAT01_FD_78092 | JGI IMG/M metagenome (GOLD analysis project Ga0105044, IMG submission 78092) | Freshwater microbial communities from Lake Fryxell liftoff mats and glacier meltwater in Antarctica - MAT-01 | ecosystem: Environmental > Aquatic > Freshwater > Ice > Liftoff microbial mat | place... | reverse complement strand
TCCAGCGATGAAGTGATGGAGTGATGGAGTGATGAAGTGATTTGGTTAGTGTTGGTTCAGAAATCTGTGTCAGCTCCCCTTTAAGCCCCCTACCCCTCAAGGAGAATTTATTCCGTCGAATGCATAACTTAATGGTTAACAAACGATTATCCCCATTATTCGAATAAACTCCTTTTCAAGCGTAGGGGGCGCAATCGGCAGTTGACACGATTTTCTGAACCGCCACTAACCAAATCACTTCATCACTCCATCACTTCATCACTTCATAACTCCATCACTTCATAACTCCATCACTTCATAACTCCATCACTTCATACTTTAATGACCCGCTTAGGCCAGCCTAGAAATCTTGAACTCAGAATAGGGATGAAGAAGAAACCTGCGGTGATTCCACTTACGATAAGGTCTGCAATTTCGCTTTCCATAGCGACTGCCCAGGCATGATCCTTGAAAAAGTGGCAGAAGAAGGAAAAACTGAGTTTCAAACCCAAGATACCGATAACCGCAAACGCGCTAGTTTCCAAAAACGGATACCGTTCCAGGAGTTGCACAAACCACTGGGCAACAAAACGCATCGCAAGAATACCGATGAATACCCCCGTACATACAAGGTAGATATTGTCGGTAAAAGCCACTGCGGCGAAAACATTGTCCAGTGAAAATGCAAGGTCTACTGCTTCTACGGCGATTACTGTTGCCCAAAAAGACCCAACAAGACCTATCGTGAGTTTGTAATACCAGGTTTCCGTTTTGTTCAACATATCGTCGCTGGTTTGCGGCGTTGCTTTTTTTCGGAAATAATCTACCGCGAGATAGATGAGGTACAGTCCGCCAAGGGGCTTCAACCACCAAATTTTGATCAACCAAGATGCAAAAATGAGACAAATTCCTCTAAAAACGTATGCTCCAATAATACCGTAACGCAGGGCTAATTTGCGTTGATCGGGTGGCAGGTCTAGCACCATGGTAGCGATGACCGCCGCGTTGTCTACCGAAAGCAAGCTCTCGATAAGAATCAAGTTAAGTATAATGATGAGCGAGTTCTCCCAGTCGCTGCCAAGTATTTGCTGCAAAAATTCCGTCATGGATTATTTCGATCGTTAAAAAGGATACTAACAACGCTATGATGCGCTGAAGGTTGAGCTGACGCGTTTTGAAAAGATAAGCAATGGGGCTGACTGTACGAATCGAGGTTTTTTAGCGACAAAAGAACCTCGCATTAAAAGCAGGTGTAAAGTTCGGGGAAATCAATAGAAATCAAAAATCTGGCCAATCCTGTTCCTTACTTCCCCGCATCTTGCAACAGGGTATCAGAGTCTCGCACGAGGCTTTCGAGTTCACGGAAGAGTGCTTCCTTACGCCGCAATTGATCGGCAACCTTAGCAAGTTCGGTCTTCGAATCTTTTTTCTTCCCTTTAGGAGCCGCAGCGGCTTGTTGATCGACTGCTTCTATTTCATTGAGCTCTTGTTCCAGCTCAGCTTTTCTGCCCTCGAGTTCATCGAGGCGTTTGATCACCTTTTCGTCTACATGACGGGCTTGGGTACGTACTGCTTTGTAAACGCCTCCAAGTTTGTCAAGTGCCGCATCATATTTACCTGCATCGAACTTGTCTTTTTCGGATCTAACCAACTGGCCGACGGAAGACACTACACCACGGATTTGGCCGAATACTTTCCGTGAATTTTCTTGTTCTTCGTTCGTGCCGAAAAAATAATTGTACATGAGAATACCTGCAATGAGTATCGCGGCGATTTTAAGCAAAGAGCGAATCATAGGTAAGTGGTAAGTGGTAAGTGGTAAGTGGTAAGTGGATTTGTTGCAAAAGTACCCGAAAGTCTGGCATTGAAAAAGCCTTCCGAGCATTATCTCGAAAGGCTTTTACTTTACTTATTTGAAAGCACTTGGCTTCATTACTACCAGAACTTGAAACGGTTGTCCTGCACTTTATACTGCCGCTGGAGCGATTTCATGAAAGTCGTGCGCATGGAGCCCGCTGCTTGTGAAGACATTTGACGGCGGAACATTGTGATATCAGCAGGAACTTGTGGCTGCGTTTTGTCGCTAATTGGCTGAATAAATACGAGGCCTGAATTGGCAACAATTGGGCTACTCACTTTACCTGTTTCTAGGGTAAACATGGTACCGGTTACCCGTGGCTCCCCATTAGTTTGAAGGAAATTGACCCCACGTAAAGTATCAACCTTGCCTCCCCACGTCGCTGATAGCGCCGACAAGTCTTCCACATTTTGGATTTTACCTTTGAGTACTTCCGCTTTTTTCAGGTTTCTGATCCTTGTTTCTGCCTCAGGTAAACCTTTCAGCGTAGCAATACTAGCTTCACCTTCAGGTATGATACTTTTTATAGCAGCCACGACATAGGTGTTGTCAAAGTATCCTCCTTTTGAATCACCAAGTGCAAAAACCTCTTTGCTTAAGCCGCCAGCTTTAGAACTCTCTTCAAATGCCCAACGAACGATCGAACGAGCGTCATCCCCTGAACCAAGTATGGTGCCTAAGTTAAATTCATTGATTTTAATCGCTGGAGTACTTTGAATTTGCAAGTTTTGCTTACCTGCTAGTGCTTCTAAATCACCAATGGACTTAGCTTGTTGGATAAGTACTACAGCCTTATCCTTCGAGGTTTGCTGAGTAGTTTTGCTCGGCTCTATTCGGCGCTCCAAGATTCCTACTTTGGCAGAAGATTCGTTTTTAACAAACTTTTTACCCGTAATTTCAAGGATGTGCCAGCCAAACTGTGTTGCTACTTTGTACATTTTACCTTGTTCGCCTGTCATAAAGCAAACTTCGTTGAACTCTGGTACCATTGCACCGTTTGCAAACCAGCCCAGATCACCGCCTTTTTTGCCAGAGCCAGAGTCCTGACTTAGCTGGATAGCCAAGGTATCAAACCGCTGCTTACCAGATTTAAGAAGCGCCATTAAACTATCAACACGCGATTCGTTCTCTGGGGTTGCCTCACGAATAAGGATGTGGCGCGCACGTACAGAGTCAGGAAGCACCCGACGATCAACAACTTTTATCACCCGCCAGCTTCCTGCGTCAAGTACTGGCCCTATTACAGAACCAATTGGCCGACTCATGATCGAATCTGCAATCCCTAACGGAAACTTGTCTTTTGTTAAATACTGGTTATCATAGATGCCACCATTGGCGATAACATAGGAGGAATCTTTTGGAGCTGCCTTGAATCCGCCGATAAGTTTAGCTGCATCTTCGTAAGCCGTAGCGGAATCCGCTTTGGTCGGAACCACATTAAATGCAACAAAAGAAATGATGCGGCTTTCCTCCTGCTGATCGTAAAGGTGTGGATTTTCACTCAAAAAAGCTTTGTAATCGCTGTCTTGAAGTGGAACTTCCTCATCTTTTACCTTATCATAGGGAATACGATAAGCGCAGATATCGCGACGTTCATTATTTTCTTTGAACGCCATTTCAGCCTGCCATTTGGGCGTATACATTGCTTTGGTGACCGCATTGACGATTTTTTCTTGAAGGCGTGATTTCACAATCTCCTTCTCCTGAACCGCCCAGTATGCACGAGCCCTTTGGTCTGAAAATTGACCCTGCTCAATAGCATTCTTGATGTTGGCGAGCTTAGCACGGTCTGGCTGACCTGCTGGGTTTTTAAAACGCTCTACAATAATAGGACTAATATTGAGGCCAAACTGGAGGTCTAGTAGTTCCTCCTTGCCTACACCAAGTCCGAGTGCTTCCGCTTCTTGTTCAACGATGGCCTTTTCTACGAAATAGGTCCAGGCCTGATTGCGTACTTGGTAGGCATTGTCGCGTACTTGTTCTGCATACACGAGTTTTTCGTAAGTGTCGAAGTCGGTACGCTTGATTTCTGCATCGCCTACCTTACCAAGCGAATTCATATCCCCTACAGAATAACGTTGGCTATTAGACATAACGTCCATCAAAATGAAGCCTCCCAAGGCCAAAGCCATTAAAACGATGAGTATCCACCCACGCTTTCGAATAGATCCGATTAAAGCCATATTACTTTAATTGTTTGAAAATCAGAAATTTATGTCAAAAATGAATTGGTTTTTCAAAAGTGGACGCAAAGGTAAAAAGTTCAAGCGCGAAAAAGGAAAAATTGTTTGACTGTTTTAAAAGTCCTGTCCAAGTCATAAAAAACCCGATGTCCACACGAGGTTGGGCATCGGGTCAAATTAGCGCTTTACGGTAAGCGGGAATCTAGAAGCGACGGCGTACCGCGCTGCGCCTTTCGAGCAGCTCGATTAACGTTATTACAGCGCTTCCAAGCGTAAAAAGTCCTAAGGTGACCCCAATAATAAGCATGATTAAAGTGATTAAAAGGTGAGAGGATAGTGTTTGTTCAGGGCAAAATCCCTGGCTTATAAGGGATTAGCCAAAAACAATGCCAAAGTTGCCATGGGATTTGGCCATCGGTCAAGCAATAACTGCTGTTCAAGCGTTAAAAGTTGTCGTTGATCTGTAGGCTTGCAACGTTTGAAAAAAAGAAACGTCTCTGGCAAGCGACAGAAAGTTTGATTTGGTTATATGGCCTCGGCAAAAGTGCCGGGGCCTTTTTTTTGCTTTTGGTGGGTGGGCAAAAAAAAACTCCGGCACTGCTCGCGCAGGTCGGAGTTTTTTTGATTGGATTAATGGGGCTGGTTTAATAAGGTTTGGTTTGGCTCAATGGGGCTTGGTTTCAAAAGGACGTCAACAGAGTCTGAGGTAGTCAAATGAGGTTTTTTGGGCTTAGGGTTGGGGGGTGATATTAGCCGTTAAAAATAGAGGTCATACAGGATGTCTTGGTTTCTCTGGTACAAAGGTGCGGCGCAGAGGCGGGGTGTGCCAATTACAGAAAATGAGGAAAATACCACACATACCTAGAAGTTACCTGAGTGTTACGCAGGGAGGGAACTAGGCTATGCAAAAGGCGAAAACGTTCACTACACTCAATAGCAGTTCCCTCGCTGCGTTCGGGATGACAGTACTCGGGGGAGGGTGACAGATTAGTTCCAGGCTTAGTTGTTCCAGTAATTCCATAAAAAAAGCGCCACCGCAATGGGAGCGGTGGTGCTTGCGTAATCGAGGAACAAATCTGATGATTACTTCATCACGGTAATGTTGCAACCACTTGGCCCCTCAATTACTATGCGGCGTGGTGTTTGCCCGTCATTGTTATCCGTTCCCGACACTTTACAGGTGAGGTTAGTGGAAGATGTTTCTACATAACCTGTTTTCTCATCATCGGAAAAGGTAATTGCCGGATTGCCAAGACAATTAAAAACATTACTGTCATAAATTAATACCAAACCCGCCGCACCTTGAATTTGCGATGCTTTTGCATGAAGGCCAAATACCTTCGTTACACTATTATGTACTACGATGACCTTAAACCAGTCATTAGGTGCCCATGCAAAATTAACAGAACCAGTGCCTGTAGCAATAGGCTGGCCCGAAGTGCTGGGACAAGTTGCTGGGTTGCCAGGAGGGTTAGTGGTGGTTCGGCCCATTAAAACATCTATCGCTACTATACCACCATTGTTTATTTCAGAATCATCTACGCGCAACATATCTTCAGCAAGGGTGTCGCCCGATGCAGTCTTGTACACAAAATGCAATTGGATGGGTCGTACGGCGGTATGTGGGTAAGCGTAAAAACGAGTGGCAGATGGAGCAATCGTGTCTGTATCCAAGAGATTGTTGTTTACATCCTTTGTTGAAATTACAACACTCGCAGCTCCCTGGATAAAAGTGCCTGGCATGACAGAAAAGCCAGTCGCTTGTTTTGAAATTAAGGGGTTTGGGGACAAGCAGGGGGGTGGGGGTGGAGAAGGGGGACAATAATTGTCGCAACCAAAAACAAAGATGGTGGCGACAAAAGCAAGTGCCTTGCAGATGGCAAAAGTTGATTTGTTCGAAGTAATAGCCATTGGGAAAAGAGATGTTTGGTGAAAAGTATGAGGCAAAAATATTTCGGGGATTTCTATGGAGCGATTACAGGTTTTTAAAGTTATACTTCATTAATCTATTTCAAAAACAATCCCTTAGAAAAGAAACCTTGCATACCGCTGGAGGGAGAGATCATCATCACGCCTCCAACACCTACCCCATCGCAAATGTCGTCCAGAAAATGGCTGTGATCAGCCCCGTGGTCATTGGCATGGGCATACAAGTATGCCTCCCAAATAGAAATTTTTCCATCTTGGGGTGCTATATCAGGGTCTGATTTCAAGCAAGTTCCATCCGCGTTCCTGCCATGGAGTGCCGCGGTAAAAAAGTAGCTAAAGGCATCGTACACATTATCCGGTTGCAAACCATAAGAATATCCATTTTCAGAGGCGGCTGTTATATTGACCCTGTTAGGGCCAGACATATCACGCAAGAATCCACCGCTAAAACAAGGCTCATACACGGCAATTAATAATGGGTTTTTACTGTTCAACAAGGTATTCCACTTCGTTTTCCAGACATCGTCTTTGATGAAATGATCAGAACTTGCCGGTTTGTAATAGCAAATGTTTTCATCGAACATGGGTGTTGAAAAATCGGCTTCATCCAAACCATTGTCAGTGCTTCCACTCAAAGGAGTTGCATAAGTGGGATCGAAACCTCCGCCATGATTGGTTACAAAAACAAATAACGTATCTCCAGTAGTCATTCGGCTTTTGAGGTAAGCGATTGCACTGTCCAATCCCAGCGGGCTTGCAGAATAGCCCACCTGCATGGGCGAAGCAGGAGTCTCTTCGCTGCCATCCATATAAACGACTGCCATATTATTGTCTGCAAATCCATATTGACTTCGTAGGGTTAGATACATAAACTCCAGGTCGTTCCAGTATCGAAATTTGGCATCTTTCAAGGATTTCCCCCCACTGAATAACAAAGCGAATTTATGATCAGAAGGTGTGCTAATGGAACAAAGCGGCGGCGGAGCTGGACTAAAAGCACAAGGCAATTGCGTTAGCGTACAGTGATTAACAATATAAGGGCCACGATTGCTGGTCGAGCTGCTATTCACCTCAATAGTCTCCACCGTCAAAACCTTTTTTTTCATAAAAGCCTTGTCTTTATCCAAGATACCCCTTACTGTCACAAAGGCTCCATAATACCTAGTTGAATCCTGGGTAATTACCACTGAATCAAGTGGGGAGCCAACAAGAAGTAGGTAGGCATTGTCTGGCATGGGAGTATTGATGCTGAGCCATTTTGGATCATTCACCAGCATTGGGATGGGGTCATTGGTAAAATATCCCTGCGCCTCATATTTTTCAATACCTGGGATTTTTTTGATACTTGAATAGGTCATAGGTTCCGAACACCCTCCAAAGAACACAAAAGAACAAAGGAGCGCGAAAAAATAGAGCAACGTTTTCATAAAATAAATGGTTGATGTATGTTGTGGCGATTTTTGTTTCGCCAAATTTCTGCCAAAGGTAAATTTCCCAAAAGACTTTCTGTTTTCTTTCAAAATTTTATTGTTATTTTCTGAAATTGCTTCCTATGCAGAATAGTGACCTGGTAGAAATCCTAAATGTCTTGACCGAGGAGGAACAAAAGGACTTACTGCACTTTTTAAACAACTCCAACAGTATCAAGCAGGAGTGTGCGCTGTTGTTGCACTATCTTTTGAGGTGTCTAAACCAAAATGAACAAGAGAAAATGCATCGAGAGGCTGTTTACGAAGTAGTTTTCCCAGGAAAAGAATGGGTTGAAAATAAATTACCCAAATTGATGGGAGAAACCCTTGCCCATGTTCGAAGATGGGTAGCTGAAAATATGGCACTTAAACAGATGAATGATCTCCAATACTTGTACTACTTGCAAGGTTTCTATCGTGATAGAGGTTTAGAAGATAAGTTTTGGTCTGTTCATCAGCAAATTGCCAGTTCAAAAGACACCCTCCATTGGCAAACAACCCAAGACTTTTACACACGGTTTTTATCTGAAAATGACTCTTATTTGTTTCAAAGTATCCGAAATAAAAGGAAGGATGACCTTAATTTGAAGAATGTTATCATTTCCTTTAATGAACATTATCTGATTGGTAAACTTTGGTTTGTCTGTTTGCTACTTAATCAAAATTTGGTAGCTCCTTTAAATCTAGATTTTCTTAAAGAGACCCTAATTCACGATTTAGCACCACATTTTTCACACCAATTTTTCACAAAACCTCTTGGTCAATTGTATGCTCGTGCCATAAACCTGCTTTCAACAGAGCCTTCAGACAATGAGCCAAATGAATTGCGTGAATTTATCAAGTTATTACGGGCAAACGAAAAGATGATTCCCCCTTATTGTACGATTTTATTTGAAAATTCTGCCTGTAATTATTGCACTCGTTGTGCCAACAAAGGAGAAAGTGTTTACCTCCAAATTCTTTTTGATCTTCATGTTGGAAGAGTAAATTCAGGTAGAATTTATATTAATAATGGGATGATTAGTGCTTCAGAACTTTTGAATACTATTCCACTCGCCCTCCGCCTCCAAGAATTCTCCTGGGCCAAAGACTTCATAGAAACCCACAAAAAAAAGATCCTAGGCGTAATGCCCTCGCAACAATATTACGAGTTCGCCTTGGCTAACTACCTCTTCCATACCAAAGACTATCAGGAAACCTGCCGTATCCTCATGACCTCCGACTACGAGGACATCCAGTGCAAAATATCGGGTAGAATACTGGAAATCAAGGCATTATCTGAACGATTCTTCCGCGAAAAAGCCGATCACCGCGTTGGCGAATACCTCGAAGACCGCGTAGAAGCTGCCATTCTTTTCTTCTTTCGGCACAAGAATCTCGAAGCCACCAAGAAAAAAATGGGCAAACGCTTCGCCGACACCATGAAGCGCATCATCAACGCAGAAGGCAAACGCGATGTGGAACGCCTCGAAATCATCCAGAATGACATCGCCAAAGCCGAGTACATCGCCGAGCGGCAGTGGCTAACCAAACTCGTGGAAGACCTGATGGGCAAGTATAAGAAGAAGTAGAACTTGGGGGTTTGAAAAAAACTTGCTCCGGGCACTTGCAAACCCGGAGTATTTTTTTGAATCTTTGCATCATCGTACTGATACAGCATTGCGAATCACGTACGCTTGCCCTACCCACCAATAAACCAATCACCACCTCATTATGCACCCGCCGACCATATTAATGCTAGACAACTTCGATTCCTTCACCTACAACCTGGTGGACTTCTTCCGCCAACTCGGTTGCACGGTAAAAGTATATCGAAACACCGTGGAGGCTGAAGCACTTGCTCAAGTTGAGTTCGATATGTTAGTCCTATCGCCAGGCCCTTCCGTACCGCACAATGCTGGGAATATGATGCAGATCATTGGGCGTTTTTACCGCGAAAAACCCATTCTGGGAGTGTGTCTGGGGCATCAGGCGCTTATTGAGTTTTTTGGAGGCACGCTCGCAAATATCGCTCCGGTTCATGGAAAAGCAGTGCAAATTGACCACGATGGACGTGGTATTTTCACCGGACTAGAGCCTGATTGCGAAGTGGCACGCTACCACTCTTGGGCCGGCGATACCATTCCGCCAGAATTTGAGGTCAGCGCACGCTCCAAGGATGGGGTGGTAATGGCCATACGCCATAAACGCTTGCCCATCGAAGGCATCCAGTTTCACCCGGAATCTGTGTTGTCCATGAAAAACCAGGCCGGAATGCGCATGCTCCGCAACGTTGTGGAAGGCCGTATGGCATCTGGCAATCGCATTTATCACGAACTTTCACATACCCTCCAAACCGGCGCACTTTTGCGCCAAGACACCCTTCGTACTTTTTTAATCGCTATTGAAGAGGGCCAGCTTTCAGAAGACCAAAAACAAATCCTCCTCGTATCCCTCAGCCACAGATTGCGCAACGCCAATGATTTAGCCAATTTTGTGGCGGTGCTGATGGAGTTCAAAACCCCAATTCCTCCATTAACCGCAAGCTCAATTGTAGACCTCTGCGGCACAGGTGGTTCCGGTCTTCCCCGCATCAATACCTCCACGCTGGCCAGCCTGCTTTTGGCACACTGCGGATTAAACATAGCCAAACACGGCAACCGTGCCGCCGCAGGGCGTTTTGGTAGTTTCAACTTACTGGAAAGTTTGGGGGTTCCTGCCAAATTTGAACCAGAACAAGCAGACAAAACCATGAAAGCTACCCATCTCGCCTTTGTATTTGCGCCAGATGTCCATCCAGTCTTTCGACATTTTGCTGCCATGCGAGCCAAAATGGGCGTTCCCACGGTGTTCAATGTGCTAGGGCCTTTGGTCAATCCGTATTTGCCGGAACGTCAATTTGTCGGCACTGCCTTCGCGGATTTGATGGACGTGATTTTTGAAACAGGGATCAAAATGGGCAAAACTCACTTCATCGTTGCACGGGGATGGGATGGATTGGATGAAATATCTGTCAGCGCGCCTACTAGATTGCTCGAATACAGGGACGGCAAAAAACAAGACTATGAAATTGCACCAAAGGATTTTGGCATCGCTCCCCTACCCTTCGAGGCCGTAAGCGCCGTCAATTCAGAGGAATGCCTCGCCATCGCCCGGGAGATGCTGGCAGGCACCCCGAAAACAGAGCATTACAAGTTGGTGGCGGCCAATGCAGCGTTTATTTACACAAAATTTATCGAGGATATTCCTTTGACCGATGCTTACAAAAAAATGGAAGGCTTGATTTTTGAGGGGGTGATGGGTCAGGTTTTGGACAAGTATGTAGCCCGGAACGCTGTTCCGGTAGTTTAAGTAAGCCGGAACTCCGTTCCGGCAGCAAGTAAGCCGGAACGCTGTTCCGGTAGCAAGTAAGCCGGAACGCTGTTCCGGTAGCAAGCAAACCGGAACAGCGTTCCGGTGGTACAAGCAAACCGGAACAGCGTTCCGGTGGTACAAGCAAACCGGAACAGCGTTCCGGTAGTACAAGCAAACCGGAACAGCGTTCCGGTAGTACAAGCAAACCGGAACAGCGTTCCGGTAGTACAATAAGCCAAAACAGCGTTCCGGCCTTTAAATTTGAATATGAACATTTTAGCCCAAATCGTAGAATCTAAAAAGCTCGAAGTCAAGGCTTTGTATGAAAGGTATGATTTGCGCGAGCTCCAAACCTTGG
>Ga0105044_10013450_pt1 | contig 11109 bp, 5 predicted proteins | sample MAT01_FD_78092 | JGI IMG/M metagenome (GOLD analysis project Ga0105044, IMG submission 78092) | Freshwater microbial communities from Lake Fryxell liftoff mats and glacier meltwater in Antarctica - MAT-01 | ecosystem: Environmental > Aquatic > Freshwater > Ice > Liftoff microbial mat | place... | reverse complement strand
GATCAAGCATCAGACGATGGATGCGTGCAAGCAGCCGGCGGTTGCACCACATCGCCTGACCGTCGAGGCGTGTGCGTAGCGCTTCGCCGCGAGTCTCCAGTTCAAGCAGCACGGGATCATCGCTCCCAAGTGGGGAAACAACCGGGCCAAGTGCTTCCAGTCGACCACGCCACAACGCGAGCGTATCGGTGCGATCGGTCTCGGTGGCGAACCACCGACCAGCGTCATGGACGACGCGCCCGGCTTGGTGCAACGTCGCCAGCCAAGTGGTCCACGGCGGCGCCTCCTCATCCGTGACGTAACCCATCCAGCGTAACGCCTCGTGCAGGTCTTCGGCATCACGCGGTTGTGGCCACGCCTGTTCACGGACCTCGGCCACAGCTTCCGGATCCAGATCCGTTGCGGGTGGTGGCGTGCGGCTATTTCCACCAGAAGCAGCCGGCGCGATGGCTCGTGTCCGCCGTTCCTCGAACGGCGTATCGTCGAGGAACGCGTAGGGTGCGGCGGAAATGATGCTGCGCGCGAACGGGCTCGGCTCCGCGGTCTCCACCGCGCGCGTGGCAATGCGGCCGCTGCGGATGTCGCTCAGCACCTGCACCAAACCTTCGATGTCCATCAGTTCGGTCAGACAGTCGGTGATGGTCTGCTGCACCAGCGGATGATCGGGAATTGGGAACGGCCCTGGCGGGAGATTTTCCGGACACGCGAGCACCTGCGGGAACGCCGCCACCAGCGCATCATTGGAACGGATGCGCGTCAGGAACGCCGGCACTTTCTTGCCGCCGGTGAAGCGTTCCACCAGCAGCGCGCGCTGGGCGTTCCAACGCCAGCGCGTTTCGAACTGCCCACCGGTAATGCAGGCCTGCACCAGCAGATCGCGCACGCTGGTGGGCGAGAGGTAGGTGAAGACCTCCGCGAGCGGGAAACTCGTAGTCGGAGCGAGTGAGAGTAGGATCGCCTCTTCGGTTGCTGCCGCTTCCAGCTCGAAACCAAATCCGCCACAGAAGCGTTTGCGCAGCGCGAGACCCCACGCGCGGTTGATGCGGGAGCCGAATGGCGCGTGGATGACCAGTTGCATGCCGCCGCTGTCATCGAAGAAACGTTCGGCGATGATCATCGTTGATGATGGAACGGCACCGAGTGCGGCCTTGCCTGCGCTGAGATACGCGTGCAGTTGCGCAGCTCCGCCCGAGTCGAGTCCGAACGCCGTCCCCCATCCGCTCCCGTCGCAGTCTTCGCGCACCTGGCCGACGGCGGAGGACAATTCTCGCGAACGTCCGGGCGCTTCACCAAGCCAGAAGGGAATGGTGGGCGGAGCGCCCTGAGCGTTGGCCACGCGTACCACGCCGGCGCGACCATCGACGCGCAGAATGCGCCACGAGGTATTGCCGAGTTGAAAGATGTCGCCTGGACTCGATTCGAGCGAAAAGTCCTCATCGAGCGTGCCGACCAAGGTGTCGCCGGGATCCTCACGTACCTGCAAGTTGGCGTTGTCCGGAATCGCGCCGCCCGAGGTCACCGCCACCAGCGGCGCACGTTTGGCCGCACGCAGGCGGCGGTTCACACCGTCATGATGCAACAACGCCCGGCGGCCGTCGGTGTGCAGGGCAACTACCGCGTCGAAGTCGGCGCGCGTCAGTTCGCGGTACGGCCACGCCCGACGCAAACAGGAATAGAGCGTGTCTTCATCCCACACCTCACTGACGCAGGCAGCGACGATTTGCTGCGCCAGCAGATCGAGTGGTTGGAGCGGTTGGGGGATGCGGTCGAGTTCCTTCGCCTGCACTGCGCGCAGCAACGCAGCGCACTCCACCAGTTCATCGAGCGTGAGGGGGAAGATACGCCCCTTGGGCGTGCGGTGGATGCCGTGGCCAGCGCGACCGACCCGTTGCAGGAACGCTGCGATGGTGCGTGGCGAACCGATCTGCAGCACCAGATCGATATCGCCGATGTCGATGCCGAGTTCGAGCGACGCGGTGGCGACCAGCACTTTCAGTTTTCCAGCTTTGAGCCGTTGCTCGGCGTCGAAGCGGCGTTCTTTGCTGAGTGATCCATGGTGGCAGGCGACGTGCTCCTGGCCGATCCGTTCACTGAGGCGCAGCGCCAAGCGTTCGGCCAGCTTGCGCGTGTTGACGAACACCAGCGTGGTGCGGTGTCCGTCGATCAGCGTGACCATGCGTTCGTAGTGTTCGCTCCAAATCTGATGTGAGCCGATCGCTTCGAGCGGCGATTGCGGCACCTCGATGCCCAGGTCCAGGTGCCGCAGATGGCCGGCGTCAACGATCGTGCAGGTGCGATCGACACCGACCAGGAAGTCAGCGATGGCACTGAGTGGTTTCTGCGTCGCTGACAAACCGATGCGCTGCACCGGCCCGGCTGATCCCGCAAGCGCTTCCAGGCGTTCGAGCGACAACGCCAAGTGCGCGCCGCGTTTGTTGCCCGCCAGCGCGTGGATCTCATCGATAATGACCGTGCGCACCGTGCGCAGCATGCCGCGACCGCCGTTGCTGTTCAGCAGGATGAACAACGACTCCGGCGTGGTCACCAGGATGTGCGGCGGTTTGCGCGCCATCTTCGCCCGTTCCGACGCGATGGTGTCGCCGGTGCGTACACTGACCTGTATGCGTGGTACGAACGCATCGATCTCAGCAATGCCAACGAGCGGCACCGCGAGGTTCTTCTGGATGTCGTTGCTGAGCGCCTTGAGCGGCGAGATGTACAGCACCTGCGTACCGTCACCCAGGTACGGTCCCTGTTTCACCAGCGCGTCGATCGCGCACAGAAACGCCGACAGGGTCTTACCCGTGCCGGTCGGTGCCGCGATCAGCACGTTGGCCCCGGAACGGATCGCCGGCCAGCCCTGCCGCTGTGGCGGCGTGGCCTCGCCCAGGTTGGTTTCGAACCAGGTGCGTACCGCCGGATGGAAGTCGTCCAAAGGCATCAGCGGCATGGCGGGATGCTGCACCAGGGGCATCCCCGACAAGGGCGCAACGCTTCAGGGCGTACAGCGCGCAGGTGCACGCGGACAAGTACTCGACTTGGCAGCCAGCGGGGAAACGTCAGCATGCCGAGCGCACACGGGGATCACATGGCCATCATCGGTATCGATCTGGGAACCACCAACAGCTTGGTGGCGGTGATGGATGACAGCGGTCCGCGGACGCTGGCCAACGAACTGGGCGAACATCTGACGCCGTCGGTGGTGGCGATGGCCGAGGACGGCACCCTGCTGGTCGGTCGTGCGGCCAAGGATCGCCTGGTGGTGGCACCGGACAGCGGCCGGGCGTTCTTCAAACGCGACATGGGCACGCCGACGACCTACAAATTTGGTGGGCGCACCTGGACGCCGACGGAATGTTCGGCGGCGGTGCTACGCGAACTCAAACGCGTGGCGGAGGTCACGCTTGGCCAGACGGTCGACCGCGCCGTCATCACCGTGCCGGCGTATTTTCACGACAGCCAACGGCAGGCGACGCTCGAAGCGGGCAAGATCGCCGGCTTCCAGGTCGAGCGCATCCTCAACGAACCGACGGCCGCCGCGCTCGCTTTTGGTCACACCCATCGCGACCACGAAGCGACGCTGATGGTGTTCGACCTCGGTGGCGGCACGTTCGACGTGACGGTGCTCCAAGTTTTCGAAGGCGTGATCGAGGTAAAGGCCAGCGGCGGCGAGAGTCGTCTGGGTGGCGAGGACTATACCGATGCGTTGCTGGAGCATGCGCTGAAGACCCTTGGCATCGCCGCCGATCCGCAGCGTCGCGGTCGTCATCGCCAACTGGCCGAGGTGGCCAAGCGCCGTCTGACGAGTGAAGGCTCGACCACCATCGAGATCGACGGACGCAGCCTGCCGCTCACGCGCGCGGATTTCGCTGCTGCTACCAGTGGCCTGACTGCCCGTCTGCGGCCGGTGGTGCGCCGCTGCCTGCGCGATGCGGGATTGGGGGTCGATGAAATCGACGACGTGCTGCTGGTCGGCGGTGCCAGCCGCATGCCGATGATCAGCCCGTATCTGCTGGATGACCTGAAAAAACCAGGCAATCGCAGCCTGGATCCGGATCGGGTGGTTGCGTTGGGTGCAGCGGTGCAGGCCGCGTTGTCAGCGCGTGACGCAGCAGTGCAGGACCTGGTGCTGACCGACGTGTGTCCGCACACCCTGGGCGTGGAGATCGGCAAACGTTTCAGCCAGAATGATATCCAGAATGGTTTCTTTTCGCCCATCATCGACCGCAACACCACCGTGCCGGTGAGTCGCGTCGAACGCTACAGCACCTTCCATCCCGAGCAGGACAACATCGAGCTCAAGATCTTCCAGGGCGAGAGCCGCCTGACGGCGGAGAACACCAGACTCGGGATGATGAACATCAAGGGACTGCGCCATCGCAAAGGACAGGAGGATGCCGGTTCGATGGATGTGCGGTTCACCTACGACATGAACGGCATCCTCGAAGTCGATGTCACCGTCTTGTCGACTGGCGCCAAGCAGACCAAGGTCATCGAGAGCCGCCCTGGAGCACTCTCGCCGAAACAGATCGAGGACGCGATCCGCCGTCTGCAGCCGCTGAAGATCCATCCCAAGGACAGTCTGCCCAACCGTGCGCGGATCGAACGTGCCAACCGCCTGTATCCAGAACTGGTCGGGGCCGCGCGTGAAGCGCTGACTGCCCGCCTAGACGATTTCCAGGCCGCGCTCGAATCTCAGGATCCGGTGCGCATCCCACAGGCGGCCGCGGTGCTCGATACGTTCCTGGCGCATTTCTACGCCGAGGAAGGCGAAGCGCGCACGCCACGGCGTGACGACGATGACGACAACGTAGGCGCCTGAGATGAATCCGTACGAGGTCCTTGGCCTTACCAAGGGCGAATCCGACGAACGGACCATCAAACGCGCCTATGCGAAACTGCTGAAACAACATCGGCCGGATCAGGATCCGGAGGGCTTTCGTCGAGTACATGACGCGTACCAGCGGGCATTGGCGATGGCTGACGATGACGATGAGGACCATGACGAAGATGACGCGCCGGCGCTCAAAGCGGAACACCCCGTTACGGTGACAACGGCGACGTTGATCCCTGGGGCATCATCGCCGGGGATCGAGCCTCCATCCCGGATGGCGCACGCCGACCTTGGTGCAGAAAAGCCGGCAGAAGCCGCTCCCCAATCAACGGTTGATCAGGCGCTATCGTTGGTGGTCGCGATTCCACCGGACGTGAAAACGGAGATATTTACAACGCCATGGGATCGTGCCGTGGGTGATCTGGAGATGGCGGCAGGGCAACCGTCCGGCGCACTCCGAGACCAGGCGCTCACCGCCGTGTTCCGTCGCCTCGCCCGGTTGGTGACTGGGCACCAGGGCAGTGCCGCAGCGCTGGTGTTATTGCTTGACCGCCATCTTCCTGCTAGTCGCTTGGCGTGGCGTCACATCTTCAGCGATGACGATCTGCTGGCCGAACTGCGTCGCGGCGAAAGTGAACTGGCCGGCCATACGCTCCGTGGTTGTTTTGAAGTTGGCGACTGGCAACGCTTGCGGGCTTTCGCCGAGCGCTGGATGGAACTGGATGCGGATGAACTGCAGTACGGTGATGCGATTGCGCTGACTCGTGTCCTGGCGGTATGGTTGGCCCCGTTTGATTATGCGTTGGCGGATCGCTTGGTCGGGTACCTCCCCATGCGCCTGCGCCGCACGGCCGACCACGAACTGGATACCTTGCTCGCAGTTGGACGTGATCTGGTGAGGTTGCCGGAACCCTCGCGCGCTTACGTGTGTGTGCTGCTGGCGGGACACGAGCCATCCGGTGACGAGGAACTTCGTTGGCGCACCGGCGCGCTGTTGTCGCAGTTGGCGCCGGATGCGTTAGCGCTTCGGGTGTTGGAGCAGCGGGCCGCCGGACACTTCGCTGGCCTGAGCGCTCCATTACCTGGGAGCAGCGTCAACCTGCTGAGCATCCTGTTCATCATCGTCGGCATGGTGCTGTTCACGGCGTTGGTAACGGCGGCAGTCGTCCTTGGGGAGAAGAAGGCATGGGGTGCCGATCAGATGCTCCTGGTGTTGGTCAGCGTGGCGGCGGCGGTTCCAGGGTTCTTGCTGCTGCGCTGGTTGTATCGCAAAATGTTGCCGTGGTATCAAACCGGATTTCGTCCGTGGTTGTGGCAGCACCTCGGTCCATTCGATGCGGTTTTGTGGTTCTCGTTGCTCTACCTGTGGCTTGGGATTGGCATTCCGGTAATCACTCAGGACGTACTGCCAGCCGCGGTTGAAGCGGCGTGGATCCTGCTGATGCCGTTCGTTGGCCTCGTCCTGATCCATCACGTGCGTCGTTGGATCACGAAACATCGGGCACATCTGCCGCCCTGGGGGTTGGTGTTGTCTGCCATCCAGGTGTTGGTGCGAGAGATGTCGCTGCAGATGACGGTCTTGCGGGCACTGCGCTGGACGGGACGTGTGCTGGTGTTGCTGGTGGGGCTCCTGCCAGCACTGGCAGGAGCCGTCATCTGCATAGGCGGCTTGGCGTGGTGTCGACCGTTCTTCATGGATGGCGAGGCGGATGCCTGGTTGACGGCCGTGTTCTGGAGCGGGCCGTTTGTCGCGGTGGCCTTCACCGTGCATGCCATGCTGATCACGTGGTGGAATCGCGGACGAACACCGTGGTGGCGGCCACTGACGATCTTCGCTTGGTGCCTTGCTTGGCCCGGCTTGGCCTGGGCTGCGGTGTTGGGAGATCCCTTGCTGCGTCGACTAGACTCGGGAGACGATGGCAGAATCGGCATGGTCGTTTTCCTGACCCTGTTCATCGCCGCCTGGTATCGAGTGCGACATAAGCGACCGCCGGGGCTATCCTAAGATTGGCGAAGCTGCAGACGACGAAGGATCTTCAGTTATTACAGATCGAACAACGACTGCTGCTTGCCATGCGGGCTACGGAACGCCGCGATCGACAACGGCGGGTGTTCCGCCGGAATCCCGGCGCGGCGTCTGCCAAGCTCGAACAACTGCGCGATTTGCTCGGCAAAGATGCCTTCGCCCACCATACGCGTGCCGAATCGTGGATCGTTCAGTTTTCCACCGCGCATTGATTCGATGCGGTGCAGAATCTTGTTCTTCGCATTCGGCGCGATGCGGTCGAGCCAAGCGCTGAACAGATCAGCGACGCCGTGCGGCAGGCGCACGATGGTGTAACCCGCGTGGGTCGCGCCGGCCTTGGCGGCGGCGGCGAGGATGGTGGGGATCTCGCTGTCGGTCAGACCAGGGATGATCGGCGCGACGTTGACGCCGACGGGAATACCCGCGTCGGCGAGTTCACGGATCGCGGCGAGACGTGCGGCTGGCGTGGAGGCGCGTGGTTCCAGATCACGCGCGATCTCTGGCTTGAGCGACGTGACGGTGATGGTCACGCACACCGCCCGGTGTTCATGGAGTCGCCGGAACAGATCGATATCGCGGGTGATGAGTTTGTTCTTGGTGATGAACGACACCGGATTGCGGAACTCCGCCAGCACTTCGACGCAGGCGCGGGTCAGGCGCAGATGGCGTTCGATCGGCTGGTAACAATCGGTGACGCCGCTCATCGCCAGCACCTTCGGCGTCCACGACGGCGACGACAATTCACGCCGCAGCAATTCAGCGGCGTTGCGCTTGGCCAGCAGCTTGGTTTCGAAATCGAGGCCGGCGCTGAAGCCGAGGTATTCGTGATAGGGTCGCGCGTAGCAATAGACGCAGCCGTGTTCGCAGCCGCGGTAGGGATTCAGACTCGCACTGAATGGGATGTCTGAACTGTCCTGCGTGGTGATCAGCGATTTGGAATCGTCCTCGAAGACCATGGTCGCGGGCGACGGATCCTCGCTCGGATCCCAATCGGGACCGGGCACCAGATCGCGCGACTCGAAGCGGTTGCGCGGATTGGCAGAAACCCCGCGGCCGTGGTGGTGCGGCGCAGAAGCAGCCGGTTGGTCGAGGGGGTCCATGGCGCGGCAGAATCGCGCTTTTCCATATGGGTCAATAAGGACCAGGATGAACCATGGCGCACCTCGGGTGGCGCTTCACTTCGCCGGGATCGTCACCTGATCGAAAACCTCGCCGAATTCATCGATCGCGGTGCCATCGACGCGGCCGTCCGCGTGCAGTTCCAGGAGCCAGCCGTGGCGACGCGATGCGGTCTTGGCCATGTGCGGCAGGTCGGGGAAGAGCGGACGGACCTCGACGCCCCACGCGCCATCGCCGAGGTAGGTGATGCCGGTGGGATCGGCCTTGCCGGCTTTGATCGGCACCGTGCGTTTGAAGGTGTGCTGATCGTGTTCGAGCGCGAGACGCACGCCGTTCGCCTCGAACAGTGGCAGCCACAATTCACGGATCATCACCGACACGCGGTTGTCGTAGGGGGTCTTGCCCTTCGCCGCCTTCACCGTCGGCCATGCGGGGTAATGGTAGACTGGGATGACGTGGGTGCGCTTCGCACGCGGAGCGATCTCCTTCGCCAGCCACTCGGTCTGTGCTCCTGGGATGCGCGTCGCGTGGTCGCTGTCGAGCAGCACGAACGACACCTGCTCACCGAGGTCGACCATGCGGTAGGCGAGGTTGTCGAACGGCATCATGGCGAAGAAATACGGTGCTTTGGTGTGGTCGCCACCGTAATGGCCATCGACCTCGTGGTTGCCGATGCATGAGATGAACGGCAGCAGGCGGCCGTCCGGTGCGCGCGCAGTTTCGTAGTAGGTGCGGATCCAGGTCAGCACACGCTCGCCCTTCTTGCCGTCCTCGTAGGCCAGATCGCCACCGAACACCACCAGATCGGGATCGCGCGCGGCGAGCGCCTTGTTGGTGTTCGCGAACCACTCGGTCTTGTGCATGGTGTCGCCGCCGTTGGCGATCTTCAGCGGACGGTCGAGCGTGGAGGGCAAGGTGCGGATGCGGTGGGCGGTGTCGCTGCCGAAACGCAGCGTTACCTCGCTTGCCGGTGTCAGACCGTCGACCAGCGCGCGGTGCAGCACGTGGTCGGTCCCAGGGATCGCCACCACTGTCACCGCCACGCTGCGGCTGCCGGCGGCATCGCTGACGGTCAACTGGTCGCGCGCGGCATCGACCGTCGCTAGGCGGTGGACCTCCAACATGCGACAGGGATCGCGGAAGGTGGTGACATACACCGCATCGCTGGCGGACAGGACGGTGGCGGTCAGCAGCAGCAGCAGCAGGAAGTGGCGCATGCGGCAGATCTACCGCCCAGGATGCGAGGTGTAACCTCTATACCCGGGACGGATTCGACCGGCTGGCTCACGGTCCTGGGTGGAAATCCTGTAATGCAACGGCCCGATCGGGGAATAACCCAGCCCACACATGCCGCCCGCCACCAGCACCCCCGCCGACCTTGACCGCCTCGCCTTGCGCGCCCAGGGCGGCGACCATGAGGCCTTTGTCGCGGTGGTGGAGGCGACCGAACACGACCTGCGCGTGCTGGTGTCGTGTTACGCCACCAGTCTCGCGATGGTCGACGAGGTCATGCAGGGCACCTACGTCACCGCTTTCGAGAAGCTCTCGACCTACGAAGCGCGCGGCACGCTGAAGAGCTGGCTTGGAGGTATCGCGCGCAATCTGGTGCGGCGTGAACTTGATGGTCGTCGTCGCCAGCAAGCGCTCGACGGCGAGGTCCTGGATCAGGTGTTGGCGCAGGCGGCACATGAGCGCATCGAACGCGACGACGACGTAGTGCCCGAACGTGAACTCGCGACGCTGCGGCGCTGCCTCGACGAACTTGCGCCGGAGGCTCGCCGCCTGATTGATGAACGGTACGTTGCCGACAAACCGGTGCATGAGATCGCCCGATTGCTGCAACGCACCTCCAACTGGGTCGCCGTCAGTCTGTTCCGCATCCGCAAAACTCTCCATCTCTGCCTGTCGCGCGGTGGCGTGACGGTGCCCCAGACGAAGGGGCAGCCGTGAGCGACGATGAGGTGATGGCGCTCGGCGCGGCGTACGTGGAGGGCGACCTCGACCTGATCAGCCGTTCGCACTTGGCTGAATTGGTGCAGGAGCCGGCGCAGGCCGGGGTGTTGGCCGAGCAGATGCGCACGCACCTGCTGTTGCATGCGCTGCTCAACCGCAGCGCGGCCGCCGAAACCGTGCGCCGTGCGCGCATGATCCCAGGCGGATTCACGCCCGATCGCAGCAAGCGGCTGGTCGATTCCGCGCGTGCGCTTAAACCGCATCGCCCGCGCCCAGCGCGTCCATCTGCGCCGATGCGGTGGCTCACCGCCGCTGCCGTTAGCATCATCGCCACATTCGCGTTGGTGATGTTCCTGCAGCAGGTGCAACCTCCGCAGGTGTCAGCCGACGCCGGCGTGCGCATCGTGCGCGCCGGGAATGAGGTATCGGCCACGGGTGAATTACGCGCCAACGACACGCTCATCACTGCTGCCAATCAACGCGCCGAGCTGACCTGGGTGGGCGAAGGTACGCGCCTCGCGCTCGATCCGAGTACGCAGTTGCAGGCGCTTGGGGGCCGCGGCAAACGGTTTCGCCTCGACCACGGCGCTCTCGCGGTGCGTGCCGCGCCGCAATCGGCCAACGCGCCGCTGGTGCTGCAGACCTCCCGCGCCCAGGCCACCGTGGTCGGTACCGCATTTTCACTCACTGCCGATCCCTTCACTACCTGGCTGGCGGTGGAACACGGAGCGGTGCGCTTCGCGCTGCACGGTGGCGCGGAACTGCTGGTGAACGACGGCGAACGCGCGCTCGCTGCTGATCGCGTGACCATCATCCCACGTGACCGAGGATGTGGCCTGCTGGGCACGTATTTCCGCACCAACCACCTGACCGAGCCGGCGCTGGTGCGCCTTGATCCGGTGATCGACTTCGACTGGGCGAGCAACGAGCCGGCACCAGGAATGAGCCATCCGTTCTCCATCCGCTGGACGGGTTTCATCGAAGCGCGTTTTGCCGAGACCTATCGCTTCTACCTGCCATCCGATGATGGTGTGCGGCTGTGGATCGACGATCGCCTGGTGTTTGACAACTGGGGCATCCAGAGCTTCAGCGAGAACGACCGTCGCTATGGCGTGTTTACGTTCAGCGACGAACGCCTGCGGGTGCCCATCCGCTTAGAATACTTCGAGCAGTTCAG
>Ga0105044_10013447_pt1 | contig 11111 bp, 8 predicted proteins | sample MAT01_FD_78092 | JGI IMG/M metagenome (GOLD analysis project Ga0105044, IMG submission 78092) | Freshwater microbial communities from Lake Fryxell liftoff mats and glacier meltwater in Antarctica - MAT-01 | ecosystem: Environmental > Aquatic > Freshwater > Ice > Liftoff microbial mat | place... | reverse complement strand
CCGTGGTCCTGGCCGAAGAGATCGGTCGCCGCGGCAGGCTGGAGCTGGTCGCGATCATGTCCTACGAAAGCCAGATTGCCGGCGTTGGTGACGAGGTGCCGGGCCGGCCGCTCAGGTCACGTTCGATCAAGTGGATGCAGAAGAAGTCGGTCACCGAGATCGTGGAGCGCCGGGCCGAGGTGGTCGAGCAGGTCCGCAAGGTCGCCGACATCCGGATCGTCAACGGCGGTGGCACCGGCTCGCTGGAAACCACTTCGAAAGAGGCTGCAGTTACTGAAGTTGCCGCCGGGTCAGGCTTCTTCGCGCCGGCCCAGTTCGACCACTACTCCCGCTTCAGCCTCACCCCGGCTGCCGCTTTCGCGATCCCGGTGGTGCGCCGGCCCGGCCCGGGCGTGGTCACCGCGCTCGGCGGCGGCTACCTCTCTTCCGGGGCCGCCGGTCCGGCCCGCCTGCCGGTCCCCTGGCTGCCCGAGGGCCTCTCTCGGGATGAAGAGGAAGGGGCCGGGGAGGCCCAGACCCCGTTGCTCGGTCCACCCGCCGATGACCTCAAGCTCGGCGAGAACGTCTACATGCGCCACAGCAAAGCTGGCGAGCTTTGCGAGCGTTTCGACTCGCTGCTGCTGGTCGAAGACGGCGAAATAGTCGACGAAGTCGCCACCTACCGCGGCGACGGCCAGACTTTCCTCTAGGGGCCGAGGACCTCTTTTACGTACCGGTTGCTGAAGGTCCGGTCGGGATCGAGTTGGTTGCGGATCTCCTGGAAACGGTCCCACTCCGGGTAGCGCGGTGCCAGCGAGTCGGCGGTCTGGGTGTGGCGTTTGCCCCAATGCGGCCGCCCGTCGTATGAAGTGAAGATCTCTTCGATCGCTTCGAAGTAGGGGCTCCACTCCATCGAGCTGTGCTGGTGGATCGCGATGTAGGTGCTCGGCCGCGCGTGTGCCGGGCTGATCAGGGCGTCGTCGGGTGCGACCACCCGGCACTCAATCGGCATGCCGATCGGGAAGCGTTCGGCCTTGATCAGGTCGAGCACCCGCCTGAGCGCCTCCGGCCCGGCATCCCTGGGCAACGCGTATTCCATCTCGTTGAAGCGGATCGTCCGGTAGTTCGCGAAGACGGTGTGCGAGGTATCGATCCTTTCCGCCTGGTTCATGAAGTGGGTCGAGAAGCGGGCCATCTTCGGGATCAGGGTCGGCACCTTGCCGCTGAATCGCAGGGCGATGTCGCCGATCCCGTTCTCGATCACGACATCGTTGAGATAACGCTCGGCCCGGCCGCGTGGCTGCCGGGCCCGGTCGGTCCGGTTGCGGGTGATCGTCAGCGCTTTCTCGGTGTAAGGAAAGACGAAGAACTCGAAGTGCTCGTTGTCAGCGGCGAGCCGGTCGAAGTCACCGAGTACCTGGTCGAGCGGGGCCGGTGCGTCGACCCGGTGCAGGTCGAAGGCCGGCACCGTCTTCAGGGTGACCGACAGGATGACCCCGAGGGAGCCGACCGCCACCCGGGCGGCCCGCAGCAGGTCGGGCTCGTCGTCCTCGGTGAACTCCCTGATCCGGCCGTCGGCAGTCACCAGCTCGATCGCCGCGACCTGGGCGGAGATGTTCGGCAGGCCGGCCCCGGTTCCGTGGGTGCCGGTCGAGATCGCGCCGGCAATCGTCTGCACGTCGATGTCGCCGAGGTTCGGCATCGCCCGACCGAGGCGGTCCAGCTCCTGGTTGAGGCGGGAGAGCACCGTGCCACCGGCCACTTTCACCAGCCCGGTGGAAAGGTCGGCGTTCAGCACGCCGGTGATCGCGCCGATGTCGAGCAGCAGGTCGTCGGAGAGCGCGGCGGCGCTGAATGAATGGCCGGAACCGACCGTGGTTATCTGCCTTCCGGCCGCAGCCGCTTCGGCCACCGTCTCGACCAGTTGCCGGCGGCTGGCCGGTCGGACCAGGTCACGCGGCGAGCAGCTCTGCGCACCGGCCCAGTTGGTCCAGGTGACCTGGCCTTCGACGTCAGCTTTCATTCCGATTTCCTTTCTGCCACATTGGCCAATGGTTGCGCATCGATGCCACGGGTGACTGTGGCGACCAGGGCAAGCACCCCGGCGGTGACCAGACAGGGGATCAGGTAACCGGTCGCGCTGGCGAGCAGGCCACCACCGACCGCGCCGACCATCTGGCCGCCACCCCAGGCGACGTTCGATGCCCCGGACGCATAGCCCTGGTTGAGGCCGGCAGCCGTAGCGAAATCTGTGACCAAAGTGCTGGCCGGGGTGAAGGCCAGTCCGGCGCCGAAAGCAACCAGGATCACCGCGATCACGATCAGCGGCAGCGAGTCGAAGAATCCGATCGCGATCACCGCGACACCGAGGACTGCGAGGCCGATCAGGAACGGTGCGATCCGGCCGGCCCGGTCGCTGTAGCGTCCGATCAATGGCCCGACGATCGCCTCGATCAGCGCACCGGCGGCGAATGCGGCGGCGATCAGGATCGGTGAGGCACCAAGGTCGTCCATGTGAAGCGGTGCCACGACGACGACCAGGCCAAAGGCCAGCGATGGCGCGGCGAGCATCAGCACGGCCCGCTGCACATTCGATCCGTAGATCGCCTGAACGGCCTGCCGGATCGGCTGGCCCTCCATCTCGGAGGAGGGCGGGATGGTCATTGCGACAGCGATCAGCGCGGCCGCGAGGAAGAAGACGGTGCCGAATACAAACTCGGTACCGATCTCATGGGCGAGAGCCCCGAGTGGCGCGCCGAAGAGTTCCCCGACGACGGCCGCCGCGATCACGGTGCCGATGACTTCGCCGCGGCGTTCCCGGGGGGCGGCGGACACCACCCAGCTGATCGAGCCGGCCCACATCATCGCCCCGGAGGCACCCTGCAAGAAGCGGCTGACGTCGAGCAGAACGAGACTGTCGGCGAATCCGAACAGCGGACTGAAGATGCCGATGCCGACCAGGCCGATGATCACGGTGCGCCTCGACCCCCACCGGGCGGCCATCCAGCCGGCCGGCAGGGCCATGACCAGGGTGCCGGCGGCGAAAGCACCGGAGAGCACGCCGGCGGCAGCTTCGCCGATTCCCAGTTCCTCCCGGTACGAAGGCAGCAGCGGTGTCAGGACAGCGAAGAACGTGACGTCCAGGAAAACAACCGCGCAGGCAAGAAAGAGCAGACGTCGCACCACCCCATCCTGACACTCCGGAGACCTACCGGCCATTCCCCGCCCGGCGTGTCAGACTTATGCCGCCACAGGGCACCGCCAGCAACACATCCCCGGAGGGGTGGCAGAGCGGTTGAATGCACTGGTCTTGAAAACCAGCGTGCGTCTTACAGGCGTACCGTGGGTTCGAATCCCACCCCCTCCGTTGTTGGTGAGCCTAGCCCTGGAGAAAGGCGAGCACCGCGAGGATCCGGCGGTGATCGTCGCCGCTGGGCGGCAGGTCGAGCTTGCCGAAGATTCCCGTCACGTGTTTCTCCACGGCCCGTTCGGAGATCACCAGATCCTTCGCGATCGCCGAATTGGACCGGCCTTCGGCAACCAGGCCGAGGACTTCCCGCTCTCTCGCCGTGAGGGCTTCGAGGGGATCGTCCACCCGGCGGCGCCCGAGGATCTGCGAGACGACTTCCGGGTCGAGGGCCGAGCCACCGGAAGCGACCCGGCGCAAGGCATCGGTCAGGGCCGTGACGTCGCTGACCCGGTCCTTGAGCAGGTAACCGACTCCGGATGCGTTGTCAGTGAGCAGTTCGCGGGCGTAGGTTTCCTCGACGTACTGGGAGAGGACCAGCACCCCTATGTCAGGCATCTCGGCCCGAATCTCCCGGGCCGCCTTCAAGCCCTCGTCGGTGTGGGTCGGGGGCATCCGCACGTCGACCACCGCCACGTCCGGCTTGTGGGCGCGGACTTTGCGCATCAGGTCCTCGGCGTCACCGGCCTGCGCAACCACGTCGAATCCGGCGTCGACAAGAATATGCACGATACCTTCGCGCATCAGAACGGAATCGTCGGCTACAACCACCCTCACCGCTCAGAGCCTAGTCTCCGCTGGGCCCAGGCGGGTCACGGGGCCACCGGGATACGCGCCTGGACCTCGGTCCCTCCCCCGGGACGATCGGCCACCAGGAGGGTGCCGTCGGCTGCGCCGACGCGGTCGGCGAGGCCGCGCAATCCGGAGCCTTCAGGGTCGGCCCCACCCTGTCCGTCGTCGCGCACCGTGACCTCCAGGTCCCCGCCGTTCAGTCCCACCGTCACATCGGCCCGGCCTGCCCCGGCGTGCCGGGCCACGTTGGTCAACGCTTCGGCGACCACGTAATAGGCGGCGGCTTCGGTCCCCGCCGGGAGCCTCGACTCAAGGTTCGAATCAATGTAAACCGGGATCGCAGCCCGGCTGGCGAGGGCTTCAAGGGCGGGCTCCAGGCCGCGGTCCGTGAGGATCGCCGGGTGGATCCCGCGGGCCAGTTCACGAAGCTCGCGGGTCGCTTCTTCGAGTTCACCGGTCGCTTCATCGAGCAGCCCGGCTGCCCGAGCCGGGTCCTCCTCCACCTTCGAGCGTGCGAGCCGCAGGCTCAGGGCCAGGGCGACCAGCCGCTGCTGGGCTCCGTCGTGGAGGTTGCGCTCGACCCGGGTGCGCTCGGCGTCACCGGCTTCGACCAGCCGCCGGCGTGACGCCCTGAGTTCACGCACCCGCGAGCGCAGTTCGGCTTCGAGCCGTTCGTTCTCGAGGTTGAGTGCTGCCGCGGCGGCAAGACGGCGGGCGCTGTCACCACCGTCTTCGAGCGGTGCACCATGCAGCAGAACCGCGATCGGCCGGCCGTCATGCTGGACCGCGGTCCAGCGGCGAGGGTTCGCGGGCACTTCAACCGGGATGCCCTGCGAGTCCACGTAACCCTCGAGCTCCGGAACCCAGAAGGCGATATCGAGTGCCGGATCCCCCAGCGCCCCGGACATCATCTCGACCAGGTCACGCTGATGGTCGCCGCCGCGACTGAGCGAAGTGATCAGTTCGCCAACCGCGTCGGCCTGCGAGAGCCGGGTCCGGAGCACTCCAGCCAGATAGGCATAAGGGATGGCGGCCAGGGGGAACAGGACGGCGGAGAAGACCACCGTGATCATCCCGTCGCTTGCTCCGAGGACATCTGCGACCAACAGCGCTGACTGCAGGACCAGTACTGCGGCACCGGTCCAGAGGACCGGCGTATAAGCGTTCCTCGTCGCCGGAGCCCAGCGTTTCCACCGGCGACGCAGGGCGACGAGCAGGCCGGCGATCACGGCGACGACTATCAGCGCGGTCGCTGAAACGGCCACGTTGAACACGGTTTCGTAGCCGGCGATGAGCAGCGGGTTCGCCGGACACTCGGGACCGCAGAGCGACGGATCCTGTGTATCGCCAAATACGACCGTGATCCACTGGACCACGGTCACCAGCAGGTACGTGGTTATTACGACACTGCGTTCGAGCCTGCCGCTCAGCCGGCCGTCGGGAAAGCTGAGCAGCAGGTGAACCAGGAAGCCGAAAGCGATTACCGGCAGCGCCATGCCGATGATGAAAAGACCGGGCGAGTTGGACGCGTTGAAAGCGAAAAGCAGCCAGAAGAAACCGGTCAGGGTCATCAGCGTGCCGATGCTGTTGCCGGGGCGCCGCCACCAGGCGTAAATCCCGGTGCCGACGAACGACCAGCCGATCACCAGCGTCGCCATCAGCTGAGGCACAGCATCGTCGTTGTGGTTACTGGAGAGGACCACCGGTATGCCCGCCAGGCCCAGCGCGAGGGCGGCGGCGGCGATCACCAGGAGGGCCCGCCGGAGTCCGGTCACGAAATCAGCGCTTCGACGGCCTCGGCAGTGAGGAGCGATTTGGGCACGAACCCGCGAGCGAAGCTGTGCTCTACCAGAGAACCGAAGTCCGATCGGTCACGGCTCGAGGTGAGGACCACCGCCGGAGCCGAGGCCGAAACACCGATCCTCCGGGTCACCTCGAACCCGTCGATCCCTGGAAGCTGGATGTCGACGATCGCGATGTCCGGTGAATGTTCGAGCACCAGCTCGACCCCGGACTCACCGTCGCCGGCTTCAGCCAGCACCCGGTAGCCCTCGTCCTCGAGGACCCGCCGTGCACTGGCACGGAATCCGGGGTTGTCGTCGATGATCACGATCGTCCTGCTCATCGGTCGATTGTCGCTGATCAACGCTGCCGCGTTGGTACGGGAAGCCGCACCTTTGGCCGGGGGTGTCCGCAACCGGAGACGCCTGCCTGCCCCACTGGAAACCGATCCCCACGCTGGCACGCTGATTCCAGCAAGTAAATCAACGAGGGGAATTGAAATGCACCGCATCGAATTTGTCAGCCGAATCGCCGAATGGAGCGCAACCCACCGCAAGACGGCCATCTGGGGATGGCTCGCTTTCGTGGTCCTGGCGGTCGTCATTGGCGGATCGCTTGGTACGAAAGCCATGTCGAATGCGGACCAGAATTCCGGTGAGTCGGCCCGCGCAGAAGCCGCCCTGGAAAGGACGTCGCTCGTCCCCAACAGCGAGCTGGTATTGATCCAGAACGAATCGCTGACCGCCGGTGATCCGGGTTTCGCCCGCGTCCTCGAGGACCTGACCCGCGACCTCCGATCGACAGACAGCGTGGTGAACGTGAGTTCACCAGTTGACGGCGGAGGCGCCATCTCACCCGACGAACACGCCGCTCTGATCGAGTTCGAGATACCGGGGACAGCCGATGACGCCGAAACAAAAGTCGATTCGAGCCTCGCGGCCGTCAGCGATGCGGCCGGTGTCAATCCCGGTTTCGCGATCGAACAGTTCGGCGATGCCAGTGCCAGCAAAGCGGTCAACCAGGTGTTCGCGGACGACCTGAGGCAGGCTGAAGTCATCTCCCTGCCGGTCACGATGATCATCCTCGTGATCGCCTTCGGCTCACTGGTCGCGGCCGGCATCCCGCTGCTCCTCGCGATCTCCGCGGTTGCGGCTACTCTCGGACTGGTCGCGATCCCCAGCCAGATCCTGCCGGTCTCCGACAGTCTCGCTTCAGTGGTCCTGCTGATCGGACTCGCGGTGGGAGTCGATTATTCGCTGTTTTACCTGCGCCGTGAGCGCGAAGAACGAGCGGCCGGCAAGAGTGAGCGGGAATCGCTCGCCCGGGCCGCAGCAACCTCCGGCGGGGCAATTCTGATCTCCGGTGTCACTGTGATCGTCGCGATGGCCGGACTGCTGCTCACCGGCGACAAGACTTTCATGTCGTTCGCGATCGGCACGATGATGGTGGTCGGAGTCGCGATGTTCGCTTCGCTCACGGTGCTGCCCGCCTTGCTCTCGTGGCTGGGCGACCGGGTCGAGAAGGGTCGTATTCCATTTACGAAACGCCTGCGTAAGCCGGCCGGTGAATCGAAGTTCTGGGGTGCCGTGGCCACTCGGGTCATGCGGCGGCCGATCCTCTCGATCGTGATCGCCGGAGGCGCCCTGCTGGCCCTGGCGATCCCGGGTCTCGGCCTCAATCCGGTGGTGAACGGGGTAGACGGCCTGCCGAAGGACCTTGCGGTCGTCCAGACCTACGACCGCATTCAGGAGGCCTTTCCGAAGGAATCCGTTCAGGCGGGTGTGGTGATCGAAGCCGAGAACGTACGGGAAGGTGAGGTCGCATCAGGCATCGACCTGCTGGTGCGCCGGGCGGATGCTTCCGAAGGCTTGATTCCCGGGGCGAGCGTCGCTTACAGCGAGTCAGGGGACGTAGCTCAGGTCAGCATCCCGACCCCCGGTAGCGGCAACGATGAAAAGTCGATCGCGGCAATGGAAGAAATCAGAAATGAACTGGTTCCAGCCACGTTCGGACAGGTGGAAGGCGCAACGGTCAGCGTGACTGGACCCGCCGCCCAGTCGAAGGACTTCAGCGACCTGCTCAACGAGCGCTTGCCGCTGGTATTCACTTTCGTCCTGGGTCTGGCGTTCCTGCTGATGCTGCTGACCTTCCGGTCGATCGTGATCCCGCTCAAGGCGATCGCACTCAACCTGCTCAGCGTCGGAGCGGCCTACGGCGTCCTGGTGCTGGTCTTCCAGAACGGCTGGGGTGAATCGGTGCTCGGCTTCCAGTCGAACGGCGGGATCACCAACTGGCTGCCGCTGTTTCTCTTCGTAGTCCTCTTCGGTCTCTCGATGGACTACCACGTCTTCATCCTGACCCGGATCAAAGAGGCCTACGACGGTGGAATGAGTTCCGACGAATCAGTTCGATACGGAATCGCCAGCACCGCCGGGACCGTAACCAGTGCCGCCATGGTGATGGTCGCCGTTTTCGCGATCTTTGCGACCCTCAGCTTCCTCGAGATGAAACAGATGGGGGTCGGTCTTGCGGTCGCCGTCCTGATCGACGCGACAATCATCCGGGGAGTCCTGCTGCCGGCAGCGATGTCACTGCTCGGCGACTGGAACTGGTACCTGCCGGCCTGGCTGGAACGGGTCATGCCCGGCGGCCGGGAAACGACGACGGCAAAGACGATGGAACCCTCCAAGGGCGAAACAACCATCCCCGCCGAAGCCTGAGAATCAGCCGGCAGCGGCAGGTCAGGGCGCGTACCGGTTCCGACCGGCTGCCCTTCCTGCCGCTGTCTGCTGTTATTGAGATTCGCAGCCGATCGAGGAACGCAATATCCGAGATCGGCAGAGCCGAAGTGGTTGCCGACGCACTGGCCATCGCTCGCGGCATCCGCGCTCCCGAACTCTCTTGCCGGGCGTCATCAAGATCGGTACCTGGCGACGGGTCGGCGCGAAGTCTTTCGTCTCGGTCCGGCGCAACAGGCCGGCCCTGAAGATCGACCTGGCACCGGGATCCGACTGGTCCCGGATCATGGTCAACTGCGACGATCCCGAGATCCGGGCGAAGGAACTGTCCGCCGGCCCGGCGCCTGAAGCTCCCTGAATCCTTTCCGACCCGGGCGCACAGCAACAGCCGAACGCCGGCAAGCCACGATCGGTGGTGCCATGTCAGGCTTGCAAAGCCTTCTCGAGGCTCCCCCGTCAATGCCGGGGCTACCGGGTCAGCTTGATGCCCGGAACTTCGAGAATCCGGTGCCGGGATCGGCCGAGCAGCCGTCTCCGAACGAGATACCGAGATTGCCGCTGGTTCGTTTCGCTTTTCGATCGACGATGCCGGTGATGAAGACGCCGATCTTCCGGTCGAGGGTTGTCTGGCTCCGGCCCGAGAAGTAGACGTTGGTCCTTTTGACGGGGTCGAACGGATTGCTGCCGGGCTCGATCTTCATCTTTCCGACCTTGCCACTGATCCGGCCAGGCGGAGTGTCACCGAAGCAGGAGAACGAGAGGCGTTTGAACTCGAAGCTGGTCACACGAAACGGGCTGCCGCCGAGGCGCTGGACCTTGACGATCAGAACCGAACCGGGATGACCTGACACGGATCCCTTGAGTGTTCGGACCTCTGCTCCGGCGACCGGAGCCACAGCGAAGAAAGCCAGTCCGATCAGCATTGCCGCCATCTTCAGTCTCATTGAAATTCATCCTCGCATTTACGGCCACCGATGGCAACCCCTTCCAGGGCCCGACTGCCCGACTCATCCGGGCGAAGGGACCCCTGGAGGAAAGCCTCGTTCATTCCTCCGACCTGACCGCGCCTGCCGCGACAGGCAGATGCTGCTTCAGGAAAGCCGCGATCTTTGGTGCGTTGTTCTCGTCGAACATGTTCATCGCAGGTATCCCGACCAGCCTGTCGATCAGGTCGATCCCGGCCAGCGTGCTGGTACAGCGGCCGGTCACCAGGTCCGGCTTCATCTCGAATGCACTCATCACTCCCATCACCGCATAGGGGTCGGAAGCGCAGAGCACGGTCATCGCGACCGAGCCGTCCAGCACCTCCATCGCGACGTCGCCACGGTAGGGCTCGAGCGGAGAGGCACCGGCTTCGATCACCAGCACGTCGGGCTCGTCCGCAGCCAGCTTCGAAAGCAGCAGCCGAAGCGCGGTCTCGTATTCGTCGCGGGGGACCACCGAGGAGGGCAGGCCGACGTCGACGAAGTCGTGGATCGTGGCCGCGCCCGCCTGTTTCATCGCCAGCGTGTCACGCAGTCGGCCGACACCGGTGACCTTCGAGCCCGAGACCTTCAGCCCCATCGCGACCAGTTCGCGGATCATCGCCACCGCCGCAACCGTCTTGCCCGAGTCCATCGAGGTGCCGATGATCAGGATCACCGGGGCGGTGAGCCGCCTCGGTTCGGCCGGCGTGACGAAGTCCTCCATGTTGAGGAACCTGGCTTCGCGCACGGCGTGGCCGACGTACTTGACCTCGGCCAGGGCGCTGCTGTCCAGAGCGGCCGAGGTGCAACGGCCGAGCACACCGGCCATGGTCAGCGTCTGCATGCGCAGGTCATCGCCGACGTCCTCCCAGCTGCCGGTCACCTCCAGGGTCGCGGCACGGGTTCCGAGCGCACCGACCAGGCGGTCGCCGGGAACGATCTCGACCGGTGTGCCATCCCCGGTCTCCACCGTGTAGGTCTCGACCGGGCCGGGAAGCATCTCGACGGCAACATAGTCACCGCGCCTCCATGAATCGCGCGGGCGCGCCTCGAAATCAGGCAGAGACTGGTCGAAGTCGGTGATCCTGGTGAGAGATCCGAGGGCGGTTCTCATGATGCCTTTCAAACTGCTGTGGGGGGACTGGCGAGCAGCATCGCCAGCAGGGCGGCCCTTTCCGGGACCTTCTCGACGATCAGGTGTTCATGGTCGGCGTGGGCACCGTCCCCTACCGCGCCCAGTCCGTCAAGCGTGGGGATCAGCGGGCTGGTCAGGTTGCCGTCTGAAGCTCCGCCGACCTGGGCCTCCCCGAGTTCAAACCCGAGTGCCTTGGCAGCCTCCTGTGCCGCGATCCAGAGAGCGCGGTTGCCCGGAGTCCTTTCCATCGGCGGTCGGCGGAACCCGCCTTCCACGTCGAGGCTGATCTGATCCCTCGTCGGCTGGAGTCCGCGTATCGCCTGCTCGACCCTGGCGGCATCCTCACTGGTGAGGACCCGGGTCTCGATAATCGCGGTCGCTTCAGGGGCGATGACGTTCGGGCGCAGGCCTCCGTCGATCGTGCCTACGTTCACGGTCACGCCGCGGGAAGCATCGTTCAGAGCGAACAGCTG
>Ga0105044_10013446_pt1 | contig 11111 bp, 9 predicted proteins | sample MAT01_FD_78092 | JGI IMG/M metagenome (GOLD analysis project Ga0105044, IMG submission 78092) | Freshwater microbial communities from Lake Fryxell liftoff mats and glacier meltwater in Antarctica - MAT-01 | ecosystem: Environmental > Aquatic > Freshwater > Ice > Liftoff microbial mat | place... | reverse complement strand
TCTCAAGATGCTGCGCGAACTGTGGCGAATTCGGCGACTTTGGCCGAGAAAAGGCCCGAACCCGGAATCGAGCGAAGAGTACGGGGAAATCGATTTGCGAGAAACCGGATATCAAACGGCGCGGCCCGAACGGGTCGCCGTCCGGGCCGCGTAAACGATAGATTTACTCCCCTCTCTCCTCGGGGAGTGGGGAACAGGATTCACCCAACATACACGCCGTCGGCGGGGGTCGCGGTACCGAGGTTGAAGTTCTTCACCGTTCCCAGCGACCACAACCAACCCTTCATCGGATTGCTCGCACCGCTACCGAGGAATATGTCTCTCTTACCGTCGCCATTATAATCGCCGACCGAAACCCGAGCGCCGTTCAAACCGCTGCCGGGTAATCCGAACATGGCGATGGGTGCGAAACTGGCCACAGTTCCCCCCACTCGCGATAGCAAAGCCCCGCTGAGGATTCTCACTTGCGGAGTGCCTTCCGCAGTGCTCACCACCACATCGGCGAAACCATCGCCGTTGATGTCGCCCGCCGAGACGAACAAGCTACCGGTATAGGTGCCCATCGCACGGAAGTCCGCAACCAGTTTCCTCGGAGCCAAGCCGGTGCCGAGTGTGGTACCGTTGAACACGTTCACAAAGCCGCCGCCGGAATTGCCCGCCGCCGCGATCAGATCGAGCTTACCATCATTGTTGACATCTCCGACCGCTGTGCGAACACCGCCGCGGAACCCGGAAACGAACGCGTTGAAATCGGCGAGTACCACATTGGTATCGGCCCCGGAAATAATTCGCACTCGGGGGGTGTTGCCGCGATCGGCACTCACCACGATATCGGCACGGCCATCGCCGTTGAAATCCCCGGCGGAGACGAACGCACCGGAGGTGTTCGTTCCTTCGAAGGCCACGAACGAGCGAATTTGTTGGCCGGTCTTGCCGTCATACACCTTTACCATCGTCGTTTGGCCGGGGCCGCTCGCCGCGATGATGTCCAAGGCTCCGTCGCCGTTCACATCGGCGGTGGTGATGCGGATCGAGTTCCCCAACCCCGTGGTGTTGATCACGGCGAGCGGGATCAATACTCCCGTGCTCACGTCCGAAACTTGGATCGTTCCGTTGGTCGCGGTCACAACCGAGTTCTCGACCAAACCCTTACCCGCACCGAGTTGGGCCGCACGGATCGCATCGCAGCCGGAGCAAATGCAAAAGCCGGGATCGCTCGACGCCGTTTCGGTAGGTGCTGGCGAAACTGGAGGTATTACAGCTACGGGCGGAATAATGACCGGCGGTGGGAGAACCACCACGACCGGGGGAATTGGCGGCGGCGGTGGAACAATGACCGGTGGAGCCACCACGACCGGCGGAACAACTATCGGCGGCGGAGGTACCACGACCGGAGGTACCACGACCGGTGGAACAACTACCGGCGGGACGACCTGTGGTGGAACAACAACAGGGGGCACAACAACTGGAGGTGCTACCGGAGGAACCACAACCGGAGGTGCGACCGGAGGAACCACAACAGGAGGCACAACAACCGGAGGAACGACAACAGGAGGTGCGACCGGAGGAACCACAACAGGAGGCACAACAACCGGAGGTGCGATCGGAGGTGCGACTGGTAGAATAACAACAGGAGGAACCACAACCGGAGGTGCGACCGGAGGTACCACAACCGGAGGTGCGACCGGAGGTACCACGACCCCATTGATCGTGGTGGTCGTCACGCCGTTGATCGTCGTTGTGCTCCAAGTGTTGATCGTAATGTTGTTCACCGTAGTGGGCGGCGAAGCAGGAGGAACCGTGCCGTTAATATTCGTGTTGTTCGTGGTGTTGCTAGTAACGGGCGGCAAAACCGGTGGTACCGAGGCGGGGGGTACGGGGGCCGGGGGCACGGTCGCTGTCGGTGGCGAGACCGGAACGGTGGTTGGGGGTACGACAGTCGCCGCCGGTGCGGCACTCACGATCCAACCGATATCCCTCAACGCGGCCCAATCGAGTTCCGAGATTCGAATGACTGTGCCCCTCTGCACGGTCGGCTTCATCACGCTGTACTGGCCGTCGGAGAGTTGCGTCTCGGCGAAGTGGCCCGACCCGCTCAAAATGGGGTTGACCCCGCCGTTGAAGGCCGTGGCGTTGGCCCCTGTGAATTTGTTCCCCGATATGTGCTTTGCGAAATCCTGCGAGGTACCGAAGCCGAGCACATGCAGCAACTCGTGGCGGAACACCGTGGCGAAATCGGTTTGATTCGAGGCGGGGGTTCCCGTGAAACTCCAGTTCTGGTTCGGATCGAACGAAACTGCTCCCGCGAGTGGGGCACGGAAGCTTTGACCGCGAAACCGAAGGGTGTTGAACCAGCTTTGCGAGCCGCTACCGCTCCAACCGCCGAAGCCGCCGAGGGCCGCTTCCCCCGCACCCGCTCCTACGCGCCCACCGAGATAAACCGTGAGGGTGTCGTTCGCAATCGTCGGATTCGCAATTTTGATGTTCGCGGCGGAGTTGTACGGATCGGCGGGATTGAAGACGTTCAATGTAAAATAGTTCCCGGCTCCTGGAGTGACCCCGGCGAGTTGGGTGGTGATCCGCGATTCGATTTCCGTAGCCACGCCTTCGGCCGCCGCACGGCGGGTGGGATCGCTGAAGAAGCCGCTGGTGTCGTAATCGTAGTTGAACACCAGATTCACGGGGTTCTCCCGTGTTTCCAGTTCTTCCAACTTCGGTTTGGCGGTATAGATCGTTGCGGGGCGGAGCCAATGGGTGAGGGCCATGATTACGACTCAAAGAATGACTTGAGAACGGAATACTCGGATGCGTAGTTACCTGTACCGCAATCTCCGTGCCGAACGCGAACGCGGCTCGAGTAGTACCCAGAAGGGGACGTGTGTCTCTAGGATGCCGAAAGTGACTGTCAACCAAACCGGGCGGAACGTGGAAAGGTGCTTTCCCAGCGGATTTTCCTTTGTGTGGCGATAATCGGCGGGCGTGCCCGAGGCTGAAAAATCAGGGCGGTTCGTAAACCGTAAACCCGAGGGCGAAGTAGGCAACATTTTTTTGCCGCACGAATAGATTGCACTCGCGGCACGATCTTCCGAGAATGGTAACACCCTCCCCTTCACCCGTTTCCCCGCATTTACAGTTTCGCATTAAGGAATCTCTATGCCTCGAATTTCGCACCTCGGCACGATCCCGGCGATCTTGGCCTACCTCGGCCTCGGTTTACTTTCCATCCACAGTGTCGAAGACGCACCCAAGCCGCGCTTGGCTTCGGAAGCTCCGGTGGAAGTTTCACCGGCGGTGGCACTCGATGGCCGGATCATCGAGGAGGTGAAAGTGAAGGCCGAACTCTCGAAGAATCTGCGCTACCTTTGCGATGAAATCGGGCCGCGCGTGACCGGCTCGCCCGCCCTCGAAAAAGCCAACCGATGGGCTGAAGCCAAGATGAAGGAGTACGGCCTCAGCAATGTGCGGCTCGAACCTTGGGAAATCCCCGTGGCTTGGGAGCGAGTTTCCTGCAATCTGCGTTTGCTCGAACCGCACGCGAAGCCGCTGATCGCCGCGAGTGCGGCGTGGTCCCCCAGCACGCCGGGCACACTCATCGGGCCGGTGGTGGTACTCGAAGCCAAGACCAAAGACGACTTGGCGAAGTACAAAGGCAAACTGAAGAATGCGATCGTACTCCGCGGTGCCCCGGTGGAAATCAAACCGATCACCGACCTCTCTTACATTTCACCCGTACCCAAGAAGGTCGAACCGAAGAAAGAAGAGCCGAAGAAAGAAGATTCCAAACCCGCCGAGATCCCGCAACCGACGGCGCGGCCGACCTCGACCGAATTCGAAGCGTACCGCAAAGCCGTGAGGGAATTCCTCAAATCCGAGGGGGCTGCCTGCATCGCCATCGATTCCGCGAAACCGCACGGCTTGCTCGTGATGACCGGCCGTTGGCAAGAAGGCGATCGCGCCGCCACGCAAGCCAGCGAAACGATGCCCACGGTGTTCCTCGCGCACGAGCACTACCGTTTGCTCCACCGCCTCGCCACCGCCAAAGACGGCACGCCCCCCAAGGTGGAAATCGAGATCACCAACAAGTTCATCCCCGGCCCGATCACCGTCTTCAATACCGTCGGCGAAATCACCGGTTCCGAGAAGCCCGATGAGTTTGTCATCGTGGGTGCCCACCTCGATTCTTGGGATTTGGGCAGCGGGGCCACCGACAACGGCACCGGCAGCAGCGTGGTGTTGGAGTGCGCCCGCACATTAGCGGCACTCGCCAAACAGGGCCACCGGCCCAAGCGCACGATCCGCTTCTGCCTTTTCACCGGGGAGGAACAAGGACTGCACGGATCCAAAGCTTATGTGAAGCGGCACGAAGATGAGATGCCCAAAACCAGCATGGCCCTCGTTCACGATACCGGCACGGGCAAGGTGACCGGATTCAACTTGATGAACCGCGAGGCCGTGAAGAAGCTGTTCGATGCGGAACTCGCCACGTTGAAAACGATCGACGGCTGGAAAGAAGCGACCACCCGCGTTTCCGGCGGCACCGATCACTTGCCCTTCGACGCGGTTAACGTTCCAGGTTTCTCCTGCCAACAAGACATCGACGAATACCGCCTCACGCACCACACCCAAAGCGATACCTTCGATCACGTGAAGATTCCCAACTTGGTTCAGGGTGCCCAAGTGATCGCCGTCACTGCGATGCGCGTGGCCAACTTGCCGGAGTTGCTGCCACGGGAGAAACCGGAAGTGAAGAAGCCGGAGAAGAAGGAAGCGAAAACGAAGGAATGAATCGGGGCTTCTATCCGAGCTGGAAGCCTCAGCGACGATTGAACGTCGAATCGTCGCTAACGCTTCCGGCTCTGAAAAAAGTTTTACTGCCATTCTTGCAGTCGCATCGGGGGAATTGCCACGCTGGCAGCGATTCTTGCAATGCCAGTAAGCGCAAGATTCGCAATGGCAACGGATTGCAACCCGCACGATTCCGGGCACGGTTGTTGCATAAGAGTTAGCATCTCGCAAGGAGTTGCCCATGAATTTGAAGCCCCTGAACGACCGTATCATTATCCGCCGCGAAGCCTCGAACGATAAATCGGCGGGCGGGATCATCATCCCCGATGCCGCCAAGCAGAAGCCGCAACGCGGCACTATCTTGGCCGTCGGCCCCGGCAAGCTCAACAAGAAGACCGGCGAACGCATCCCGCTCGACGTGAAAGTCGGCGATGTCGTCCTCTTCACCTCGTGGGCTGGCGACGAATTCAAAGACAAGAAAAGCGTCGGCGAAGTGCTCATCATGCACCAAGACGACGTGATGGCGATCATCGGATAAAGGGGCTTGGGCCTAGCAAGACCACGACTCGCATCCTCCCTTTTTCAATTGCCCGAAACACCCGCTTTTTCTTACTCCCATACCCAAGACCCCATACCCAAGACCCAACTATGTCTGCCAAACAAATTGCCTTCGACCAAGAAGCCCGCGAAGCGATGAAGCGGGGCATTTCCAAACTCGCCCGCGCCGTCAAAGTGACCTTGGGGCCAAAGGGCCGCAACGTCATCATCCAAAAATCCTTTGGTAGCCCGACCGTCACCAAAGACGGCGTGACCGTGGCCAAGGAAATTGAACTGCCCGACCCATACGAGAACATGGGCGCCAGCATGGTGAAGGAAGTCGCCTCTAAGACTTCCGACATCGCCGGCGACGGCACCACCACCGCCACTGTACTCGCCGAAGCGATCTTCAACGTCGGCTTGAAAGCCGTCGTCGCGGGAACCAACCCGATGATGATGAAGCGCGGCATGGAAAAGGCCGTCGAAGAAATCGTGGCCAAGCTCGAAAAGATGAGCATCCCCGTCAAGGGCAAAAAGGATCTCGAAAACGTGGCTACCGTGGCCGCCAACGGCGACCAGAAGATCGGCGCCATCATCGCCGAGGCGATGGCCAAGGTCGGCAAGGACGGCGTCATCACCGTCGAGGAAGGTAAGAGCATCGATACTAACCACGAATTCGTGGAAGGCATGCAGTTCGACCGCGGCTATCTTTCGCCGTACTTCGTGAACAACTCCGAAACGATGGAGTGCGAACTCGAAGACCCGTACATCCTCGTTCACGAAAAGAAGATCAGCAGCAACCGCGACCTCGTGCCGCTACTGGAAAAGGTGCTGCAACAAAATAAGCCGTTGCTCATCATCGCCGAAGAAGTGGAAGGCGAAGCGCTCGCCACGCTCGTCGTCAACGTGATCCGTTCGAACTACAGCTTCAAAGTGTGCGCCGTGAAGGCCCCCGGGTACGGCGATCGCCGCAAGGCCATGCTCGAAGACATTGCCATTCTCACCGGCGGTCAAGCGATTTTTGAAGACCTCGGCATCCAACTCGAAGCCGTGGAACTCAACCAACTCGGCCGGGCCAAGAAGGTGAAGGTCGATAAAGACAACACCGTTGTGATCGAAGGGGCCGGCAAACGGGTCGACATCAACGCCCGAGTCGCCCAGATCCAAAAGGAACTGGACAAGAGCACCAGCGACTACGACAAGGAAAAGCTCAGCGAACGCGTGGCCAAGTTGCAAGGCGGCGTGGCCAAGATCAACGTCGGCGGCGCCACCGAGAGCGAAGTGAAGGAAAAGAAGATGCGCGTCGAAGACGCCATGTTCGCCACCCGCGCCGCGAACCTCGAAGGCATCCTCCCCGGCGGCGGTGTCGCGTTGCTCCGGGCCAGCGAAGGCCTCAAGCCACAAGGCTTGAACGAAGACGAAGCCGTGGGTTACAAGATCATCGTCGATGCCTGCAAGGCACCCTTGCGGCAGATCTGCGAGAACGCCGGGGACGACGGCAACGTCATCGCCCACAAGGTGCTCGAAAACAAGGACAACAACTTCGGGTACGACGCCCGCAACAGCGTTTACTGCGATATGGTCAAGCAAGGCATCATCGATCCCCGCAAGGTGGTTCGCAGTGCTTTGCAAAACGCTGCGAGCGTGGCGACTTTGCTCCTCACCAGCGATGCTCTGATCGCCGATGCCCCCAAGGACGGCGAGAAGAAGGCCGCCGGCGGCGGCTACGACGACATGTACTAATTCGATATCGATGCAGGTAATACGAAAAGCCAGTGGACTCGTTCCGCTGGCTTTTTTTGTATCGTCTACGCCCCCGACTTATTCCTTCTTCTCTTCGGGCTTCGGCGCTTCCGGCTTCTTACCATCGAGCTTCACGATCTCGCGCACCCAGATGTTGCGCATCTTCACCGGGTTGCCGTGGTTTTGCAGGCGGAAGGGCAGCTTCTCGGCGTGCTTGACGTACTTGGCCGGTTGGTCGTAATACGTGCCACCGGTGAGTTCGGTGTGGTTCTGCACGCAGACTCCGTTATGGAATAGCGTGATGTACGCGGGCTTCAGCACTTTGCCATCGTCGCCGAACTTCGGGGCTTCAAAGAGGATGTCGTAGGTTTGCCATTCGCCGGGCTTGCGGGAGGCGTTCACCATCGGCGGTTGCTGTTTGTAGATCGAACCGGCTTGGCCATCGAAGTAAGTCGCGTTCTCGAAGGAATCGAGGATTTGCACTTCGTAGCGGCCCATGATGTACACGCCGCTGTTGCCGCGGCCTTGTCCGGTTTGTTTGGGGTTGGGGTTTTCCGGGCTGGCCCACTCGACGTGCAATTGCATGTCGCCGAAGGCTTCCTTCGTGGTAATGTCCGATTTTTGAACGGTGGCGTACCCGTTCTCGATCTTCCAGTTCTCGCTCTTCTCGAACTTCGAGAGGTCTTTGCCGTCGAAGAGGATGATCGCATCGCTCGGCGGATCGCCGGGCTTCTCACCCGGAGTCACCACCTTCGGTTCAGGCCAGACGACTCCGCTCTTGTACTCGCGCTGGGCGACGCAGACTCCGACGCCGAGTGCGAGGCCGGCGAGGGCGGCGGGGAGAATGAACTTCATTTTCATGGGAGAAGCCTTTGATGAAGGTTAGGGGTTGAGAAGTCGGCATGAAAAGCCGAAGCCGCCATCGAGGAAAATTTGCACGTGGTAGACGCGGTCGAGCACTTCCGATTCGTCGAAACGAATCCTCAATCCCAATCGGTCGATTTCCGATTCGATTTCATCCAAGTGGCTGAAGGATTGGCCTTCGACGATTTCCGTGTAACGCTCGAACACGGGAAGGTACGGATCGAAGCCCAATGCGGGTTGAAATTCGCCGTGGACACGGCCATCGGTGATTTCGTCGATCCGAACCATTCCGAGAACATCACCGTTTCGTCCAACGAGGCTCAAGGTCTTCGCCGCGGTCAACGTCGTCATTGGAACTCCTCCGCTGTCGCAAACGCCTCGCTCAATCGTTCGAGGTTGTCGCCGGTGAAAGCGGCGATGCCTTCAGGGTGAATGATACGACCATGATTAGGAAAAGTATGGGTCGGCGCTTCGATCACAGAGAATCCCGTTGCCGCGATTCGGGCAGCTGTGGAGGTTGCGACGATGCCGGCGAGTTTCTTCCATTTTTTCGAATCGCCATATTCCAGCTTCATCCGTTGGCTCGCTTCCTCGGCCGGTTCGTAGAGCAACACGGAAATACCGGGCGGTATGGCCAAGCGGTCGATCGCGTTCGGGCGAAGCCTCACGAGTGTGGCTCCGCCGATCCGATGAACCAACGCTTCCGGTTCAACTGGAAACATGACAACTCCGTACGCCTTGCGATCAAAACTTCAGCTTCATCCCCTTCAATCGGGCCACGGTTTCAATCATCAACGCATCTTCCTCGGCTTCGCTGTTTGCGATGTAAGTCACGCTGAAACGCAGGAACGCCCCGGCGTCGTCCCAAGGCACGCAACAGACGCTCTGCTCCCGGATCAGGTATTGGCTCGCTTCCTCTGCGTTGGCGAAGGCGAGTTCGCCCGCCGCTTTCGGCGAGGGCGTGTAAAGGAAGTACGTGCCGCCGGGCATCTCGCAGCGGAAGCCGACTTCCTTCAATGCCGCGACGAGTTTCTCCAACCGGCGTTGGTACTTCGTTCGCACCATCACCGGAATCGTTGCATCGCGCAACGCGGCGGCCGCGGCATGTTGCGTCGCCATGAACTGGCCGCTGTCCGAGTTGTCTTTCACGTCCGCATACGCTTGCACGATCTTCGGATGCCCGGCGACGAACCCCATCCGCCAGCCGATCATGTTGAAACCCTTGCTCATCGAATGCACTTCGACGCCGACTTCTTTCGCCCCGTCGATTTGCAGGAAGCTCAAGGGTTCGCCTTGGTAACTCAGCATGATGTGTGCGGCATCCTGCACGATGACGACATGGTTCTTGTGGGCGAACTCGACCACCCGTTTGTAGAAGTCCTTCGTGGCCACGGCCCCCGTTGGGCTGTTCGGGTAGTTCAGAACGAGCAGTTTGGCCCGCTTTTTCACGTCGTCGCTCAGGCCGTCAAGATCGGGGAAGAAGCCGTTCTCGGCCCTCAACGGAAGCCGCACGACTTCGCCGCCGAGGTATTTCGTCCACGTGCCCGCGACCGGGTAACCCGGCACGGTCATCAACGTAACATCGCCGGGGTTGATGAAGCAGGCGGGCAACATCGCGTAGGCGGGCTTGCTGCCGATGCAGTGGCAGATTTCCGAGACTGGGTCGAGCTTCACGCCGAACTGCTTCTGCATGAACTCGGCGGCCGCTTCCTTGTAGGCCGCGATGCCGTTGTCGGCATAGCCGCGGTTCTCGACCTTATCGACCTCGGCCTTCATGGCGGTGCGCACCTGGGCCGGGGCCATGTCGTCGTTTTCGCCGATGCCGAAGTCGAGCAGTTTACGATCCGGGAAATCGGCGAGGGCTTGACGCTTGGCCCGCTTGATCTTCTCGAACTTGTATATTTCGGTGCCCTTGCCGTAGGCGGCACCGCCGATGCGTTCGGCGAACAGGGATTGGAACCACGGGTCGGCAGGCATGGATGATCCTTGGAAGACGGGTAATGACGCAATCATTTCATGGTTGAAGTGCGAAGTGGCAAGAAGATAACCTGGCCTTCCCATTCTCCGGGGATGCTGCATGCTGCGAGCATTGCGATGGCTTCGGCGGCGGAGTGGATCAATTCATCCCTGCGGATCAAGCAAACACCCGGCATCGTCCGACCTTCCGCAACTTGGTCGTAGGCGAAACTTGGTATCGTTTTGGCGTCGTAAACAACAGAATTTGTCCCTCACGAACAGCGAATTCGAGAATGACCGGCCCGCAATTCATTTGCGGTTGAATGAATCATTCCTCGAACATCGCACCGGGTTCGTTCTCCGGATCGAGGCTGGCACGCAAGGCCACTTCGAAATTCTGCCCGTTGGGACGGATGTACCTCACGCTGCCATCGCCCATGAGTGCGAATATCGAATCCGTGAACAGCGGAGTCAGATTCGGCAGTGGCCCATCCTCCGAGTATCGGAAGTCGTCCGGTTTCGTCCAAGCGACCGGCTCTCCAGCTTCGGCCACGAGTACCAAATTCGAGAGGCCGCGCCGGGAACCGTAGAGGCTTTGCATCGCCCAATGGCTCAAATGTTCCAACTCGCCGGGTTCATCCGTTGAACGTGGCGAATGCTGGAATATGGTGTTGGCTCCCACGAAGGTCTTGTAGCAGGTTTTGCCCCGGTTCGCATCCTTAGGCAGTTTGGGGCTGGTGTACACTGCGGGCATCCGGTCGATCAAAGGTCGATTGGTCGGGCTATCCCACGGCTCATCGAGTTGGAATTGATCGTAGAGGTCTTCTTCGTCGAGGAACGGCAACAACGCGACTCGCCAACTCAGGAGCGGTTTGCCTGCGGAATCGCAGATCGCGCCCAGCGGGAGTGCGCCGTACTTGGCATCGTAATTCTGGAATGCCAAGCCGATTTGCTTGAGATTGTTCGAGGTGACCATCCGAGCGTTGATCGACGGAACGCGCGAAACGGTCGGTCGCGTGGCCCAAACGATGACGACAATGGCAATGAGGAACGCCGCGACCAACGCCAAGCGGCCGTGCTTGGGAGGGGGAACCGGTGGGCGAACTGGCAATACATTCGTGGCAGACATGATCGCACCTCCAACGCACGATGCATTCATTCTATGCCACGAAGTGACAATTATGGATCGATGGTGATGCGGGGATCGCCTTCCGGATCGATTGCTG
>Ga0105044_10013444_pt1 | contig 11111 bp, 9 predicted proteins | sample MAT01_FD_78092 | JGI IMG/M metagenome (GOLD analysis project Ga0105044, IMG submission 78092) | Freshwater microbial communities from Lake Fryxell liftoff mats and glacier meltwater in Antarctica - MAT-01 | ecosystem: Environmental > Aquatic > Freshwater > Ice > Liftoff microbial mat | place... | reverse complement strand
TACGCTGCGCGGGCTGGGCGGAAACTGAGCGCTGCTCCCATCCGGTACGCAGGGGCGGCAGACGTCTGGCAATGGGTTGACGGACCGCATTGCCACATATCGACGACAAAGCGCTTTGCAAGACCCCCCCCCGACGTGACAAGATGGCGGTGACGGGGCGGCAAACCGGCTCAGTACCGGGCAGGAAGGGGGCGCGATGGATTTCAGAAGCGAATTGGTCGGTTCCTTTTCCGAAGGGTCGAACGGCAACCCGACGATTGCGATGATCGAGGCGGCCTTTGCCCATCACGGAATGAACTGGCGTTATGTCAATTGCGAAGTTCCGCCCGACCAACTGGAGGCGGCGGTCAAGGGCGCGCTGGCCATGGGCTGGCGCGGCTTCAACCTGTCGATTCCGCACAAGGTGGCGGTGATCCCGTTGCTTGATGGCCTTGGAGAGTCGGCCGAGATGATGGGTGCAGTGAATTGCGTCGTGATCCGCGACGGCCGGATGATCGGCGAGAATACCGACGGGATGGGCTTTCTGACCTCGCTGCGGCAGGTTGTCGATCCGCAGGGCAAGCGGATCGTGATGTTTGGCGCGGGCGGGGCGGCGCGGGCCATCGGGGTGGAACTTGCGCTGGCCGGGGCTGCGGCGATCACGGTGGTCAACCGCTCCGCCGCGCGGGGCGCGCCACTGGTCGACCTGTTGAACCGCAAGACCGCAACGCGCTGCACGCTGGCGATCTGGCAGGCTGGCCACCGGCTGCCCGAGGCGACCGACATCGTGGTCAATGCCACATCGGTCGGTCTGGGCAATGGCGATCAACCGCTGGACATCGCGACCGACTCGCTGACCGAGCGGATGGTGGTGGCCGATGTGATCGTGGACCCGCCCGATACCCGCTTTCTTCGCGACGCCCGCGCGCGCGGGTGCCGGGTGATCGACGGGCTGGGGATGCTGATCAACCAGGGGGTGATCGGCGTAAAACTCTGGACCGGTCTGGAGGCAGATGCCGGCGTGATGCGGCGGCGGCTGGAGCAGATTTTCAAGGCCTGATGCGGTTCGCGCCGGTCGGCGGGGGTCCGGCGCCGAGGGCGGAGCCTCCGGCGGGGAGTATCTGGGGAACAAACAACCGGGGCGCAAGGCTTGTGGCGCCGGACCACAGGCTTGTGAGTGATGAGCATTGATGGAACCCTCGGGGCGGTCAGACCGGAGTTTGCACAAACTCCGGAACGAAGCCTGTGCAGGCTTCGGCTCGATTTCTGCAAAGAAATCGGTCAGGGCGGCGGTCGGGCCGGCGCTTCCACCTCAGCGCATCCTGCCCGTGCGAAGCGCCGTCTGCGTGAAGAGGGGCAGCCGGGCCCCTTGGCGGCAGGGTTCGGCCAGGGGTGAAACCATTGAGCAGCAGGGACGGCCCTTCGGGGCCGAACTGCAACGTGACGATCTGGTGGATGGAGCGGGAAGCCGGATCTTGTGGCTGACCGGGCGGCGAGGCCTCGCCCTGGCCCCAGTTCTAGCCCTGACGCGCCTTGAAGCGCTTTTGCGTTTTGTTGATCACGTAAACGCGACCCTTGCGACGCACCACCTGACAGTCGCGGTGGCGCGACTTCAGCGAGCGGAGCGAGTTCTTGACCTTCATCGGTCGTCTCCTTATCGCGGCGCGCTTGGCACCTTGACTGTGTCTGCCCCGAGGGGCGGTTGAGCCCCTGAGGGCGAAATCTTCCCCGCAAAGGGATGGTGGGCGCGACAGGGATCGAACCTGTGACCACTTCGATGTCAACGAAGTGCTCTACCGCTGAGCTACGCGCCCCGAACCGCTTTCCCGCCTGTGCCCCAAAACAAAAAGGACGCGGGCGGAACCGCGTCGGTCGGCTGGTCTATAAAAGGAGTCGCAGGGCTGTTCAAGGGGTTTTGGCATCGGCATAAATCAGGTTATGGTGACGGCCAGAGGAGCCGAGATGACCAGCCCAGCCTATCGCCTGACCATGCCGCAGATGCGCCTGAGCAGCGTTGTCTTTGCCTCGCCCCATTCCGGGCGCGACTATGGTGCCGGTTTTCTGGCGCAGTCGGTGCTGGATGAAGCTGCAATCCGTTCATCAGAAGATGCGTTCGTCGATCAGCTGTTCGACTGTGCACCCATCATGGGTGCCCCGCTGCTGGCAGCCATGGCTCCGCGCGCCTTCATCGACATGAACCGCAGTTCGGATGAACTTGACCCGGCCCTGATCGACGGGGTCGGCCGCAATTCGCATAATCCGCGCATTTCGTCCGGTCTTGGCGTGATTCCACGAGTGGTGTCCGGTGGTCGCGCGATCTACCCGGGCAAGCTGCCGCTGGCCGAAGCCGAAACCCGGATCGCTACCTATTGGAAGCCCTACCACGCGGCGCTGCAGCGGCTTTTGATCGACCAGATGCAGCTGTTTGGCGAGGCCATCCTGATTGATTGCCACTCGATGCCACATGAGGCGATCGACGGGTTCGGCTCTCCCAGCCATCCGCGCCCCCAGGTGATTTTGGGCGACCGGTTCGGGGCCTCGGCCGCCGCGCGGATTGTTGACCAGGTTGAAGCGGCCTTTGTCGATGCCGGCCTGCGGGTGGCGCGCAATGCGCCGTTTGCCGGGGCGTTCATTGCCCAGCAATATGGCCGCCCGTCGCGTGGCCAGCATGTGATCCAGATCGAGATTGACCGGTCGCTTTACATGGACGAGGCCACTGTCAGGCCCTCGCGCGGGTTTGCGGTGGTGAAACGGCAACTGGCCGGGGTGGTCGGCAATCTTGTCGCCATCGGGCGGCGCGATCTGCCGCTGGCGGCGGAATAGCAGGAGGGACGGTTTTTGATGCAGGAACTGGCGGCGGATGGCCTGTATCTGGGCCGGGTGTGGCGATCAGATGTCGAGGGGCCGGCGCTGGTGGTGCTGCGCAACGGGCGCGTGGTTGACATCACCACCCGTGCCGCGCCGACCATGGCCAGCCTGCTGGACAATCCCGATATCGTTGCCCGTGTCAAAGGCATCAGCGGTGAGGATCTGGGGCCGCTGGCGCAGCTTCTCGTGGCACAGCCGGTGGCGGGGCAGACCCATCTGCTCGCCCCCTGCGACCTGCAGGCGATCAAGGCCTGCGGCGTCACCTTTGCCCGCTCGATGGTCGAACGGGTGATCGAGGAACGCGCCGCCGGTGACCCTTCCCGGGCAGATGCGATCCGCACCCGGGTGGTTGGCGTGATCGGCGACAGCCTGCGCGGGCTGGTGCCGGGTTCGCAGAAAGCCGCCGAGGTCAAGGCGGTATTGCAGGCCGAGGGCCTGTGGAGCCAGTATCTGGAGGTCGGCATCGGCCCCGATGCCGAGGTGTTCACCAAAGCGCCGCCAATGGCCGCAGTGGGTTTTGGCGCCGAGGTGGGGCTGCACCCGATTTCGCGCTGGAACAACCCCGAGCCGGAGGTGGTGCTGGCGGTGGATGCCTCCGGGCGGATCGTCGGGGCCAGCCTGGGCAATGACGTGAACCTGCGCGACGTCGAAGGCCGGTCGGCCTTGCTGCTGGGCAAGGCCAAGGACAACAACGCCTCTGCCGCCATCGGTCCGTTCATCCGGCTGTTCGAAGGCGGGTTTGGCCTTGATGAGGTGCGGCAGGCCGTGGTGTCGCTGCGAGTTGAGGGGGCCGACGGATTTGTGCTGGAGGGCCGGTCCAGCATGGCCGAAATCAGCCGCGACCCTGCCGATCTGGTGGCGCAGACCCGTGGGCGGCATCATCAGTATCCCGATGGGTTCATGCTCTATTGCGGCACAATGTTTGCCCCGGTGCAGGACCGCGACGGGCCGGGACAGGGCTTTACCCACCATATCGGCGATGTCGTCACGGTATCTTCGCCCGGGTTGGGGGCCTTGAGGAATGTCGTGCGGCTGGCGACCGACTGCCCGGAATGGTCATTCGGCACCGGGGCCTTGATGCGCAATCTGGCGGGGCGGCGATTGTTGTGAAGGCGATATCCGGGGGTTTCGCACCCCGACCCGTTGCTGAAAAGGACCCGGGGGTTTCACACCCCCGGACCCGTTGCTGAAAAAGCCGGGGGTTTCACACCCCCGGACCCGTTGCTGAAAAAGCCGGGGGTTTCACACCCCCGGACCCGTTGCTGAAAAAGCCGGGGGTTTCACACCCCCGGACCCCCGTGGGATACTTGACCCGATAAGAAACGCTTGGAGCAGCGAGTCGGAGCAGATGCCGACGCCAATGAACTGGGAGGAAACTTGGAACAGACCTGGAGATGGTTCGGGCCGCAGGACCCGGTAACGCTGAGCCATGTGCGGCAGGCCGGGGCGACCGGCATCGTAACGGCGCTGCACCAGCATTATCGCGGTGAGGTCTGGCCGGTGGCGGCGATTGCCGCGCGCAAGGCCGAGATCGGGGCGGCAGGTTTGCGCTGGTCGGTGGTGGAAAGCATTCCGGTGCCCAACGAGATCAAGCTGTCGGGGGCCGGGGCGGTGGAACAGGTGGCGGCCTGGGCCGAGACCCTGCGCCGCGTGGCGGCGGCGGGGATCCGAACCGTCTGCTACAACTTCATGCCGGTGGTGGACTGGACGCGCACCGATCTGCGCTGGCGCACCCGCAATGACGGGTTGGCGCTGCGGTTCGATATGGCGGATTTTGTCGCCTATGATGTATTGGTGCTGGCGCGGCCCGGGGCGGAGCGGGATTATCCGGCGGCTTTGCTGGTCGCGGCGGAGCGGCGGTTGGCTGCAATGCCGGCGGCGGACATCGAGACGCTGGAAAAGACCATCATCGCCGGCCTGCCTGGGGCCGAGGCGGCGCATGACCGCGCCGGGATCGCCGCCGTGATCGCGCGCTATGACGGGTTGGGGGCCGAGGGGCTGCGCGCCAATCTGACCGCGTTTCACAAGGTGGTGGTGCCGGTTGCGCGTGCGGTGGGGGTGAACCTGTGCATCCATCCTGACGACCCGCCGTTTCCGCTGTTCGGCCTGCCGCGTGTGGTATCGACCGCTGCCGATGCGCAGGCGCTGTTCGACGCGGTTCCGGAGCGGGAAAACGGCCTGACCTTCTGTACCGGCAGCTTTGGATCGCGGCGCGACAATGATCTGCCGCGCATGGTCGAACGCTTCGCCGACCGCATCCACTTTGTGCATCTGCGCAATGTATCGGTGGAGGACGACGGCAGTTTCATCGAGGATGACCATCTGGGCGGCGACGTCGACATGGTGGCGATCATCCGGCGGCTGCTGGCCGAGGAGGCGCGGCGGCGATCTGAAGGCCGGGGGGATCCCGAGATACCCTTTCGCCCCGATCACGGCCATCTGCTGATCGACGATCAGACCAAGACCATCCTGCCGGGCTATTCGGCGATCGGCCGGCTGAAGGGACTGGCGGAATTGCGTGGGGTGATCGCCGCACTGCGCCATCCCGAAGGCGGGGCGCTGAATTGACCGATGGCATGAGGTTTCAGGGCAAGGTCGCGCTGATCACCGGATCAAGCGGCATGGGGCTGGCATCGGCATTGCGGCTGGCGCGCGAAGGGGCGCGGGTCAAGCTGCTGGGGATCGATCCAAAGGCCAATGACGTGGCCCGGCAGGCTGTGGCAGGCAAATCCATCTCCGTGCATGAAGTGGATGTTGCGAACGAGGTTGAAGTCAGCGCCATCGTGACCCGCATCATGGCAACCGAACATGGGATCGACATTCTGGTGAATGGTGCCGGTATCCAGACCTATGGCACGCTGGAAACCACCAGCATCGCTGACTGGGACAGGGTGATGTCGGTCAACCTGCGGTCGGCGTTTCTGACCAGCCATTTCGTTTATCCCTACATGAAGGCGCGGGGCGGTGGCTCTATCCTGCATATCTCGTCGGTACAGGGCCATGCCAACCAGTATGGTGTGCTCGGCTACGCCACCACCAAGGGGGCGGTGCATGCGATGACGCGGGCGATGGCGGTGGATGCGGCAAAGGACGGCATCCGGGTCAATTCGATCAGCCCGGGGTCGGTGCGCACGCCGCTGCTGGAATTTGGCGCGCGCCAGTTGGCGGGGCCCGGTGGCGATCTGGAGGCCACCATCAAGGGATTTGCCAAGGGTCATCCGGTGGGCCGCATCGGCACCGTGGAGGAGGTCGCGGGGCTGGTCGCCTATCTGGCAAGTGACGAAGCGGCCTTCATCACCGGCAGTGACTACCGGATCGATGGCGGGTTGACGGCCTGTCTGGGGGTATAGATGCGCCTTTCACCGATGCGGGTTTGACCCAAGGAATCGTGGCCCTGCATCGCAAAATACGATATCGTGTCGGCATTGGCTCTGCCGGTTGGAGGTTCCGATGTTGGATATTGTTGCATCGCTCGACAGTTATGACGAGACCGACAGCTACACCGTGTCATTGGCAGCCGGGGTCCAGTATTTCCTTGAGGTGGATTGTGCATCTGGCGGCACGACACACCTGTCTCTGTTGGATTCATTCCTTTTTCTCTATGGACCACGGGTGAATGGCCCCTTCATTGCCTCGGATGATGATGGCGGGCTGGGGTTTGATTCGCGCATCGTTTTTACCCCGACCGTGTCAGGCAACTATCGGGTCGATGTCGCCGCTTATGATCCGGGCCAGATGGGAACCTATCGCCTGACCGTTCAGGCCGACGATCTCCGTGGCACGGTTGAGGGGATCGGGCCATTGGGTCAGTTGCTTCCCGGTGGAAGTGCATCAGGCACGGTTGATTTCATCGGGGACGGCGTCGCGAACAATGGCGATGTCGATGTGTTTGCCGTGACCCTTGTCGCCGGATTGCGCTACAGTTTTTCGGTTCTGGGTGCCGAAACCGGCGACGGCACCTTGCTGCGACCGGAACTGCGGCTGTTGGCCAGCGATCTTCAGGTGCTCGGCACCGCCTTTTCCGACCCTGCCGGGTCCAACGTCTCACTGACGTTTCGGGCGGGTGCTACCATGACCGGTTTTCTTGCCGTTGAAGACTGGGGAGTAGAAGCGGGCGGCACCTATGTGGTTGCCGCGTCGATTGGCGCGGCCACGGCTGCTGCCGACCTGGTGATCGGCAGCTATGCGTCAGATGGAATTGCCGGGCTGGCGGGTGACGATACAATCACCGCTAGATCGGGGGATGACACGGTGATCGGCGGCATTGGCAACGATGCGCTGGACGGCGGTTCCGACAACGACCATCTGACCGGCGACGCCGGTTCGGATACACTTTGGGGCGGGCTGGGTGATGACCATCTGCGGGGCGGCAAAGATCGCGATGTGTTCTACGGCGGGGCCGGGGCGGATCATTTCATCTTTGGCGACCGCGAGTCGATCCGGGGTGCGCATGATGTGATCCGCGAAAATCAAGCCTTCACCGCATTTGAACTGGGCAGCGACGTGATCGACCTGACTGCCATCGACGCCGATACGACGCTGGCGGGCGATCAGGCCTTCATCTTTGATGGCACCACAGGGATCGGCCATGTCTGGCTGGAAACCCGCAATGACAAGACCTTTGTGCTGGGCAATGTCGACGGCGTTGGCAGGGCCGATTTCGTGCTGGTGATCCGCGACCTGACGGTGGATCACAGCGCCTATACCGCCGGGGATTTCACGCTGTAGACCCCTGCCGCCATCAAGCGGATCTCATCGGCGATCAGGGCAACCCCCGGCCCGATCCGATCGGCGGGGATGGATGAATAGGCCAGCCGGTAAAAACCTGGCCCCGGATGGTAACCGAATGGCTGGTCACCGAATGGCTGGTCACCGAATGGCTGGTCAAAGAACGGGGTGCCGGGTTCGATCAGCACGTCGCGCGCCTTCAGCCGCTGCGCCAGCAGGTCAGGGTCGATGCCATCGGAACACTGCATCCAGAAGCTGGAGCCGCCAAAGGCACCGCGCCCGGCGATGGTCAGACCGTGGTGGCGCAGCGCCCGCTCCATCACCCGGCGACGGTCGGCAAAGGCGGCGCGCAGGCGGCGGATCATCGCGTCATAATGTCCAAGAGACAGGAAATAGGCGGCGGTACGCTGGATATGGCCAGGCAGATGCCGCAGCACCGCTGACCGCAGCGCTCGCGCCTCGGTGATGAAAGGCTCCGCCCCGACCAGATAGCCAAGGCGCAGGCCGGGGAACAACACCTTGGAGAAGCTTCCGACATGCACAACCCGCCCGTCACGATCCAGTGATTTCAAGGCTGGAGAGGGGGCGGTCAGAAACGACATCTCAAACTCATAATCATCCTCGACGATCAGCGCATTGCCCGCCGCCGCCCGATCCAGCAGCACATGGCGGCGGGCCAGCGGCATGGTGGCGGCGGTGGGGCATTGGTGGCTGGGGGTAGTAAAGATCACGTCGACATCGGGCGGGATCAGCGCGGGGTTCAGCCCATCCTCATCCACCGGCAGGGCGCGGGTGGTGCAGCCCGACTGGCGCAGGATGTCGCGCAGGCCGGGGTAGCAGGGTTCCTCTATCGCCGCGATCCGCCCCGGTGCCAGCAGCACCTGTGCCGCCAGCCACAGCGCGTTCTGCGCCCCGACGGTAATCAGGATCTCTTCCGGCCGGGCCAGAATGCCCCGGCGCGGCAGGGTCTGGCGCGCGATGAATTCAACCAGCAGCGGGTCGTCGCGGTCCATCTGATCGGTGGTCAGGCTGTCGTAATCGCGCTGCCCAAGGGCCTTGAGCGCACACAGCCGCCAGTTCTGATGATCGAACAGCGAAGGATCCGCCTGACCATAGAGGAAGGGGTAGCGGTAGCGCCGCCAATCCGGCGGCTTGTCAACATGGCGGCCGCCGGAAAACCGCCGTGGCATTGCGGCGGCCCAGTTCACCCGGTCTTGCCGGTCAATCAACGGGGTTGCAACTGGCGGTGCCGGGGCGTTGGCTGACACGAAATAGCCCGACCGCCCCGCAGAGGTCAGGTAGTCATCGGCCATCAGATCATTATAGGCCAGTGTCACCGTGATGCGGCTGACACCCAGGTGCGCCGCCAGCCGCCGTGACGACGGCAGCCTTTCACCGGCGCGGAACCGCCCCGACAGGATGCCCGAAGCCACCATCTGGCGCACCTGCTGTTGCAGGCTGCCCTGATGCGCCGGATCAAGAAAGAAGGTCTGTTCCGATATCGCCATGCCGCCCTCATCTGGCCTTATCTTAACGGCCAATCTGGCTGTAATGAAAGCCCCCCGTACCCCCTAATGTGCGGTAAAACCCCGACCCGGAGCAGACAAATGGCGCTCGACGCAAAGAACAATTCGCTGGAGGAATATTGGCTGCCCTTCACCGACAACCGTGGCTTCAAGAAGGACCCGCGGCTGATCGTGCAGGGCCGTGGTGTCTATATGACCGACCACAAGGGCGGCACGGTGATCGACGGCTCCTCCGGGCTGTTTTGTTCACCCGCCGGTCATTGCCACCCAAAGATTATCGAGGCGGTGCACACAGCGCTGCAGGAAATCACCTTTGTCGCGCCGTTCGGCACCGCGCATCCGCTGAGCTTTGCGCTGGCCGAAGAACTGGCGCGGCTGACACCGGAAAAGCTGAACCACGTGTTCTTCGTCAATTCGGGGTCCGAGGCGATCGATACCGCGCTGAAGATCGTGATGGCCTATCATACCGCCAAGGGGCAGAACCGGCACCGTTTTGTCAGCCGCGAACGGGCCTATCACGGCGTCAACATCGGGGGCGTGTCGCTGTCGGGGCTGGTCAACAACCGCCGTGCTTTCCCGCTGGTGATGCCCAACGTGGTCCATTTGCGCCACACATGGACCGAGGAGGATCTGTTCGTGCCGGGCTGCCGTGTATCGGGGGCCGACCGCGCCGAAGACCTTCAACGCGCCATCACCAATTTCGGCGGCGAAACCATCGCGGCGGTGTTTGTCGAGCCGGTGGCAGGCTCCACCGGCACCCTGCCGCCGCCCATCGGCTATTTGAAACGGCTGCGCGAAATATGCGACGCCAACGACATCCTGCTGGTATTTGATGAGGTTATCACCGGCTTTGGCCGGGTGGGTGGCACTTTTGCCGCCGATGCCTTTGGCGTGACACCTGACCTCATCACCATGGCCAAGGCGCTGACCAACGGCTCGATTCCGATGGGGGCGGTGGCGGTGCGCGACGATATCTACGAAACCGTCTGCGCGTCGGCTCCGGCGGGGGGGATCGAACTGTTCCACGGCTACACCTATTCGGCCCATCCTGCCGCCTGTGCCGCCGGCCTCGCCTCGCTGGCGATCTACCGCGAGGAAGGGCTGTTCCAACGCGCCGCCGACATGGCACCCTATTTCGAAACCGCGATCCTGAGCCTGCGCGATCACCCGCTGGTGCGCGACATCCGCACCATCGGGATGATGGCAGGGGTTGAACTCCACCCCCATATCCGCCCCGGGGCGCGCGGGGTGATGGCGCAGGAACGGATGTTCTGGCAGGGGCTGCATGTGAAGTTCACCGGCGACAACGGCATCGTCGCGCCGATGTTCATTTCGGAGCGGGGACATATCGACGAGATCGTAAACAAGTTCAGGGCAACGCTGGACGGGTTGCCGCGCTGACCCCGTCGGCTGCGGCAATCGGGCGGGCCTGCGGGCCTGCCCTTTTCGTATTCCATAGCCGCGCCAAAGCTGCGCCGCCACGCACCCCCTTGACCAATGCCCCGCGCCGCAAGATGCTGCGACCACAAATTTCATCGCGAAAGGGTTCACTATGACGAAGTGGAAATCTTTAGGGGCAGGGTCGGTTCTGGCGATGCTGCTGGGCAGCGTGGCCCATGCCGATGTGACGGCGGCGCAGGTCTGGCAATCGTGGCAGGATCTCAGCACATCGATGGGGCAAACCGTAACGGGCACCGCAACCCAGAGCGGCGACACCCTGACCGTGACCGACGTGACCGTCACCTCGGAAATGCCCGATGGCAAGATGGAGGGCAAGATCGCCACCGTCACCTTCACCGAACTGGGTGACGGCACGGTAGAGGTGACGATGGCGCCGGAGTATCCGGTGACCATCACTACCGAAATCGAAGGCCAGGACCCGATGGAAATCGCGCTGCTGGGAAAGCAGACCGGGCTCAAGGTGATCGTATCCGGCGACGAGGCCGGGATGGCCCATGATTTCACCGCCGATCAGATCGGTGTGTCGTTCGACAATCTGAATGGTGCCAT
>Ga0105044_10013442_pt1 | contig 11112 bp, 7 predicted proteins | sample MAT01_FD_78092 | JGI IMG/M metagenome (GOLD analysis project Ga0105044, IMG submission 78092) | Freshwater microbial communities from Lake Fryxell liftoff mats and glacier meltwater in Antarctica - MAT-01 | ecosystem: Environmental > Aquatic > Freshwater > Ice > Liftoff microbial mat | place... | reverse complement strand
TTGGCCCACGGCCGGTCGAGCCACTTGCGCAAGGTGGCATTCGCGTCTTTGGTGATGTAGGCGCGGGCCAGGAAGTGCGACCAGGCTGTTTGCGGGCCCAGATACGAGGTTTCGCCCTCCTCACCCTGCACCCCGCCCTTGGTGAAATACCACTGCGGCATGGCCGTGCTGCTCTGCTTGCTCAGCACTTCCTCGCGGGCGGCATCATTGAACTTCTCGCTGAGATACAGGCCGACTTCGGGGGTGAGGCCGAAGAACACAGGCAGTGACCAGCCGGTATTCTTGTCGCGCGGGTCCAGGTAGTCGTCCTTGGCCCGGTCGCGATAGGCCGTGAAGTTGAGGCCGGTGGTCAGGCCGCTGACGGCGGTCTGTTGGGCGGCGGTGACATCGGCCGCTGTCCATCCCGCGCAACTTTGCGTCACCAGACCCTGTGCCAGACGGGCATAGCCGATCAGGCCGGATAGATCTGCGTAGTAGCGCAGGTTGCCCTTTGTTTCGTTATACAGCGCCTTGACCTGGCTGGTATTGCTGCACGCATAAGACCAATCGCCGGTGTTTTTGGACCACAACCACAGGCCATAGAGCGTGTCCAGGTTTTCCTTGACGCTGGGCCAGTTGCTCAAGTCTTTGCGGAAGGGAATGTCATATCGCTCGCGAGGGATGCCGGTGCGCAACCAATCGGCCGCGGTGTCGTTATAGGGCAGGCGATCCAGCGGCGAATAGCGTGCCATCTCGGCCGCCACATACGTCTTGGCCTGTTGCTGCAAGGTGGCATCCAGGTAGGGATAGGCCATGGCCAGGGTGTAGAGCAACTCGCCGGGATCGAACCAATACACGCTGCCATGTGAGGTGAAGGCAATTCCAGGCAGGGTGTCCTTGCCGGTGGCATCGCCGGGCGGCCACACATCGGTTTTGCTGAAGCCGCGCTCGAGATAGAACGGCATCAGGTGGCCGCCAGAGGTGACGATGGCGCGCACTTCTGCCTGCACCCGCTGTACCAGATCGGCGGGCGGGCTGGCTTTGGGCGTGGTCAGATCCACGGTGACATAGTCGGCCAGGGCGCGGTTCTGAGGCTGGCTGGACGGCGCTTCGGCTGGCGTTGGGCCAGAGGCGGCCGTTGGCCCATAGACATTGGGTGGAGCACATGAGCCGCTGGACTGGTGGGAGTAGGCACCGATGCCGGACTCATTCACCACCCAATAGACCATGTTGTTGGCGATGACTGCGCCGCCACGGGAGAACCCTTCACCTACGAGGGTGACCGGGAAGGGCCATGAGGGGCCGCTGCCACTGAGCGGGAAGAAGGGCCGATCCGAACCCCCGCACAGTTCATTGCAGCCGGGAGCCGGGTTGCCGATGGCGCCGGCGTGATTGTGCACCTTGCGGGCGGTATCAAATCCACCCAGCCGCTCCCAGCTGTCGATCCACAGAATGTTGCCGCCCCGGGTCAGCATGGCCGGCTCGTCGCTGGTCATACGCCATTCGCCAATACCCGTCAGTTTGACGTTTTCGGTCAGGCCGGTGATGTCGAGGCTGCTCATATTCATGGCACCGAGCTCGGCGTCATACTGGGTCGTGACATGGACCGTTGGGTTGTCGGTCTGAATGCCTTTGCGAGCGCGATAGGTGACATAGGCCTGAGCCCCGTTGGTGCCCGAGATCACGACCGGCACATTGGGGGTGTCCTGGTTGCCATAGGTATATAGCATCGGGGCCGTGCCACGCGATTTGCCGTCGCTGGCATTCAGCACGAAGAAGGTCTGCTGCCACGGCTTTGCGTTCAGATGATTCAGAATCTGCGGCTTCACCTTGGCCCAATCGGCGTCGATGGTGCTGGCAACACTGCCCGCCGCGTCCATCACCTCATCGCCCTCGGTCTGGAGCAGGGTGTGGAAGAAATTGATGGGCTGCGAGCGATAAATCACGGCGTCACCCAGCACGACCGGGTAGCGATCGGTGAGGCTTTGGCCCTGTAGCTTTTGCTCCCACTTCAACGCGCCTGTGCCGGCGTTCAGCGCAATGGCCTTGATGTCCTCGTTGCCAAAGTAGAGCGTTTGGGCGTCGGCACTCAGCGATGCCGAGGTCAGGATCGGGGCTTTTGAGTCATAGGTCCACTCGACAGCGCCGGTGGCCAGGTCCAACGCAAACAGCTTGCCGTTGGTCGATGCCACATACGTCCAATTGCGGGTCGTGTCCATGAGCGGGGCGGTGATGCTCGTGCCTGTGTCGGCCTTCCACACCAGCGCGCCGGTCCGGGCGTTCAGGGCATAGGTGGATCCGTCATGCGAGCTGACCACGACGATATCGGCGGCGACCCCGGCAGAATGGCGCAAGGCTCCATTGGTTTTGTATGACCAGATCAGTTCGCCGGTGGTGGCATTACGGGCATATAACACGCCGTTCAACGCGCCGATGTAAAAGTAGCCGTTGGCGATCACCGGTTGCACGCGCGAGGCAAAGGCGACTTCATACCACTTCCAGGCATAGCAATAGGGCGGATCCACCTGAACACTGGAAACATTGGTGCGCTGTGCATCACGGCCCAACTGCGGCCAGTCCTGGGCAGGGCCAGTCGGTGGCGGCGGCACAGGCGTTCCACGGGTTGGGGTGGGTGTAGGCACGGCCGATGTGGGACCGGCCACTGGCGTCTGAGTAGGACCACCTGGAGTTGGGCTGGAGCCGGGCGTTCGCGTGGGGCCGACCGCGGTTGCGCTCGGTGTGCGGGTGGGCGCCGCCGCTGGGGCATCCACCGCCGACATCACAAGCGGTAGATAAGTGGAAAGTTGAGCCGCCGGCGCATCGACTGCATTGGGCGCTACAGACGGCGGGTCTGCGGCTTGTGCGGCGATGGCGGTCGGCAGCACAAATGTTGTTGCCAAGAGCGCCAGAATGATGACGGCATAAACCGCCTTGGCGCGCAAGAAAAATCTCACTAACGTCCTCCTTTAGAACCTTGTGGAATCTGAATCCAGTTGATTGGAGTGCGAAGAACCCCGAGGTGCCTGTTGGGGCGATTTTGGGCTGGATGTGTGACAGGCTAAGGCTGCCGCTGAGCTGTTCCTGCGACCACTCAAGCGGCATGGAGCCAACTCAAGCGTGCGGTTCAGCGGCGCACTCAGTCGTTGATCGGCAACTATGGCTGAAATGCTAGTTACTTAATGCCTTAGTCAGTTGCAGATCGGCTACCCTTTTGGGCTAGCCTAGGCGGACAGTATAGAGAGAGGTTCTCGTAACTCAAGAAGAGGATGATAAGAAAACACTTAGAGAAGTGAATAATCATGCGAATAACACCGTATTTTTGATGTTTATTTCGGCGTTATTGCGGCCTTTGAGGGGTTTGTTCGGTGGAGCGAAAGATACAAACTCACCATGCAGCCGAGGAACAGCCAGGTGTAGAGTGCGTTGTCAAAACCTGAAATGGTCTGGTTAAATGCAAACGGCAAAACCCAATCGCCCAACGCCATGCCGACGATGGTGCCGAACAGACCGCCGAGGGTGGCGTTGGCCAGCATTTCCTTGAAATCGAGTTGGTTGGCCACGGCCGCCCGCGTATTCAGACCCACCTGCAAAAATCGAATCAGCAGCCAGACAAAGATCAACAGGCCGACCACGCCGGTTTGGGCCAGCACATCAAAGTAGTTATTGTGGGTGGAGCGGGCTTCGGTGGGGTGGTAGAAGATGTTGTACAGCGCATAGCCGGCCGGTCCCATCCCAAACAGCCAGTGGTTGGCCACGTGTCCCAGATTCAGCCGCCAAATGTCCAGCCGGCCCAGGCCGCCCTCGTCCACATTGGACTGGAAGATTTTGGCATACAGATCATTGAAATCGATGGCCACATAAACCAGGACGATCACCGCCATGGTTACAAATAGTTTCTTGCTGCGGAACCAGGTGATCACGGCAATCCCCACGCCCAGCGGCAGCCAGCCCGACAGCCACAGGGTCTGGGTAATCCCGTAGTAATACAAAATGCCCACCAGAATGACGGCGCAGATGCCCTTGCGCGGCAGGCTCAATTCGTTATTGAACAAAAGCTGGGCGTAGGCAAACACGCCACCCCACATGACGAACAGGCCCTTGCTGCCGTTCTTCAAAAGCGGCTCAATGGGCAGGTTAAAAATCTTGGAAGCCGCGTTCAAGCCGGCCAGAAACAGCATGATCACGACCAGCCCGCGCATCCAACGCTCTTCGCGGATGGTGCTGACGACGACCAGACACAACAACGGCAGCAAAATATTCATGCCCAACCCGGCCGCCTGCGCCAGGATAAATCGGGGCCAGGCCTGTAACACGCTGTCGACCAGGGGGTCGCGCATGGCGAATGACCAGCCGTACGAGATCAGATTGACGGCAATGAACGCAAAAATAGGCACATTGACCGGCGATGATCGGAACAACGGCACGCGATTGAGCAGGCTATTCATCAGCCACACCGTCAGTAGCACAATGAAGATCACCAGACTCAGCACCACTTTGCTCTCGGTGCCGGTGCCGATGGCGATGAAGTTCAAGGTGGCGCCGGATAAGGCGAGCGCCCACAGCGCATGTTGGATCCGGCCAAAGCTATACCAGGCCAGCATCACGACCAAACCTGCCACTCCGCCCAACAGCAATAATGGATTCAACCGGCTGGTGGGATCGCTCAGCACCCGGCTCATCACGATGGCAAGCCCGATGCAGACTGCGGTCACCACCAGCGTGACCCAGGTGCGAGTCTTGGGCGAGCGTGGCGCGTGTGATAGGACGCGGGTTGCGAAACGTTGAGCAAACGGAATGTTCATGCGTGAGACCTGACCTTGCGTATCTGAGCTAATTTTTTGTTTTAAGGCTGTGCAGTGGTGCGCGAATAGTCGCGCGCGGCCGCCAGCGCCAGCTCGGCTGCTGATGGCTCAATCGGTGCCAGACGCGGCGCTTCACCACGCCAGCGCACCAGTTGTAATAATGTCCAGATGGCTTTTAGACCATCGCTTTTACGAATTTTTTTGCCATCTTCATAGGTGCGGCCGTTATAGCTGATGGGCACTTCATACACCCGGTATCCCAGCCGTAGCACCTTGGCCGCAATCTCTGGCTCAATCCGAAAATCGTTACTCTTGAGATACAGACTGTTCATAATGTCGCGCCGCATCACCTTGTAACAGGTCTCCATGTCGCTGAGCCAGCAGTTGTACAAAAAGTTGGTCATGAACGTCAGGAACTTGTTGCCGACGGCGTTCCAGAAATACATGCCCGTGTGCCGGCCCAGAAACCGTGCTCCAAACACCACATCCACCTTGCCGGTCACTATCGGCTTAATCAGCTCGTAATAGTCATTCGGGTCGTATTCCAAATCGGCATCCTGAATGACCACAATCTCGCCCGTGGCCGCTGCCAACGCGGTCCGAATCGCCTCCCCTTTGCCACGGTTGGCCGGCTGAATAATCACTTTGAGCCGTGGGTCGAGCGCGGCGCTCTCGGCAAGAATCTGCGGCGAACGGTCTTTCGAATGATCGTCTACCACGATGATTTCCTTGTCCAGATTCACAGCGCGAACCTGCTCCAGAATCTCTCGGATCGTCTTTTCTTCGTTATAGCAAGGCACAAGCACAGACAACAACATGGCGTATTCCCCCTAAAGGAAATATCCATTTTACGTGTTGCCGGTCTGTCAGTTTTCATAACCTGAGCATCTAAACATTTTGCACGTCAAACGGCCGATCGAGACGGCAACGGCGTTGTGCTGGCCGATTTCATCTGTCCCACCTGTTCGTAGCAGTGCAAAATGCGCTGAGCGGTGTCGCGCCACGAGAACTGCGCCGCCCGGGCGAACCCCAGCTGGCGGAGGCGATGGGTCTCCACCTCCGAGCTCAATACCGCGGTCAGATGCCGCGCAAATCCGTGCTCATCCTCGGCATCGGCCACCAACCCGGCATTGCCCACCACCTCAGGAATCGAGTAACGATCAGACGCGATCACGGGTGCGCCGCAGGCCATGGCTTCGAGCACAGGGATGCCAAACCCCTCGAACCAGGATGGAAATGCAAAGGCATCGGCCATGTTGTAGAGCGCCACCAGATCCTCGCGCGGCGGCCGGTTGAGCAATAGGGCGATCCCTTCCTGAACCGCTTCGCGCACCACTCGCAGCGGCTCGTGGCGCGAGAAGAACACCAGCTTGCGGTTTTGGCGCAGTGCTGGTGATAGCAACCGCCAGGCTCGAACTAACACGGCCGGGTTCTTCAAGCCATCGGCCACTACAAAATGGGGCGGCAATTCATACTTTGCTCGCACGGCTTCCAGCGTCTGCCGATCTTCGGCGTTGCTCAGACTCATGCGGCGCATGTCCTGGGTTGGTGCATGCGGCACGGCCACGATGCGCGCCAGATCAAACCTACTTGTGCGCGCAATGTCCTGTCGGGCGTGATCGGACACGGTTAGCAACAGATCGGCCCGTTTCACCGCCTGGGTGCTGCAAAAGTGCAGGTAGGCCATCATCGCGATCCAGCGCGGGCTGCGCCGGCTGCCCCCATCGCCAATGATGCGCCGCAGCGGCATTACGTTGATCGCGTCGTGCAGGGTGATGATGGTGCGAATGTGTTTGGGTGCGAAGCCGTAATTGCCTGGAAAGTGGGCCACTTCGATGCGGTCCTGGGCCATCACCCGGCCCAGGCCAAAATCCAGTTGCAGGCTGGACAGTGCGTTGTGATATGGCAACAGCCGCAAGGTCACATTGGACGGGAATTTCTGCGCATCCAACTCAAACGGCACCTTCGTGTCGGCGTACAAGACCAGCTCGTGCGCGCCTGCAATCTCGACCAGTGATGAGACGAAATGGGCCACGTAGTTGCGCACGCCACCCATGATGCCGTGTGAGAGGTAGCGGACGTCGATGCCTATTTTCACGGCTTTTTGATCACAAATGCGACCGGCAGAATGGGCCGATAGGTGCCGGCACTGGTGACATTGGACACGTTGGCGGTGTTGTAGATGCCGTCCAACTGCCAGAATTTATAGGCATCTTCGCTGGTCACCGAATGCAGATCGGTGGAATAGCCAAACGAGTTGGAAACGAACTCGCCGGCCAGCAACGGCTCGATGTCCTGTGTCAGGTGCGCAATCTCAAAGTTTTGATTGCCGCTGCGGGCGTGCCGGGCTTTGCCCGCCTGCACCACTTGCTGTGCCGCCAGTTTGCGATGCAGGCCCTGAAACACTTCACTGACCTTGCCATCGCGAACCAGATTCGCGGTGCGTTTAATGTAGTAACCCAGTTTGCTCGACGGATCGCCATTGTTGGTTGTCGGCATGGGGGGGCGGTAGTCCAGAGTCAATATGAAGAGGCCGCCGGTCTTCAGCACGCGCAGCATCTCCTGGATGGCATCCTGGTCCAGCGGGGCCGGAATATGCTCGACCACCGAGATGCACGACACGGCATTAAATGTGTTATCGGCATAGGTCAGGTGGGTGAGATCCTGATGCTCCAGCGTGACATCGCTGCCATACACATCCTGAGGCCGAAATGCAATCAGATCTTTGATGAGACGGGGGTTGCCATCAATGGCGGTGGCCTTTACGCCGCGGCCAGCCAGGATGTAGGCCAGAGGGGTAGCGCCGCAGCCGGCATCCAGATAGGTGTCGCCGGGTTTCAGATGATTGAGCAATACATCCAGGGCCAGCGAGTATTCCAATTTACGGAAGGGCCAGCGACAGACGAGCAAATACTCCGGGATTTCCAGCAGATTGGCAGGCACCTTGCCGGCTCGGTAAGCGGCTTCGATCCGCTGTAGCACGGGTTCGAAGTGTTGATCGAAAAGTTGTGAACGTTGCTTCAGTGTGTTGGCGTTGTCGGCGTAGAGCACATACATGTTGTCGTTGGGTCCTTTGAATAACGATGATTAAACGTAAACCTGTAATAGGTGAAAGCTGAAAAAAGATGAAGGCTAAGCTATATTTTGATCTAAGCCAACCAGGCGACTGGGAAGTTCTTCTCGACTTCGATCCCCTCGAACTTCTTGCTGGCACGCGCGCCGTGCTGCTTCACCCACCCCGCCATCTCGGCCAAGCCTTCTTCCAGCGAATGGAGTCTGTGCTCGCCAAAAATGTCGCGGACTTTGCTGTGGTCGCTGTAGGCGTGCATCACTTCGTTGCGGGCAGGCATCCACGCAATGTTTGGCTCGACGCCCATCGCATGGGCAATTTTGGTGGCCAGCTCTTTCACGCTGTAGTCCTGGTCGGCCCCAATATTGAACACCTGATTGCGCGCAGCGGGAACATCAATCGCCTCGGCCATGATCGGTGACATATCGCCGATATAACTGAAAGCGCGGGTTTGCAGGCCGTCACCGAACACCGTCATCGGCTTGCCCTGCAAAATCTGGTTCATGAAGATGCCAACGACGTTGCGATATTTGTCGCCGATATTCTGGCGCTCGCCATAGACATTGTGCGGCCGGAAAATAATGTAGTCCATGCCGAACATGGATTTGGCCGCGGCCAGATCCATCTCCACGGCCAGCTTGGCCACGCCATACGGGTCTTCGGGATGCGGCACCGTGGCTTCGCGCATGGGCAGTTCGGGGCTGGCGCCGTAGACCGCGATCGACGAGGTGAACACAAAGCATTTCACGCCGCTATTCACGGCCGCGTTGATCAGGTTCATGCTGCCGATGAGATTGTTGTTGTAATTGAATCGGCGAATAAAGTGACTCAGACCCTCGGCTGCGTAGGCCGCCAGGTGATAGACGTAATCAAATTTAGCCTTGTCGAAGAGCGATTCGACCAGAGCCACATCGTTGATGCTGCCGTGCACGAACTCGGCCTCGGGGTTGACGTTGTCGGCAAAGCCGCCGCTCAGGTCGTCGAGCACGACCACATCATGTCCGCGCTTCACCAGTTGTTCTGTGACGTGCGAGCCGATAAACCCCGCGCCGCCAGTTACCAAAATGTTTGCCATAGTCTTGCCTTCCTGTTCTCCTGTGATGTCGTTCAATGCGAAGTATGCGAAGTATGCGAAGTATGCGAAGTGTGTAAAGTTCGTAAAGTGGATCAGGTTGGATAAATTTAACCTTCGTTACCTTCAAACCTTATCAACCTTAATAACTTGATAAACCCGATTCTCTGTCACGCCGGCATCTTTCCCCAGCGGCCTTGCACAAAGTCCACCACGCCGCGCCACATGGCGTCGCGAAATTCGCGTTTGGCGCGCCATTTGGGGCGAAGGGTATAGCTGATGAGCGTGCGAGCGGTCTCGCTTGAGGCTTTGGCCCAGGCCTGTAGTGGTGCCTGATGTTTGCGCAGCGTGGCAAAGCGATTGCGCACGGCATAGTAGGCCACCGACGGCTTGGGGTTGTAGTTGCGCTGCACACCCTTGTGCCACAACTTTGCCGCCGGCACATTCACCACCCGCCAGCCGGCCCGATGCAGGCGAATACACCACTCGGTTTCTTCCCAATAATAAAAATAACGCGCGTCGATCATGCCGTTCTGTTGAATGGCCTCCCGGCGCACCATAATGCCGCAGCCTGAGATGTAGTCTACGTCTGTTGGCTGGCTAAACTGACCGCGGTCGTCCTGGTTGATGCCGAGCTGAATGGCGTCCCAACTGGGGGTGATGCGGCCGCCGGCGCTCTGAATCACAGTGGGCTCGTCGTGGTGGTAGATCAGGGGGCCAACGACGCCGATCTTAGGGTCACTTTCGGCCGCAGCCATCAGCTGACTGATGCAATCGGGTGCCAGAATGGTGTCCTCGTTGAGCACGAACACCCAATCGGCCCCGGCCTCCAGTGCCGCCTGAATCCCAACATTGTTATTGCCGGCATAGCCCAGGTTTTGTTGCAGCGACAGGATCTGGACGCTGGGATGACGCGCGCGAATGGCCTCGACCGAGCCGTCGGTGGAGGCGTTGTCGAGCACGATATTCTGCAAATTGGGGTAGGTGCTCTGGGCGAGCGAATCGAAGCAGGCCAGGGTGTCCTCACGCCGGTTGGTGTTCAGGACGACAGTTATGACTTTAGAGTACGGGTGTGACATGGAATTGAGCTATTGGAAAGTCGGCCCTCATCGCGCAAACCGCATACGGTGAGCGCCACAAGTGAAGAAAATGGCGAAAGCGTTCCGAACATTCTTAAAAGTTCGGAACGCTTTCGCCATTTTCTTCGTTTCTCACTCAGATTGCCATGTATGCGCCGCCGAGATTTCGGGTGATGGCTGTGCAGGACAGCTCGCCAGACTTATATGGCTCCTCGAAGCGACCTAATTAGACACGGTGATACTCCCGATACCAATCGACAAAGCAGCCGAGACCGGCCTCGACCGACGTGCGCGGTTCAAATCCAATCGCTTGAGAGAGCGAGGTGGTATCGGCAAAGGTGTCCAACACATCGCCGGGTTGCATGGGCGCGCGGTTGCCAATATTGAATAACCTGAATGGCGCAAAACTATTGGCTGGATGCAAATCCTGATCGTTCAACATCGGTTGGGCCGTGGGCATTTTGTCCAGCAAAAGTGAGATGGCCTGGGCCACTTCGTCTACATAGGTCATGTCGCGCTTGTGGTGACAGTGGTTGAACAAGTCGATGGGTGTGCCTTCGATAACGGCTCGCGTAAAGGCGTAATAGGCCATGTCGGGCCGACCCCACGGCCCATAAACGCTGAAGAAGCGCAGACCCGTGCACGGCATCCCAAACGTATGCGCGTACGAGTGAGCCAGCAGTTCGTTCGAGCGCTTGGTGGCCGCGTAGAGTGAAATGGGATGGTCGACGGCATCGTGCTCGGAGAACGGCAGCTTGTCGTTGACGCCATACACGGAACTGGATGAGGCAAAGATCAAGTATTTTACGGCGAACTGTCGACAGGACTCGAGCACATTCAGAAAGCCGGTGATATTGGCGTCGATATACGAGCGCGGATTTTTGAGAGAATAGCGCACGCCGGCCTGCCCGGCCAAATTGACGACATAGTCAAATTGATGGTTTTCAAACAGGCGCAACATGCCGCTTTCATCAGCAATATTTAAATATTCGAAGCAAAAGTTGCGATGACTTTGCAACAGCAATAAACGGGATTTCTTCAGACGTACGTCATAAGACTTCCTGCAAAATAACGTCGTGATCACTGTAAGGACCTTCAAAAGCTGATTCT
>Ga0105044_10013441_pt1 | contig 11113 bp, 11 predicted proteins | sample MAT01_FD_78092 | JGI IMG/M metagenome (GOLD analysis project Ga0105044, IMG submission 78092) | Freshwater microbial communities from Lake Fryxell liftoff mats and glacier meltwater in Antarctica - MAT-01 | ecosystem: Environmental > Aquatic > Freshwater > Ice > Liftoff microbial mat | place... | reverse complement strand
GTCGATGGACCGTGTCAGACCGGTGCCGAACATCGCGTCCACCAGCAGGATTGCCCCGTTGGAGCCATTTTCCGCGAGGCCCAGGATGGATCGTGCCTGCGCGCGGTCGAGTGGATCGGGCATGGGCGCGGTGATCCCTCCGGCGGCCTCATAGGCGGCACGGGTCTTCGTCGCGTCGGGCGGCGACCCCTTTGCGGCGTCTCGCATATGCAACGTCGTCTCCCAGCCCCGCTCCTTCAACAGCCGTGCCACGACGAACCCGTCGCCGCCATTGTTCCCCGGCCCACACAGCACCACGGCACGGAACGACCCTGCCGCCAGGTCCGGCCATTCGGCGAATACCGCATCCACCACCCCGCGCCCGGCGCGTTCCATCAGCTCCAGCCCGGTCACTTCGCCCGAGGCGATGGCAGCCGCCTCGATGGCGCGCATTTGTGCAGCGGTCAGCAATTCCGTCATCATTCCCGCCTATTTCGTTCGCATCTCGCCCAAATCACCATCTTGATGCCTGTTTTTTAATCACAGCCGATGGAATCCGCCCGTGACTTCCTGCACACAAACCCTAGCCAATTGTCGCCACATATGAGAAGTGGTCTGACAGCCAACGCAAGCGCCAAAGCACGCGCCAACACCGGGAGTCGGCGATGAAAAAGATCGAGGCGATCATCAAGCCCTTCAAGCTTGATGAGGTCAAGGAAGCCCTGCAGGAAGCGGGGATTCAAGGCCTTTCGGTGATCGAGGTCAAGGGGTTCGGCCGTCAGAAGGGCCATACCGAACTGTATCGCGGCGCCGAATACGTGGTGGATTTCCTGCCCAAGGTGAAGATCGAGGTGGTGCTGCCCGACGATCAGGTGGATGGCGCGATTGCCGCCATCATCGCCGCCGCCCGCACCGACAAGATCGGCGACGGCAAGATTTTCGTGACCAATGTCGAACAGGCGATCCGCATCCGCACCGGCGAGTCGGGCGACGACGCTATCTGAAATACCGGGCACTTCGGCCCGGAAAGCCATGCTCAACCAAGGGGATGACAATAATGAGCAATGCCTCTCTGCTGAAAATGATGAAGGATGAGGAGGTCGAGTATGTCGATATCCGCTTCACCGATCCGCGCGGCAAACTGCAACATGTGACTGTGGTGGCCGACCTGGTGGATGAGGATTTCCTTGACGAAGGCTTCATGTTCGATGGTTCTTCCATTGCCGGATGGAAGTCGATCGACCAGTCCGACATGAAGCTGAAGCTGGATACCGACAGCGCCTATATCGACCCGTTCTATGCCGAAAAGACTGTCTGCGTGCATTGCAACGTGCTGGAACCCGATACCAACGAACCCTATTCCCGTGACCCGCGCGGCACCGCGCTGAAAGCCGAAGCCTATCTGAAATCGTCGGGCATCGGTGACACCGCCTATATGGGGCCGGAAGCCGAATTCTTCATCTTTGACGATGTGCGCTATCAGGTTTCAATCAACAAGGTGTCCTATCAGGTCGACGCCGTCGATGCCTCGTGGAATACCGACACCAAATACGAAATGGGTAACACCGGCCACCGCCCTGGCGTCAAGGGCGGCTATTTCCCGGTAAACCCGATTGACGATGCCCAGGATCTGCGCGGCGAGATGCTCAGCACGATGAAGCGCATCGGGATGAAGGTTGACAAGCACCACCACGAAGTGGCGTCGAACCAGCACGAGCTTGGCCTGATTTTCGGCCCGCTGACCAAGCAGGCCGACGAAATCCAGAAATACAAATATGTCATCCACAATGTGGCCCACGCCTACGGCAAATCCGTGACCTTCATGCCCAAGCCGATCAAGGGCGACAACGGCTCGGGGATGCATGTGAACATGTCGATCTGGAAAGGCGGCAAACCGCTGTTTGCCGGCGACAAATATGCTGACCTGTCGCAAGAGGCGCTGTATTATATCGGTGGCATTCTGCACCATGCCAAGGCGCTGAACGCGATCACCAACCCGGGCACCAACAGCTACAAACGCCTGATCCCTGGGTTCGAGGCCCCGGTGCTGCGCGCCTATTCGGCCCGCAACCGCTCTGGCTGCGTACGGATTCCGTGGACGGAATCGCCCAAGGCCAAGCGCGTGGAAGCCCGCTTCCCCGATCCGTCGGCGAACCCTTATCTGGCTTTTGCCGCGCTGCTGATGGCGGGACTGGACGGGATCAAACACAAGATCGACCCCGGCCCGGCTTCGGACAAGGATCTGTATGATCTGCCGCCGGAAGAACTGGCAGAGATTCCGACCGTGTGCGGTTCGCTGCGCGAGGCGCTGCTGGAACTGGAAAAGGATCACGAATTCCTGCTGCAGGGCGACGTTTTCACCAAAGACCAGCTGGAGGGCTACATGGCGCTGAAATGGGAAGAGGTTTATGCCTATGAGCATACCCCCCACCCGATCGAGTTCCAGATGTATTACAGCTGCTGATCCCGCTTTCAGTCTGGCAAAGGGCGCCTTTGGGCGCCCTTTTTCGTTTCCAGATCCACTTTATTCCCCCAAATCCGGCGCCCACCTGCTGCCGCAATCGAAACGTTTGTTCCCGAATTCTCCACAATAAGGGCAAACTCCCCACATAATCGCGGCGCAGAGATTAATCGGAAGAACCCGAGGAGTTTCTGATATGTCTGACGCCGCCACCACGCTGATCGCATCGCTTGTCTATGCCCGCCGCCCCCGGCTCAACTTTGCCGTGGCCGTGGCGCAGATGGATGCTGCCCTGCGCGAAGTGGATGCGACCAGCTACCGGCTGCGCTGGGATCAGGATGATCTGGTGATGTTCGATATCGACAGCGCGCGGGTGGTTCTGGGCCTCGCGGATACGCGCTCCTCGCCATCCGGAAGGATCAGCGCAGTAGTGGCGACCCTGGTGATTGCCATCGGTACCGGCCCGAAGCCGGGCCTTGGCACCAAACTGACCGACCATAGCGCAGCGCTGCTGTCGACCATTGTCGAACGGTTCCACGCCAGCCACCCGCCCGCAAGCACCCTGTGGTCAGAGATCGACCATGTTTTTACCGCTGACGACTTCGACACCACCTTGGCAGAAGCCGCTGTTGCCCTGACCATCGGCAAGGCAAGTCGCAGGAACTCCGTACCCCGCCCCGCAGCCGTGGACGCCGAAAACCGCTTTGGCACGCTTGATGTCGACCGGCTGATGCAGCGCCTGACCCATCAGATCACGCCGCGCCCGGTGTCACTGGTGCCACCGTTGCCCGCCGCCGGTGCCCGCAAGGCCGCGGCACCCGTGGTGATGGAGCCGCAGCTGGCCACGGCCCCGGCACACCTTGCCAGGAACAGCGATTTCGCCAACGATGCCCCCAGCCTGCCCCATCCGATGACCCGGGAAATGCGCCAGATCCGCTCGGCGCTCTACCCCAAGCAATCCACGAATCGCGGCAAGAGCACAGCCCCGCTGCCGCAGCGGCTGACGATTTATACGATGAACACCACGTTGATGCTGGTGGCGCTGCCGGTCGGATCAGCAATTCTGGTCTATAACATGATCCGGGGCGAAGACCTGAACCTGAACGCCCGCGCCATCGCCGCCACCAGCACCATCGTCGGGCTGGCACAGCTTTTGAACCTTGACAGCCTGTCGCCGTTTGTCTGATGCACCGGCCCCGCCCACCAATCGCTATCGACAAACTGCCCACACTCTTCGCCAACCCGCCGATTTGCCGTGAAAACCCCGCCCTGCCTCCAAAACATGCGTCACAGGAGCTGTCACCATGCCAGATGTGCCCAAGACCCTGATTGCGTCGCTGCACTATGCCATCGCTCCGGCGTTCCGCTTTGCCGACCTCGCGGCGGAGATCGACGATGCGCTGACCGACATCGGACCCGATGACTATCAGGTGGCCGAAGCGGAGACCCAGGCGATTTTTGATGTCGATGGCACCCGTCTGGTTCTGGTGCTGGAAGATCATCGGGGTCTGCCCGCCGATATCCGGTCGCTGACCCATGGCGCGGTGGCAACCCTGGTTCTGACCCTCGGCCCCGCACCCGGGGCAATCGCCGCCCCATCCATCGCCGATCACCGGCATGCCCTGCTGTCCATCCTGACCGAGCGCATCCAGCGCCATAGTTCGGCGGTTCACAGCCTGTGGTCAGAGATGCATGGCCCCTTCACCCCGGCGGATTTCGCCCCGCTGATCGGCCTGTCGGCCTATGCGTTTGACGACGATCAGCCCGAGGCGCCCGAAGCGTGGGCACCCGCGCCGCGCCTGTCGCCCAACCTGCGCCAAAAACTTGACCGGCTGACAACCCGGTTCCAGACCCTGACCCTGCCGCCGGCTGCCGCAGAGACGCACTTTCCGCTGCAGGCCGACCATGTGGTGCCAAACCGCGCCTTCATTGCGCACACCCAGAGCGAAATTGCCAACAGCCTGCCCGACCTGCCAAAGACCAACGTCAGCAAGATGCAGGAAATCCGCGCAGCACTTTATGCTGAACCGGCACAGGCGCAGGCGGCTGGTACAGAGGCGGCTGGGGCAAAAGCGGCTGCCGCCCGGGCTCCGCTGCCGCAGCGGCTGACGATTTATACGATGAACACCACGCTGATGCTGGTGTCGTTACCCATCGGGTCAGCCATCCTCGTCCATAACCTGTGGCGCGGCGAAGACATGAATTTCACCGCCCGCGCCATCGCCCTGTCGGGCACCGTCATAGGCCTCGGGCAACTGCTGCTGTCGGGCACACTGACACCCTTTGCCTGATTACCCTCCGGCGCGATGGACGGGATACTCGGCAAGCGCCGCCGCCGGTTCGGCGGTCACCTTTCATCGCGGATCAGGTCGGTATGGATGCTGAACACCACTGCCTGCGACACCGGCAGTTTCACCGGGCAGTGCGGTCTCAAGTTCACCGATTGTCAGATCAAACCTGCCAGGGTGCAGGGCCAGTCTGATCCCGCGATCAGATCAGCAGATCCGTCGCATCCAGATTTGCCAGCGTGAAGCTGCTGAGCAGGACAGATCCGCCGCCAACCGTGGCCAGATTGATCAATAGCCCCAGAGATGAATCCGATGATGCCGCCACCACTGCCGCTACTGATGCGAAATCCATCGCCCGCAAATCCAACTTGTCCAGATTGTTGGCAAAATCCGCAACCCGGTCATTTCCGCCGCCCCGGATAAACACGAACGCATCCACCGCTCCGCCGCCCGACAGCACGTCATCCCCCGCGCCGCCATCCAGCGTGTCGATACTGCCGCCGCCCAACAGGTTGTCTGCGCCGAAGCCACCGAACAGGACGTCAACACCCGGTCCGCCATCCAGAGTGTCATCCCCGGCATTGCCTTCCAGCCGGTCATTGCCATCGCCGCCGTAGACCAGATCTTCGCCGGTTCCGCCCAGGATCGTACCGTTTTCCGTATCGCCATTGATCAGATCATCATCCGCTCCGCCGCGCATCAGGTCATTGCCTGCGCCGCCGGAAATCACGTCGATCCCCACACCGCCTTCGACAGTGTCGGCATCATTGCCGCCATAAAGGCTGTCTGCCCCATCCCCCCCGGCTTCAGGTCGAGCCCGGCGTCGCCATAGGCAAGGTCATCCCCGCCACCGCCGGACAGCAGATCATCGCCGGCGCGGCCAAACAGACTATCATCACCGTGCCCGCCCAGAATGATGTCATTGCCGTTTCCGCCATCCACAATGCCTTGCACCCCGCCCAGCCCACGGAAAATGTCATTGCCGTCGTTCAGTTCGACCAGACCGGTCAGCGTGCCGTTGTTGAAAATCACATCATTGCCGGAACCGAGCGCCAGCGCATTGGTCCCGCCCTGCACGACCCCGTCATTCTGCAATCGCAGGGCAATCGAACCATCGGCAGTGTAAATCCCGTATTCCCGTCCGGCAATCAGCCCGGTATTGGCGATCTTCCACTGCCCCGAGAAACCGCCAAACACCGCCGTTGCATCATTGCCCATGATCTGGCCGGAATTGGTCAGAAAGAACGACCCATTGCGCACTTCGATCGCCGACTGGTCAGACTGGATGAACCCCGCATTGTAAATGCGGAAATCATCAGCAATATTGCCCCCAAAATCGCACCGGCCTGCGCCGCGATGATGCTGCCAGAGGGTGTCACAGTGACAAAGGCACCAAAAAGCGCGTTGCTGAAAACACTGACATTGTTGCTGAACAACGTACCCGCCACTGTCAGGGACGAATTGTCACTCAGCATCACCGCGGTGCCGCTGGCACTTGCAAGCGTGGCGTTACGGCCAATCAGCCCGTACTCGCCGACGCCGATTGACTGGTTCACCGTCGAATCCGTCAGGATCACAAAACTCATCTGTTCCTCCAATACCCGCAGCCCCGCGCCCGAACCGGGGGAATGAATAAATATGATCGCAAAAATATGCTTCGGCGCTGTCTTGCAAAACATTTTAGGGAAACGTCACGCCTTTACAACCCCGAATGCCTCACCCGCCCGCCCGGTGAATGGGAAACTCCGCCAGTGTCGCCGCCTGCTCCGCCGTCAGGCTCTCATCCCGGATCAGACAGGTATGGATGGAAAACACCACCGCCCCCGTCTCAGGCAGCTTCACAAAACATTGCCGTTCAGACCGGATAAACCCGCCCAAGCCCTGCGGTTTGCGCCGAGGCTCTGCCTCGGAGCGGGGATGGAACAGGTCGGCATCCTCGTAATGCAGCGCATTGGCCCGCCAAAGCGGCTGCTCCACCCGCATCGCATCAAACAGCCGCTGCACCCGGGGTGCGACGCTGTCGTCATAGACCGGGATATTGCCGTGAATGCCGGTCAGCGGCCTCAGCATCTTTTCGGCCAGCGTCCAACTGGCGGGAAAGCACAGGATCGCCCCGGTCAGCACATGTTCGGCCCCGCGCTTTTCCAACAGGCAGAAGTCGTTCTGGCACAGATGGCCCAGCGTCAGCAGCGGCCTGTCACGGTCAATCGCCACGCTGACCCCATCGGGCCGCAGCACCCCGGCTGAGCCGATCTGATAGCCAAGGCCCGGCAGATCGCGCAAGACCCGGTCCAGCAACTCCACGGCTGCCGGTCGCGCCTCCTCGTCCATGGCATGGACCAGGCCGGGGTTTTCCGCGATCAGCGCCGCCCGCAGCGCCATTTGCCCGGCAAAGGCCTCATCCACCCGCAGCCAGTCGCCGCCCTCGACCGGCAGGATACCGGGCAGCCGCCGGGTACGGGCATCGGCCCACGGCGCAAAGGGCAGTTTGTCATGCAGGACCATGGTCATGCCATGCCCATAGCGCACCCTGCCCCGCCCCTATCGCCCAAATCCGACGCGGGGCCCCGTCGCATTCAGGCGCGCCTGCAGCCCCCGCTCCGCCCACCCTAACCCCAAACGGAGCGCACGATGAACCATCCCTATTCCCAGATTCGCAAGATCGACCCGACGCGCGGCACCCATCTGGGCGACGGCACCCCCAACGACAACGACCGGGTTGAAATCGGGCCGACCCAACTGGCGCTGGCGGAATGGCGGGCGGCGGGGCTCAGCCTGCCCAACCTGCCCCGCATGCGCGAGTTCCGCTGGCAGCGGCTGGTCAAGGCGCTTGCCGACCACGACTGGGGCGGCATCCTGCTGTTTGACCCGCTCAACATCCGTTACGCCACCGACAGCACCAACATGCAGTTGTGGAACACCCACAACCCGTTCCGCGCGCTCCTGCTCTGCGCCGACGGCTATATGGTGATGTGGGACTACAAGAACTCGCCGTTTCTGTCGCAGTTCAACCCGTTGGTGCGCGAACAACGCTCCGGGGCGTCGATGTTCTATTTCACCACCGGCGACCGGGGCGAGGAAGCGGCGAAAGCCTTTGCCGCCGAAGTTGCCGCCGTCATGCGCGACCATGCCGGCACCAACCGCCGCCTTGGGGTTGACAAGGTGATGCTGTCCGGGCTGCGCGCGCTGGAAGCACAGGGTTTTGCCATCATGGAGGGCGAGGAACTGACCGAGAAAACCCGCGCCATCAAAGGCCCGGATGAAATCGCTGCAATGCGCTGCGCCCACCATGCCTGCGAAGCCGCGATTGCCGAGATGCATGAGGCGGCGCGCCCCGGTCTTTCCGAGGATGAGATCTGGGCGCACCTGCATGCCGGCAACATCAAGCGCGGCGGCGAATGGATCGAGACGCGCCTCTTGGCCACTGGCCCCCGCACCAACCCGTGGTTCCAGGAATGCGGCCCCCGCATTCTGCAACCCGACGAGATATTGGCCTTTGATACCGATCTGATCGGGAGTTACGGCATGTGCATCGACATTTCGCGCACCTGGTGGATCGGCGATGCGGCACCAAGGCCAGACATGATCACCGCCTTCCGCCACGCCCTTGATCATATTCAAACCAACATGGCCTTGCTGAAACCCGGCGTGCATTTCGACGAGCTGACCTTCGGCGGCCACCAGCTTGCCCCCAACTTCTTCAAACAGCAATATGGCTGCCGCATGCACGGCGTAGGCCTTTGTGATGAATGGCCGCTGATCTGCTACCCGCAAAACTATACCAAAGGCGCGTTCGATTACGTCCTGCAACCCGGTATGGTTCTGTGTGTCGAAGCGCTGGTTTCCCCCGAAGGCGACGATTTCTCGATCAAGCTGGAAGATCAGGTGCTGATCACCGACACCGGATATGAGAACCTGACCACCTATCCGTTTGATGCGCGGTTGATGGGCCTCGTCTGATGGGCCTCGTCTGATGGGCCTCGTCTGATGGGCCTTATCCCGCGCCGAACACTGCCTGATTGACCTCTTCGCGGAATGGCCCGTTGCACCCTTCAAAGGCGGTGTTGGTCATGGTCACGATGCAGATGCCGCTGGCAGGCTCGATCACCCAATTGTGCCCCCAGGCCCCGCCCCAGTCGACTGACCCCACCGGCATCGCGGTCGCGGCGGTCTTGGCATCCACCGTCACCGCCCCCAGATAGCCAAACCGTTTGCCCGCATCGCCCGGCCGCCGCGGAATGGCTCCGATCTGGTTGGCAAGCGCCATCGCCCGGGCGTCCGGTGCCAGAAAATCGCCCTGCACCGCAGTCAGCAACCGCATCACATCATCCGCCGTCCCGGCCATGCCTGCACCACCCGACTGTGGCGCGGTCGGTTGCAGAATGCGCTGCGGCGAAAAGGGGGTAACGCTGCCATCAACGCCCAACACCAGTTCCGGCTCACCCATCCGCACCGGTGGCCGCCCGTCGCGGTAGGGCACCGCCAGCCGCGAGGGATCGGCGACACCAAATGCGGTATCCACCATGCCCAAAGGCCCGGTCACCAGCCCCGCCACCGCGTCAGCCGGCATCGGCCCGTCGATCACCGCCAGCGCCGCCGCCAGGACGTCGATCGACATGCCATATTCCCAGCCGCTCCCCGGCGCGAACACCAATGGCTGCCGCGCCAGCCGCGCCATATTCTCGTCGAGCGGGATCAGGGGGCCTGCGAGGCCACGCGAATGGTCGCCGTCGCCGCCATAGGTCAGGCCAGAGGTGTGGGTCAGCAGGTGATGGATCAGGATGTCGGGGCGCGAGCCATCGGGGGCCACGGGGCGAAACCCCGGCAGATAGCGCTGCACCGGATCATCAAGCCGCAACTTGCCCTGCGCCACCAGCCGCAGCGTCGCCACCGCGACAATCGGCTTGGTTACCGAGGCGAGGCGAAACACCGTGTCGCGTGCCATAGCCCGGGCCGCCTCACGATCTGCCAACCCGGCAGCGCGGGCATAAAGCGGCTGCCCCCGCCGCGACACCAGAACCACGCAGCCCACGATCCGCAGCCCCAGCGCCGCATTGATCACCGCATCAATCCGCGCCTGCATCGCCACTCTCCCGGACCGGCCTGCGTCAACCAATCACACCCCGGGTCCGCCGTCGAGCCGGATCGGCAATCGGGCAATTGCCAAGCGTCCAACGCTGTGAAATTCTGACCTCCCCTGCCGGAGTTCCGCCATGCCGCATCTGCCCGCCGCAATTGCCGCCTGTATGCTGCTGACCCTTGCCGCTTGCGGCGGCAAGCAGGTGCTTGAAACCACTGTCATCACCCCGACCCAACGCCCGGACCAGATGCCGGTGATCCCACCCGCATTCGACAATCCGGCCACCCGCAACTGCCTGACCCTTGGCGGCACCGTCACGATTCAGGCAGGCAGCGGCGCGCCCACCAGCTTTTGCGCGTTGCCAGGGGGCGCGCTGATCGACAGCGACCAGCTCCTGGCGGAAACCCGTCTGAGCGTATGATCCTGCCACCCCGCGCCAAACCGGATCCTCCCTGGCCGGATCGCACCCTGAATGCCATCCGATCAGAAAGCCATGCCACCCCCAACTCCTCTTGTGCCATTGGCTTCGTCCCAGACGGTCGCCGCCAATTTCTCCGCGCTGTCGGCTTCCCCATTTTCCGTTCAGAAATTCAAGCGCCGTTAATCATTCTGCGATGGATGTCGGCGGTTGATCTGCAATGCAAGGGGATTGCGGATCACGCAGGTATTTGAAAAGACCAGAGCCTGTCGTCATCGTTCAGATTCAGGATTTCGATTGATGTCTGTTTGTGATTTCCCGACTTCATAACAGATATGGAGGTTTGCGATGGGCAAGCCACATCCTGTTGAGTTGCGGGAGCGCGTGGTCGCCGTGGTCAAGGAAGGTCATGGCCACCGGGGTGAGCCATCGGCGCGCCATTGGTCCGAGCGCGATGACGAACGCGCGGCATTGTCGGGTTTCGCCGAAGTTCGTGAACGACAGGGTCAAGCTGAAGCGGGAAACCGGTGGGCTTGTGGCCAAGCCCGAAGGCAAGGGCTGGCATGGCAAGCCGGCCGGATTCGGGGACTGGGCCAGGGCTACGCCGATGGCGCATCCCGGTCCGACGCTCGACGCAATCCGCGATGCGCTGGCCGCCGAGCAGGGTCTGCGGGTGCATCGCGCTTCGGTCGGCGGCTGGCTGTACCGGCTTGGCCTCAGCCACAAAGGAAACTTTGCCCGCCAGCGGGATCAAGCGGCCTGCGGTGGCCAAGGCGCACCTCATCTGGCGGGCGCAGCGCCAGCCCTTCATGCGCAACCTGCTGGAAAGACTGGCCTTCATCGATGTCGAGGCGGGAAAAGGGATCGGTCCGGGGGATCGACAGCCC
>Ga0105044_10013439_pt1 | contig 11113 bp, 15 predicted proteins | sample MAT01_FD_78092 | JGI IMG/M metagenome (GOLD analysis project Ga0105044, IMG submission 78092) | Freshwater microbial communities from Lake Fryxell liftoff mats and glacier meltwater in Antarctica - MAT-01 | ecosystem: Environmental > Aquatic > Freshwater > Ice > Liftoff microbial mat | place... | reverse complement strand
TGATTCGGTCGTTGTTTCAATCCCGCCCTCGATTTCCTTCACGGTCCGCTTAATGTCCTTGCGGTGCTCGAGGAGGTAGTGGAAGCCCCCCATGTCGGCGGTCATGGCTGGGTCGTTTTTGCCTTTGCCGAATCCTTTGTTGCCAGGCGGCTGCGCTTCGCTTGGCACTGCCAACAGAATCAAGCCGAGCACAGATCCTCCGACTATGAATTTCGTGATCGAAGATCGCATGAAAGATTTCCTTGAGGTTAGCCGCGGGTGTCGACCAATGCGGTGGTGATGAGAAGCAGGCCGCCGAAGCCGGCCATGAGAATGAAGCCCGGATCCACTAGAAGCGATAGTCCAGCGCCGACGGCGGTGACGACGCCGCTTGCAACGCAGATCAGGCGATGGCGATTGTGAGCAGGGTCCGAACTGCAGGCACCGCTCGATTTGGGCGAAGCAGGGGTAACGGTCGTACTCATAAGAACCCCAGTATGGGAAAGGGCGATACCGGTTTGATCCTCAACTCGCGTGAAAGTTACAAGAATCGAGTCGTCACTGCCCGAACTTGGCTTTCCACTTGGCACGCAACTGATCGTCGAGCGATCGACGCAATGGTTCGGGAAGGTCGTATTGCTCCCCAGCCTTGAACAGGTGGATCGTATGGCGGATGTTGTCGACCACGATCTGGCACGGATTGCAGCCGGCTAGGTGCGAGGCAAACTCTTCGCAGATTCCAGGATCAATCGTGCCATCCACGTATTGATTCATCGCGGCAAGTAGTTCTTCGCAGCTCATGGTTTGCCTCCCTCGTTCGCAGGGGCAGCAGTTGGGTGATTGTGGTTGGAAATGACACGTGTACTTTCGTCGCCGAACGCCCGGGTCATGCGTTCCCGGAGCATAAGCCGCGCCCGAAGCAAGCGGACCTTGACGGCGGACTCGGTCAATTCCAGTGCCTCGGCCGTTTCCTTGACCGAGAGACCCTCAAGATCGCGGAGGACAAAGACGACGCGATATTTTTCATTCAATCCCACAAGGGCGTCATTCAGTATCGCAGCGGTTTCGGCACGTTGAGCCAGTACGTCGGGCATGTCTTGCCACTGGGCAATGTAGTCGGGATGTGGGAGAGACGAATAGGTGTCGTCCGAATCCGTTATGTCCAATGCGATTTCATGGCGCGTTCGTTGTCTGCGAAGAAGCTTGAGTGCATGATTCGTGGCGATGCGAAACACCCAGGTGGCAACGCTCGACTCTTCGCGAAAGGTTTCGAGATGCTCGATCAGGCTCAAGAAGGTCTGCTGGGTCACGTCCTCGGCATCAGCCGGTTGTCGCACAATTCGGCGAGACATGGAATACACTCGCGGTCGGAAGCGATCCACGAGTGCCGTAAAAGCGTCGTAATCTCCGCCCTTTGCGGAGCGGAGCAAGTCCAAATCGGATGCCTCGGACGAGAAACTCACTCGCATCACTTTCGTAAGTGGTAGCCGTCAAACATCAGGCTCCCATCAGGATCTTCCACGTCCTATTCCAACCACCCTTGGTTGGCGCATCGCCAGGATCAACCATCCCCTGACCTCGGCATGTTTTGCATGGAGATTCCACGCCGTCCACGCTGCGGACTACTCCCTTCGACTCGCAAGTGGGACACGGGAAGGGCATCCAGCCCAATTCGCTTGGCTGGTAGTCGTACTGACCGCTCCCGTCGCACAGCTTGCAGGTGGCTTTGCCCTCGCAATGGCAATTGAGTTTCCTGGACACTGTAGACTCCTTTGCATGGCTGGCACTTATCGCTTCCCGCAGCCACACGATCGTGATGCGGACTGAGTTGCACATTCGCTTTTCGCGGGCGAGATGGCGTTGAGCTTTGCGAGCAACACCTGTGGCGAAGGAAGCCCGACGATTCCATCGACCAGCCCACCATTTCGGAAGAAGTACATAGCCGGCACGCCACTCACCTGATAATGCTCGGCCAGTTCAGGCTCTTCATCAATGTTCACCTTCACGATCTTGACCCGGCCCTTGTAGTCCTGGGCAACTTGATCCAGGATCGGTGCCAGAGTTCGACATGGACCGCACCAGCTTGCGTAAAAATCCACGACTACCGGCAGATTGGAACGCAGCACTTCCGATTGGAAGTTCGTTGCATTCGCAGACGAGACTTGAGACATGTACTTCTCCTGGCTTGGGTTTCGTTCCATATAGGTGTTGATCCTGCCACTCCTAAAAGGTTACGGCAATTGCACGGGATCTTGCAAATTGATGCGGAACGTCCTGTGTCACTCCCACCGCGAGCAGTATCTCTAATACCTGAGACGTGCCAGTTCCGCTCGATGATCGTCTATTGCAAGGTCCTGGACCATAACAACGTGACCCAACTTCAAAAGTTGTCACAGCCGCCAAACTCGACCGAGGAGTTCCGATGTCACTCGAGTTTTCCCGACGTCAATTCGTCGCGGCCGCCGCGGCAGGTATACCGCTCCCCGCGTTCCTACGTGCGGAGGAACCGCAACTGAAAAGGGAAAAATCAAAGGGGACGCAGCTTGTTTCTCAGGCTTGCCCCTCCTCCCTCGGCCTCCCCGGTGGACGCATCGTTGATTGTAAGCCCAGCTTCTTTGCCGTCTTTGCTTTCCACTCGGCCGACCCGAGCGGCTGGCCTCGGCCGATCGATAGCCGCACGGCCTCCTGTTCCGCTTTCGTCTCGGCTCGATTCACGCGCTGGACCCAGTTCGCCGGCAGGATCAAAGATTAGTCAGGAGATCGTGACCGGAGGCAAGCTTACGCTCAGCCGCGCGGTTGCTGAGCGCGAAGTCAGGGGTGATTTCGACTCGGGCGAACTGGTCAAGGCTCTGAACACGGCTGGCTTCCACGTCGAAGTCAAACAATAGGTCACCCAAACTCGGACGGGGTCGCGATCGATCAGCACTCTCGACCCTACCGCTGTGGGAATGAACAATAGGGAAATCGCTCAGGTCTGTAATGGGCGAGGGGTTCGTGGATTGTCGGCTTATCGACTCCGGACACGATGTCGGCTACCCTCAGTCTGGAGATCCATTTCACTGCCCTGCCTTCGCCCTCGGAGGTCAGGACATCCGGAGGACGGGACCATTAACATCCTGTGTGACGGACCGCGATGTAGGTCTTGTACGGTCGATTGGACGCTCACGTGCCTCGTGCATTCAGGCATCGTCCCAGCCCGTTGGCGGGGTTCCGTTCCCTCCGCCCGCAGACGGCCGGTACACGTACGCGCCAAACAGTTTGAACGCGGCCGGTGTCACAATCTGGTCCATGAGCGTTGAGGTGATAAGCCCGCCGATGACCACATTTCGCGGAAAGTCTGCCGCAACCGTGGCACAAGTTCATGAACATTCCCTGTGGCTGTCGTCAGGGAATTTTTCCGATGTTGCTGAAACGTTCTCGATTCTGGGAGCAGCGATTGCTAGTTCAGCGGCCAATCCCGTCGCCCCGCACGGGCGGCACGAAACCGATTCCTTGTTCCCGGGTGTATTGGTGGCAGCGAATACACGTCATAGTCATGTCCACGTAGGCCAGGGTCGCGCCGTCAATGTTTTTCGCCTTGGCCTTCTCGATTGCGGTTTCGGCCGCGCGCTGGAATGCGTTCGCGTGCAATTCATACGCGGCCGTGTTCAGTGCCTTGCGAAACTGGGCTTGTTTGCTGATCCGGAGCAACTCCTCGGCGCTCTTCTGCACCTTCGCTGGGTCATTCAGCGCCAGCCCTTCCAGCAGGGCTTGCGACTCCTTGAGCTTCAGCAGCATGAGCGGGTCCGGCTCGCGCTTTTTCTTTTCTTGCGATGAGGTAGGGATTGCCAGGAAGGTCAGCATGAGGGACGCGTAAGCGAGGCCACGCATAAGAGTATCTCCTAGATGAGGTGACGAAACCAGACGAACGTGCATGTGCCGTGCCGAGAATACACACTTCGATCCCGCCGCGTCCTTGCATGCTCGGCAGCAAGGGTTGTTTCTTTTGGCGTCTCGACATCATTCAGCAGATGTGACACGAGCATCTGCAGTTCGCTAAATCTGTGGCTCGATCAATGAAGAGCCGGGATGGCTTGTGCCGTCCCGGCTTGGGCGTCAAGCTTTCGGAGTGACTGCGATCTTCTTGGGCTGAGCCTCCGGCCGTTTCGAAATGGTGATGGTCACGGTCCCGTTAGCACTACTGGCCGACACCTTGTCCGTATCGGCACCGGCAGGAAGCGAGATCGACCGGTAGAACTTGCCGACGAATCGTTCGGTCCGATGGTAGTTCTTCTTTATCTCTTCCTCCTTCTCTTCTTTGCCACCGCAAACGGTGAGGACGTTGTCCACTATCTGGACGTCGACGTTTTTCGGGTCCACGCCGGGGAGATCGGCCCTGACCAGGATCTCTTTTTCCGTTTCTTCGACATCCACTCTCGGTGCCCAGGCCTTTAAGGCCTGTCCATTCGTGCCGTCGCTGCTGAAGATCTTGTCGAACAGCTCCTCCATGTCATCTCGAAAGGAGTCGAACAGGTTTACGCCACGGCGGTAGGGGGACAGTGCGGTTGACATGCTGTAGTCCTCAAGGAGCCAGGAACAATTTGCCCGTCGGGTGGCTCGGAGTCGGCAGGCGGTGTAACGGGCGAATAATCTTTTCCGGAAGTGTTCAAGGCACACCCCGTGCCGCATCAAGACTGGCCGACGGAATCTCCGTGAAATTGCCAGTTTTTTTCTGCTGCTCCAGACAAGCAGTCGTCGGACCCAACTGCTGGTGTCGTTGTGATTCCACGGAAATGGCACCCATACGTGAGGTCCCACGTATGGGTCAGACTCGAAGGACGCAGTTCTCGGTCCCAAACGCATTAGGGAGCCGCACTGTGCACACTGGGTCATCGCGCCCACCCCATCCACCATGAACCAATACTCGTATTGTCCGGGCGGCAGCATGAGCGTCGTCTTCCAGACTCCATGGCGGCTCCTCTTAAGTGGGTGAGCGACAGGGACCCAGACAGGGTGCCATGCGTCAATCGATAGCACCGGGCGTACAGATGCTGCAGTACGGGTCTGTAGGCAAGTGCCAAGATGCTGGCCAGGAACTGAGCCTGGAATCCAGGTGGTAGCTTGAAGTCTTTTGAGTTCCTCCTCAGCACTCTCGGGTCTGATGTCGCGATGAGCGGTCCTGTGCGAAATTGGCACATGTGCACGGCAATTGTGCGAAACGGGCTAGAAGCCGCGTTGGCATGAGGGGAGAAATCCGGCCGGAGAGTGTGATTCGTGGGGAGATTGTGAACCAGATTGTCCGGAAGATAATACGAGAAGCGCAACATGCATCCCGGTATGCTGTTTGCGTAGACCAGTTCGATTCACAACCAATTACTGGGAGTTCACCATGCGTTCTGTGTTCTTGATCGTCTGGTTGGGCCTAGGGGTGCTGGCGAGTTGTTCCGTTATGGCCCAACCTAAGGAGCAATCGCCGAAGCCGGCTGACAAGAAGGCGGAAGGCAAGCAAGATCGGAAGAAGGTCAAGGAATTAATGAGCCAGAAAACCACGCATTCGCAGAAAGTGCTGGAATCGCTCATGAAGAACGACCTTCCGGGGGCCGCGAAACATGCCGAGGAGTTAGTCCGCATTCGTAAGGAAGCGGCTTGGTTCGTCGTAAAGACCGATGTTTACAAGCTTTGGAGTGATCAGTTCAGTTCGGGGGCCGAGAAAATCATCAAGGCCGCCAAAGAGAAGAACCCCGAGATCGCGAAACTCGGCTATCTCGAGATGACAATGGTCTGCTTCCATTGCCACTCTTACGTGCGTGATCTGGGAGACATCTCCAGCACGACGGACGATTGAGGATCTACTTACGAACCCCGGAGGTAGTTAAGGCTAAGATCGGCGACAGGCAAGGTCAGCAAGACCGCGGACCTGAATGTTGGGGCGCAGTGCGTAGTCTAACTAATGGCGGCAGCAACGGCGTTTGATGGCTGACCGGTAGGCATGGTGTGACGTGCAGCTTTTGCTCGCCGGACTGGCGGGCGGGGCCGAGGGGCACAACGTCGATCAGCCAGTCCTACATTCTCCGGGCTGTGAAGATGCACTCGCTCCAGGTAGCGCCGACAGGAGGTTGATAATGGTGATCCGTGAGATGAGTGAAGGGGAGTGCCGTAGGGTGCTGTCAAGAGCTAGGTTGGCTAGGTTAGCCTGCGCGCATGAGAATCAGCCCTACGTCGTTCCCGTCTATCTTGCCTACGAAGCGACCGGGTATCTCTACGGCTTCACGACTCCTGGTCAAAAGGTCGAGTGGATGCGGATCAATCCACTGGTTTGCGTCGAGGTGGACGAGATCGCGACCTACGACCAGTGGGTAAGCGTCATCGTATTCGGGCGCTACGAAGAGTTGCCGGAGGCCCCGGCGAGCAAAGGCGCACACCTACGCGCCTCAGAACGTCCGCAACAGGCTGCCGAGGCGACGACCGCTTGGCCTGCTAACAGCCGTCAGGACCTCCTTGAGGACGAGCTGATGCAGGCATCGCAGGGCCTCACGGCCCATCCTAGCTGGTGGGAGCCTGCTAGCACCGCCTGGGCAACTCGCGTCCATCGCGATTCGGCCGAGCCATTCATTTCCGTCTACTACAGGATCCGGATCGACCGTGTCACGGGTCATGAGGCTACTCGGGACACGAGGCATGCGACCTCCGACGCCGTACCAAGCCCTCCTACTGGGACATGGGGCCGGCTGCGCAGGACACTATCGCACGTGTTCGGCGGTAAGTGAAAGTAGGATGGCTTCCTTTTGACTGGCACACTCACCCCCCGAGCAACGGAATCACGGGGACAAGCAAGCAGATGGCCGGGAAGTCGGTCCCGCAGATGGTTGTGAGCGTGATTCGCAACAAAGCCTCGCCCGGTTCGGCCCAAAGTCGATCGACCTCTTGCACCCGGATATGGTTCGCGGCCCGAAAAACAGCAGCACGATTTTTGGTTATCGCAGATATCGCAGACTCAAAAAAACCTTCAGGGATTCGATTGCCGGCACCAGCACCCACGGGGGCAGTGAGCTGCGGTTCCGCCGATCGCTCGGCGACAACAGGTCGCTTGACGAACAGCATAGCATCGCTCCCTTGGTGTGGGCGATACCGACTATTGCAAGGACGATGCCCAAACGCGGTAGAGTCAGGCATTCGACCGACGACCGAAAGCCCAAACGCCCCAAAAGCGTCGGGAAAAATCCACGTAGAAAAGGAGAAGTAGAACAGGAATTCTCTTCTGAAAGATTCTCGTGAGTGTGCGTTTATGGATCACAGATGGTACATGTGCAGCCGGATCCGCACACCGTCGCTGCAACAGAGAACAGCTCAAGGCGTTTAAGAATTCGCGAGAGGCTGCGGAAGCATCCCGGTTTCTGGCGAAAAAGCGTGCATTTTACGAATTGGCTTTTGAATTGCTTACGTCTTCGACTCGCGAATTCATGTGGCATCATCGAGAGGTCCAGCGAATATGACGACCGCCGTCGCTTCCGCGCCCGGGACATTGGTCAAATCTCGTCCGCACGAATTGCGGGTCTACATGCACACGAGCCTCCTCTATTGGTGGCCGGTCTGGCTGGTCGGGTTCATGATGGCCACCTGGACCTTGATCGAAAGCCGGCATATGGCACTCGTTCCGGCCGGTGCCAGCGTCGAAGGAAATACGATCACATTGCCAGAGGGATCGTCACCGATACTCACTCCAATCCACATATCCGCCAGCCGAACGCCGGGAATTACCTTCGTGCTCACAGTCCTGATCGTCCTGGCCTTCGGAGGAGGATGGATGCGGGGCTGGCGGGCGTATACGTTCGCCGCATGCTTCGTTGCCGCTTTGCTCCTTGTGAGCTGGCTGGAAGGCTGGGACGACTTGGCTCGGTGGGCGGCGTATCTTCACGTGCATAGCAACCTCGGCGGATACCTGATCTTTTCCACCGGCCTGCTCGTCCTTTGGCTAGTCCAGGTCTTCATCGTGGACCGACGGAGATATGTCGTGTTCTCGATGAGCCAAGTCCGTGTGCATAACGACATCGGCGAACAGGAGCAGGTCTATGACACCGGGGGAATCGCCTTCGAGAAGGAACAGAACGACTGGTTCCGCCGGATCTTTGGGTTTGGGGCGGGCGATCTCCGGATGCGCGTAGTTGGACAATGGGTGGAAATCCCCAATGTGATCCATGTCGGCCGACAACTTGCTGCGATTGAGAGATTGCTGAGGACCAAAGACGTGGATTGACAGATTCGAAGGTCATCTTTCCGCGTTGGAGTGCCTTTACGCCGAGCGGCACGAGACGTGCTAAATTCAGTGGGGTAAGAGATTGATCGAGAGGACAAAGGGATGCTGAAATTCAGCACATCGTTCTCTACGAGTGACCAAAACCTTAAGGAGAATAGTTCATGTTTCGCATCAAGAATCACGCCAACCTTTTGAAAGGAAACAATGCCTTGCGTAACTCACTGATCTTATCCCTGACGTTCTCATCTGCTCTGCTGCTGATCGGGTGTGAATCAAAACCTACGTCCACTTCGGATGCAAACTCCAAGATCTCGATCGCGAAGGAGAAAGTCGGGGAAGCTGCCGATGCGAGTGTGGCAGCCGCCAAGGCGAAGCGGGACGAATACGCACGCGGTATGCAAACGAAGCTCGATGAACTCGATACGAAACACAAGGCATTGGAAAAACGCGCCTCGGAAGCCAAAGGCGATGCCAAGAAAGACTTGGACGAGAAGGTTAAAGCGTCAAAAGCCAAGCGCGATGCGGCTGCCAAAAAACTGGATGAGCTGAAGGAAGCAAGCCATGACCGCTGGGAGAAAATCAAGGACGGTGTCGAGAACGCGTTTGAAGATCTGAAAAAGGCAACCGAGTAGACCGGCGGACGACGCGGATTCGAGGTGGTCCAACGTGGGCTTTCTGAAAGGCATTCGCCAAGAGCCCGTGAAAGCGAATCAAATAGGCGGGAGTGATAGTTCGGATGTCGAGTTTCCAATTGCTGTTGTGGCGTTCACCATGGCAATTTTTCCAGGGCTGATCTCATATGAAGTGGTGATTTATGCTTGTAACGATCCTGATCGTGGTCTTGATTCTTGTCATGCTTGGCGGCGGCTATGGCTATCGCAGAGGTAACAACGCCCTCGCTGGGGGCGGCGGCCTACTCGGGCTCATTCTGGTCATCCTCATCATTTTGTTCCTCTTGGGCAAAATCTAGTGGTGATTAAGTCCAATCCGGGGGCTGTTGGGGCGATGAGGTCGGGAAACTTGTCCGAGAGACACATTCGGATCTCCCGACCCAAGCCCGCAGCAAGGTTTAACAAGGGCGCTCATAGTCAGCGTCCTTATTTCTCAAGGAGATACATCATGAAAATGCGACCGCTTGTTGTGATTGGATTGATTCTCGCAGTTCTGGGCGTGGTGGCCCTTGCGGTTCCCAGCTTCACATACTTTACCACGGAACGCGTGGCGGACGTCGGGTTCTTCAAAGTCGACGTATCGAGGCCGCACACCATTGTGCTCAATCCGATCGTCGGTGTTATCGCGTTGGCAGCAGGTGTCGTCATGATGCTCGCAGGGCTTCGCTCACGATCCACCTGAAAAACTCGCTTCCCAAGGGCTTTCAAGGTGGACTGGCGTATCTGGCCATGGGATAACTATCGGTGCATCGTTCGACTCGTTGGCCTTGGGAATCCAATGGAACCTCACTCCCAAGAGTACTCGGTAGCGTCCCCTCTTCCGTCGCTTCGCGTTTCTCCGGAGCGGCTGGCCGAAATTCTGGATATCGCCGAAGACGCGATCATTACGGTCACCTTGAGCCGAGAGATCATCCTGTTCAACCGCGGGGCGACCAAGATATTTGGCTACACCCCGGCCGAGGTTCTGGGACGTACACTTGAGGATCTTCTGCCAGTAGCCTTCCGAGCAGCCCACCCTTCGCAGGTGGATGGGTTTGCCCGCGGGCCCGATGTGTCACGGGTCATGGGCGATCGTAGAGTCGTGTTCGGCCGGAGGAAGGACGGGAGCGAATTTCCGGCCGAGATCACTATCTCGAGGTTGGAACGCGGCGGTGAGACACTGCTGACGGCCATCGTTCGCGATGCAACCGCCCGGAAGCAGTACGAGGACGCGATCCTGCGGATGAATCAAGAGTTGGAAGAACGAGTCAAGCTCAGAACGGCCGAGTTAGCCGATCGCAACCTTCAGCTAGCCCAAAAGAACGAAGAAAACGAGATGTTCGTGTATAGCGTTTCGCACGACCTTCGAAGTCCGCTTGTCAACCTGGAAGGATTCAGTGACGAGCTACGACTCGGCTCCCGCGACTTGGACAAACTGCTTCAGGACGACCAAATTCCGACGGAAATTCGCAAGAAGGCAACGGAGTTGCTGCAAGGCAGCATGGTCGAATCGATCGACTTTATCCGCACAGCGGTATCGCGCTTAAGCCGGATCATCGACGCGCTCCTGAGGCTCTCCCGCTCCGGACGGGTGGTGTATCGATCTCAAGAGGTTGATGTGAACGCAATTGTGAAGCGCGTGGTAGAAGCGTTGCGGGCGACCTCGTCGGAAAAACAGGCGGAAGTGATCGTCGGAGCTTTGCCGCCCGCTAGGGGGGACGCAACTGCGGTGGAACAAGTGTTCGCGAACCTGATTGGAAATGCCCTGAACTACCTGGACCCGGCTCGGCCCGGTCGTGTTGAAGTTGGTTGCAGACAAGGCTGCTCAGGGCCGGACGGAGAAATCGAACTCGAGCGGAATACGTACTACGTGAAGGACAACGGGCTTGGTATTCCCGCCGCACACCAGGACAAGCTGTTCCGGGCGCTTCAACGACTGCATCCGGAAAAAGCGCCCGGGGAAGGAATTGGCCTGGCCATTGTTCGACGGATTCTGGAACGGCTTGGCGGGAAGATCTGGGTTGAGTCCGTTGCAGGCCAAGGTACCGTGTTCTTCTTCTCACTGCCGATAGTATCAAACGATCGGCCGGAATCATCCGAGGAAATCCCCTTACCGCAACGGTCCTCTTGAAAGACGAGAGTATCGTGATCCTACTTGCTGAAGACGATGATGGGCATGCCGAGCTCATCCAGCGGAATTTGAAGCGGGCTGGCGTTGCGAACGAGATCGTCCGCGTTTGCGATGGCCAGG
>Ga0105044_10013438_pt1 | contig 11113 bp, 9 predicted proteins | sample MAT01_FD_78092 | JGI IMG/M metagenome (GOLD analysis project Ga0105044, IMG submission 78092) | Freshwater microbial communities from Lake Fryxell liftoff mats and glacier meltwater in Antarctica - MAT-01 | ecosystem: Environmental > Aquatic > Freshwater > Ice > Liftoff microbial mat | place... | reverse complement strand
GGTGGCCCGGTTGGCCGAAAAGGTGCCCACGCTCGAGATTTGGAAGGACGGCCAAGGCAACGCGCGCACCTACCAGCGCATCATGGCCAAACTGGGCGATCGTCTCGCCTGGGTAGGCGGCCTGGGCGACGATTGCCTGCCGACTTACCTCGCCTGCGGCGTGCAGGCCTTCACCTCCAGCATCTCGAACACCTCGCCGAAGCTGGCCCTCGAGTTGGCCGAAGTGGGCGGACTCACTACCGGCCAGCCGGCCGACTTTGCCAAGCTCACGCCGCTGATGAATCGCTTCGTGCACCCCATCTACGCGGCGCGCGAGCACGTCAAAGGTTACGAGGTCTCCGTCATGAAGTACGCCATGGACCTCAACAAGAACGGCACCACCGGCGGCCCCGTGCGGCCGCCGCTCGAAAACATCCGGCCCGAGCACAAGGCCGCCGTCGAAGCCATCGTCGCTGAATACCACGCGGCTGGCTACTAGTTTCACGCGACCGAACGCCTATGGGTCACATCTGCCAGAGAAACCCCAGTGTTTACTGCCAAACGGGAGGCCGATGTGACCCGCCGCTTACGCGGGCGAGCTAGGAAGAGCGCTAGATGTCCCGCACGCAGCGGAACGAGATATTGGTCGTCGCGCTATCGGCCGTATTCTTGGTCCGCGCCGCCACCCGGTAGCGATTGCAATAGCTGGGATGGCACAAGTAGCTGCCGCCCTTCATCACCCGCTCCGCCCCAGACGGCGGACCCACCGGATTCAGCCGCGTCGCCGTCTCATGCCAAGTGGGATGGAACCAGTCCGCGCACCACTCCCAGGCATTGCCCGTTGCACTCAAAAGCCCGTAGCCATTGGGCAGGAACGCGTCGACGGGCCCGGGCGCAGTGAAGCCGTCCTCGCCTAAATCTACATCGGGGAACGTGCCCTGCCAAATGTTGCAACGATGCTGGCCGTCCGGCATCAGTTCGTCGCCCCAAGGGAAACGCTTCTGCTCCAGCCCGCCGCGCGCCGCATACTCCCACTCCGCTTCGGTCGGCAAACGCTTGCCAGCCCACTGCGCATAGGCCCGCGCGTCATTCCAGGAAACATGCGTCACCGGATGATGGGGCCTGGCGCTCACCGCGCTATCGGGACCCTCGGGATGCGCCCAATCGGCGCCATTCACCTTGCACCACCAGTAGTGCCCGGGCACCGTCTGGTCCACGAGCTCCTTCGCTACATGCAGGTGAAAGACGAAGCTCCAGCCAAGCCGCTCACTATCCGTGCGATAGCCCGTGTGCTTGGTAAACTCGGCAAACTGCTCATTGGTCACCGGCGTGGTATCGACATAGAACGGCGTCAACTCCACCTCGCGCACCGGACCCTCGCCATCGGCCGCATAACCGTCCTTGTCGGCCGTCCCCATCTGGAAACGACCGCCATCCAGCCGAATCATCCCACTCGTCGACCCGTTCCGCACGCGCTTCCGCTCCTCGGCCATCCGCTCGGAAAGCGCAAGTTGTTCGGCCCGCTCCCGGCTCGGCACACAGCACGGTTGGATGACGCCGAACGGGTTCATGCCGGCGGCGCCTCCGCGTTCGTAATCTCGGCCTTGGCGCGCAACCGGTCGAGATAATCGCCCAAGGCCTTATCGCGCTTCTCCTTCAGGATCTCCTGCTCCAGGTGACTCTTCACCTCGTCGAAAGGGATGGGTCCCTCTTCGCGCAACTCGTGCAGCAGGGCGATGTGATAGCCAAACTGCGACCGGAAAATCTGGCTCCGCGCACCAGGCTTCAGCGCAAAGAGAATGTTGTCGAACTCCTCCACCATCTCGCCCATCGGGAACCAGCCCAAGCTGCCGCCATTGCCGGCACAGGACGAATGCTGGTCCGCCACTTCGGCAAAGGGCGTGCCGGCGTCGAGTTGCTTCTCGGCACCTTGGATAACGGCCAACGCCTCGTCGCTCGATTCTTCTGCGCCTTCTTCGCCCCGCCGAACATTGCGCACAATATGCGAAGCGTGCGCCATGGCCGGCCGCAGCATCGCGTCACGGTTCTTCTTATAGCGCTCGACGAGGTCCTTGTGGCGGGGCGCGGAGACCTTGGCATTCAGTTTGGCGATCACACGGTCGACCCGCAGGCGGATCTCCACTTCCTTGCGCAGCGCATCGCGATCGGCCCCAGCCCGCGTCACGCCGGGCTCGCAATTCTCCGGGCCCCCAGGCGGCGGCAGCACGGCGGTCATCGCTTCTTCGATCTCAGCCTCGGCCAGAGGTTCGGGGTCGGCTTGCGCCGTCTGCCGCAGGAGAGTCCGCTCAATGACGTTCTCCTTCGACCAATCCCACAACTGCATTTCGGCGGCCACCGGATCCATCCCGGTCACCGCTTCCAGATACCGCGGCCGAATCGTCGCCGCCTCCTCACGAATCGCCGCGTCATCCACAAACTCGCCATTAATCAGTAGGCCCATAGGTTCGTCTCCAGTCTATCGCTCGACGCACCTGTATCATGAAGACTGTTACTTTTCCGATGCCCTTGCAACCGCTCGACCAGATTACGATTCGTGGCTTTCGAAGCATCGCCGCCATCAATGCCCTGACCTTGGGTCCGATCAACATTCTAATCGGAGCTAACGGCTCGGGGAAGTCCAACTTCCTCGGCGCTTTGTCTTTTCTCCGATCGATTGCCGAGGGACGGCTGCGTGACACCGTAACCAAGGCGAGCGGAGCGGAGCGGCTACTGCATTTTGGTTCTAGGACCACGAGGGAAATGGTGTTTGAAGCGTCCTTCAATGGTGGAATGCACTTCTTCTATCAACTTTCCCTTGGGGCGACGAACGACGACGGCCTCTACCCAACGCGGGAAGCAAGCGGCGTCCAAGACAGTACCCTCCTCCCGCAGTGGGGTTCGCTCGGCCCTCGGGAGAAGGGGCGAGAAGCCGGCATTAGCGAACCTCTCTTTTCGGGGCCACCGCTTTCGGTTCGAAACCGATTGCTGAGCCTACGCGCCTCTCATTTCCACGACACGACTCAGTTACGCACAACCGCTAAGTTGGATGACAATTCCTTCCTGCGCGCCGATGGCTCGAACTTGGCGCCGTTTCTTTTTCTAATCCAGGCGTCACATAGACCCTCCTACGATCTCATCCGCCGCGCCGTCCAGCAGGTCGCCCCCTTCTTCGACGACTTCGACTTGAAGCCGCTTCAACGCGCTCGCGACGACATCAAGCTCGAGTGGCGCCACCGCGGTTCCGACCAATACTTCGACGCCGCATCCCTCTCCGACGGCACCCTCCGCTTCATGGCGCTGGCCACACTCTTTCTTCAGCCGACCGAATTTAGACCTTCGATCATCCTCATCGATGAACCCGAACTCGGCCTCCATCCCTACGGCATCGGACTTCTCGCTTCACTCATTCGCAGCGCTTCGATCGAAACGCAGGTCATCGTTTCGACGCAATCGTCTCTGCTCCTCGATCATTTCGACCCCGAAGATGTCCTCGTAACCGATCGAGTGGACAACAGCACGCAGATTTCGCGCTTAGACCCTGAGCGTTTGAAAGATTGGCTGAAGGAGTACAGTCTGGGTCAGTTGTGGGAGAAGAACGAGCTCGGCGGACGGCCCCACAGTTAGCCCATGCGACTCCTGATCCACGTCGAAGGGCAAACCGAAGAAACCTTCGTCCGTGAGGTTCTGGCGCCTCATTTGTTGGCCCGCGGGTTCCACCACGTTGCCCCGCGCATTGTCGGCAACCCTCGGCAGCGACTGCGGGGTGGCATTCGCGCTTGGCCCAGTATGCGTAGAGACGTCATCCATCACCTTCGGGAAGACCCGAACTGTATTGCCACGACGATGGTGGATTACTACGGCCTGCCGAAAGACGACGATGCGGCCTGGCCCGGCCGGTCGATGGCGTCCAGGCTTCCGCTGGCCCAGAGAGCGAACGCCGTGGAAGCCGCCATCTATCAAGACATCCAATCTCACATCGTCCGCCCTCACCGTTTCATTCCCTTCGTACTGATGCACGAATTCGAGGCGCTCCTGTTCAGCGATTGCGAACGCCTCTGCCACGGCATCGACCGCGCAGACCTGAGACCCCAGTTCGAAGCGGTGCGCCAGCAATTTGCCACTCCGGAAGACATCAACGACTCTCCAGACTCCGCTCCCTCCAAGCGCATCGCGAAAATTCTCCCCATTTACCAAAAGCCGCTCTACGGGAATCTCGCCATCCTCGAAATTGGACTGGCCACTATCCGGCAAGAGTGCCCGCACTTCCATCAATGGCTTTCCACGCTGGAAGCACGACCCGGCCTTGCGACCGCCTGAAGGCTGCGATACAGTATCCAGATCTTCGGCACCCCCTCAACGGGGGAGGGCCATACTTTGTCGGACTGGAGCTAAGGCATGATTCCTTCATTTTTTGCGCGGCTTGGGTTGCCGCGCTTGATCAAGACGCTGCTGCTGGGCGGTGGTGCCCTCGGCATCGCTGCCGCGCAAGAGCGCGTCGGAGGTGAAGCCAATCTCATCCTCCCGGACCTCGATATGGCCCTCTTCTTCGGCGATATCGGCGGCCGCACCTTGCTGCTGCTCGGCTGTATCGTCGGCGTGCTTGGCCTCGTCTTTGGCCTGGTGATCTATCGCCAGCTTAAAGATATGCCGGTGCACAAGAGCATGCTCGAAGTCTCCGAACTCATTTACGCCACCTGCCGCACTTACCTGGAAACTCAGGGTAAGTTCCTGATGATCCTTGAAAGTTTTATTGCCATCGTGATTATCTTCTACTTCGGTTTCCTCCTTAAAATGGAAGCCTTCAAAGTGGGCATCATTTTACTCTTCTCGGTAGTGGGAATTCTAGGTAGTTATGGCGTGGCCTGGTTCGGCATCCGGGTAAATACCTTCGCCAACTCCCGCTGCGCCTTTGCCGCGCTTACCGGCAAGGCCTTCCCTTGTTACGCGATTCCGCTCAAGGCCGGCATGAGTATCGGCATGATGCTGATCTCGGTGGAACTGCTGCTGATGCTCTTCATCCTGCTGGCGGTGCCGGGCGACTATGCCGGGTCCTGCTTCATTGGCTTTGCCATCGGCGAAAGCCTCGGTGCCGCGGCCCTGCGCGTGGCCGGCGGTATCTTTACCAAGATCGCCGACATCGGCGCCGACATGATGAAGATCGTCTTCAAGATTAAGGAAGACGATGCCCGCAACCCCGGCGTGATTGCCGATTGCGTCGGCGACAATGCCGGCGACTCGGTGGGCCCCTCCGCCGACGGCTTTGAAACCTATGGCGTCACCGGCGTTGCGCTCATTAGCTTTATCCTCCTCGCCGTGCGCGAACCGATGGTGCAAGTCCAGTTACTCGTGTGGATCTTCATGATGCGCGTGATGATGGTGCTCGCCTCCGCCGCCAGTTACTTCATTAACGAGGCCATGGCGAAGGCCAAATACGCGAACGCCGAGAAAATGAATTTCGAGCACCCGCTTACTTCGCTCGTCTTTATTACTTCCGGAGTTTCCGTAACCCTCACGTATATCCTTTCTTACTTAATGATCCCGAACATCGGCGCTGACCCATCGCTTTGGTGGAAGCTCTCCACCGTCATCACCTGCGGTACGCTGGCCGGGGCGATCATCCCGGAGATGGTGAAGGCCTTCACCTCGATGCACTCCCGCCACGTCCGCGAAGTGGTTACTTCCTCGCGCGAAGGCGGCGCGTCGCTCAATATTCTTTCGGGCCTCGTGGCCGGTAACTTCTCGGCCTTCTGGCTGGGCATGGCCATGCTGCTCCTGATGAGCGTCGCCTACGGCGTTTCGACGCTTGGCCTCGAACACCTGATGATCGCCCCCGCCATCTTCGCCTTCGGATTGGTCGCGTTCGGCTTCCTCGGCATGGGCCCCGTCACGATCGCCGTCGACAGCTACGGCCCCGTCACCGACAACGCCCAGTCCGTCTACGAGCTCTCCACCATCGAGCAGATCAACGGCATCGCCGCCGAAATCAAAAAGGACTTCGGCTTCGATCCGCACTTCGAACGCGCCAAAGAAAACCTCGAAGAAAACGACGGCGCCGGCAACACCTTCAAGGCCACCGCGAAGCCGGTGTTGATCGGCACCGCCGTCGTCGGCGCCACCACCATGATCTTCTCCATCGTCGTCAGCCTTACGGCCAAGCTCACCCAGAACATCGAAAAGCTCTCGATCCTACATCCGCCCTTCCTGCTGGGCTTAATCGCCGGTGGCGCGGTGATCTATTGGTTCACCGGCGCTTCCATGCAAGCCGTCACCACCGGTGCCTACCGCGCCGTCGAATTCATCAAGGCCAACATCAAGCTCGAAGGCCTCACCAAAGCCTCCGTCGAAGACTCGAAGAAAGTGGTGGCTATCTGCACCCAATACGCGCAGAAGGGCATGTTCAACATCTTCCTAACCGTCTTCTTCGCCACCTTAGCCTTCGCCTTCGTCGAGCCCTTCTTCTTCATCGGCTACCTGATCTCCATCGCCCTCTTCGGCCTTTACCAAGCCATCTTTATGGCCAACGCCGGCGGCGCTTGGGACAACGCGAAGAAGATCGTCGAGACCGAACTGAAACAGAAGGGCACGCCTCTGCACGATGCCACCGTCGTCGGTGACACCGTCGGCGACCCCTTCAAGGACACCTGCTCCGTGGCCCTCAACCCGATCATCAAATTCACCACGCTCTTCGGTCTCCTCGCCGTCGAACTCGCCGTCTCGCTCACCAAGGAACAAGGCGCGGGCCTCACCAACGCCCTCGCCGCGGTCTTCCTACTGGTAGCGCTCTTCTTCGTCTACCGCAGCTTCTACGGCATGCGGATCGAGAAGTAGAAGCCGGTCTTTGTGAGGACGGGCCCCCTGGCCCGTCCTCACTAACTCCCACAACCCCCTCCGCCACACCCGCTGCCTCCGCCGTCCCCACCACCGTCGCCGCATCCGGCATCGCCGCTATCCCCGCAACTGCTGTCGCTGCCGCAACTGGACGACTCCCATCCGCCCACGTCCGACCCCTCCGCCTTCTTCCTCTTGGGGCCGCTCATGCGGGCCATCAGCCAGGCGATGCCGCCCAGGATCAGCAGCACACCCAACGCCAGGCCTCCGGCCCCGAGGCCTTTGCCCTTGCCCTCCGCCGCCAACAGTGGCAGCGCCCAGATGGCCAACATGGGCGCCAAGGCCCGCGTACCGCCCAGCGAGAACCGCCGCACCATCCAGTAGTCCTTCGTGTCCAGCCGCCGGAAGCGCTGGCGGGGATCGAAGCGGCTCGCGCTGGCTGCCCATAGATCCTCGGGCGGCGCGCCCAGAAATTCCTGCGTGTAGAAGTCCTTGGTGCGCTCGTACCAATCTTCGAACTTGGTATCCTCCGCCGCGCCGCCTTCGGTGGGGCCATGGTGGAGCGGTTTGCTCAGTAGCGGCACCAGCCTCTCCCAGTAGCTCCGCGTGTAGACCAGATGGAGGTGCCACACTTGGTCCACCGCGTCGGACGGCGTCACCGGCACCGGGGAGACCGCCGCCAGGTAGACAAACTTCTTATACTCGGCGATGGCCCGTTCGCCGAAGTGGTGCGGCCAGCCATTCTCCTGGCACAGCCGATCGAGAAACGTCAGCCTACCGCCGGTTTGCGCAAGAGGGAAGCGTACTAGAGCTTCGTAGAGAATCGGACTTTGCATTCTTTAGGTTTCCTTTCGCCTCCATTAAAGACCCGTGAATACTTTTCCGCGAGTGTCTCCAGATTTGTGGAACACTATTTCCATGAAACTGGATTTGCTGGTGTTGACCTTCCAAAGCCACCTCCGCGCCTACGCCTTCACCCCCGCGCTCGCCGACATGGCCGCGGACCTGCAGCAGCGGCTCGCTGTCCACCGCACCCAGCGCGTGGACGCCCACGACCATACCCGGCTCAAAGCCCTGGCCCTGTTGGCCGAATACCTCGATGCCTTCGGCCGCGCTTCCGAAGCGGCCATCCTGCTGCGGCCCACCGCCCAGGAGTTGATCGCAGCCCTGCCTCAATGGCCCGCCGAACTCGCCGACCCCACCCGCCGCCTCATACGGCAACGCGTCTGGTGCTGCGCCAGCTACGCCATCTGCCTGTTGCGCGCCAATCGGCTCGACGATGCCGCCGCCTATCTCCGCCCCTTGATCGCCTTCGTCGACCAGCACCTCGCCCAGCCACGCTTCCCCTGCCACGGCACCATCGCCCTCCTCCGTTACTACCAAGGCCTGCTGCACCGCAACCGCGGCCGCCTGAACGAGGCCGCCTGGGACTTTGACACCGCCCTCAAACACATCGGCCTTCGGCTCGCCGAAAAGCAAGCCAAACACGCCGCCGACCCCGATCGTCTGCGTCGCGAAGCGATCTACAGCCAAGTGAACACCGCGCGCGTGCTCGGCTTCGGCCACGGCGGCGTCGCCCTTTCGCGCGGCCGCTACGTGGAGGCCCGCGCGTGGACCATCGCCGCCCAGCAGTTGCTGGCCCAATATGGCCAGGAGATGTGGCGTCAGGGCCTTGAAGTCTACGGCTGCTGCGCCGGCGTGCTGATTGAACAACTCGCGCCCCGCAACCTGCCGGTGCTCAAAGGCCATCGCCGGCGGCTCGAGGAATTGGGCCAATCGCTCGCGGGGCGCAATCGCCGCAACGCGACCATCGCCGAAGCATTCGCCATCCTGGCTGAGGTCCGCGTGCGGCAAATCCGGCAATTGCAAAACGGCGAGTCGATCTTCGAGCTCAACCTGGACGGCTTGCGCACCCGCCTGGACCTCGGCCTCAAAGCCATCTATCGTGACAGCGGTCCACTCTCCGCCACCGCCGCCCTCCGCCTCATCGGTTGCCTGCTGCGCGCACGAGACTTCGCCCGCTGCGAGAAAGAGCTACTGCGCTACTCGAAGACGATGGGTCCGCAGGAGGACGCCCTAGCCGAGTTCCAGACGCTCCAGGCCGAGCTCTGGCTGGAAACCGGACGTGAGGCTGCCGCCCGCGCCTTGCTCACCGAACTCGTCGAGCAACGCCCCACCAACCGCGCCTTCCGCGCCCGCGCCTGGGCCCTACTCGCCTGGTGCGAACAGCGCGCCGGGCACACTCTGTGGGCCGACCGTGCGCTCGCCGCCGCCCGCGAATCGCTCGACCCCGTGCAGGACGGCTTCACCAAAGTCTTCGTCGACGCCATCGCCCAGCGCCTCGGCACCCAAACCTTCCGCGGACCCATGCCCTATCAAAATCCCGAAGACGATCCGCGCTGGCACGACCTGGCACACAACCTCGCCGTGGCACGGCTCAACGTCGTCGAAGCCGTCCACCGCCGCCACCCCGGCTACACGGTAGAGAAGCTCGCCGCCCTAATGGGCCGCGGCCCCTCCTGGCTCTATGCATTTCTCGCGGAACATAAAGAGGTCGAGTGGGTTGGCCGTATCCTGAAGTCCTAAATTGGGCGTCCAGTGCCAAGGGCCTCGCCAAGTCCCGGCGACGGAAACACCTTCTGGAAAACCGGCCAGCTTCGGCGCTAATGTTTTTTACGGTGCCGATTCACCGCGCCGGACATGACTTCTCCTGTTTTGGCTTCGACCCCGAAACCCCCGCCGAGGACTACGAAATCCGCTTCGTCCGCACCCAGGACCCCGACTACCTCCCTGCCGTCCAATCCCCCGCCAAATTCCCTGAGGCCCTCAACGCCGTCCGCCAAGCCGTCCAAGCCACCATCGAAGACATCCGCAGCTACCCCACCTAATCCCGCTAATCCCACCTGCCACCCTGCCTATCCCCTACCGGTTGTCCTTAGTCGCACTCAAATTCTGAAGTCCCCGAGAATCTCCGTCGTGTGAGATCTTGGCGCTGGGTGGCTCAACACCCGGCACCTCAAATCTGCCGAGGCAACTTCTATCTCAATCAAAAAAGCATGGGCATCCGGGCCGCGACGAACGCCCCGTCGGCGCTACACTATCCCCATGCTGCTCCAAATTTTCTGTCTCCTGCTCACCTTCGCCGCCGATGACTCCTGGGACAAAGTCCGCGCCGCAAAGAACGGCGCCGAAATGCGCGTCAATAAAAAAGACGCCAAGCCGCCCCTCCAAGCAAAATTCGACGAAGCCACCTCCGACAGTCTCATCGCCGTCGTCAAAGACGCCCAGGTCTTCATCCCCAAAGACGAAATCGAACGCATCGACTATCGCCCGCCCCAAACCAGCAGCCGCGTCACTCGCGAGACCAAGACCACCAAAGGCGTCGATGACTCTGCCGCCGACTCGCAGGGCCAACCCATGGCCAAAGGCAAAACCGCCCCGCCATCCGCCGCCACCTCGTCGTCCTCCAGTTCCGTCGCCATCGGCGGCAAGCCCGGCTTCGAGTTAATCTATCGCGCCAAGGGAGTGACGAAGTGAAATCATATACCCTCCTCCTGATCGTCGCGCTGGCCAGCGCTCAGACTTACGACATCGTCATCGCCAACGGCCGCGTCATGGACCCTGAAACCGGTCTCGACGCCATCCGCAACATCGGCATCCGCGGCTCGCGCATCGCCGCCATCACCTCCGCGCCACTTACGGGAAAAACCTCCATTGACGCCAAAGGCAAAGTCGTCGCGCCGGGATTTATTGACTTACACGCCCACGGCCAAACTAACGAAGCCAATGAATATCAGTTGCACGATGGAGTTACCACGGCGCTCGAGTTAGAAGTCGGCGTCGCCAGCGTCGAAGCTTACTTAAACGCCAGAAAAAATAACGCGCTCCTCAATTACGGCGCTACGGCATCGCACGGAATTACCCGCACCACCGTCATGCCCAAGTTCGCCAACCTCGAAGCAGAAGCGAGAAAAACCGTCCTCGGTTGGAACGAACTCATGAGCCCCGGCCGTTATGAGCCCATCACCAATCCGGAAGAAATGACGAAGTTGGCCGCGGGCCTCGAACGCGGACTCCGCGAAGGCGGACTCGGCATCGGCATGGCCCACCAATACTACCCCGCCGCCTCCCGCGAAGAGATCTTCCGCGTCTTCGAAATGGCCGCCCGTTGGAAGGTGCCCATCTTCACCCACGTCCGCTCTATGGAAGTGGAAGCCATGCAGGAAGTAATCTCCAACGCCGCTGCCACCGGCGCTTCGCTCCATATCGTCCACGTCAACAGCATGAGCCTCAGCGCCTTGCCCCT
>Ga0105044_10013432_pt1 | contig 11116 bp, 6 predicted proteins | sample MAT01_FD_78092 | JGI IMG/M metagenome (GOLD analysis project Ga0105044, IMG submission 78092) | Freshwater microbial communities from Lake Fryxell liftoff mats and glacier meltwater in Antarctica - MAT-01 | ecosystem: Environmental > Aquatic > Freshwater > Ice > Liftoff microbial mat | place... | reverse complement strand
CCTCGAGAACAGCGGGGTCTCCAGAACCGGGACGTCCGGTACCGGGACAGCTCACTGCTGGCAGGTCGGGCACCAGTAGGTGACACGTGTCTGCTCGCCGCTGACCGAGCTGCGGATCGGGGTGCCGCACCGCAGGCAGCCCGAGCTGCGACGCCCATAGACCGCCAGCCCGCCGGCCACGGTCCGGCGAGGTCCGCCACCGAGGTTGACCAACAGCAGTCGATTCGCCGTGCCGAACAGACGCCGCTGAGCGGGCGCCGGGACACCACCCATGGGAGCGTGGGGATCGACGCGCTCGGCCCAGCAGACCTCGCTCTTGTAGACGTTGCCGATCCCGTTGCCGACTCGCTGATCCAACAGCACCTCGGCCACGGGCCGCTCACCGAGACCCAGCCGATCGATCCGAGCCACGCACTCATCCAGATCGGGGTCGACCAGCACCAGGTCCGGTCCCAGATGATCGAGTGGTGTGCTCGGCCCGGCCGTGGCGAAGGTGCGCACCACAGGCGCAGCGAAGCACACCGCCACCCAGTGCTCCACGTCGAGCCGGGCCCGGACGAGGTGCCCGGCCTTTCGCCATCGCTCCCCGGGGCGATACAGGTGCCAGATCCCCGTCATCATCATGTGGGTCTCCAGCGTCAGTCCGCCCGAGAACTCGATCAACAGGTGTTTGCCATGAGCCCGAACCACGTCGATGCTCTCGCCGACCCTCGGCCGCGCACCGACCATCCGTTGGGCCTCGAATCGACGCAGTACCTGGCCGGACAGCGCCGGCCGCAGCCGGGCCGCCGTCCGATGGATGGTGTCTCCTTCGGGCACACGCCGACCATACGCACGCGACACTGAGACATGTCCATCGCCCCCCACGACCTCGACGACGACGCGCTGGCGTTCCTCACCGATCGCCATCTCGCCACCCTGACCACGGTCGACTCCGCGGGTCGACCGCACGCCGTGCCCGTCGGCTTCACCTGGGACCCCGCGTCGGGCCTGGCCCGCATCATCACCCGTGGCGGGTCAGTGAAGGCACGGCGACTCATCGCCGCGCCGGACTCACCCGTGACGGTGTGCCAGATCGATGGTGGCCGGTGGCTGGCCATGGAGGGCACCGCCCGGGTGAGCGTCGGGCCCTCCGCCGTCGCCGAGGCCGAGCTCCGGTACGCGCAGCGGTACCGCACACCGGAGCCGAACGCTGAACGGGTCGTGATCGAGATCCAGGTCGCCAGGGTGATCGGCCGCTGGTGACCGCCCACCCCGATGGCGTTCTCGGTGGGTTCAGTCGCCGGAGGCGCAACTGAGCCCACCCGGAACCGCTGCGAGCAGTCCGTCAGGCCTCGGGAGGGCGCATTCCACGGTAGGAGATCCTCCAGCCGTCGGCGGCCAGCAGCCCGGCCAGGGGGTGCTCGGCCAGCGGAGCGCCATTGACCGACGCCAACTCCAGCCGCCTCAGCCGCCATCGGCCGATGAAGGCCAGGCCCGCCGCCACCACTACCAGGTCGGCCCCGTCGAAGATCAGCAACGAACGCCCCGCTCGATCCACGAAGGCATGCGGCATGCCGTCCCGAAGGATCACCCGGCAACCGGCCGAGCGACTGGCCCGGCCAGCCGTGGCGGGCCACGGCAGCACGGCGCCGTAGGGCTGAGCGGGATCGGTGGCCGCCAGCACCAGGACCGCCGGATCCGGATCCGGCGGCAGACGGAGCTGGTCGATCGCCCCGGAACGGGCGAACTGCGCCGCACCCAGTCCAGCCACGAAGTAGCCGCGTCGGACCTTGCCCTGCTCCTCCATGGTCCGCAGGAGCGGGTACACCCCGGCGAACCCGGCGGTGGTTCCCTCGGCCAGTGCCATCTCCCGAGTGAGCACCCCGTACCGCTCCAACAGCTGCGATGCACGAGCCACCGACATCTCCGTGGCCGACGGGACGGGCACCAGCAACGACGACACCAGCGACCATCGTCCCCCCGACGTCGGCGGACCGGTCCGGGTGAGACGGCCCAGGTTGGGGCGACCACGTGGGCGGGTAGCCGGCCGTGCTGTCGGCTGGGCTCGGCGGATCTGCACGCGTTGTCGCACCGGGGCCAGCGTGTCGTTGGTGACCTCGCCCGACCACACCAGGTCCCACAGGGCTTCCAGGACCTCTGAGTCCCCGGCAGGGACCCCCGCACCGGCCGCGGCGGCGAACAACTCTGGCCAGAACGACGCACCACTCTGCGAGAGGTGGGCTCTGATGGCCTGGTGGATCGGGCCCACGTTGTCTCCGTTCGGCGCCGTCACCAGCAGCGCCGCCTGATCCCGGAAGAGCAACCGGACCCGGCCGTCGTTCGAGCCGATGGCCCCCGCACCGGTCCAGACGAGGTCGCCGGAGGCGCACAACGCGTCGAGTTCCGCTGGTCGGTACTCGGCCATTCGCACCGGCAGGACGTCGGTCTCCAGCGTGGAGGCGACCAGCGGCGCTCCCTGCAGTTGGCCGACGATCTCGGCCAGGGCGTCGATCCCCCGCCGGGGCGAACCGACTCCGTGCCACAACGGGAGGAAGCGGCCGATGGTGGCAGCATCGACCGGTTCGACCTCGGACCGCAGCGCGGCCAACGTCCGGCGCCGAATGAGCCGCAGGACATCGGGGTCGCACCACTCCCGCCCGGTTCCCGTGGGGAGGAACTCACCGCGGATCACCCGACCGGCCCGCTCCAGGTCGTCGAGGACCACCCGGATGGCATCGACGCCGACACCCAGACGGCCGGCCACATCGGCGGCAACGAACGGGGTGTGGGTCCGGGCATACCGTTCGACCAGGTCGCGCAGGGGATGATCCACCGGATCGGTGAAGGACGTGGGCAGCCCGAGCGGGATCGATGAGCCGAGTGCGTCGCGGACCCGGGCCGCGTCACCGGCATCGGCCAGGCGGCGCTCGCCCCCGATCGCCACCTCGATGAGCCGTCGCTCCTCGACCAGGGAGCCGACCGCCCGATCGACCGCCAGCGATTCGATCGTCCGCTCGGCCAACTCGACGGTCGACAGCGGGCCGAGGACCCGGACCAGATCGACCAGACCGTCTGCGTCCCGGGCGTGCCGTTCGGGCACCAGGCGTTGCAGTTCCGTTTCGAGCGTGGCGATGACCCCCGGGTCGATGAGCGTCCGGAGCTCGTCGTCGCCCAGCAGATCGCGGAGCAGGTCCCGGTCCAGGGCCAGCGCGGCGGCCCGGCGTTCGGCCAGCGGAGCGTCGCCCTCGTACATCGAGACGGCGATCCAATTGAAGAGCAACGACTGGGCGAAGGGTGAGGCGCTCGGGGTGTCGACCTGCACCACCCGGATCTGTCGACTGCGGATGCTCCGCAGCACCTCGACCAGGGCAGGAACGTCGAACACGTCGTTGACGCACTCACGGGTGGCCTCCAACAACATGGGAAACTGCGGATACTTCGACGCCACGGTCAGCAGGTCACCCGCTCGTTGGCGTTGCTGCCACAGCGGGGTGCGCTGGTCGACCCGTCGCCGGGGCAACAACAGCGCCCGTGCGGAGCACTCCCGGAACCGCGAGGCGAACATGGCCGTACCCGGCAACGCCGCCACGACCAGCGCCGCCACCTCGTCGGGGTCCGGGATGAGTTCCTCGACATCGAGCACATCCATGGCCTCGGGGAGCCGGATGATGATGCCGTCGTCGGACCACATCACCTCGGCGGATTCCGCAGTCCGTTCGACCAGCGAGTTCCGCAGCACGATGGCCCACGGGGCGTTCACCCGGGAGCCGAATGGTGTGTGGATGCAGATCCGCCAGTCCCCGATCTCGTCCCGGAACCGTTCGATCACCAGTGTCCGGTCGTCGGGCACGACCCCTGTCGCCTCGGCCTGCTCGTCGAGGTAGGCCAGCAGGTTCACCGCGGCCAACGGATCCAGACGGTGGCGTTCGGCCAGGACCGCCAACGCTGCGTCGGCGTCGAGTTGGCGGATCTCGCGCACGAACTGTCCGATGGCCCGCCCGAGCTCGATGGGCCGCCCCGGGCCGTCGCCGTGCCAGAAGGGCATCTTGCCGGGCAGTCCCGGGGCAGGAGTGACCACCACCTTCTGGAACGTGATGTCCTCGATCCGCCACGTCGACGCCCCCAGGAGGAACGTCTCGCCTGGTCGGCTCTCGTAAACCATCTCCTCATCCAGTTCACCGACCCGTGTGCCATCCGGCAGGAACACCCCGAAGAGCCCGCGATCGGGAATGGTGCCCGCGTTGGTCACCGCCAGCCGCTGGGCCCCGGCGCGTCCACGCAGCACATCGGTCGAACGGTCCCACACGATCCGCGGGCGCAACTCGGCGAACTCCTCGGATGGGTACCGACCGTCCAGTAGGTCCAGAACAGAGGCCAGCAGCTCGTCGGACAACTCGCCATAGGGCGCAGCGGCCCTGATGACGGCCGCCAGGTCGGTCACCGCCCAGTCGTCGAGCGCACACATGGCCACGATCTGTTGGGCCAGCACGTCGAGCGGCGAACGAAGGAATCGGGTGTGCTCGATCTCGCCGGCCAGCATCCGCTGGACGACGACCGCGGTCTCCACCAGGTCACCGCGATGCTTCGGGAAAATCCGGCCGCGACTCGGCACCCCGACCTGGTGGCCTGCCCGACCGATTCGTTGGAGCCCGGACGCCACCGACCCCGGTGAGGCCACCTGGATGACCAGGTCCACCGCGCCCATGTCGATCCCGAGCTCCAACGAGCTGGTGGCGACCAGGCCGGCCAACTCGCCCCGCTTGAGCTGGTCCTCGATGACCAGGCGTTGTTCGCGGGACAACGAGCCGTGATGGGCCTTGACCAGGTCGTCCCCCACCACTGATCGTCCGGTGGACTCGGCGGCCAGGCTCTCGCCGCTCTCGGCCAGCTCGTTCAGCCGGCTGGCCAGCCGCTCGGCCAGGCGACGGGCGTTCACGAAGATCAGGGTGGAACGGTGGCCCTGGATCAGGTCCAGCAACATGGGATGCATCGACGGCCAGATGCTGCGACGTTGCGGACCAGCTGCGGCTGGTCCGGACGTGGGTTCGTCCATGATCTCGCCGAGGGCACCCATGTCCTCGATCGGGACGACCACCTCGATCTCCAGTTCCTTGGTCATGCCGGCATCGACGATGGCGACGGGTCGAGGCCCGACACACCGGCCGCCGTCGACCTCGTTCCCGCCGAGGAAATGGGCAATCTCCTCGAGGGGTCGTTGCGTAGCGGACAGTCCGATCCGCTGCGGAGGCCGGTCGCCTTGACGGCCCAGTCGTTGCAGTTGTTCCAGCCGCTCGAGCGTGACGGCCAGGTGAGCGCCGCGCTTGGTCGCCGCCACCGCATGGATCTCGTCGATGATCACCGTGTCGACCGTGGCCAGGGTCTCCCGCGCCGCAGAGGTCAACATGAGGTAGAGCGATTCGGGAGTCGTGATCAGGATGTCGGGCGGGTGGCGACGAAGCGTCCGTCGGTCCCCCGGCGAGGTGTCTCCGGTGCGCACCCCCACGGTCGGTTGACGCACCGGCGTTCCCAACCGATCGCCGGCCAGCGAGATCCCCTTCAAGGGGGCTCGGAGGTTCTTGTCGATGTCGACGGCGAGCGCCCGCAGCGGCGAGACGTAGAGGACTCGGGTTCCGGGTTGCTCAGGCACCGGATCAGTGGCCAATCGGTCGATGGACCAGAGGAAGGCCGCCAGCGTCTTTCCCGAACCAGTGGGCGCGCACAGCAGCGTGTGCCCGCCCGACGCGATCTTCGGCCAGGCCAGGGACTGCGCCGGCGTGGGGGTACCGAACGTGGTCTCGAACCAGGCCTGGACGGGCTGGGTGAAGACCCCGAGGCTCACGGGTCGTTCGCCAGCACCCTCGGCAGCGGCGCAACATGCAGCACCGAGAGACGGCGGGTGGCCCGGGTCAGCGCCACGTAGAGGTTCTGAGCGCCCCGGTGTTCGTTCTCCAGGATGGCTGCCGGTTCGACCACGATGCAGGCATCCAGCTCCAGGCCCTTGATGAGGGTCACCGGAGCGACCGTGACCTGATGGTCGAGCGATCCTCGGTGAGCCCGGCCATACGAGATCCCCTGCTCGGTCAGCGATTGCTCCACCCGGTCGAGCCATCCACGCGGGGAGATCACCGCAACGTTGCCCGAACCGATGGCCGTCAGCTCCCGACGAACCGCAGCGGCCAATCGTGCGCTGAACTCGTCGTCGGCCGCCTGCTCGATGACCGGTTCGTCGCCGGTCGCCCGGATGGCGGTCGGTGGTCTGAGGGCGGGTGCCGCCAGAGCCAGGACCCGATTGGCCAGCCGGGTGGCGGGTCCGGGCAGGCGGTAGCCGATCGTGAGGTCGGCGAACCGGGGAGCCCGGCGTTGCGGGAGGTGGACCAGCACCGAGTCCCACGAGTCGTGTGCGTGCATGCTGGTCGATTGAGCCACGTCGCCGACGATCGTCATGGACCCGTTCAGCGACCGACGGTCGATCAGCCGCAGGTCCATGGGCGAGAGGTCCTGGGCCTCGTCCACCACGATGTGTCCATAGGTCCGGATGGCGTCGGCGTCGGTGTGACGCGGCCGGGGCCCCAGCAACTCCAGCGCCTCGTCCAGGATCGGGACGTCCTGGGTCGACCACACGATGGCGGACGAGTCCTCGACCCGCTCCCGATGCAGCAACGCCAGTTCGGCGTCGTCGAACCATCGGGATCCGGCCGACCGGAGCAGCGCCTTGGACCCATAGAGGTCGTTCAGGAGCTGGCCCGGCGTCAGCACCGGCCACATCCGCTCGAGCGCCTCACGCACCTCGACCATGTCGCGGGTGCGCTCCCGCACGACCGCTGCATCCAGTGGCTCGCGCATCTTCGATGCCAGCAGCTCGAAGAAGGCGTTGACCAGGAACCTCCGACCTGCGTTGTGGTTCCGGGCCCTGCGCCGAGCCTGGGCAACGAGCGCCTGGGAGTCCGCGGAGGTGATCCTCAGCAGTTCCACACCCACCGGGACGACGGTGGTGACACGCAGCGGTCGCTGTCGATCCCGGACGGCTCGAGCGACCAGATCGCACATGCGCAGCTCGCCTTTGATCCGGGCCACGTCCGGCTCGTCGCTGCGAGAGGCCCGGATGAGCGGCACCAGGTCCGCCAGGACCGCCACCTGGACACCCGCCTCGCCCAGCGAGGGCAGCACCTGCTCGATGTAGGACAGGAACAATCGGTTCGGTCCGATGACCAGCATCCCCTGGCCCTCGAGCGGGAAGCGGTGGGTGTAGAGCAGATAGGCCGCCCGGTGGAGCGCCACCACGGTCTTGCCGGTACCGGGCCCGCCCTGGACCACGAGGATCCCACCCAGCTCCGAGCGGATCACTTCGTCCTGTTCGCCCTGGATGGTGGCAACGATGTCGCTGAGGCGACCGGACCGTGCCGACTCCAGCGCGGCGATCAGGGCGCCCTGACCCTGGACCGTGCCATCGGACAGGCCATCGGCCGCGTCGCCGAACAACTCGTCGTCTAATCCCAACAACGAACGACCACGGGTGGCGAAGTGACGACGACGCACCAGGCCCATGGGGTCGCGCCCGGTGGCCCGGTAGAACGCCTCGGCCACCGGCGCTCGCCAGTCGACCACCACCGGTTCCTGGGTCTCGTCGGACACGGCGATCCGACCGACGTAGAACCGCTCCAACCCGTCGGCATCAAAGGTGGCGGCAATGTCCGGGTCCGCCGCCAACTCAGCCGTCGGACGGCGGTCGATCCGGCCGAAGCACAAGGACTGGTCCCCCAGATCCAGACGGGACAGCCGCTGGGCCATGGCATCGAAGACCGCGTCCCGTTCGAATCGGGCCTGGAAGGTGCCGCCCTGACCGGCCTCGGTCAGCTCGACCATGGTTTCTGCGGCACGCCGCGAGCGTTCCAGGCACTCATAGGCGCGATCGACGTGCGCCTGCTCGGATCGGAGCTCGCTCGAATCAGTGGTGTTCGAATCAGTGGAGTTCGAATCAGTCATGACGTTCGAATCAGGGGGGGGTCGGACAGGGCTCTTCTCCCCCGGCGACCGGCCCGCGACCGGTACGTGGGGGATCGGTGAGCTTACCGACCGGCTGACCGAACACCCCGATCGGACCTTGGCGCAGGGGCCATCGCCGGGATCAGCGGCCGCCGTCCTGGCCGACCTCGGTCAACGCATCGAGCAGCGCTCCCCGGAGGCGTCGAGCCCCGTCGGGATCCAGGTGGGCGACCAACCCGGTCCCCGGGTGGCCCAGTTCCTCCACCGTGAGCACCACCCGGGGCTCGCCGTCGTCGTAGTCGTCCGAGATGGCGGTGGCCCAGGAGACCGCCGGATCGTCGTCGAACCCGGTGGTCGAGGCATCATCGATCGAACGGCGCATACCGAGCAGTTGAGCACGCGGGGGTACGTTGACGCCGTGCCGGATCGACCCACCCCGACCGCTGCGGCGGCGCGTCACGCCGACTCGCACTTCATTCGTGCCTGCCGGAGCGAGCCCCACGATCAGGTCCCCGTGTGGTTCATGCGACAGGCCGGACGTTCCCTGCCCGAGTACCGCGAGGTCCGCGGGATCGGGTCGATTCTCGACGCCATCGCCCAGCCGGAGTTGGCCGCCGAGATCACCCTGCAACCGGTACGTCGCCACGGTGTGGATGCGGCAATTCTCTACTCGGACATCATGACGCCGGTCCACGCCATCGGGTTCGGCGTGGACATCGCTCCGGGCGTCGGGCCGGTGGTGGAGCACCCGTTCACCTCGGCCGCGGACCTGGACCGGCTGCGTCCCCTGGACCCCGAGGGCGACACGCCGTACGTCCTCGAGACGGTCCGGATCCTCGCCGCGGAGCTTGCCGTCCCGCTGATCGCCTTCGCCGGAGCGCCCTTCACGGTGGCCAGCTACCTGGTCGAAGGACGACCATCACGAACCTACGGTCTGACCAAGCGGCTCATGCTGGGCGACGAATCGCTGTGGTTCTCCCTCATGGACCGTCTGGCGGACCTGGCCATTGCGTCGTTGCGGAGCCAGGTGGCGGCCGGGGCCTCGGCCGTGCAGCTCTTCGACAGCTGGGCGGGCGCACTCGACCCGCAGGACTACCGCCGCTACGTGCTGCCCGCGTCGGCCAAGGTCCTGGCCGGCGTCGCCGATCTGGGCGTGCCCCGCATCCACTTCGGGGTCATCACGGCCGAGTTGCTCGGGCTCATGGCCGAGGCGGGCGCCGAGGTCGTGGGCGTGGACTGGCGTACCCCACTCGACGCGGCCAGAGGTCGGGTTCCGGCCGAGGTGGCGTTGCAGGGCAACCTCGACCCCGCCCGAATCGTCGCCGGATGGGATGCCACCGCCGCCGGAGCGCGGGACGTCCTGGCCAGAGCCGGTGGAGCGCGAGGTCACATCTTCAACCTCGGCCACGGCGTTCAGCCGGAGAGCGATCCCGGCGTCCTGACCGCCCTGGCCGACCTGGTCCACACCGAGGGGACCGTCTCATGAGCACGAGGGCACCGTCACATGAGCACCAGGCACCGAGAATGAGGACAGGCGTACTGGTGATGGCATACGGGACCCCGGCCACGCCGGCGGACATCGAGCCGTACTACACCCACATCCGTCGGGGCCGGCCGCCCACCGAGGAACAGCTGGGCGATCTGGTCAGCCGGTACGCGGCGATCGGCGGCATCTCCCAGCTGGCAGCTCACACCGAAGCGCAGCGCGCCGCACTCGCCGCCCGGCTCGAAGCAAGCCAACCCGGCCGTTTCGCGGTCGGTCTGGGCCAGAAGCACGCGTTCCCCTTCGTGGAGGACGGCGTGGACGCGTTGGTCGCCGAGGGCGTCGATCACCTCATCGGGGTGGTGTTGGCACCCCACTATTCGGGCTTCAGTATCGGTCAGTACGCCGAACGGGCCAGGGCCCAGGCCGCCACGCACGGGATCGATGCGTCCTGCGTCGAACGGTGGGCCGACCTCCCGGCGTTCGTTGATCACCAGGCGGCATCGCTGCGCGACCGGCTGACCCGGCTCCCGTCTCGGACCAAGGTCGTTTTCACCGCACACTCGCTGCCGGAGCGGGTACTGGTCGATGATCCGTACCCCGACGAGCTGCACCGGTCGGCCGCGGCCATAGCAGCCGCCGCTGGACTGGGTTCCTGGTCCGACTGGGGGGTGGCCTGGCAGAGCGCCGGCCGGACGCCCGAGCCCTGGCGCGGTCCGGACATCCTCGACGTCATCGACGACCTGGCGTCGACCGGTTCGGCCGATGGAGTGATCGTGGTGCCCCAGGGCTTCACATCGGATCACCTCGAAGTCGTGTACGACCTGGACATCGAGGCGGCCGCCCGCGCCGAGGCAGGGGGCCTGGCCTTCGCCCGGACCGATGTGGTGGGGGCGGACCCTGCGGTCATGTCCGCGCTGGCCGACCGAGTGGCGGAGCTCGCCGACGACTCGTGAGTGACCGTCACCTCGTCGTCGTCGGTGCCGGCATCACGGGGCTGGCCGCTGCCCTGGCGGCAGTCGATGCCGGTTGGCAGGTCACCGTGATCGAGGCGGATGACCGCTGTGGCGGCAAGATCCGATCGAGCGACCTCGGCGGGCGTGTGGTCGATGAGGGCGCCGACGCGTTCCTCATCCGTTCTTCGTCGGCCAACAGTTTGTGCGCCCGGGTCGGGGTCACCGATCTGACCCATCCGGCAACCGGGTCGGCCATGGTGTGGCTGGGTGACCGACTCCAGCGTCTCCCCGGTGGCCTGGTGCTCGGGGTCCCCGCCCGGTTCGACGAGCTGGCCGAGTCGGGGATCCTGTCCGAAGCCGGCCTGCATCGGGCCATGACCGAACCCGACCTGCCCGGAGACCCTCTGGCGGCCGATGAGTCGATCGGATCGGTGGTTCGTCGGCGCTACGGCGACGAAGTGGCCGACCGTCTCGTGCATCCGCTGCTCGGCGGGATAGCGGCGGGTGATCCGGACCGGATGAGCATCGACGCCTGCGTGCCGCAATTGGCGGCCGCGGCCCGACGTGGTCCGAGCCTGTCGCGGGCACTGGAGGCGCCCATCCGGGGCGTGGCGGTCGAGCCCGTCTTCGCCGCGCCGATCGGGGGCGTGGCGTCGATCATCGACGCCGCGCTCGTCGCTCTCCGGTCGGCCGGGGTCACGGTGCACACCGG
>Ga0105044_10013428_pt1 | contig 11118 bp, 7 predicted proteins | sample MAT01_FD_78092 | JGI IMG/M metagenome (GOLD analysis project Ga0105044, IMG submission 78092) | Freshwater microbial communities from Lake Fryxell liftoff mats and glacier meltwater in Antarctica - MAT-01 | ecosystem: Environmental > Aquatic > Freshwater > Ice > Liftoff microbial mat | place... | reverse complement strand
GGTGTTGGAAAAACGCATCTGGCAATTTACGCAGGAACTCGACCTGAAGATTCAAACCAAGCGCGTGCGCTGATGACGCTCGATCCCAGCAATAGAGCGTTTGAACTTCCTGGAGTCCCTCCGTATCTGACGTTGAAGAAAATTGATGCAAACTCTTTATTCGAAGATTTAGCAAAAAAGATGCCGACCAATGCCAAAGTTCAAGCCTTCTATCAGAAGATGGTTTCTGGTCTTCGAGAATTTAGAGATTACCTTTCGCTCATTCAGCTAAGCGATGAACTCAACAAGTCTGATTCAGACCTCATTGTTGTCGACACCCCCCCCCTTGAGGAGGCTGTTGGCCTTCATCGCTCCGTAAAAAACCTTCGAACATTCTTCGGAACATATTTGGTTCAGATAGCACTTCAATCCACTCGATTTTCCCTGGTGCAGATTTCTTTCAAAAAAGCCTTCGAGATGAGTCGATTTTTCATCGGGAAAAGGGCAGCTGAAACGGTTCTCGAACTCATTGAATGGCTCACTCAACACCGCGAACGATTCGAAACCGCCTCGCATTTTCTTGAGCAGATTTTTAATTCCCGTGAATCAAATCATATTTTTGTTCTTACTCCTGAATCTCCTGAAAGCCTTCTGGCCGAAATTAAAACTAACTTTAAAGAAACTCAGAATATTTCTTTCTATTTGAATCAATCGGTTTTTGAATTTCGAATGGAAATGCCTGAGGCTTACGAACGCGAGACAAAACTTATTTCAAAGATAAAAAAGGCATTCCCCAAGTCTCAAATTCAACTCATTCCACTTCAAATCATGGGCGACGATACCGAGGAAGAAATGACGAGATTTCTTCGTTCAAAAGCCATACGCGTTTAACAAGAAAATTTCTTTAAAGCTCCGGTGGTTCCACGAGAGGAAAGCCAGGTTTCGATTGCGACCCTGATCCCGCTAAATCATCCTTGTCCCATAGAAAAGGAGTATTCGGAGGTGGTGGAAGCTCTCCGGGATTTGGGCCCTTTTGCCAAAGCGTCCAGCCTCGAATGTTAGCCGAGCTTACGGAATTCAATTCCTGAATTTTCCAAAGCCTTGGTGCCTGCCAGTTGGAATCCACAACGAGCATCCACTCCTGGCCTGTTGGATCTACAAAGGTCTTAAGAACCATGATTTGATGTCCGCCGCTTGAATTTCCATGAGGTGGTCTTGGTAGCCATAGCCTGCGCGTCGACTCTACCTGATTTGCATGATCGAAGACCGTATAGGGCGTTTCGGACATGGGCTTTCCAACATCAAACCGAATGAGCATCGGCCAACCCCTGGACGACGATTCTCGAATTAATTCTGCCAAAACAATCGGACTATTTACACTGAGACTGCTGACCTCAAATCCCAACTCCTTGGCAATATTTGATTCCGTGCCAAGGTGGGAGTCGTCTCCATAATAATCCATGGCCACCCTCACCAGATATCGCCCCCGAGAAACTTCATCGGCCATATGGTTCGCAATCATTCCGTTACCCAGAAACCCCTGTGCAAAGAGCTGTCGAGTTCCATTGTAAATGGCATAGGCAGCGCAGGTACCGCCCTCTTGATTCACAGAACGAATAACAGGAGCAAGCTTAGTCAAAGGAATCACCGATTCATCAGCTTGAGAAATAATCTCTATCGCTTCGGCTGGAAAATAATGAATCCGCATCGCCGTCGCATCAAAAAAGAAAGCTCCCACATCCCGATGATCGAGAGATACGCAACGGCCTAGGCATACAGCTCGAGATGTTTTGACACCCGGGCCAGTTTGGGAACCTGGGCTGCGGATTTCTAAATCAAGATGCTGCCCAAGTTCCAGGGCATAGGCCTTACCAACCGCGGCCTGCACGACGGCCCGGCAAGACGAGGGGCTAGATTGCGCATGGGTTGAAGCACTGATAACAAAACAGATTAAAATTAGGGAAAACCTTTTGAACACGAGAGCCCCCTTTGATTGAAAAGGATTACCTCGTAATAAAATTCCAAGGCAAGCTTTCAATGAATTAGGGGTCATGAATTAGGGGTCAGGGCACTTAGGTGCCAGGTTAGGTTTGGTCAACTCTTCCCAGGATTCGAGATCTAGCTTTATTTTATTTATTTCTTCTTGACGAGTTTTTGGAGCATATATTCTTACGCCTGAATCTCAAATCTAAAGTCCTAGCCAATCGCGTCCCATTCGTTCCTGCTTCATTTTTTTCATAAAAATTTAAAACGCAATATCTCTGCTCTCATGCATGCCTCTGAAGCGATTCTCGCAAGAAAAAACTCTTATGCTAATAGACGAATATGAAAAATAGTTTTCAACAATTGCATGAGCGCGCACTCATAGCGGTAAGAAATTTTAAGAAATCAGAATTGGATCTTCTTAATATTTTAAGCGAGATTGATTCGGCTAAAGCCTATCTCGATCTGGGATTTTCATCGCTGTTTACGTATGCCGTAAAAGCACTGGGTTTAAGTGAAGCTCAATCCTACTCCTTCATGGCTGTAGCGAGGAAATCTAAAGAAGTTCCAGAGTTAAAAACTTCGATTGCCGAAGGAAGGCTCAGCATTTCAAAAGCAGCAAAAATCGTTTCAGTTTTAAAGCCTCAGACCGCTGAAGCTTGGATCATAAAGGCAGCGACCCTCCCTCGCATTGCTCTGGAAAAGGAAGTTGCGAGAGAATCGGGTAAAACGTTTGCCACGCGCGAAGTGGTGAGAATTGTTGGCCCAGAGATAACAAGACTTTATCTCAATTTCTCAGATGCCGGCATGGCCGACTTAAAGAGCGACGCAGAGAAAGTCGAAGCTTCAGCTCTTCCCGGGAAGAGTTCGTAAAGATCTTAGAAAAGCAGCTGATAAGAAACTTCAATCAAAGCGTCGTTCACTCACCGCTGATCTTAAACATCAAGTCTTTCAAAGAGATCAAGGAATCTGCCAAGTGATAGATACGACTGGATTCAAATGCGGATCCGGTTTCTTTACAGACCTTCACCATAAACAAGCGGTCTCAAAAGGTGGGCAAAACGAACTGGAAAATCTTATCACGCTCTGTGCAAAACATCACCGGCATGAGCATCGCCGAACAGAAATCACCTCGTAATAAAATTCCAAGGCAAGCTTTCTATGAGGCCCTTGGGACGATACACAATATCTTCAACCAGGTCTTGGTGCCGCGCCAGAGCTTTGCGCCAATCGTCCCCGGCTTCATGCGTGTCGATGAGAAACTGGCTTACTCTTTGGTCTCCCACACTTAAAAGACTCTGAAGGATTGCCGTATCCCAACCCTCATGATTCAAATGAAGATTATTGAGGCCTTCAATTTCGGCAGAAAGAATATTAAATCTCTCCTGAAGTTCATCCATTCGAATATGGGCACAGGCCTCAAATGGCGTAGTGGGCTTTGGAATAAACGGGTTCAAACTCACCGAGAGATTTCCGATTCGTCCCAGAGACTTAGAAATTTTTAAAAAATGTGCGTGAAGGCGCTTCACTAAACTCGCAAGCTCATGAATGTCTTCGCGGATTTCAGTGGGCAGACCTATAATAAAATAAAACTTTAGATTTCGAATTCCAGACTTCAGGGCTGTTTCAATACACGAAAATACTTTTTCCTCGGACGTCCTCTTTTTAATGACCGTCTGTAATCGAACACTTCCAGTCTCGAGTGCCAATGTGAGAGTTCTTTGAGTGGAGTGAACGAGTAAGTCCATTAATTTTCCACTCACAGCCTCTACGCGTAAACTCGAAAGACTGATCTGGCCTCTCTTCGCAACAATATAGTCGGCCATCTCGACGAGCTCGGGATGATCAGCGAGCGCTGCCCCCACCAAACCCACACGCCCGACTTTTTCGACCCCTTCATCAAAAGCGGATTTGAGAAAGCTCAATCGTCGAAAGCGAGTACTCGCTTCAGTATAGGAGACAGAACAAAATCGGCAGCGCTGCGGACAGCCCCGAGAAACCTCCACTAAATAGGAGCCAGAGAATTCCGTATGCGGGGTGATCACTTCGGTTTTGGTTAAATACGAATTAATGAACTTCACGGAACGACGTTTCAATTTATAATCAGGCGTGAGTTCCTGAAGACTGGGAACAAAGACCCCAGGGATTTCCTTCAGAGCTTCCAAAACTTTCGCCTTATGACTTTTTAAAAAAGGATTCACTCGAAGCTGATTGGCGATATCAAAAACCAAATCTTCGCCGTCCCCAAAACCAAAAGCATCGATGAAGGGCAAAAGCGGAAGTGGATTCATTGAAACAGCGGCCCCACCCATAATCACGAGTGGATCTGAGCTGTGACGATCGACAGACTTGAGCGCCAAACCCGCTTGTTTTAAGATTCGCAAAACATGGATCGAATCATTCTCGAAGCTCAACGTGAAAGCGATGACATCGAAGTCTTTAAGCGGACGGCGACTCTCGACGCTTAAAATTTCGTCGTTTCGTTCATTGAGAAAGGCGCGCTCACAAACGACCTCTTCCATATCGTTCCAGAGGCCATAGATTTGTTGAAAGCCCAAATTGCTCATCCCCACATAATAGGTATGAGGGTAGACCAAACAAATTCGAAGCCGGCCTCGCCACGGCTTTCGCCTCGTCCCAATTTCGAATTTAACCGAATCGATTCCATCGCCCTGAAGGCCGGACTTTAATGTTTGTGCAGTAGATTTAAGACGGGCTCTCAATGAGCCCGTCTTAGCATATTAGGTATCCAATTGCTTACGCAAATAAGCTGGTACTTCGAAGCTCTCATCCTCAAATAGGGGCATTCCCCGGCGCTGACGCCCGTTATTGCCGAGAACCGGGACGGGAGCTTCTGGCATCGCCAAATTCACAGGGTGGCTCGCTTCCATTCGGGCCTGGGAACTAGCGTCTTTCGAAGCCATTGGAATGCTACGAAGATTTTCAATCTTCGACTCAATTTTGCGATTGAAGCCTGTGGCAATCACAGTGACTCGAATCTTATCCCCCATGGTATCGTCGATCACTGAGCCAAATATAATATTCGCTTCTTCATGCGCCGATTCTTGAATCAAAGTGGCCGCTGCATTTACTTCGTAAAGCGTCATCGAGGATGTTCCAGTAATATTGATTAATATTCCGGTTGCTCCTTCGATCGAAACATCTTCGAGAAGCGGTGAGCTGATCGCATTTTGAGCCGCTATAACCGCGCGATTATCTCCGCGAGATTCTCCGGTTCCCATCAGTGCCATTCCCATTTCGCTCATGACGGTTCGCACATCTGCAAAGTCAACGTTCACCATTCCGTGCACATTGATCAAATCACTGATGCCTTTGACGGCCGACAAAAGGACGTGATCTACTTTTCTGAAAGCATCGATCAAAGTGAGCTGATCCGTCGCAAGCGTTAGCAAGCGCTGATTGGGAATGGTGATCAAGGTGTCCACATTCTCTTTCATCTGCGCGAGACCTTCTTCGGCCTGCTGACGTCGGCGCTTTCCTTCGAACTGGAAGGGCTTGGTCACCACTCCAACAGTTAGAATTCCCAGACGCTTGGCAATCTGAGCTATCACCGGAGCAGCACCCGTTCCGGTTCCACCGCCTAGTCCGCAGGTGACGAAACACATATCGGATCCGTCCAGAATCTCAGAAATAATCTGTGAATCTTGAAGTGCCGCCTCACGTGCAACTGCAGGATTTGCTCCTGCGCCCAAACCTTTTGTAAGGCTTGCTCCCAATTGAATTTTGCTAGGCGCAAGCGTTGCTTTTAATGCCTGCGCATCCGTATTGGCCGCGATGAATTCAACGCCCGAAAGACCCTCGGCAATCATTGTATTAATCGCATTGCCTCCGCCTCCCCCAACGCCGATGACTTTAATCTTTGCACCCAACATATCCATATCTATGACATCTACTTTTCGAGACATTATTTTTCCCCTCCCCTTAAAAGAAATCCTTTAACCAACGAGAAACTTGGGCCTGAACCTTTTTCAAGCCGTGTTTCTCATACAGGTTTGAATAATATTGAAGCTCTTCACTCTCTTCAAAACCTAGCTGCAAAAGTCCGACGAGTGTCGAATAACTCGGCGACGAAACCATATCACTCAGTCCACCCAAACCAGACGGTCGTCCCAATCGAACGGGCAATCTAAAAATTCTCTCAGTCGCTTCGCTCATTCCCTGCAAATGAGCCACGCCACCAGTAATCACAATTCCAGACGGCAATGATTCATCAACACCTTCTTTCGCAAGTTCGGTTCGAACGAGCGAAAGAATCTCATCCAGGCGCGGCTGAAGAATTGTTGAGAAGATGGAACGCTTCACGAGTCTGGGCTCTAATCCACTGACTCCGGGAATCTCAATGAGCTCTTCTTCATTCACGCGATTGGAGCAGCCATATTTGTGCTTGAGCTTCTCGGCATCACTCAAAGGAGTTTTGAGTCCAACAGCCAAATCATTGGTCAAATGAATTCCACCAATCGGAATCGAGCGAATCCATCGAAGTGTCCCCATTTGAAAGACAGCCATATCTGTGGAGGCAGCGCCAATATCTACGACACAAACACCCGCCTCTTTTTCTTCAGGCGTAGCAACGGCTCGTGCACTGGCAAGTGGGCTGGAAATAAAATGATGCGCCTTCAGGCCAACTTTCGAAAGACAGCGGCGGATATTTTCAAGTCCTGTGATGGATCCAGTGATGACTTGAAGATTTACTTCGAGCCTTTTTCCGTACATCCCAAGCGGCTCTTGAATTCCGTCCTGTCCATCGATGATGAATTCTTGCGGAACAATTTGAACGATTTCTCGATCGAGCGGAAGACTTACGGCCGACGCCGTTTCAATCACTCGTTCAACATCGGGCTGTCTAACTTCGGAATCCCGGATGGCAACCATTCCGTGGCTCGAAATCGTTTGCACATGATTTCCCGCTACGCCTACCACCACATGGTCAATTGTTCTGGAAGCAAGTTTTTGCGCCTCTTCGAGTGCTTGGGTAAGTGAATGAACCGTCGAATCAATATTGACGACAACACCTTTTCGCACCCCATGTGACTCGGCTTGGCCGAAGCCAATCACTTCTAGGCCGTGCGGCGTCATCTCGCATGCAAGGACCGCGACTTTATGGCTTCCAAAATCTATTCCTGCGAGCGTTGGATATTCCTTTGCCATCTAGTTCACTCCCTCTGATTTCACGATCCAGCGGCCGCCAAATTCACCTCGAACATCCCATTTCTGTGCTGAAGTCTGAGGTAATTCGCTTAAGACTACCTGAAGCGCCGAAAGCCGATCGCGATCTTCCGTTTGAATGAGGGAAACTCTGATCTCTCGTTCCGAATCTTTCTCTATCCACGAGAAAGTAAAAATATACTGTTCCAACCACTGATCCCAAACCGCAGAAACGGATTCTACTTTAACTTTGAGTCGGGATTCGAGCGCTTCAATCAAGTCTGATAAATCAATCAGTGCTTTTCGATCGGATTCTGCTTGCCGATTGATCTCGGTCACTTTCATCGAAGGACTCCACCGGGAGCCAAACCCAAAAACCAAAGGCAAATCTGCGAAGGGTCCGGGTACACCTTCAGTCACCGACATGACCATTGCCTCGCCATCGGCAATCATCCAGGCAGGTCCAACTTTCAAGAGGAATCGCGGGTTTCGAGGTAATATTCCCACTTCAAGCGAGTACGGAAACGACCGGCGAATCGAAACTTCCTTCGCCCATCCTGAATCTAAAATTCTAAGTTTAATTGTTTCCAAATTTACAAGCCAAAAAGGCTCGCCAATGTAAGCATTCAGCTCTTCCTTCATCTTTTTGAGAGATGATGAAGATTCAAAAAACAAACGCCTATCAGTCGCGTGAGCCCCCTCTCCCGCCAGAACGTTTACTGAAATCGACTGGACGTTGATCCCCCCCCAATCGATGACGCGCTGCACAAATGGATTTAGTTTATCCTGCCACTCTGCAGCGCCCTCTTTAATGGTAGGTGAAAGCGCTTTTATTGCAACGAAAAAGATAATGCTGACTGTTGTCACAATGAGCGAAATAAAGAGAAACTTACGAGCCCTCCACTCGTGAGGATCACGAGGGCGACGACTAGAAATCGAACGACTATCCCCCACATCTTTATTCTGCGCTGCAAAGAACGAGGGCGTCAACGAATTGCAAAAGCTTGAGTGGAAACAGAAAAGGATTGAGCCAGTTCAGTGGAAAGTGAGGTCAGCGGACCTGCACCCAAAATCAAAATGACTTGGCCAGCGCGCTTGGACTTTCGAAGCATTTCACGAACTTCATCGACGGAAGGAATTTTTGCTGGAGCACTCACTTGCAGACCTTTAAATTCTTTCGCGAGAGCTTCGCTTGTCACGCCGCGAATGGGCTCCTCATGCGCAGAGTAAATGGGAAGCAAAACAAGTTCTTGGCATCGGCCTTCAAAACTCAATGGAAAGTCCTTCCAGAGGGCTTGAGTGCGAGTATACCGATGCGGCTGGAAAATAACTGTTACATCCCGCTCGGGGAACATGAGTCGAAGCGCATCGAGAGTCGCCTCGACTTCCGTAGGATGGTGTCCATAATCTTCGACTACTGCAATCTCGCTCGACTCAAAGTGAATTTGCAGTCGGCGATCGGCTGGCACAAAATTCTGAAGGCCTTCTCGAATATCACCCTCGCCCACGCCGAGTGAAAGTCCGATCCCAATGGCTGCGGCCGCATTCTTAACATTATGAACTCCCGATATGGACAGCTCAAAGCTTCCCAAACTCTGACCTTCTAATTCGAGTGTGAATTGAGATCTTCGATTTTTAAAAGTCATCGAGGAAATTCGAAGATCGGCATCCGGCGAAACTCCGAAAGTCTTCACGGGCTTTCGGATATTGGATCGAATGGCTCGAAGACTTGGGCAGTCCGCACTCAACCAGTTCGTTCCAAAGAAAGCAGTGCGATTGAGAAACTCAGTAAAAGTATTCTCGATATCTTTGAGATCTCGATAAGTGTCCAAATGTTCTCGGTCAATATTGGTGACAACAGAATAAACGGGAGAGAATTTTAAAAAGCTGCGATCGCTTTCGTCGGCTTCAATGACAAAAACTTCTCCTTTGCCCACGATGCTCGAAGCATTCCACTGCTGCACTCGTCCGCCCACCACCACGGTGGGATCGATCGGCTGTAAAATTTGCCCGATCATAGAAGTAGTCGTAGTCTTGCCATGTGAACCCGCAACGGCGACACCCAGTTTCATTCGCATGAGTTCGGCGAGCATTTCGGCACGAGGAATGACGGGAACTTTTCGCTTCTCCGCTTCCCGCCATTCGGGATTGAGTGGGGAAACCGCTGATGAAACCACCACACAAGTTGCCCCATCAATTTGCTCGGCTCGATGCCCATGGAATACTCGAGCTCCAATCTTCTCAAGCTTTCGCGTAGTGGGTGTTGACTGAACATCGGATCCACTCACGGGGAAACCCAGGGAAATGAGAACTTCAGCGATTCCGCTCATTCCCGAGCCGCCTATTCCAATAAGGTGAATGGAAGGCTTCTGAAGTGATTGCCAAAACATCCCACCCTTTTACCTTCCTCAGGCCGTTTGATCTACTCATTCTCCAGCTATGCAATCCAGCGCTAACACTGTCGATCTTCGGCTATGTCTAACAGGCCTCAGACGAGTGAAAATCAAGAAAATCCAATAATTTCATGCTGGTACGCTTCTTGCAAATATTCAGGCCAGGAAGGTTGGCGTATGAAGTTTGTGGTTGATCGGGCTGGTTTCTCAATGGTTCAACTCATGTTCGCAATCGCGATCATGGGTGTCTTGGCGGCTTTTGCTATCGGGCTACTTTTATCGGGTGGCAAAGAAAGACGTCTCTCTCTCGCAAAAACTGAAGTGCTGACAAATGAGCAGCGAATATTTCAGACGATCCAAAAAGATCTCGATCGGGCCATCAGAGTAACTGGCAGCACACTTGCTTCGTTTCCAGGAATCCGAGGAAGAACCGAAGCGCGACCTACGGGTGAAAACTCTGATTCCCTTACCCTCTATATTGAAGAATTCGGTCACTTTTCACATGGCCAGATTGCCATCACTCAAGTCGGAGATTTAAGAATCGCAGGCACAACGCCCGGAAACAATGAACTCGGCTTCATCCATGAAGTGATCACTCAAAACGATCTTTTCCTCATCACTAATCTAGCAAGGACGAATATTCTTGAGCGTAGATTAGGACAACTCGTTGCCGAAGATGTTTATGTACTTCCGGGACATCAACCTCTCAATCAACCTATAGATATAGATATCGCACTCACTGTCAATTTGATTGCCGGCGACTTTGCGGCCGCTCGGAATTCTCTGCGTGCAGTTACTGAAGTCGTTTACGAACTAAACGATCGAGAGCAACTCATTCGCAGGACAAGAATGAGATCGCACGCTGCGCCTTTCAAGCAGAAAGTCATTTCCGATCAGGTAAAGAAGTTCCATATCGCTTATGTATTTCAACGCACAAACTTTAATGGAATTGCATTCACGCTAGACCAGCAGAATCCGTTTCCAAGCCGAGAGGCTCCTTTGACTTTTCTCGGCCAATTCGAAACCAATCCCCCACTCACATGGTCTGATATAAGGTCGGTGCAAATCAGTCTCGAAACTGCCACCAATGCGCCGCACGGGATTCAGCTAGCAACTGCAGATGCTTCAGACTTTTCTTTTAACGGAAACGAACTGACTCATCGATCGAGCCGATGGATTGAACCAGAAAAATATTCAATGCGACAATTTGATGAAGGTTTTAGTGGTGATGAGATTTGCCCAGTGAATGACCGAACCACTCACTGCGATCCGGACTTCTCACACTGCTTTCAAAATACCGATCGAGAGGCCCCCGACTGGCGCGGTTTTGGCGACTTAAGGGAAAACGCCCCTTACTGTAATTGTGTTGGCGACCAAAATGGCGGACCTGGCGTTCCAGGAGGTCTCAACTGGGAAAATCCAGACGACCGAGCGGTTTTGAACCAATGTGCTGCCGCATTCGATGGTTGCAATGATTGGAATTTGAGTACACAGCATCCTGGAATGCAACTTGTTTGCTCCTGCCTTCAAAATCCCGAGAGACTCTACAACCTTGAGATGAATACAGGCCTTGGCTATCAAACCTATAACTACCGTG
>Ga0105044_10013427_pt1 | contig 11119 bp, 10 predicted proteins | sample MAT01_FD_78092 | JGI IMG/M metagenome (GOLD analysis project Ga0105044, IMG submission 78092) | Freshwater microbial communities from Lake Fryxell liftoff mats and glacier meltwater in Antarctica - MAT-01 | ecosystem: Environmental > Aquatic > Freshwater > Ice > Liftoff microbial mat | place... | reverse complement strand
TGGCAAGATCTCATTCATATACATATTAGCCAGGGAGTGCTCGGCGCTGGCATTTAGCCACAGCTCATCATCGGCGAGCTTATAGGTGACTTCTTCGGCGTCCAGGCGGGCGGTTGCCTTATACGCCTCGGTGCGCACCAGCATGGGCGGAATTACCGGGGTAAAAGCCTTAGGAACAAGATCAAGGTCGTTATCGCTAATGATCTGCGCAACCACCTGCTCATCACCCAGCTGATCCATGACCCAGTTAACAAGCGCGAATTGTAAGCGGACTAGACTGCCTTTTAGATACAAGAATCGTGATCCGGCCACCTTTGCCGCTCGGGGCTTATCAATCCAGTCGTGTAGCTCGGCCAGCTCAGCGTGGGTTCTAGGCACGAAATCAAACTCTGGCTTGGTGCCGACGGTCTTAATAACCACATTATCGTCTTCACTCTTGCCTACTGGCGTATCGCTGGTTGGGATGTTCGGGACGGCCAGTAGCAAATTCTGATATTCAGCATCAACGGCAGCAAAATTAGCTTCGAGCTTGGTAAGCTCCTCTTTAAGCTTTGCTCCAGCAGCAATCTGGTCATCACTCGGGCGCTGCCCCTTGGTATTGGCGCTTAGCTCATTGCGCTTGGCTCTCACATCCTCAATACCAGCAATTTGGCCCCGACGTTGCTCGTCTAGCTCTAATAAGCGGTCAATATCGATGCTCACATTCTTGTTCTTGGCAGCAGTCGTAACCAACTCGGCATTATCTCGTATAAAGGTAATATCTATCATACTTCTATTATACTACGAACTTACGCTTCTTGCCTGAGGCGCTTAACCAGCCACTCTCGCCCTAGACTGCTCAAGAAGTATCCAGCTTTGGGGCCACTATCTTTACCTAGAATAAGACGATACAGGGCCTGAAAGGCTTCTCCGGGCGTAATATCGGCTTCTTCTTTGGCGGCGTAGATAGCTTGATGCATCTCAGCTCCGTCCAAATTTTTACCTATTTCTAGACTATTTGCCAAAGTCGCAATAAATTTTTGCTGACCTTCGCTCATCTCAACGCCAGGAAGCGTAGCTTGGACCTCAAACTTTACACTATCGGGGGCGTACTTTGCCAACCAGCTTCTTACGTAGGGTATCTCGCGAATCAGCACGCTTTTCTGCTCGGACACTACTTTCTGGTAACCCGTGCGGGCCAACAGGATCAAAATCTGCTCTTCATCTCCTTGTGCTGTCTGGTAAACACTCACCAGGTGGTTAAAGGGAATGCGCGCAATGGTACGGTCGCCACCCAGGGAGTTGGCGACGGCGTAGGCATGCGCGAACTCGTGATCTTGACCACTAGCTACCGCTTCTTCGACCTTAGAGTACTCGTCGATAAGCGCATAGAGGCCAACACCGGAGTCGTACGATAGTGTCTTGCTCGGTTTACTGCGCACAATAAAGTAGCGTAAAATCTCGGCCGGCATGACATCCAGAACATCTCCGAGTGTTACTACGTCGCCACTGCTCTTGCTAAACTTCTTGGTACCACCTGCTGGGTTAATAAACTCGTAGGGCACCGGAAAAGGCGCAATGCCATTAAAGATCTGCTTAACAAGCTCTTTGCCGGTATCGTAACTGCCGCCCTTTGTGGCGTGATCACGGCCAAAAGGCTCAACATCAACGCTATACATATGCCAACGAGCTGGCCAGTCTAGGCGCCAGTCAAGCTTTACGCGGCCTGTAGTGTAATCCAATTCGCCCGAGTGGCCCTCAGCATCTTCATACAGTATTACTTGACGGCTTTTATCCCAACCGGTAAACTTCCACTCCCTGAGATTATTGCCATCAGAGAGTAGTTGTACCGGAGCCCAATCGCGTGGTAATTCACGGCCACCACCATGTTCTTTGATAATAGATCTAGTTTTCTCAAGGTTATCCAGCGTGGCCTCAATGTAAGGAGTAAAAGCACCCGAAAGATACACTTCGTGGGCTCGGATCGTTTTTGGAACTACGCCGGCTTGCTTAAGGTTGGATAAAAATCCTTCATACCAATGATCGGCCCAAGTCTTGTGGCAATCCCCTTGTGAATCAGGAACAAGATACAGCGGCACGCCAATGTACTGCTCGTAGTCGGCTGGGGTCCCGGCCGGGACTTTGCGGAAGGCATCAAAGTCATCTAGAAAGTCCATGTGAGTAGCCTTATGGCCATGGCCATTAATCGCCTCGGCCACAAAACTGGCCGTCATTACCTCGCGAGCCGTTCCAAAGTGATACTCACCCGATGGTGAGTGACCACTCGATACCATGATGTTAGCCGAACTACCGTGCTCGGCAATAATCTGCTCGGCAGTTTGATCTAGCCAGTAATTTGATGGGTTGTCTGTACTCATTTGCCTTATTATACCAAAAGAGCCGGCAGTTAGCCGACTCTTTATAGGGAAATCGATTTATTTATTCGATGTGCTTGATCTTGTAGGTAAGCGTGCCAGTTGGAACCTGAACCTCAACTTCGTCGCCGTGCTTCTTGCCAAGCAGGGCTTTGCCGATGGGGCTTTCGTTACTAATCTTGCCTTCTTCGGGGTTGGCTTCGGTTGACCCGACGATAGTGAACTTCTGAACGCCCTCTTCGAGCTCTAAGTGAACGGTTGAACCGAGCGATACCATGCCGCCCTTTTTAGGAGCTTCGATCGTCTTTGAGTGCTTAAGGATATTCTCGATTTCGCTAATACGACCCTCCATAAATGCTTGGCGGTCCTTAGCATCATCCCACTCAATGTTCTCGCTGAGGTCGCCGTATTCTTTGGCCTCCTTAAGTCGTTGTGCAATTTTAGCGCGCTGATTCGTCGTCAGGTCCTTATGCTCCTCTTGCAGCTTCTTAATGCCATCTGGCGTAAGTAAAAAGTCTTTATTTGCTCGGGCAGTAGTCATATTCTACCCTCCTTTCTGTAAAAAAACCCGATTCATTATTGGATCGGTGAGACCATTGTCGCGTGCCTGGCAATAAGTGTCAATAGTTATTATTGTCAGTTCGTATTAACGTTTTCTATCAGGTTAGAGCTTATGTTTTTAGCGGTTCGTAAAGTACCACTTAAGCACTTCGCGGGTAGCCGGGGCGGCATACTGGGCACCCTCTCCCGAATTCTCAATTAATATCACGGTGACTACGCGCGGATCGTCGAACGGAGCAAAGCTTGTAAACCAGGCATGTGGCTTCTTGTTGTTGATCGGGTCAGTTTCGGCGGTACCAGTTTTACCAGCGACCTTTACCGGTACCTCCTGCTCGATCTTACAGCAAGCCGTACCGCTGGCAACAACATCACGCATAGAGCTACGGACTAAATTCAGTACTGGCTGAGTGGCAATATTTTTTTGGGTAATACTCGGCTTAACGGTTTGCGTTTCTGAGCCGTCGTCTTTAGAGATTTTACTTACCAAATACGGCCTATAGAGGGTTCCGCCATTGGCGATTGCTGCCGTTGCTGTAGCCATTTGGAGTGGCGAGGCCATTAAACCACCCTGCCCCACCGAAGTATTGTAGGTGTCGCCTACCGTCCAGACCTCACCTGTAGCTTTCTTTTTGCTATCCGGACTTGGCACCAAGCCATTCGCTTCGGCCGGCAGGTCAATGCCAGTTGCCGAGCCTAAGCCAAACTTTTGATACCAGGCGTTCAGCTTGGTAACCCCCAGGCCTTTAATTGACCCAAAGCCACCACCGACGGTATAAAAGAACACGTTACTGCTGAGTGCAATGGCTCGACGCATATTTACAGGCCCGAGGCCGCCAGACTCATAGCTACGATAGGTATATATAATACTAGGGTCGTAAATGTTCGGGATCTTAAGCGAACCAGAATCGTCAACCGTTGTCTCGGGCGTTACAACCTTTTCGGATAAAGCTGCAGCTGCGACCAGCGGCTTAATGATTGATCCAACTGGGTAGGCTCCCTGAAAAGCCTTATTAAACAACGGCTGATTGGAATTGTTGAGCAAGGCAGCATAGTCGCCAGATGAAATCCCAGTAGCAAACGAGTTGTTATCGTACCCCGGGAGACTAGCCATTGCCAGAATTTCGCCGGTCTTGGGGTTGAGCACCACACCAGCACCTCGGCCCGAGCCAGAAGCGGTTAGTTGGGTCTGAATGCTCTTAACCAACTCGTCCTGCAGACCCTTATCGATGGTCAAGGTTAAGTTCTGGCCGGCCACACTTGGCTTCGAGGCCAGCACTTTAACCGGTCGTTGCTGCACGTCTACTTCTGTCTGCTCCGATCCATTACTGCCGCGTAATACGGTCTCGTACTCGCGTTCTAAACCATTCTTGCCAATATAATCAGTCTGTTGGTACTCTGTAGGACCTTTTGCGGCATACTCCTCGGCCGAGATACGACCGGTGTAGCCCAGTAGCGACCCCAGGCTGCCGCTATCTAAATACTGGCGAGCGATATTAATATCCAGTGCAATTCCGCTTACCGTGTTGGCTGACTCAAACGCCAGAGCCTTGTCTCGTGGGACAGCAGAAGCTACGAGCAGTGGCTGGCCGTGCAATAACCCTTTTTGCTCTGCTTTTTTTTGTAACTCACCGACCGATACGCCGAGCAAGCCTGCTGCCACGGTGTACTGTTTTAGACGCTCATCTTTATTGCGCGGCAACTGACTCGGTGTGGCAGTTATGTCAAAGGTCGGCTGATTGCGAGCGATCAAACTACCGTTACGATCGTACATTACACCGCGCTGGGCACGAGTAACCTCAGTACGCAATCGATTGCCGTCAGCCAGTGCTGCATTGCGCTCTCCCTCCAATAGTTGTAACAAAGCGAGACGCACCGCCAAGACAACCATGACAATCAGCAACAGACTCATAAGTAAAAGTAGCGGGCGACGACTTATTTGTTCTTCAACCGGAGCAGCCTCGGCATCGGCAGGCAGAATAGCGTCAGCCCAAGCCTCGTGTTTTGCTAGTCCGCCACCAGCGTGGAGCTTGGCTCGTCGCAAGAGCTTATTGGGATGGTAGTTAAACCGTACGCGGGCCACGAAATATCCTTTCTGTGCAAAGCAAGACTAGCAAACAATTTATGATAATCTCAAGTCCCATGACTCGCCAGGTAGCCGCCAGGGCAATAGCACCTAGGCCTATCGAGGCTACATGAAGTAGCGACCAAAGCACGGAGACACCGGCCACTAAAGCTATTCGGATTGGCAGAATCTGTCCGTCGACTCCCAGCTGACGGACCATAACTGATACCAGGCTGATTAACACTAAGGAGCTGGTAGCCAACCCAAACGTTCCGGCACCGGCAACATCCATCATTAAGCCAGCAATAATAGCAGTCACCATGGCCTCCGAGGCGCTCCCCCATATCGTGAAGCACACCACCACAACCACGACCAAGTTAGGCACCACCCCTTCAACGCGTAGCGCGCCCAGCAAGCTCACCTGCAGTAAGCCGGCGAGCAACGCAATACTAATGATTCTAAGTTGGCGCACTAGTTAGCCACCACAAAGACGGTTTGCAGTCGGCCGATTTGTACCGGAGTACTCAGGCGGGCCGACTGGAATACCCCATTGTCGGCCCTGGCTACCAATTGTACGGTACCTAAACTATAGCCTTTAACAATATTGCCGCCCAGGCCACTTGTGATTACGGTGTCGCCAACACTAATCTTTAGATCTTGCGGAATTTTTTCCATAAGCAAACCGCCGCCAATGCTACCCCGAACGGTACCGGTAGCGCCACTACCACCGGCAAGTACCTGTCCGGTAACTTTAAAGGTTGGGTCGGTAGTCACGAGAACTTTGGAGGTCAATGAACTGACTTGATTAACCGTCCCGACCAGTGTTCCATCTACAACCACAGCCATGCCGGGAGCTAAGCCGTCGCTGCTGCCACGGTTAATGGTAATAAAGGATCGGTAACTATCTGGCTGGGTACTAATAACATCTGCTGGCACCAACCGCTTGCCGGATAGCTCACGTAATCCCAGTTCTTTCCTAATTGCCGCTAACTCAGTGGAGCCAGCCGAAGCCGAGGCTAATGCTGATCTCAAATCGGCATTTTCTTTACGCAACTTGGCGTTGTCGCTGGCGAGGTTTCGAGCCGATCCGACCACACCAAGCTCGCTGGCAATGCCGGCACCAAAGCTATGCAGGCTACGGGCTAACGGTGAAAAGATAACGCCTACTGTACTGCCAACCGCCCCCAACCGACCTAAGCCGCCAAATATTACCACCGCAAAGCCAACGGTGGCGATAATCATAATTCTTCGCTGTGAAGCGTTTCGCATACTTTCTACCTTCCTTACCTTGAGCTAGCCGCGTGCTCACTGGGCACCAAGATACCCTTGAGCTTATCTAGGTCTTCAAGCACCAGCCCGGTTCCAGCTGCTACACTACGTAGCGGATCATCGGCAATCACCACCGGCATCTTGGTCTGGCGAGCCATCAATTGCGCCAGCCCTTTAAGCAATGCTCCACCGCCGGCCAACACGATTCCGCGCTGCATAATATCAGCCACCAGCTCTGGCGGCGTTTCCTCGATGGTCATCTTAACCGAATCGATGATTGTTCGCACGCTCTTAGCGAGCGCTCGACGAATCTGCTCATCAGTAACTAATATCTCCTTAGGAAGCCCTGTTACCAAATCACGACCACGCATCGGCGTTTTGAGCTCTTTTTCTAGCGGGTAGGCCGAACCGATACTCATCTTAATATTCTCGGCGGTTCGCTCGCCAATCTGCAGATTAAACTCATCTCGCGCGTATTGTACGATGTCGTCAGTCAGTTCGTCGCCAGCAATTCGTAAACTGCGCGACGCCACGATGCCGCCCAAGCTAATTACCGCCACTTCAGTTGTGCCACCGCCAATATCGACCACCATGCAACCAGCAGCCTCTTGTATGGGCAGCCGCACCCCAATTGCAGCAGCCATTGGCTCCTCGATCAAAAAGGTCTGTCGTGCACCAGCGTTACGAGCCGCATCTTCGACGGCTCGACGTTCTACTTCTGTCACTCCACTAGGAATACCAATAACAACCCTGGGGCGCGGTAGCAACACGCCCGTCTCTTTATGTACTTTGGATATAAAATATTTGAGCATCTGCTCGGTAATTTCAAAATCACTGACTACCCCGTCGACCAAAGGTCGCGTTGCTACAATGTTGGCCGGTGTTTTGCCAACCATGTTTTTTGCGTCCTCGCCAATGGCCAGCACTTGGTTTGTCTTGGTATTTATAGCCACTACACTTGGTTCATCAATCACAATACCCCTACCGCGCACATACACCAGGGTGTTAGCAGTACCCAGATCAATACCGATATCTTGCGAAAATAGTCCAAGTAGCCAGTTAAACATACTTCTAGTATATCAGGTATCAGGTTGAGCTGCATAAAGCATACAAGCCGCCCAGCGGACAACTTGTAGCTGCACGCTGGACGGCATAGGCTGGTAGATGGATGGGTCGAGCCGCTAGGCCACCTGAAGTTTACGGGTCTGACTGCAGGCCCGCACGAACTTCGGGTTCATGAGGGCATGATCTGCTATACGGAGTGTCACCGTTTCGTCCAGCTCTTCTCGCCTAAAGACCAGCCCGCTAAACTGATCGCACACAGCCAGGTTCTGGTCCATGCGAAGGTCATGCGCTGGGTAGAAGACGGTTAGCCACTTACCGTCAGCGAGCGCTGGCGGGTCCTGATGGAGGATCATGCTTTCCACGTGCACTACCAGCATGCAGACATCTTGAGTGCACGTGTAGAGGCAGTTCTTGATAATCCCGCGAAACACGTACCCCGGGCCCTTCAGTTCAATTTCCCCCTCAGCAAAAAACTTGAGCAGAACGATCATTTGCTTCGTGAGCTTCACTTTATCCCCTTCGGAATGTCGTTATCGGTCACAGCTATTATAAGTATAAGCGCTTAGGCGAGTTTGGCCAAGAGGTCCTGTACAGAAACCATCGAAGATTCTAATTCTGTACGGTTTTTTAGCTCAACTTTGCTTTGCTCGAGCGTCTTGGCGCTCACTACCACTCGATGTGGAATGCCCATTAAATCAGCATCGGCAAATTTTTCGCCCGGACGGTCATCACGATCGTCATAGAGTACTTCAATGCCTTTTGCCGTAAGCTGGGCGTAAAGATCATCAGCGACTTTTACAACGTCCTGAGCATCACCAAGTCGTATTAAGTAAACCTGTGCTGGAGCAATGCTCTTTGGCCACACCAGCCCTTTATCATCGGCAAAATGCTCTGCTATAGCGCCCATCAATCGACTCACGCCCATGCCATAACAGCCAGCAATAATCTTTTGCTGCTTACCTTCGTTATCGGTATAGAAAACACCTAGTGAATCGGTGTACTTGCTCTCGAGCGGGAAAATATTTCCGACCTCGATCGCCTTCGCTTCCCGTAGATTCGACTTGTCGACGCCTCGTTCGTCTAATCGATCATCGTTGATAACTTCTTTATTGATGGCAATATTTCGTTGCTCATCGACATAAATCGTATCCTCGCCTATCTCGCTTAACATCTGATACTCATCGCTGAACTCAGGCGTAAAGATGCCGCCGTCGGCATACGTTCGATAGGTTATATCGCCAATCCCTAGTCGATCGTAAACTCTTGTGTAGGCCTCTGCGACGTTCTCGTAAATTGCTTTGTGCTCATCTTGGTTTCGAGCGAAGCTGTACATGTCCTTCATCACAAATTCGCGGCCGCGGAGTAAGCCAGCCTGGGCGCGCAGTTCGTTTCTGAACTTACTTTGAATCTGGTAGACCAAGAGCGGTAGATCCTTGTAAGAATTAATGTAGTCAGATAGCATATCAACTATTGGCTCTTCGTGAGTAAGTCCCATGCCGAGCTCAGTTCCATTTGCCAACTTGGTCTTAAACCAATTATCTACTTTTTTATCATCCCATCTATCAGTTTTTTCGAATAATTCCTTTGGCTGTAAAACAGTCATCATGACCTCTTGGCCACCCACACTGTTCATTTCTTCACGCACAACTTTCTTAATATTATCAAGAACTTTTAGCCCCAGTGGACTATAGGCATACACTCCAGCCATTTCTTTGTGCACAAAACCAGCGCGGATTAATAACTGGGCATTCTTGGCGGTCTCGTCAGCTGGTGCATCCTTACGGGTTTTGATAAACAGTTGTGATCGCTTCATAATTTTAGTCCTATTTGTTGGTTATTGCGGTAAAAGCCACGTAGTTATTAATCATATGCAACACTATACCAGGAATAATACTGTTAGTGCGCTTGTACATAAAACATAATAGCAGACCGAGCACTACAGTGTAGACCCCAACATTAGCCTGGAGGTGTGCAAACCCAAATAGAAGCGAACTAAACAGCGCGCCGAAAAAGATGCCGACCTTGCCACTAAAGGCCGGAAACATGAAGCCGCGAAAGAGGATCTCTTCGATAATTGGTGGGATAATCACCAGCGCTAAAAAGCTAATAAGCTTTGTGTTGCCAGTTATTGCCTTGGTGAATTCGTTAACCTGCTCTTGGTTAGGGTCAAAGCCTGGCAGCAAGAGCTTAGTAACTATGAGGGCCGTCCAGGCCAGCGCAAAGAATACCACAAACATACTAACAACGAGCAGGCTGGCTTTAACCACATTAAATTTGCGGAGTCCCAGGCTACCCCAACTCAGCTTATACTTATGCAACACTAGCCAGACAAGTCCAAGACTGGCGAGGCCACCCAAAACAGTCAGCTGAAAGCTGGCAGTGATGTCTCCGGTGCTTACTCCCTGTACAAAATTCTGGATATTAGCGTCGTACGGCGCGGCAAAGCGAAATGCCGAAAGCAGCAGCAATGGCACGCCAATCCAGCTCATTACAAACACCACGATGGCCTCCCATGACTTCCAGGGTACTTTAAGCGTGTTAACCGAGGAGGCGCTGGACATCAAACACCGTTACTAAAATCATTAAGCCAATCAGCAAGATAAAGCCAAACATGTGGACGCGAGCTTCGCCATCAGGACTCAAGGCCTTGCCGGTCAGCCGCTGCACCGTGAGCAAGAAGACGCGACCGCCATCTAATGCGGGTATCGGGAGAATGTTCACTACTGCAAGTGAGGCCGATATCGTAGCAACAAAGAACAGAACATAGCTCAAACCCAGAATCATCACATTGCTCAGTAGTACTACAATGCCCACTGGGCCAGTAACCGTCGCACCCTCTGCTGGTTGAGTAATGCGTAGCAATCCAGCGATACCGAGCACGAAGCCTTTAAACGTGCCCCACAGCATGTTGCCCGTCATCTCGACAGCTACCAGCGGTGCCCTAACACCATAACTAACCTCGTGGGTCTCAAACGGGCTGACGCCTAAGAAGCCGCTCTTTTTGCCAGCCTCAGCGTCACGTAGCTGGACATCCACAACACGCGATGTGCCGTCTTTTTTGCGTATTGCCATAGTAACTTTAGAGCCAGCCAGACGCTTGGTGGCAGCCGTCAACTCCTGCTCATCCTTAAGTACCTGCCCATTAATGCTTACAATACTTTCGCCCACCACGATTCCAGCCTTGGAGGCTGGGGAATCGGCCGAAACGCCCAGCACAAGCACGTTAGGAGCCTGCTCACGAGCTACTGGAGCACTACTGAGTGATCGGGCAACCGTTGCCGGAATACCAACGTAACTCAACACGGCTAATATCACAAAAGCGGTAAGTGCGTTCATTATAACTCCGGCGGTTAAGATTTTTAACTTATTTTTAAAACTTGCAGCTCCGAAGCTTCCCTTGCTCCTATCGGCACCGTCTTCTCCTTTAAGTCGCACAAAACCACCAAGCGGCAACCAGTTGATGCTGTATATTGTCCTGCCGACTTTTTTACCATAAGCTCTAGGTGGAAAACCAAAACCAAACTCCTCTACCTCAACACCATTGCGACGTGCCGCCACAAAATGCCCTAGCTCATGCACGAACACCAATAATCCAAAAATCAATACGACGAGTAAAATAGCAATAATCATACTAAAAGTATAGCAGAAAGTCAGACTTAAAAGATCAGTACTTCTCCGTCTTGTACGGCTTTATACTCAATCTTATGACTCTTACAATACTCAATTCCCCGATCGATCGCCTCTTTCTCGGGGTGATCTGAGTCCCAATGAGGCATAAATGCAAAATCTACAAGATTAAGCCCTTCCC
>Ga0105044_10013426_pt1 | contig 11120 bp, 12 predicted proteins | sample MAT01_FD_78092 | JGI IMG/M metagenome (GOLD analysis project Ga0105044, IMG submission 78092) | Freshwater microbial communities from Lake Fryxell liftoff mats and glacier meltwater in Antarctica - MAT-01 | ecosystem: Environmental > Aquatic > Freshwater > Ice > Liftoff microbial mat | place... | reverse complement strand
ACGTAACGGTTGCGATACCACTCGGCCTTGCCGTCGAGCAGGCGAACGCCGTGCACCATGCCGTCACCGACGAACCAGTGGTGCGTGTTGGCGTCGACCTCACTCATCGGGTTGGGCCCGTTGCGCAGGTAGCGCCCGGCAAGCTCGGTGGGGATCTCGCCGATGACCGGCAGGTCGAAAGCGGTGACCTCATCAGCAACAGGGGCGTAGTTGCCGACGAGATAAGGATTCTCCGTGGTCGTCATGATAACGACGTTACAACAGCACACACAGGTTGTACAGCCCCAATGTGCAGCGCCAAGGCTCCCGAAACGGTAGTACTGTGACCCCCGAAATGGTAGTGTTAGAGCTCCCGATACGGTAGCGTTCGAGCATGTCGAACAGTCTCCGTGCCAGCAGCTATCTGCGCAGGGTGGTCGATCGCGAGCTCGACCAGTTGTTCGCTGGCAGGGTCTCAGCCGTAGCCATCGAGGGCGCCAAGGCAGTTGGCAAAAGCGCCACCGCGGCGGAGCGAGTAGCCACATCGTTCCTCCTCGAGCAACCCGCAACCCGCCAACTGCTGGCCGCCGACCCCAGCCGGATTGTCACCGGCGAGCCGGTTCTCATCGATGAATGGCAGCATCTTCCGTCGACCTGGGACACCGTGCGGCGCGCCGTCGATGCCGGCGCGCAGCCTGGGCAGTTCCTCCTCACGGGCTCTGCGTCGGCGGCGAGATCCGGCACGCACAGCGGGGCAGGGCGAATCATCACACTGCGAATGCGACCGATGACGCTGTTCGAGCGCGGCGTGGGCACACCGACTGTTTCTGTCGCCGCGCTGTTGTCCGGTTCGCGCCCGGAGATCGGGGGCGAGACCGATGTTGCCTTGGATGAGTACGTCGATGAGATCGGGCGCTCGGGTTTCCCGGCAATCCGCACACTCGGTGATCGGGTGCGACGCGCGCAGCTCCGCGGCTACACCGAACGCATCATCGACCGCGACTTTCCCGACCTGATGGGCCGTCCGGTCAGAAACCCCGCAGCTCTGCGCCGTTGGCTCGCTGCATACGCCGCAGCCACCGCGACGTGCGCGTCGTATGAGCGCATCCGCGACGCTGCCACCTCGGGCGAGGGAGACAAGCCGGCGAAAACGACTACTCAGCCATACCGGGACACACTTGAAGGGCTGCACATCGTCGACCCACTTCTCGCATGGCTGCCGTCCAAAAACCATATCTCCGAGCTTGCCAGTGCTCCCAAGCACCACCTTGTGGATCCTGCACTGGCCATGTCCCTTCTCGGTCTCAGCTCCGACGCGCTGCTTGCCGGCGATGAAGAAGATCGCGTCACTCGCGACGGAAGCTTTCTGGGAGCGCTGTTCGAGTCGCTGGTGACGCTCGATGCCCGTGTGTACGCGCAGGCGGCGGAAGCTACGACTGCACACCTCCGGACCCATCGCGGTGAGCACGAGATCGACCTCATCCTGGAGCGAGCTGACCAACGTGTGGTGGCGATCGAGGTGAAGCTCTCCGCCACCGTCGACGACGCCGATGTGCGGCACATAGTCTGGCTCCGCGATCAAATCGGCGGCGCACTGCTCGATGCCGTCGTCGTCACGACCGGGCAACACGCGTACCGTCGCACCGACGGGATCGCAGTCGTCCCTGCGGCCCTCCTGGGACCCTGAAGCGGGTCGAACGCGACGGATCACCCGTTGACGGTGGTGGCTGCGATCTGTTCGAGCTCGTGCAGTACGTACGCCACCAACGTGTCGATATCCATGCCGGCCCCCTGCCGTTCGAACTCGTCTCGGTCTGCGAGGTCGGTGATGAGCAGTCGCGCCTTGGCGACCCCGCCCTGGAAGTCGAAGCTCTCCACCGCTGGGTTGGCTGTGAGGAAGCCAAGGATGGTCGCTGTCCCTCGCGGGAGGCCGATCATTGCGAACCATGGCATGACATTGGTGAGGTACGCGTGCTCGAACATACGCAGTCGCGCATCGTGATGGCTTTGCAACGTGACGTGAAGCTCGACTGCGTCGTCCGAGATCGCACGACCGAGCATCGGTATGAGAAGCCAGTTCGAGGTGACGCGCTCGACCAACACCGCGCCTACCGATCGGGCCTGCTGGGCGGCGGCGCGAAGTGCGTCGACGTGGTCGCCAGCCTGGTCGCCAGCCGATGTTCCACACAAGTTCGGCCAGTTGAGACGCCCTCCGTCGATGACGACGTGCGCGAGAGCACGAAGTGATGGGCAGGACCAGCGGCTCGCGAGGCGTGTCGCGTCTGCGAGCTGGACAGAGACGTCCTCACCCGCAAATCCTTTGATCACTGCGATGTGGTGGATGAGCCACGCATGAATGATCGGATCGAGCGCGGCGTCCTCGCCGGATCGGAGCTCGAGCCATGCTTCGACAGAATGCGCCAGTTCGATGTCGCCGGTAGCGATCGCAAGATTCGCTCTCGCCATCCAGATCATCTCGACATCGAGGGGCGGCAGGCCAACTGCGTCGGGATCCAGTCGCGCGCAGAGCCGGCCCATCTCGGCAGTGTCACCCCGAAAGCTCGCCCAGGCGACGGAGCACGCGTCTGCGGCCGGTCGTACGATGCCACGATCGAACCATCAGGCCGACGCCCGTTGGGCCCACTCGGCGTTCTCGCAACGAACGGCGTGCAGCGCCAGCAGCGAGGTGCCGCTCAGGATCGAATCTGCGTCGTCGTCTTGCTGTGTGGCGAGGGCCCACCCGAACGCGGCACGGAGATTGTCCCATTCGAGGTCGAGGCGGGTGTGGGCTTCGGCTTCGTTCGGGCTGACCTGTAATTCGTGCAGTTGGGTTGCCAGGGCGGTGTAGTGGGCGAGGTGGCGGTCGCGCAGCGTCACGGCATCGGGGCCGTCGGCGATGCGTGTCTCACCGAACTGGCGCAGTGTTTCGAGCAACCGTTAGCGGGTGAGCCCACCAATATCGAGCTCGGCGATGACCATCGACTTGTCCACCAAGCTCTCCAACCGGTCGAGAATGTCGAAAGGGTCGAGCGGGGCGAACCCGCACACCTGCTCGACCGCTTCGAGGTCGAAGCTGCCGGGGAACACCGACAACCGTTCGAACAGGCAGCGGGTGTCGTCGTCGAGCAACTGCACGCTCCACGTGACGGTGGCGAGCAGGGTCTGGTGGCGTTCCTGGCCACCGCTACCGCTGCTACGCAACAGGCGGAAACGATCGTCGAGCCGGGCAAGGATCTCTGCTGGTGACAGGGTGCGCACCCGTGCCGCAGCCAACTCGATCGCCAACGGGATCCCATCCAAACGGGCGCACACCGCCGCAACACTGGCCCGGTTCGTGTCGTCGAGCACGAACCGATCCGACGCCGCCGACGCGCGTTCGACGAACAGCTGCACCGCCTCCACATCCACCGGCAACGACGCCACCCTACGCACCGACTCACCGGCAACACCCAGCGGTTCCCGACTGGTCGCCAACACCGTCGTCGTGGGCGAACCAGCAACAATCGCCGACGCCAACGCCGCGGCAGCGTCCATCAGATGCTCACAATTGTCGAGGATCAACAACGTCGGACGCACCGACAACCAATCAACAATCGATTCCGTCAACGTCATACCCGGCTGTGCCTGCACACCCAACACCGACATCACAGCCGCCGGCACCGCACCCCCATCGCCCACCGGCGCCAACTCAGGCAACCGGCAGGGTGAAGCCGAGTTCGGCTCCGCCTCCGGTGGCGTTGCGGGCGAACACTGTGCCGCCGTGGCTCTCGACCACCGACTTGACGATCGACAGGCCCAGGCCCGAGCCTGGCTGACTGCGCATTTCAAGCGAGCGGTAGAAGCGGTCGAACAGCTGGGGGATGTCTGTTGCCAAGAGGCCCGGGCCGTGGTCGCGCACCACGACTGTGCCGGCGTTGACCGAGATTTCGATGGACCCATCAGGAGCGAACTTGCAGGCGTTGTCGATCAGGTTCTGGGTCGCACGCTCCAGCGCATTCGGGCGCCCGTTGACCACGCTGCCATCGGCTGTCACCCCCACGTCGCGACCGAAGCGACGTCGCGCACGTGTCGCTGCGCGCTCGATCACGTCGGCCACGCGAACTGGTTGGATCGGTTCATCGTCACGACGATCGGTGGCCAGCTCGACGAGTTCGTTGACCAGGTCGGTGAGTTCGCGCGTCTCACTATCCAAGTCGGCCAGCAGTTGGTCGCGCGCCTCGACGGGTAGCTGGTCGAAGCCCCGGCTGAGCACCGACACGTTGGTGCGCAGGCTGGTCAGCGGCGTGCGCAGCTCGTGGCTCGCGTCTTGCACCAGCTGATGTTGCTCGTGTTTGCTGGCTTGCAGCGCAGCGAGCATGGCGCTGAACGCCCGGCCCAATTGGCCAGTCTCGTCGCCACCGTCCACCGGGACATCGACATCCAGACGGCCCGTCTGGGCAACCTCGCCGGCAACGCTGGTGAGGCGCAAAAGCCGGCGTGTGACCTGGCGCGCGATCAGCAGACCGAGCATCGCCGAGAGCAGCACAACGATGACGACGGCGACGAGCGTGCTGCGCAAAATGCGCTCGACCGAGCGTTGGCTCTCAGCCAGCGACCGCGCCAACTGCACCGCACCACCCTGCGCCTTCACGGTGAGCATGCGATACGGCTCGCCATCGAGCGTGACATCGAACCGAGCGCTCGCTGTCGGGTCGGTGCTGGCGGCGACTTCGAGGTCGGCGGCGCTGACCGGCAACTCATACGACTCGTTCGACCCCTGGACGGTGCCGTCGGCGTCGATCTTCTGGTAGAGCACCCGTTGAAAGCTGCGCGGGCGGTCGCGACCGGGGCCGCCGATCGGGCCGCCGATCGGTGGGGTGCCACTGTCGCCACCGCCGTCCACATCACCCAACGACGGCTGCCGCTGGAACTGTCGCGCCGCATCATCGAGCGACTTGTCGACAGTTTCCTGCAGCTCGTGGCGAATCGTGGTGTACGACACCACACCGATGGCGGCGGTGGCGCCAGCTGCCAGCAGGGTGAGCGCGAGGACGATCTTGAGCCGCAGGCTCACCCTGCACGCACCGTGTAACCAACACCCCGCACGGTGTGGATCAGTTTGCTGTCGCCTTCGCCTTCCAGCTTGCGGCGCAAGTACGAGATGTAGACGGCGAGGTTCTTGGAGTCGGGGCCGAAGTCGTAACCCCAAATTCGGTCGTAGATGGTGCTGTGCTCCAGCACGATGCCCTGGTTGCGCAGCAGCAGTTCCAGCAGGTCGAACTCGGTCTTGGACAGCTCGACTTCACGCTGGCCGCGCCACGCACGCCGAGCGGTGGGGTCGATGCGAAGGTCGGACAGTTGCAGTGGCTCGCCGACGGCTTCCTCATCAGGGCGCGCTCGTCGCAGCAGTGCCCGAATGCGCGCGAGCAGCTCGTCGAGATCGAATGGCTTCGCCAGATAATCATCAGCGCCAGCGTCGAGGCCGGCCACACGATCGGGGGTTTCGGTGCGAGCGGTGAGCATCAGCACCGGGATGCGATTGCGCTCTGCCCGCAACACTCGACAGACGGTGACCCCGTCGACGTTGGGCATCATCACGTCCAGCACCGCCACATCGGGCTTGGTGCTTTCGATCAGGCTCAGCGCCTGGGCTCCGTCGGGAGCCTGCACGACGTCGTAGCCCTCGAGGGTGAGCGCACGCGAGAGGGCTTCACGAATTGCCCTGTCGTCGTCTGCAATCAGAATGCGTCCGCTCATTGCCGGGTTCCTGCGTCTCGTGATGTTCGTCGTGCTGTTCGTCGTGCTGTTCGTCGTGCTGTTCGTCGTGCTGTTCGTCGTGCTGTTCGTCGTGCCGTTTGTCGTGCCGTTTGTCGTGCCGTTTGTCGTGCCGTTTGTCGTGCCGTTCGTCGTGCCGTTTGTCGTGCTGTTCGTCGTGCTGTTCGTCGTGTGTTGGTTGGGCACGCCGGATCGGCCGGAGCAAGTGGGGGAAGCCGCTCCGGCCGATCGTACGACGTGGGTTGGACTGCGGCGACGGATCAGGTCGTGGCGCTTGCCTCGGCTGCGTCGTCAGTCGCATCAGCGGCAGGTGCTTCGCCACGGGGGCCGCGGCCGCCGGGGCCACCGGGGCCACGGCCCTGGCCGCCGGGACCCATCAGCTTGGTGGCGTCGGTGTTGTTGACGAACTCGGTCACCCGAGTGGTCGCCTCGGCCAGCTTGGCGTCAGCTTCGGCCTGGGTGTGCTCGCCAGCGGCGACCTCTTCGTCGAGGTGCGCCTTGTGTTCGGCAAGGATGGCATCGATCACGGTCTGCGCTGACGAGCCCTTCGCCTCCGCCAATTGGGCCAGGGTCTGGCCGTTGGAGATGGCATCACGAACTTCCGTTTCGGTCATGCCCAGCGTGGTGGCGACCACGCTGAGGCCCGGCCCGCCCCTGCCGTGGCCACCGCGATCGCCACGGCCGCCACCCATCGGACCGGCAGCCACCAGCGTCTCGACGACGCTGTCGGCCTGTGCCTGGGTCAGTGTGCTGTCGTCGACGAGCGGCTTGAGCACTTCCTGCAGACGAGTCGACCGATCAGCGTCACGGACCGCATCGGTTGCTGGGTCAGTGGCCGTATCGGAGGTGTCGCCGTCGACGGTGCCCGCCGAGATCGAGGTACCAGCGGCGCCGGCCGAGCCCGACATTTGGAGAATCAGCCCGGCCCCGGTACCTGCGAGGAGACCAGCGGCGAGACCAACGGTTACGAGTTTCTTGTTCATCAGGGTTCCTTCTGTGGGGGGTGGTGAGGAACATGATGCGCCCCCCAGGTAAGGAGCCAACCGGCGAACCGTAAGAGCCAGGTGTGACCGCTACGCCGGCCAGACGTGGCTGTCGAAGGCGTCAACCAGCTTCAGCAGCGCCTGCTCCACGACCTCACTGAGCGCAGGGTGAATCCACACTTGCCCACTGGCCATCTCGTCGGCAGTGTTGCCCAGGTGCATGCCTTGCACCAGCAACTGCACCAGCATCGAGGCCTGGTAGCCCATCAGGTGGGCGCCGATGACGGTGCGCGTGCGCGGGTCGCCGATCAGCTTGCAGAAGCCGGTGGTGTCCTCCATCGCCCAGCCGTACGCAGCGTCACCGAACGCATGCGTGATGGTCACGTAGGGCCGGCCGCTGGCCTGCGCCAGCTGCTCGGTCACCCCCACGGCACCGATCTGCGGGCTGGTGAAGACGGCCCACGGAGCCGGCCGGTTGTCGTACTCGTGCAGGTCGTCGGGGTGCAGCAGGTTGTGGCGCACGGCTCTCGCTTCACCGTTGGCCATGTGCTTCAGCTGATACCGCCCGTTGATGTCGCCCAGCGCCCAGACGCCCGGCGAGCTGGTGCGGCCGTATTGGTCGACCACGACATTGCCCAGCTGGTCGATGTCGATACCGCCGGCCAGTACGCGCAGTTCGTCACTGTTGGGAATGCGCCCGGCGGCAACCAGCAGCACGTCGCCCTCGATGGTGCGCGGGCCAGCGTCGCACGTGATCTCCAGGCCAACACCGGTGTCGGTTCTGTAGACCCGCTCGACGTGTGTGCCCAGCGCGAGGTCGAAACGATCGGCGGCCAGCTCGGTGAAGCGGTGCGAGACATCGTGGTCTTCTGCCTGCAGCAGCCAGTGGCCGCGATTGATGATGGTCACCTTCGAACCCAGTGCCTGGAAGACATGGCCGAGCTCGGTGGCGATGAAACCGCCGCCGAGGATGATGAGGTGCTTGGGTTGCTGCGCGATGCGCAGGATGCTGTCGCTGGTGTGGAACGGCACATCGTCGATGCCAGGCACATCAGGAATGAACGAGCGAGCGCCAGCCGCAATCACCACGCGATCGCCGGTGATTCGCACGCCGCCGACTTCCAGCTCACGCTCGCCCACGAAATGCGCCGAGTGTTCGTACACGTCGACGTTGGGAAGGCTGTGGCGATACTGACGCCCGCCCTCGGCGATGGGGTCGATGCGGCCAAACACGCGCTGCACGATGGCCGGCCAATCGGCGCCCAGGAACTCGGTCTGAATGCCATATCGCGAGTTGTCCTTCGCGTGCTCTGCAAGGTCGGCCGGGTAGATCAGCATCTTCGAGGGAATGCAGCCACGATTGAGGCAGGTTCCACCGAACAGGCCGCGTTCGATCATCGCGATGCGCCAGCCGTCCATCTCCGGCCCGATCACCGAGTTGCCAGAACCGGCGCCGATGATGATCAGGTCGTAGTTCCGTGAAGGTGAAGGGTGCTGTGCCGCAATGGTTTCCGAACTCATTCGGTCAGGCTGCCACGACATCGCGGCTGCGCGGCGCGCCGGGCGTCAGATTGCGCGAAGGTTTGAACAGCACGACCACAGGGAAGGATTCACACATGCCCATCTACACACTCCCCGAGCTGCCCTACTCCCCCGGCGCGCTCGAGCCGCACTACAGCGGCGAGATCGTCGACTTGCACCACGGCAAGCATCACGCCGCGTACGTGAAGGGCGCCAACGACACACTCGATCAGACGGCCGCCGCCCGTGAGGCTGGCGACTTCGCCAATATCAACGCTCTGTCGCGCAGCCTCGCCTTCCACCTCAGCGGTCACGTGCTGCACAGCATCTTTTGGACCAACATGAGCCCCGACGGTGGCGGTCAGCCCGAGGGTGAGCTGGCCGCCGCGATCGACGAAGTCTTCGGCGACTTCGATTCGTTGCAGGCGCAACTCACCGCCGCCACCACCAGCGTGCAGGGCATTGGCTGGGGTGCGCTGGCATGGGAGCCCGTGGCCGGCCGGCTGATCGTGGAGCAGATCTACGACCACCAGGGCAACGTCGGTGCCGGTTCAGTGCCGCTGCTGGTCATCGACTCGTGGGAGCACGCCTACTACTTGCAGTACAAGAACGTGAAGGCCGACTGGGTGAAGGCATTCTGGCAGATCGTCAACTGGCCGAATGTCGCCGAGCGCTTCGCCGCTGCTCGCACCATCGCGCCGACGATCTAGTTCTTTTTTCTTCCGATCTTCGGCTACTCCGATGGAACCGGATGCGTCGCCCACGACTCTCTACTAGTGCATGAGCGACGCAACGGTTCCGATGGTCGGCGAGATCGAGTTCCGCGACCCGTTCGACGTCGTGTATCACCGCGAGTTTCGCTCGATGGTGCGAATGGCGACTGCACTGGTCGACTCGCCCGAGCAAGCCGAGGAAGTAGTACAGGATGCGTTCGCCGCGCTGTACCTGAAGTACCGGCTGGTCAATGAACCGGTGGCCTACCTGCGCGTGACCGTGCTGAATGGCTGTCGCAGGGTGTTGCGTCGACGGCGCGTCATGCGTCGCCAACCACCGCTTGCCGCCGAGTCCGGCGAGCTGGGTTACAACCACGTACTCGACGCTGTGCGTCGGCTTCCCGCGCGCCAACGCAACGCCATCACGTTGCGCTACGAGCTGCAACTCAGCGACGCCGAGATTGCCCAGATACTCGGCATGCCGCTGGGCACCGTCAAGTCCACACTGCATCGGGCGCTCGCCCGCCTACGAACCGAGGTCATCGAATGAGCTACGAGCCAGACATGGACGCCAACGACAACGACATGGACCGCCTCTTACACCAAGCCTTTGTGAGTCGCCCGCGCGGTGGCGGCAGCCCATCTCTGGTCGATGTGCGCCACCGAGCCCGTCGCCACCAGCGCCGCCGTGTCGGTGGTGTGCTGGGAGCGACTGCGGTACTGGGCGTCAGTGGCGTCGCCGCACTGGCAGCGCGCGGCGGCCCCGAAGCAGGCGTCGCCGGCGGTGCGGCAGCCAGCACGACAGCGCCCGCCAACAACTTCAACTGCTCGCTGCCACTCGCGGTGCCGACCACCACATGGCTGGTGGACCATACGGCACCGGTCGAGTCGATCCCGACGGACGCGCCGCAACCGACATACACCACCGTCCCATGGCCTGTCGGCGACACGGCGCCCCCCACCACCACCATTGCGCCGGATGCGAGCTATGCGCCGTTCACTGCACCCTGCGTCCCGACCGGCCAGTTCCGCTGCCTGGGCAACAACGGCACCGATGAACAGGGTTACACCTACTTCGAGTACTGCGAGCCGGTGTCCGACTACCCGACAGACAGCACCATCGCCACTGTCACCGAGTTCGCGCCCACGTACAGCCTCGTCGAACCCATACCCGCCCTCACCACGACCACCTCGATCGAACTGGTCCCGAACTTCACGACGTTTCCTGGGGTTGCGGTGACCACGACCGACCTGATCTCGACCACCACCACCTGAAGGGCCGGCCGTCTGTGGCACACCACAGACGCAGGTCGTTCTGTGGTGTGCCACAGAACTTCGAGTGCGGGTCGCTGGCGGCCTCTTCAACCACGACCGAAGAGCGCACTACCCTTGTGGCGTGGAAGAGACCCGACCTGGCGATGGGTTCATCGAGGTGCCCGATGGAGAGACGCTGTGGCGATTCGAGCCGGACTTCCTGCAGTCGAACTGGACGTGCATCTGGGGTCGTGGCTGCACGGGGATTCTCGATCACCCGGCCGAGCACCTGCAGCAGGGGTGCTGTTCGGTGGGTGCCGAGCTCACCGACATGGAAGAGGCGATGACTGTTTCCGCACTCGCGTCCACGATCCCACCGGAGCTCTGGCAGTACGCATCTCACGTCGACGCGAACGACGTGTTCTCCGACGAGACGCGCAGCAGCACCAAGGTCGTTGACGGCGCGTGCATCTTCCTCAACCGACCTGGTTTCGCGGGTGGCGCCGGGTGTGCCCTGCACCTCGCCGCCGAGGACGCGGGCGAGTCACCGATCGACTGGAAGCCGTCGGTGTGCTGGCAGTTACCCGTGCGAGTGGACTGGGCGATGCAGCCCGACGGCGTGGAGCACGCCACCGTGCGCCGCTGGTCGCGAGCCGACTGGGGTGACGAGGGCGAGACGATGGCCTGGTGCTGCACCGAAAGCACCGAGGCCTACGTCGGCACGCAGCCGGTGATCGACTCGCTGGCCGAGGAGCTGGCGGGCATCGCCGGCCAACACGTCTACGTCGAACTACGCCGCAAGCTCGGCGTTCCCGTCATCGCGGAGCGACCGCTGGGAACGTGACGTTGGCTTCGGCCAGACGACGACAGGCGCGACGCTCGCGGCGGATGGGCCACCACTCGTAGAGGAAGATTT
>Ga0105044_10013423_pt1 | contig 11122 bp, 14 predicted proteins | sample MAT01_FD_78092 | JGI IMG/M metagenome (GOLD analysis project Ga0105044, IMG submission 78092) | Freshwater microbial communities from Lake Fryxell liftoff mats and glacier meltwater in Antarctica - MAT-01 | ecosystem: Environmental > Aquatic > Freshwater > Ice > Liftoff microbial mat | place... | reverse complement strand
GCTTGTCTGGGCCTACAATGTTTAACCCCATCCCCATATATTCGTAAATTTAAAAGCATAATGGGTAAAAAAATAGTTTCTTGATTTTCTCCCTCCCCTTCAAGGGGAAGGGACTTAAAACAAATCAAGGTTCTTCCTCACCCAATAATATCCGCACAACCTGATTGGCCTGATGTCCGGCAGCTATGCCGACCCTTGGTGCCATCAAGCCATTACCAGGTTTTGCTTCGGAAACTGTATCACCCACCAGGTACAGCCTTCGGGATACCCGCCTTGTGGTAATTGTATTGCTGGAGCTGTAGCCGGCCAGGCCGGATGCTGCAACAACGGTTGTTGTCGGCATCTTTTCCAACAAGGTATTTACCAACATGGCCTTCATGTCCACCCGGTCAAAGGCTTCCACCACAATCGAACAATTTGCAAAGATGGCAGGGATGTTTTCCGTGTCAAGCAATAGCCGGTGCGGTTCAATTTTGACATACGGATTAATGCGACATAAATTGTCGTATATTGCGTCAACTTTGTACATTCCAAGCTGGTCTACAAAGTATTGCTGACGATTCAGATTTGACGGCTCAACAACATCAAAATCGGCGACTATCAGGCGACCAATGCCAATCCGTGCCAGGGCAACCGCAACAGCCGAACCAAGTCCACCAACACCGGCAATGCCGACGGTGGCGGCTTTCAGCTTTGCATGTACACCGGGTGTGTGGCGGGAGGCCATCAGGTATTCCAACTCATCCTCGGCAGGCAGTTCGCCGCGCCTGATCATGAAAATAGAATCACCTTCATGCAGTATTGAATCAACCGGAGCAGGGAAACCGTTCAGGATCAGGATATCCGCTTCGGGCTTGTGTAGTAGAGCCAGTTCCGCCAGGGATGTTCCCTGATTGATTATAATCTCTTTTTCGTTAAGCTTTATCTGCATAATATCTCGATCAATTCGTCAAGTGTCAGATCAGTTTCGGATTTCTGTCCAAGTTGATCAGGGCGGCCACAAAATCTGACTTGCACAGCAGGAACTGATGCGGCAATGCCAGTTTTTCTAAGAGTCTGGAAGTTTTTTACTCTATCACGACCCGTAGAAAGTTGGAAAGCTACATTCTGGTCAGCAATAGGAATGTGTGTGTCGTTGTCGTTAACAACTACAACTTGACTGTTATCACTAAACGCATTATTTGTTGAGTACTGTAGGTATTGTTGTTAATACAAAATTATTACTGGAGGAGTTATGAAGTTTCTCAGGAATATTAGCCTTACGGCAAAATTCAGTATTTTTGCACTTTTAACCAGTGTGTGTCTGCTTGTTGCAATCACCACATCCTATTCAGGAGTTAAAGGCATCAACCATCGTTTCAATCAGTTCACAAGTACATATTCTGCTCTGGCACTTACGATCAGTGATATGCATACTCAGGGGATACAGTCAGAGCAGGCTTTGCGCAATATTATTCTTAACCCTTCCGATGACAAGGCTCTGGCTAACTATAAGAAATCGTCCGATGATTTTCTCGCCCTTTACAAAGAAGCAACAGTCATAGCCAAAAATGTCAAAGAATATGATAACAGGCTGGGGAAACTGCCAGCATTGTGGCAGGAAAACAGTTTAATCAAGGACGAAATTATAAAGCGGGCAAAAGACGGCAAGCAGGCAGAAGCTATTGATATGCTGATCAAGACTGAAACACCAAAGTGGCGTGAAATAAAGGCAGCTATTATTGATCTGCAGACTCTGTTGAAAAAGGACATGAAGACAGAGCATTTAAACTTGAAAGACTACACGGACAGCACTTTCTTTAAAACCATGCTGGTGCTGGTTATTACGCTTGCTGTTGTCAATATTTTGTTGTTTGTCTTCAGCAGGATTCTCCAGAAGTCTTTCAATGATATGGTCGAATGCTTAAAAGAGATCGCCTCAGGTAACGGAGATCTCAGCAGGCGTCTGGATGTTGATGGCAAGGATGAGCCGGCGCAGGCTGCATACTGGTTGAATCAGTTCATAGATAAAATTTCACGCACAATATCCATTATAATTAGCACTACATCAAATCTTGGTCTGGCAACAACAGACTTGAAAAAAACGGCAGCTCATATGGCTGAGAATGCTGAACAGGTGGCTACACAGGCCAGCGCAGTTGCTACAGCCAGCGAGGAAATGGCGGCGACCAGCATGGATATCGCCCGCAATTGCCATCTTGCTTCAGAAAGTGCCAAGTGTGCAGTCTCTACGACAAAAAAAGGTTTTGATGTCGTAAAAAAATCGGTTGAGGGTATCCGTGACAGGGGTGAACGCACCAGGAAAAATGCAACTGCTGTTTCCTCGCTTGGAGCCCGTTCGGATCAGATCGGTGAAATAGTGGCAACTATTGAAGATATAGCTGACCAGACCAACCTGTTAGCTCTTAATGCAGCTATCGAGGCTGCCAGGGCTGGTGAGCAGGGACGCGGATTTGCAGTGGTAGCTGATGAAGTGCGTGCACTGGCAGAGCGCACCACTCGTGCGACCAAGGAAATCAGTGAAATGATCAAAGCAATTCAGGTGGAAACAAGGCAGGCGATTATATCAATGGAAGAGGGCGTCAAAGGAACTGAAAAAGGGGCTGCAGAAGCCACACAACTTGAATCCGCCCTTAATGAGATACTGGAACAGGTCAATGAAGTTACTATGCAAGTTGCCCAGATTGCAACTGCAGCCGAAGAACAAACAGCTACTACCAGTGAAATTACTGCAAACATACATCGCATCTCTGAAATTATTGAAGGTACATCCCGGGGAGCACAGGATACAGCAAAAGCCTCCTTAACTCTCTCTGAAACCGGAGAATCTCTTGGTAAACTAGTGGTTCAGTTCAAATTGAGTTGATTCAGTTTTAGCTTAATCTGGCCACAAATTCAGAATACACGAAAGCCATCTGATAACTAGGATTCAGATGGCTTTCTGCGTTTACTGGTATCTTGTTTCATTAATTCAGTATTTTATTGATAATAATATTGGCATTGACATTCTGGATAACGATGGGTATTTTGTGTATATGCACAAAACAAAAAAACGGAGGTCCAAAATGAAAGTATGTTTTCCGGTAGTTGAAAATCTTGGTCTGGCCAGTGAAGTTTTTAACCATTTCGGCTCAGCACCGGAGTTTGTGATTGTCGATATGACTAATAATGAAATCATCTCGATCAATAACAGCGACAAGGTTCACGAGCATGGCGCATGTAACCCAGTTGCTGGTCTGGGAGGTCAGCATGTGGACGCAATTGTGGTTGGCGGCATCGGTGGCGGCGCACTGCAAAAATTGAACGCGGCCGGCATCCGTGCTTTCAAAACCGCTGGCGGAACAATCGCCGAGAATATTGATTTGATGAAGGCTGGAACCCTGCCGGAATATCTGCCGGGTCATACCTGCGGCGGTCACGGTCATAGCCACGGCTGTTCACACTAGATATGTCCCGACCTCGTAAGCCAAGAAACTGCGCCTGCCCGCACAGGGCAGGTAATGCAGCTGTATTCAAACCTGCCGGCATAGCTTTGGAAAACCTGGAGATAGTCAGGCTTGGAAATGATGAGCTGGAGAGTCTGCACTTGTGCGATGGCAAAGGAATGAATCAGGTGGAGGCCGGAGAGGTTATGGGCGTATCCAGGGGTACGGTTCAGAGACTGTTGTCCAGTGCCCGCTGCAAGGTGGCTCAGGCGCTTGTACAGCAGAAGGGGCTGGCTGTAACTTGCAGTGATCGCTGCGAAAAAACACGGGCTTGTTGCGAAATAAAAGTCTGAGGAGGCGGCATGGAGTCAACAGTCAAAATCGGAATTGTTATTTGCGACCGATACAGGCGCTGCACTGGAGGAAAATGTTTTAGAGCCATGAAGAACAGGGAAGGCGCCTTCAGTGCTTATGTCGGATATGAAATCGAGTTGGTTGGTTTTACAACTTGTGACGGCTGTCCGGGTGGAAATATTGAATATATCGCTGATGAAATGGTCAAAAACGGTGTTGATGTAATCCACTTTGCAACCGGTATGCTGGTCGGATATCCCCCCTGCCGCAACATAAGCACATTTAAGGAATATCTTGAGAGCCGCTATCAAGTCAAGGTTGTGGTTGGTACACACCCGATCCCCAGAAAATATCTTGAAGTACACACAAAACTGGGAAGCTGGAAGAGCGATGTCTGGAAATCTCATATTGCTGCAACACTTGCTACCGAAGAGATTCAGGCGGCCTACGATTAACTCTGTGCAATTATATTTGCCTAAAATTCCCTCCCTTTCAAGGGGGAGGACAAAGGCTGCAAAAAGCTAACTAACTATGATTAATACGCTTTCTACAGGTAATTATGCAAAAAAGTAAGTCGAAAAATGCACATCTCACATCTACCGATGCCATATTGGAAAGCATTTCCGATGGCGTTTTTACTGTGGATCAGGAGTGGCGGGTTACTTCGTTTAACCGTGCTGCTGAGGAGATAACCGGTATTCCACGCGAAGAGGCTTTGGGACGGTTGTGTTCGGAAGTTTTTAAGTCAAGCATGTGTGAGCAGGAGTGCCCGCTGAGACGGACATTGAAAAGCAGAAAACCGATTATTAACAAATCGGGATATATTATTGATTCCAATGGAAAACGGATTCCGATCAGTGTGTCTACGGCTGTTTTAAACGATGCTGACGGCAATCTACTAGGCGGTGCTGAGACATTTCGCGATCTGAGTGAGGTTGTTGCCCTGCGCAAGGAGTTGGAGGGGCGATTAAGAATTGGTGACCTGATCAGCAATAGTCCGGCCATGAAACCTGTCCTTGAAATGGTTTCAGCATTGGCGGCCAGTACCACCACGGCGCTGATTCAGGGGGAGACAGGCACAGGCAAGGAGTTACTGGCGCGGGCAATTCATAATATGAGTTCCAGAGCAGGCAAACCTTTCGTGGCAGTTAACTGTGGGGCCTTACCGGATACACTGCTTGAATCCGAACTGTTCGGTTACAAAAAAGGTGCCTTTACTGGTGCTAATCAGGACAAACCAGGCCGTTTTTTTCTGGCTCAGGGTGGTACGCTTTTCCTGGATGAAATCGGTGAAATCAGTCCGGCTCTACAGGTTAGGCTGTTAAGGGTTTTGCAGGAACAGACTTACGAACCGCTTGGATCAACGCGCAGTGAAAAAAGTACGGCCCGCATTCTTGTAGCAACCAATCGAGATCTGGCAGCTATGGTAAAAACAGGAGAATTTCGTCAGGATCTCTATTACCGCATCAATGTCATCTCCATAGAAATCCCTCCATTACGCAAACGCAAGGAAGATATACCGCTTCTGTCAGAACACTTCGTCGAGCAATTCAACCGTATACAGCATAAAAATGTCAGCGGGTTCACCGCCGGTGCGTATTCTCTGTTGATGGCGCATGACTGGCCGGGCAATGTGCGGGAACTGGAAAATGTTGTTGAGCGTGCTTTTGTACTGTGCCGATCCAGACAGATCGGTCAGGAATGTCTGCCGGTTGAGTTGACCGGAGACAGTATCAAAGTGCAAATAGAATACGGCAGTATGGAAGAAGTGGTTCGAACTGCAGAGGAGCAGGGTATACTTGCCGCCCTGAAGAAAAACAGCTTCAATCGGGTTGCGGCAGCCCGTGAACTCGGTATTCACAAGACAACACTCTACCGCAAGATGAAGGCTTTGGATCTTCTGCTGCCTGAACAGAACGGGCGTTCCCCTAAAAACTCCCTATAGTAGCAATAACGCTACCCTGAAACTCCCGCAATGGTTGCATTCATGCACCCATGTGTCGCTACAAAACCTGCTTCTAATAAAATTAAATACTTTAATTACAACTGCTTACTACTGTTTGTTACCTGTTTCTCAAATTGGCCCGTCTGTTGCTATGTATAAGGCATAGTGCAGTATTGGAGCGACTATGAAAACAGCAATTACAATCTGGAATGACAGGGTTTCACCTGTCTTTGATGTGGCCGGTCAGGTGCTTTTGTTTGATACGCAAGGAGAAAAGTTATGTTCTGAGCAGATCCTAAATCTGCCGGACTCCTTTGCATCTAAGAAAGTGGCCAGCCTGGTTGAAGCTGAAGTGCAAGTACTAATATGCGGGGCTATTTCCAGAGATGCATATTCAGCAGCAACTGGTTCCGGCATCAGAGTTTATCCTTTTATTGCCGGAGACGTTAGGGAGGTTCTGCTGGCTTTTTTGGCCGGCAGGCTGGATGAGGTCGTTTTTGCGATGCCGGGGTGCGCCTGTAGAATGGCTTTTCCCGGACGACGTAATCATGGCCGGGGGAAGAGGCGGGTAACTGGTTCCGTTTTCTTTTGCAGACAACAACCATATGATCAGGAGGTTTAACATGCCACGAAATGATGGAACAGGCCCAAGAGGGGCAGGAGCAATGTCAGGCAAGGGAGCAGGTAATTGTAGCGGCGGCCAGAACAGAGGCACAGCCAAAACTGTTGCAGGGAAAAACGCAGCCGGTCGAGGACAGTGCGGCTGGTTTAATGCCTCCGATATGGCCGGCGGTTCAGCACAGGCAACTGAAGAAAAAATACTGAGAGAAGAGGCAGACAAACTTGGTAAACAGCTTGAAGAAATTAAAAGAAGGCTGAATGAACTGGGAAAGTAAAGCGATTGTTATTCAGGTTTTAAACGGAGGCAACAAATGAAAATAGCTGTAACTACATCCGGAGATTTTCTGGCCGCGCCACTGGACAGCCGCTTTGGCAGGGCAGCCAGATTTCTTATTTACGATACCGAAACAAAAACTTTTCAGATGATTGACAACGCTCAAAACCTGAATGCTCCACAGGGGGCAGGAATTCAGGCAGCACAGACAGTTGCCAATGTCGGGTCAAATGCAGTAATTACCGGGCATTGCGGTCCCAAGGCTTTTAGGGTGCTTCAGGCCGCAGGCATCAAAATCTATAATTGTAATGCTACTACTGTTGAAGAGGCGTTGCAGCAGTTGGAAGACGGAAAGTTGCAGGTGGCAAGTGATGCTGATGTTGAAGGCCACTGGTGATGAAAGTGGCTATAGCAAGCGGCAAAGGTGGCACCGGCAAAACGACGATTGCCGTCAATCTGGCCTGGTGCCTGGCCGATACAAACAGGAAGGTGCAGTATATTGATTGCGATGTGGAAGAGCCGAACGGGCATTTTTTCCTGTCACCATATTTTTTCGAGAAAATACCGGCTTGCGTGATGGTGCCGGTGATTGATCAGGGAAAATGTACCTCCTGCGGCGAGTGTTCCGGCAAGTGTCAGTTTAATGCAATTGTCCGCCTGCCGGGTAATACATTGATGTTTCCTGAACTTTGCCATGGCTGCGGGCTCTGTCTGCATGTCTGCCCGACAAAAGCCATCAGTGAGGCTGAAAGAGAAATCGGTAGGGTAGAGACCGGAACCGGCTGGGGTGGGATACAGTTTGCCCACGGGATTCTCAATGTGGGTGAACCGATGCCCAACCCACTGATCCGGCAGGTGAAACAGCAGGGACTGGAAGAATACATCCAGGTTATTGATGCCCCGCCAGGGACATCATGCCCGTTTGTCGAAACCATATCTGATGCCGACCTGGTGATTCTTGTTACCGAGCCGACCCCTTTTGGTCTGCATGACCTGAAAATTTCAGTGAGTGTGGCCCAGGCCAGGGGGAAATCAGTCTGCGTAGTAATCAACAGGGAAAATGGAGTGTTTCAGCCTTTGGATACGTTCCTGGAGGAACAGCAGCTCAAAGTTTTGGCCCGACTGCCGGAAGACCGCAGGGTTGCAGAAGTGTATTCAGGTGGCGGTCTTCTGCTTGAGTCACTGCCGGAATATCATCAATATTTTTCTGCCATTGCAGATGAGGTTTTCAGAAAATCTGCCGAAATCGGGTATTTATCTGCGGGGGTACAGTCATGCAAGAAATTGTAGTTGTCAGTGGAAAAGGTGGTACCGGCAAGACTTCTTTTACTGCCTGCATGGCCAACCTTTTTGAAAACAAAGTAGTTGCCGACTGTGATGTGGATGCAGCCAACCTCAATCTTGTTCTGAATGCAGCTGTGGTAGAGGAACATGATTTCGTCTCCGGGCACAGCGCCTCAATCAACAAGAATGTTTGCATTTCCTGCGGTAAATGCCGGGAAGTCTGCCGCTATCATGCCATTAGTGAAGATTATCATGTAGACAGATTTTCCTGTGAGGGTTGCGGTGCCTGCTTTTACCTATGTCCGGTTAATGCGGTATCGTTCGATGAAGCGCTATGTGGCCATTATTTTGTCGGTAAAAATGACAAAGATGAACCGTCGGTCTTTGCCGAACTGCTGCCGGGTGCGGAGAATTCCGGCAAGCTGGTGACGGCGGTTAGAAAAAAAGCTCAGGAGATCGCCCAAAAAAATAATAATGACTTCATATTGACAGACGGACCGCCAGGAATTGGCTGCACGGTAATCGCTTCCTTGACCGGTTCTTCATTCATAATTTTTGTGACTGAACCTACAGTCAGCGGAGTTCATGACCTGAAAAGGGTGATGGATCTATCCAGGTTTTTCAAGTTGCCGGGGGCGGTGGTGATCAACAAGGCGGATTTAAATCCTGTATATGTGGAAGATATTAACAAGCTTTGCGTGGAGCACGGTTTTGATCTGTTGGGCCAGATACCCTATGAACCGTTGATCAGTAAGGCGCAACGTCAGGCAAAAACAATACTGGAATATGCACCGGATTGTCAGGCCAGCCTTGCAATCCGGCAGATATATACAAAACTTAAACAACGATTGGAGACGATGTAATGGAAAATTCAGGATGCCAGCACTCGGCACCGCAACAGAATGATGTATTGCTTAACCAGAAGATAGGCAGAATTGCGCACACCTTTGTGGTTATGTCAGGCAAGGGCGGTGTAGGCAAAAGTACCGTAGCTGTAAACCTCGCCATTAGTCTTTCCATGCATGGATTGAAAATCGGCCTGCTTGATGTTGATATACACGGGCCAAGCGTGCCGAAGATGCTGGGACTTTCTGCGGAGCGTCTGCGTTTTACCGGTGAAGAGATTATGCCGATTGATATTTTTGAAAACCTGAAAGTCATTTCCATGGGATTTATGCTGCAGGGTTATGCTGATGCTGTAATCCTGAGAGGGCCGATGAAATCCAATCTTATTCGCCAGTTTTTGGAGAACGTTGCATGGGGAGATTTGGATTGCCTTGTGATCGACTGTCCTCCAGGTACTGGTGATGAACCGCTCTCAATCGCGCAAATGCTGAATACAAAGACCAGTAGTGCCGTAATTGTGACAACACCGCAGCAGATGGCAACAATTGATGTGGAGAAGTCCATATCGTTCTGTAAAAAGCTGGATTTGCCGATTTCCGGCATTATTGAAAACATGAGCGGATTTGTCTGTCCGCATTGCCACAAGGAAACTGATATTTTTTCCACCGGAGGCGGACAGGAGCTTGCTGCCAGATTTAAAACTAATTTTCTGGGTAGCATTCCGCTTGATCCGGATGTTGTTAAAAGTGGTGATGCTGAGCGACCATATTTGCAGTCTTTTCCTGGCACAGAAACTACGGCCCGTTTTGATCGGATAGTTGAACAGTTGTATTCCCTGCATCTTAATAGTATGGCTGATTTGTCATGCAACACAGATGTCTGTATGCCGTTTCTAAAGGAGAGTATTATGAGATTTGCCGTTCCTACCAATGACAGAAAACTTTGTGCCCATTTCGGGCATTGCGCTGAATTCGCCATCCTCGATGTGGAAAACAATGTCATCGTTACCGAAAGCTACATAAGCCCGCCTCCTCATGAGCCCGGTCTACTGCCTGGCTGGCTGCATGAAAGGGGCGTCAACCGGATAATTGCAGGTGGAATGGGGCAGAGAGCACAACAACTGTTTGCTGAAAAAAATGTCGATGTAACAACCGGTGCCATGGGTGAATGTCCGCGTGAAGTAGTTGAAAACTATCTGAATGGAACACTTGCAACAGGCGCAAATACATGCGATCACTAAAATGAATAAGGATGACATGGAGGGGTAATTAGTGCCCTATTGGATTCTGCCATGGCTAACTGTCTTTTTGAGAAAAATATCGAAGCGGTAACAGCTGAGCTGAAAGTGCGCTTCCTGCTGCCGGTTCCCTGTAATGCCATGCTGAACCTGAGGGCCTGGATTGTTGAGGAAACCAGAGTGTTTTTCAAGCTGAAAGCTGAGATGATATTAGCAGATAAGGTGATGGCACGTGCAGAAGGTATTTTTGTGCAGGGAGTGATCAGTGGTGGCCAACAATGAACTACGGATAAAAATTCTGGTAGATAACAGAGTCGAAGATGGACTGATTGAAGAGCATGGTTTTTCTGTCTGGATCGAGGTGGATGGCCACAAAATCCTTTTCGATACCGGTCAGGGTCAGGCGTTGCTTCCAAATGCTGCCAGGCTGGGTTGCGAACTAAGTGAGCTGGATGCCCTGATTTTGAGTCACGGGCATTTCGATCATTGTGGGGCAATATCTGGTTTGATTGAAATCAATCCAAAAATTCATGTCTATGCCCATACAAACCTTTTTGCTCCTCGATACAGCATAAAGCCCGACCAGCCAGCCAGAAATATTGCAGTTCCACAGCAAGAACGAGAAGCATTGCTTGATCTCCCTGATAGCCAACTGCACTGGATTGATGGGCCTCAGGAAGTGTTGGCCGGAGTTTGCGTGACCGGAGCAATTGACCGGCATAATAATCTGGAAGACACAGGAGGCCCTTTTTTTCTGGACTTGACCAGGCAAATACCTGATCTAATTAAAGATGACATGTCCGTGTGGTTTAAAACAGGCCGAGGGCTGGTAATTATTACCGGCTGCTGTCACTCCGGTTTGGTCAATACGGTTGAGCATATACGTAGTGTCAGTGGTGTTGAAAGGGTGCGCGGTATTGTCGGCGGTCTGCATCTGCTTAATGCCTCTTGTGAGCGTATCAACTCCACAATTGATATTCTGAGTGAATGGAATCCGGAGTTTGTCGTACCCTGTCATTGCACCGGGGAAGAGGTGTCAGTGGCTCCCCGAACATGTAAGCTTCCCGCCGGGTTAAAAATGCAATCAACAAAAAACCGCCGGCCTCTGATTCTATCGAGGTCGGCGATTTGATTTT
>Ga0105044_10013420_pt1 | contig 11124 bp, 5 predicted proteins | sample MAT01_FD_78092 | JGI IMG/M metagenome (GOLD analysis project Ga0105044, IMG submission 78092) | Freshwater microbial communities from Lake Fryxell liftoff mats and glacier meltwater in Antarctica - MAT-01 | ecosystem: Environmental > Aquatic > Freshwater > Ice > Liftoff microbial mat | place... | reverse complement strand
CCAAAGCGATGTGAATACGACGCTGTCGGCGGCTTGGGGTGGGCGCTATGTCAACGACTTCAATGATCGTGGCCGGGTAAAGCGCGTCTTTGTTCAGGGCGATGCGCCGTATCGCGACGCGCCGGAGGATTTGTCGCAATGGTTTGTCCGCACTGGCGATGGGTCAATGGCCCCCTTCTCGTCATTCTCGACCGGCCATTGGGGGTCGGCACCCCCTTCGCTCGCGAGGTTTAAGGGCATTTCATCGTTCGAATTTTCCGGCCAGGCATCCCGCGGCTTCAGCTCGGGCCAGGCAATGGACCGGATGGAGTCGCTGGCCTCAAAATATCCCGGCACGTCGGTTGCGTGGTCCGGTTTGTCCTATCAGGAGCGGCTCTCGGCGGGGCAGGCGCCTTTGCTGTATTCGCTGTCGTTGCTCGTCGTGTTCCTATGTTTGGCGGCGCTGTATGAAAGCTGGTCGATCCCGGTCGCGGTATTGCTCGTCATTCCGCTCGGTCTGGTCGGCGCGATCTTTGCGGTGACGCTGCGCGGGCTTCAAAATGACGTCTATCTCCAGATCGGTTTGCTCACCACCATGGGCCTCGCCGCCAAGAACGCCATCCTGATGATCGAATTTGCCGATCAGGCTGAAAAAACCGGCATGCGGGTGATTGATGCCGCGATCCAGGCCGCGCGGATCCGGCTTCGCCCCATCCTGATGACAAGCCTTGCGTTCATCTTTGGCGTGCTGCCGCTCGCGCTTGCCACCGGGGCAGGCGCAAACAGCCGCATCGCTATCGGCACCTCCGTCATCGGGGGCATGCTGACAGCGACGATGCTGGCGGTGTTTTACATCCCGCTCTTCTTTGTGATTGTCCGGCGCACGACGCGTGATGCGTTGAAAAACCTCCGCAAGCGGCTGTCGCGACCAAAGGCAAGTTCATGACCCGCCGGATGACCCGAACCCTCACGGTCGCGCTGCTGCTGAGCGGTTGTTCAATGACGCCCCGCTATGAGCGGCCTGCCCTTCCCGTCGCCGCGAACTTCCCCGAAGCGACGGTGCGTGAGCCCGGCGATGCCACGCTGCCAAGCGTCGATTACAAGGCAATTCTTCAGGACGAGCGGCTGCAAAAACTGATTGCAGAGGCACTCGTCAGCAACCGCGACCTGCGGATTGCGGCAGCCAACATCGCGGCGGCGCGCGCGCAGTATCAAATCCAGCGCGCCGAGCGACTGCCGCTGATCGGCACTGCCAACAACGTCGCCATCGTCGATGCCGGCACGGGTCGCAACAACATTGGTGGTTCGCCAGTCGCAGGCGGACAACGCGAGAATTTTAGCGTCGGCATCGGCGTCACGCAGTTCGAAATAGATCTGTTTGGTCGGCTTGCGGCACTCAGCAGAGCTGAACAGGCGCGCTATTTTGCAAGCGAAGTCGGCGGCCGCGCCACCCGCCTGACGCTGATCGGCGATATCGCCACGAACTGGCTTCGCTATGCCGCTGACGAGAGCCTGCGCGCGATTGCCGAGCAGACCGTTTCAAGCGCAGAGTCGAGCGTCCGGCTAACCCGCGCGCGGCTTGACGGCGGCATTGCACCGCTGACCGATGTCGCGCAGGCCGAAACGATCCTCGCCACGGCGCAGTCCGATCTGGCGGTCCAGACGACCGCACTTGCGCAGGATATCAACGCGCTGCGGCTGCTGATTGGCGAGGAAGTGGATGCAGCGCTGCTGCCAAGCGGCATTGCTGATGCGGGCAAGACAATTGCCGAGCTGCCTTCGGGGCTTGAGTCGATCATATTGCTCCGCCGTCCTGATGTCGTGCAGGCCGAATATCTGTTGCGCGCCGCCAATGCGCAGGTGGGTGCCGCGCGCGCGGCGCTGTTCCCGCGGCTCTCGCTCACCGTCCTTGGCGGTCTGGGGAGCAACGCCCTGTCGCAGCTCTTTACGACCCGCGCATTCAACTACACGCTGATCCCGGGGATGAATTATCCGATCTTTGCCGGCGGGCGAAACCGCGCCAATCTGGCCCAGGCACGCGCGCAGTTTGATGCGGCGGTCGCAGGCTATGAACGCGCGATTCAGATCGCTTTTCGCGAAGTTGCCGATGCGCTCGCCAGGCGGAGCACGATCAATGCGCAGCTCGATGCGCAACAGCGGCTGGCGCGCGCCGCCGCCGATACCTTCCGCCTGTCCGACGCGCGTTATCGCGGTGGGATAGACCCCTTCCTCGCCAATCTCGACGCGCAACGCTCGCTCTATCAGGCACAACGCTCGCTGGTCGCGACGCAGCTTGTGGCGGCGAACAACCGGGTGACGCTGTATCGCACCCTCGGCGGCGACGCGCTGGTCGAGGGGACGGCAAATGGTCCGGTGGTGCCACCCACCCCTCAATGAAAATCCCTCGACTTGGGCATGATCCGTACATCCCGGGGATGCGAACCGCGCGCGATCTTGCCGCGCGGGTATTGGGGGTGATCGAATTCGTCGGCGCGTGAGCGCTCCGTCGGGGTTTCGCCGCGTTCGGTTAGGGTGTCGAGCATAGGCGTGCGGTCGATGATGCGGCTGGCCATCAGATGGATGACGCCCTCAACACTGTGCTGGATCACCCCTTCCACCAGCATCATTCGTGAGGCCATCACCTGTCGCCGGAAAATCTCAAACTGACGCGCCCAAAGCACGATGTTCACGACGCCGCTTTCATCCTCAATCGTAATGAAAATCGCATTGCCATTGCCGGGCCGCTGGCGGACCAACACAATACCCGCCGTGCGCACGCGCGCGTCATTGCGGGCGGCGCGGATTTCGGCGCAGCTCAGCACGCCCTCTGCGCGCAATTCGTCACGCAGGAAACTCATTGGGTGCGCTTTGAGTGACAGCCGGATCGTCTGATAATCTGCGACGACATGTTCAGCGGCCGACATGATCGGCAGCGCGACATCGCCCTCCTCGCCCAGCTCGCGCGCATGCATTGCAGCGAACAACGGCAATTCGCCATTTGGGGTGCGGCGCACTTCCCAAAGCGCGGCGCGGCGATCAAGCGCGATCGAGCGTAACGCATCGGCATCGGCCAGCCTTCGCAATGCATGCTGGGGCAGGCCTGACCGCCGGGCCAGTTCCTCAACCCCGGTAAACGGCCCGGCATCCAGCGCGTTCGCCAATGCATCAGCCCATTCCTGCCGAAAGCCACCAATCTGGCGATAGCCGAGCCTGAGTGCGAGCGAGCCATCATCGCGCGCCTCAAGGCTGTTGTCCCACCGGCTGGCATTCACATCAACCGCGCGCAGCTCCACCCCATGTTCCTGCGCATCACGCACAATCTGGGCGGGCGCATAAAAGCCCATCGGCTGCGAATTGAGCAGCGCGGCTGCGAACGCCGCTGGATAATGACATTTGATCCACGACGAGACATAGACCAGCCGCGCAAAGGACAGCGCATGGCTTTCGGGGAAGCCATAGGAGCCAAAGCCCTCAATCTGTTTGAAACAGCGTTCGGCAAAATCGCGTTCATAGCCGCGCGTGACCATGCCATCGATCATCTTGGCCTGAAAATTTTCCATTCGCCCGACATTTTTGAAGGTCGCCATCGCGCGGCGCAGGCGGTTGGCGTCACCGGGCGAGAATTTGGCGGCCACAATGGCGAGCTTCATCGCCTGTTCCTGAAACAACGGCACGCCGAGCGTCTTGCCGAGCACCTGGCGCAGTTCGTCCGCCGGGCCATGTTCGGGCGCCGGCGAAGGGTAATCGACCTTCTCCCGGCCCTGCCGCCGTCGCAAATACGGGTGGACCATATCGCCCTGAATCGGCCCCGGTCGCACAATCGCGACCTGAATCACCAGATCATAGAATTCACGCGGGCGAAGACGCGGCAGCATGTTGATCTGCGCGCGGCTTTCCACCTGAAACACGCCAACGCTGTCGCCCTTGCACAGCATGTCATAAACCACCGGGTCATCAGCCGGGATCGTATCCAACTGATGATCGGCCAGACCGTGCGCGCGCATCAGCTCAAAGCTTTTCTGGATACAGGTCAGCATGCCAAGCGCCAGCACATCGACCTTCATCAGCCCCAGCGCCTCAATATCGTCTTTGTCCCATTCGATGAAGGTGCGATCAGCCATCGCGGCATTATGGATTGGAACCATCTCGTCGAGCCGCCCCTCGGTCAGCACGAAGCCGCCAACATGCTGCGAGAGATGCCGGGGAAAGTGCAGGATCTGATCGACCAGCATCTTGAGCCGTGCAATCGCTGGATTATCGAGCGCAAAGCCGGTTTCGGCAAAGCGCGCCTCATCCATCGCGCTGGCATAGCTGCCCCATACCGTGCTGCTGATACGGTTGGTCACATCCTCGGTAAAACCAAGCGCCTTGCCAACTTCCCGCACCGCGCTGCGTGGGCGATAATGGATGACGGTTGCGGCAATCCCGGCGCGTTCACGGCCATAACGGCGATAGATATACTGCATCACCTCCTCGCGCCGTTCATGCTCAAAATCGACATCAATATCGGGCGGCTCCTTGCGTTCCTCTGAGATGAAACGCGAAAACAGCAGATCATATTTCATCGGATCAACCGAGGTGATGCCGAGCAGAAAACACACCGCCGAATTGGCGGCAGAGCCGCGCCCCTGGCACAAGATCGGCGGCTGTTGCGCGCGGGCGAAATTGACGATGTCGTGCACCGTCAGGAAGTAATAGGCATAGTTGCAGCGGCGGATGAGCGGAAACTCCTCATCAAGCAACGCCTGCATCCGCGCTGGAATGCCGCCTGGAAAGCGCTGATGTGCTGCAACAAGCACGATCTTTTCCAGCCAGTCCTGCGGCGTCCAACCCTCCGGCACGGGTTCATGCGGATATTCGTAACGCAGCTGATCAAGGGTGAAGTTGATCCTGTTCACAAGCGCGCCCGATGCTTCGATGGCGTGCGGGTAGGCCTTGAAAAGCCGTGCCATTTCCTGCGGGTCTTTCAGATGACGTTCGGCATTGGCGGCAAGGCGACGGCCGGCCGCAGCAAGTGTCGTCTTATGACGGATACAGGTCAGCACATCATGCAAGGGCCGGGCTTCAGGATTGGCATAAAGCGCGTCATTGGTGGCGAGCATCGGCACGTTCAGTTTTGCCGCCAGTGCCGCCCGCCGCACCATCATCCGTCGGTCACGCCCCGCAAGCGGCATGCGCGCGGCGAGCCAGACGCGACCCGGTGCCGCCGCAACCAGACGTTCCAGCCGATGCTCAGCATCATCTGCCAAATGCCTGGAAAGGCTGGCATCGGGCATCACGATCAACAGCAGGCCTTGCAGATGCGCGAGCAGATCATCGAACATCAGCTGGCACGCGCCCTTTTCGACACGCCGGTTACCCAGCGTCAGCAACCGACACAGCCGCCCCCAGCCCTGCCGGTCAGCGGGATATGCGACGATATCGGGCGTGCCATCGCTAAAGGCGATCCGCGCGCCGACGATCAGCCGGAGCGCAATCGGCGGCAGGCCCTGTTCCTCGGCGCGCTCCTGCGCCTCCCGAAGCGCCACATGCGCGCGCACAACCCCAGCCACGCTGTTGCAATCAGCAATGCCGATGGCGCTGAGACCAAGCGCAATCGCCTGTTCAACCATCTCCGACGGGTGCGAGGCACCCACGAGAAAAGAATAATTGGTCGCTGCCACCAGCTCTGCCACATCGCTCATGCAAACAGGCCGTGCAGATACCAGCCGGGGTTGATTTTCTCGCTACCGTAAAGCCCGTGCCGGAAAATCCAGAAACGTCGCCCGCGTGAATCTTCAACGCGGTAATAATCGCGCGTCAGCCCGGCATTATCGTCGCGCTTCCACCATTCCGCCGCGATCCGTTCCGGCCCTTCAAAGCGCGCGACCTCATGCAAGGTACGCCGCCAGCGAAAGCGGTGCGGCGGGCCATCGGGCACCTCTGCGATCACGTCGATTGATTGCGGCGGGTGGAAGAGATGGATCGGGCGCAGCGGCGGCTCGCCTGCCTCTGGCGCGTCCCACGGCACGGGTGTCGCCGCCTCGACCGCAGGCAGGGCAAAAGTGGCTTGTTCAGGAATATGCGTGTCGCGTGGACGCAAGCGACGAAAACGTTCCCGCCCAACGCGCGTACTCAGCCGGTCAATCAGCGCGGCAAGCTCTGCCTCGGCAACCGCGCCGCCTTCGAGCTGTAATTGCGTGGGGGCAAGCGGCTCCAGTTGCGGCACCGCCAGCCGGATCAGGTCAAAGCCAAAGCCCGGATCAATCGGATCACTGAGCGCTGCCAACCGTTCCGCAAACAGCCGCATCACGCCCTTGGGATCGCGCAGCGGCAGGCTTGCCTCGACCGCCAGATCGCTGACCGCGCCGTCGCTTCGATAAAAGCGCGCGGCAAACCGTCGCCCGCCCATGTGCCGCTCCAGTAGCGCCTCGGCTGCATCAGCCGCAAGCTCACCCAGCACGGCGAGCGCGACCTCGGTCTGCACAATCGGTTCGGCGAAGCGGTGCTCGAACAGCAAGGCGGGTTCGGCGCGACGCGGGGTGATGCGGCTGTCAGACTTGCCGAGCAACCGGGCGAGGCCATCGGTCACCTCTTTGCCAAAACGCGCGGTGAAGGGCGCGCTCGGTCGGCCCGCCAGATCGCCGATTGTCTTGAGCCCCGCGCGCTTCAGGGCAAGCGCAGTTTCATCGTCGAGCCTGAGCGCTGCAATTGGCAGGCGGCGGACGGCGGCGTTCTCATCAGGGGCAGGCGCGGATTGAAAACGCGCGAGCGCCTGCGCTGCCTCAGGCGTGCTGGCGAGCGCATGACGCAACTGAAAACCGGCGCGTGACAGCCACAGCGTGATCGTATCAACCAGCGCTGCTTCAGCCCGCGCGCCTGCCGCACAGCCGGTCAGATCAAGCGACAGCGCTTCATCATCAAGCGCTGCCATCGGCGTAAAGCGATCACAGGCATCACAGAGTTGTTCAAGCAACTGCTGGTCAGCGGCGGGATTATGCTCAACCGCGATCAGGTCCGGCGCGCGGGCGCGGGCATCTGCCAGTGTCAGGCCGGTCAGCTCCAGCCGGTGCGCGCGTTCATCCACAGCGACAATCCGCATCGCCCCGCGTTGTTTTTGCGTAAAGACGTGCGGACCATCAAGCAACGCGCCGTTCATCACGCGTCGCCAGCGATCCGCCGACAGATACGGGAACCACAGCGCGAGATAGCGCCGGTTCGCAGAAGATATGCGCGTCACGATCCCACTCCACTTGCCAATGCTGCCCCGCTTTGCCGCCGCGCTGGCGAAGCAAGCCAAGATCAAGCGTGGTAAAACCGGGGGCCTGCGCCTCAAGCGGTACCGCCGCTGCAGACGCGACCGACCAGCGCGTCTGTGCAGCACTTGGCGTTGGTTCAGCTTCAGTGCGCAGCATGATCGCGGTGACGCCTGAGGCTTCCGCCGCCACCGCCAGCCGCCTGCTCGCAGTCAGATCAAGCGCGCGCGGCATCTTCCACAGCTCAATGATCGCCACATCGATATCAGGGCAACGCACCACCTCTGCCGCCACGCGCAACAGGCCGATCGCATCATCCATCACGCCCAGAATGACGCGCGCCGGATCAACCCCAAGCTCGGCAAGGCCAGGCGCATGCAGGCACCCGCCCCGCGCCTCTGCCTGCCGTTCCCGCAGCCAGAAAATGCTCGCCCCCGGCCGGTCAAGCCGAACGGCAAGCATCGCGGCAAAACCCGTCGCGCTGCCGCAATCACCGGGGCTTGCCGCAAAAATCTCATGCAGCCGCCCCCGCGCCAGCCCACCACCGATTGCTGCATCAATGCCTGCATGCCCAAGCGGCACATATAAGGGTGCCACCGCGCCCCGCAGGCCTTCAACAGCGGCAACACGCTGCCGCAACGTAACGAGAGTCTGAACCGAATCGAGCATAATTGTTCCTGATATGTTCTTAATCAGGCCGACCCGCGACTGAGTCAAGCGCACGCGGATAATTGTTTCAGCACGATACCGAGCGTTTTCCCGGCAGCAGTTCAAATTCCTGCAGGTGCGGCCTGATTTGAAGATCATCGATCTGCTCAAACAACTTGTGTCGATACCGCAGTGAGACAGCTTTTTTCCGCTTTCCGGTCAACTCGGCTGTCGGCGCCACTCCAGGCATTTACCCGCCATATCGACAGCTTAGCTAGCTAGGACGACAGGGGGCCTCGGGCCTTTTATCGCCGCTATCTGCTGGCAAAGCGTAACGCCCCACCCGCTTGCCTGCCGCCCAAAGCTCAAGCGCGCGCCCGACAAAGACCAGATCAGTGGCGCGTTCATCAACATCGACCATCCGGTAAAGGTTGCTGCCGGCACGGCCTGATAAGAGGGAGCCCCGGCGATACCGACCTGTCAGTGCAATGCGCCACTGGCCATCAATCGCAACGGCAATAACCGCGCGCAAAGAACGGGGAGCATTGCTGGAAGGAAAGGCAACACAAATCTGGGGTGCGCCGATGCCCAGGCCCGGATACTCCAATCGTCCGGCGGCGAAATCAGCCGCGAGCGCCGCGGGCAGTGACGCAGGGGACATGGCCCCGATGAGAACCAATGGGAGGCCGGGCAGCAAAGAACGCCCACCCGGCCCCGGCATCAGCGCAGCGGCACCCGCAAGCTAAACGCCCCGCCAAAAGCCAGCGGCGCGGCGGCGTTATGGCCCGCATTGCTGATCGCAACGCCGGTCAATGACAGTGTTCCGAACGCAAACTTCTTTGAATATTCGGCTGCAACGTCAATCTCCTGCCCCGATGGGGATAGGCTGAAGGCCTGGCGATCGTAGATATAGCTCCAGTCACCCGGCCCATTGATCAACACCCTGCTCGGCAGATCGAGCTGCAACGCGGCCGATGTCGCCCGAAGCGGCTGCGAAACACCCAGCGTCAAGCGACTATCTTTGCCAGCAAGATCATCGGCAAAAATGTTGAAGGCCATCGCGTTTGATTCGACCCGGCCCGTCCCCAGCACAGACTGCGGCCCGCCGCTTTGAATTTGCGAGGTCATCACCGTATAGCTGCCCTCGGCACCGAAATGCGGCCCGAGATGCTGGCGGAAGCCGAAACGGGCAAACTGGCTGTTCGCCCCGGCATTCAAGCCTGGCGTGCCGATGTAGGAACCCAGAAAGCCGTTGCGCTCATTCAGTTGGCCGAAGGTAACATTCAGCGCCAGGTTGCGTGAAACATCATAGACCACATCGGCAATGGCACCGCTGGCAAGCGGCGTGTCGAAGGTCATTGGTCGATCCAACAGGCGCTGTGGACGGTTTTCGGTAAAGCCCGCCACACTCGCGCGAAGCCTGCCAGCCTGCCAGCCCGCCGATACCGCCATCTGATCGCGGCCCATAAAACCAAGCGGTGCGAGACCCATCGCCTGATCGGTAAATGACGCGCCACGCAAGTGGCTGTGCCGCGGCGCAAGGCCAAGGCCCTGCGACGGATTAAAGCCGAACGCGGCCCCCAGTTCAAAACCGCCTGCCAGCTTCTGGCGGACCGAGAACGCCGTCTCTGTCCGCGTCATGCTGTTGACGCTGTCGGTTACCTGAGCCTGGCCGAACGACATTCTTAAGCCGCCATTGGTTTCGGCGCTTGCAACCGAATCATCGAGCGCACGCTGCCCAATCGAGGACAGCATTCGTGTTTCGGGGCGAAACCCAATATAGTCGGCGAAGTTACCAATGAAGATACCATTCAGCATATCGGTGTAAGGGAACCTGCCATCACCCCGTGAGAGCGGGGCATTGCCGAACACTGAACCAAGCGAAAGGCCGGCGCTGAGGCTCGTCAGGAAGACTTCCTGCCCAGCGGCGGTTGACGTTGTTCTCGCCCCGACCGGATTGAGCGCGACCTGAAGATCGGGAAAGCCATGCCCCCAGATATCGCTGACCCGGTGCGTAATCGTGCCACGCGAATTGGTGTAGCTCGCGGTCGTGATGTTCGAAACAGTTCGGTTATTTACAAAGAAGCTGTTGTCAGCCGTAAACAGCAACCGCGCGGCGAGATCGGCTGCACTGGACGTTGGGAAGGCTTCGCGAAGCAAGGCAAGCATCCCGGCAATCATCGGGGTTGCTTGCGATGTGCCCGTCTGTTGCTCATAAGTGGCATCACCCCGGTTAGAACCCGACCAAACCGACGAACCATCCATTGACAGACAAAATGCCGCCGCTGTGCCGCATTGCGCCGAATTCAGGATGATATTGCCCTCTTTCTGCGTTGAATTGTTGACAAATGTCTGGCCGAGGCTCTGGGTCCCCAAGCCGATTGACGTCGCATTGACGACGACAATCCAGCCGCCTTGCAGCTGCGGATACAGCAACGGGAGACCAGCAAAATGATCAGCGCTGTCGAGCCCTTGAGCGCCATTGGCTATATCGTTACGACCATAGTTGGAATTCGCCCAAACGACGATCCCACCAGCCGCCTGGAAGGCCGCAATCGCCGCGACGGCGGTATCCCAACCAGCGGCAGTACCGCCGGTGACATTGGCCATCGCTTGTGAACTCGTCAGCCCAGCACTGTCGCGATAGGCGAGGAAGTTGATGGTGGTCACCTCCAGACCGGTCGCGGTCGTGCGAACTGGCCGCCACGCAGACGTCGTGTCGCCATTGACGTTGACGCCATAGGAATTGCCAACTGGCCCAACCCCCAACCGCCGATACTCGTTGAACTTGGTTGTGAAGAAGGCCGGGTCGGATGTGTCGCCGACCTGGTTTACATAGACAGTCGAGTTAAATGCGACACCCTGCATCGCTGTGCCATTGCGTTGCCCGCCCGCAAGGCCGGCGATATGTGCCCCATGGGCGTCGCTTACAAAAGTCGGTGAAGTAGCAAGCGCGATCAAGCTGTTCGCCCGCGAGAACTCGCCGTGCGTCGGCACACCGGCGGTGAGATTGTAGCCAGTATCAGTAATCCCGATATTAACACCCTGACCGCTGAGACCATAGCCATAGGCGATATGAACTTTGGCGCGTTCATAAGGGTTCATCGCCCCGGTTAAGTCCCCAACATTTGCAGCAATCGCAATACGATCCGGCGCAAGCGTCGCCACACCACGGAACTCCACGTCAGTCCTGAACGTCTCCGCGAGCGCAGCGTCGAACGTCCGCGTCGTCGGATCGAACACCGGCGTCGGTGTTGGCGTT
>Ga0105044_10013415_pt1 | contig 11126 bp, 4 predicted proteins | sample MAT01_FD_78092 | JGI IMG/M metagenome (GOLD analysis project Ga0105044, IMG submission 78092) | Freshwater microbial communities from Lake Fryxell liftoff mats and glacier meltwater in Antarctica - MAT-01 | ecosystem: Environmental > Aquatic > Freshwater > Ice > Liftoff microbial mat | place... | reverse complement strand
AGTGTGGCACCGTTCCACCTCAAAACCGTGGGGACGCCTGTCTGCCGACAGGCAGGCAACCACACGAGGGATAGCCAGTTGTTTTGGTGCCTCGATGATGCTCTGTCGGCGTTCTGGTCTGCAATCGCCAAGGTGCCTTTTTTTGTTAGCCGCTGACTGATCCGCGCCAGAGTTGGTCTGTGCGAACGAGGGTGTTGAGGATATTCGAGCTCGCAGAATCTGCGGCTCACGCGACGGTTCGGGTTTGAAATGAAACGACTTGCGATCATGCTGACCCACGGTCTCGAAGACCAGGGTCTCATCGATCTACAAGTCGCCGCTGCTCCGGGAAGGCCATCCCGGTGCAGCTTTCTTCCGTAAAGAAGACTCTGTGGCCACTGACCTGTCAAGTATCGGCCTTGGTGATATGAGGGGATCGCTATTCACGCCTACGGCATTGCCTTGGCTCGACGTGTTCACGTGAAGGGCGGGTACCATTTTGATCAACATGACTTTTCACGATGAAGCAAAGGCTCGGACGGGACTTTCGAAGGGTGCGATCTGCGTTATGCAGCGTGACGAACGTCGTACTCCCGGAAATCGGAATGGCGGTTCAAGTTCGGTTTAACGCCCCTTCAGAATCTGTTCTGCGAGCACTCGCACAGGCACGGACGCATGCTCCCGAAGTGCGGCGACTTTGTCATGTTGCCTGAGCTCGGCCGGAAGACGAGCTTGAGCCAGGGCATTGAGCATCGCCAGACAGCGGTCGTCGGTTCGCAACAGTGCGTCGAGAGCCAGCTGTCGATTTTCAACGGAAAAATCTGCGAATCCATTGATCAGCATCGAAGCGACTGCCGCTTCCGGAACGTCCGAAAGGCCGCTGATCGCGCCCATCTGAAGTTCATCGTGGACACCTTTTTGCAGGTAACGTTCCAGTTGCATCCTGTTCGTATTCCAGTCGAGCATTGCGACAATGCGAAGAGCGTCGTAACGCGTTCCTGTCGGAACGGATTCGTCGTCCGCCATCTTTATCGATAAACTGAGCGTCCGATTCCATGCGGTTTGAAGTGCTCCATCATCTTTCATCAACGTAGACAGTTCGTCCTGCGGCCATTTCCCTGACAGACTGAGGCCATTAATCAATCCGCCACCGATCACAACCGCCTGCCAGTGCTCCAGCGGTTGGTCGTCCTGCGGCAATGAAGCGGCCAGGACGTTCTGGAACTGCTGAGCATCGCCGTGCTTTCCGATGGCAATGGCCACTCGCCAAATCCACGGAATTCTGCGGTATTCTTCCTTGCTGCCCGCGTCTTCGGGCAAGCCTTGAACCATGAGCGGAATGATTTTCGCCGCCTGGTGCAGATTTGCAGCGATGGTCGCTTCGCGTTCCGCTGCCGGTTGACGATCGTCGATCAGAAACGCGGCGATGTCGGACACAGTCTTCAAAGATGTCGAAGGCAGTTTCGGAGCCTCCACCATCCCCGTTGCCAGCGGCACACCGTCCGGCTGGACCAGATGCAGAGCTCGCAAGTCTGCCAGCGCTGAGCGAAGATCGCCGCCCGGACGAATCACGATGTCGGACTCCCCTTCGCGGATGGTCACTGTTCCCAGCATTTGAAGCTGATAGCGACTCCATGCGCCGGTTGAACCTACTTTTCCCTTCAGCACGGGCTCAACGCCTTCGATCACAAAAGAGTTGCCCGCTGCATTTTCATCACAGGCCCATTCGGCCCAGACATTCGCCTGGCGCACGATCGGCGATCTGATTCGCCAGCGAACCGTATCATCCGTGCCATGCCAGAATCCGATATTCTGAAACGGCAACTCAAAGGTGACATCACCGCCATAGATTTCGGCCTGTGACGCGAGCAGCGCGACGTTGTTCTCTGCCGGGACTTCGACGACTGTCGGTTGATTACCTTCCAAAGTCTTTGGCGGCAAACGCAGCGTCCTGAAAAATGCCCAGAGATGATTTATGTCGTCCGTTGTTGCGTTTTGCTCAAAGCCTTCCGGCATCAGCGACTTGCCAGTGCTGCGGATTTCATCGATCTCAGAACGCAGGACGCTTTCCCGCTTGCCTTCGGCGGCCAGGAAAGTGAGCCCCGAAGCGGTCTCTTCCGCAATCAACCCCGTCACAATGCGGCCATCCTTGAGCACCGCGACATAGGACTGATAGCGCGGATCGACAGCTTGATTCGGATCCAGCATGGCGATCAACAGTGATTGAGCCGGTTTGCCAGCGTAGGCCATTATATCCGGGCCTACGACATGTCCCATGTCCTGCAGCCGGTGGCAATTTGAGCAATGCTTCTGAAATACCTGACGCCCCTTGCCCGAGTCGCCATTCTCCCGCAGAGCCGCCTTGAAGCGATCGATTTCCTGTTGACGCCCAGCGGAAGTACGGGTTCTGAAAATTCCTGTAGCGGCATTGCGGATTGACGCTTCTGCGTTTTCCAGCAATGCCTGTTGCTGCGGCAAATCGAGTTCTCCAGCGGAGACAGTTCCCGCTTCAATGGCTGCCAGCAGACGCTGCGTCCAGGCAGGACGTGACAGCAGCAGGGCGACGCCTTCTTTCCGCAGCCGGGGCTCCCGCGACGCCCAATCGGTGAGCACAACGTCAGCGACCTCCGGTCTGTTATCTCTCTTCAATGCCTGAATTACGGCGGACTGCAGTTCCGGCGGCGTTCGAGGGTTCAGCAGTGGTGCCAGCGATTCCGAATGTGGCTCGCCCAGGAAAGGTGCCAATGCCAGCAGCCGGACAGCCGCGATCCGAATCTTGATCTGCGATTCATCATTCCCGGCAACTCGCAAGGCAGCATTGATCGCTGGCTTCCATGCGACGTAAAGATCATTGTCGCCGGGAGAAACATCCTGCGGCGAGCGGCGACTCCAGGCATCAATGAATTGAGCCAGGCGGGCGAAATGTTCGGCTGCGTCTGACTCCGAAACTCGATTTGACAGCTCTTGCAGAATCGCCCTGAGAGCTTCAGAATCTGCCAGCGCCGCCGCCGCACTGACGAGGAGTCGCTCTGCGGCATCATCACTTTCGGGCTGAGCCCTGAGTTCATTCAGAACCTGAACAACGTTTGCCGGTGTGAGTGAACTCTCCACGGCAGATCTCAGATGAGCGTTACTGCCGTCCCTTGCCATGATCCTGGCAAGAACGACAGCTGAGTCTGCCGGTTTCAGAAACCCGGCGGAGTAAGCAACCTGCATGCGCAGAAGAGCGTCTCCATCGTCGGCCGCTTTTACGACAGCCGCGGTCAGTTCTGCGGAAGCAGGTAGCTGCGGCTCTGCGACTCGGACCGCATGACTACGAACATGCGCGTCGGCGTCCGCCAACATTTTCAAGAGGACTTCTGCAGCCGGCGGCTCCAGATTCGCCCAGGTAGATAAAGCCTGGATGCGCACTTCAGGACGCAACGAGTCCACGCATAACTGTCCCAACGCCGGAATTGCGTCTCTGTCGTTCTGCCACTGAATCAGTTGCTGTACAAGGTCACGCTGGGTCCCGTTGTGTGAATCCATCGCCGCCGCCAATTCGGCACCATGCAGCTGATCGAGCCGCGGCATTTTGCGGACCGCATGGCCTTCCGGCACGACACGATAGATGCGCCCCATTGTGGCCCCGGCACGAGGATCCAGTGTGGCCAGCGTGTCGGGCGGAATCCAGATCGGATGTTCAATCACGTAGCGGTACATATCGACAACCCACAACGCACCGTCCGGTCCTGTGCGGGTCTGGACTGGACGAAACCACGGATCCGTCGATGCCAGAAACTCGCGGTCAAGTTCATCGTCATCGCGGCGACTCGTAAACGTCACTCCGCTCGGTGCCAGAATCTGGCGATGCACAAGATTGTTGACCGGCTCGCACGTAAATGCATTGCCCGAATAGCCACCACCCAACAAATCGTCTCGATAAATTCCAAGGCCACACGCGGCAGTTGGCCGGTTCGGTGGCCCTGACAACATGAACAGCACCTGACTTGAAATCGAATACAATCTCTCAGGATCCGGCCCGGCTGCAATTCCCACGACCGTCTGCGACGGGGCCAAATACGGATTGCGACGCAGATATTGGTCAGCCAGAGGATAATGCATCAGCATCGTTCCGTTGTTGCAGCCGAACCAGTCGCCCCAGTCATTGCGAACGCGCCCCTGTTGAGTCGATCCCGTGGCGGGCTCGAATACTCCGGTATCCGGCTTGAATCGGAAGTCCCGCTGGCTCAGCGCGATCACGTCACCGGTCTGCACGTTGGTGATTTCGCCACCAAACAATCCGCACGAACCATAGACCCAGCCGTCAAGGCCATATTCCAGACTGTTAACTCGGGCCTGATAATTATGAGTCGCAAAGCCCGTGAACAGCTTGCGCACATCATCGGCCTTGCCATCTCCGTTTGTGTCTTCTGCATAGAGGATGTCAGGGGCGGCACACACAAGCAGACCGTTTCGCCAAACCGTGACCCCTGTCGGGAACGGAATACCCGTCAGAAAAACCTCCGACCGATCATAGTGACCATCACCGTTGTCATCGTACACACACCGAATCTGCCCTCCATCGTCCGAAGCGTCCGGTGAATCAGCAGAACTTGACGATTGACCAACTCCAACTTCTGTTTTCGCCTTTACGCTTTCCGTTCGCCCTTGCGGATAGTCGTTCATTTCTGCGACCCACAAGCGCCCATCGGCACCGAAGGCAATCGCGACGGGACTTTCAATCAGCGGTTCAGACGCCACAAGTTCTGCTCGAAAGCCTGGCTTGGTTCGCAGCGACGCAAGGGCATCGGACGGTGCCAGTGGGGGCACTCCATTGGTCTTCGCTGTGTCCACAACAGCCGGGATTTTTGTCCTGAGCTGCGTTTCCACGCTGTCAACGATCGATTGCTCAACGCCCGTTGCGTACGGCGCGGGAATGTCGTAATAGACCATCGCCCCACCGCCTTCGTAGCCGCCTTCACGCAGAATGCGTTCCGACGGAACATAGCCCGGACATGCGTTGGCGTACGCATTCAGCCACAATCGACCGCCGTCCAGTTCGCGCTTCAAACGCAATGCGTAATCGACAACGACCTCTCCCGGAAGGAAGACCCATGCGAGTTCGTCACCAAAGGAAATGCTTTGAATCGGATAACTGATCTCCGTCATGAGAGCTTCGCCGCGATCCAGTCGAGCCAGTTGAGTTCGCGCATGATACCCGATCGCGTTTTGCTGCTTCGCCCGCTCTTCCCACTGTTCCCGAGTCGGCAATTCAGCGAGCTTCAGAGTCACGCGCTCAATCAGGGATTCGGGAGCCTTTGTCAAAGTCTTCAGTTGTGTCGAAAGCAGACGCTGGACCTCTTCCGCAAGTTCCTGGCCGAGAACTTCGGCAGCGTCCGCGCGCGATCCCAGGACTCCACCGCGAGGATTGGAGTCCGCCCCGCATCCGATGGAGATCAACGCCTGGCATCCGGGATTGCGGCGATGAATATGATCCATGGCATATCCGGCCCAGTCACCGCTGATCATGTCATCACTCAGCGTCACGCAATGGCAGGCATAGTTCGTAAAGACGGCTCGCAGTTTGCCATCAGGATCATGCACAGCCAGCAGCGGGAGGTCGTGATCGACCGGGCCGCCTTTCGTGCGGCGATTCATCGCAAACGTGACCTTACCGATTCCCCACGACAATCGTGCTGGCTTCCTCTCCGCCAGAGCCGCGACCGCGACCTCCTCCAACTTCGCTTCCAGTTCGTCAGTGTACTTCAAAATCGTCTGCCACTGATCGTCGGCGATCGCCTGGCCAAACAGCGTATTCGCGCAGTTTCGAATCATGGGTCCGCTGTGCGTATGAGACGCGCAGATCGCCAGGCGACTGCGGTCGATTCCCATTGGCTTCAGCTTTTCTGACAGCCGCTCCGTCATGTCGTCCGGAATTCCCAGCGTATCGACCGTGATGACAATCACCGTATCACGTTCACTCGTTTCGACCGCAAGAGCCTTCGCCTGGATGTGTTGACGAACTCCTGTCGATTCCTTGGTCCGACCACCAAAACCGTTCAGACGGACCGGATAGGTCGGCGTGATGTCTACCGACGCAACACCCACAGAGTATGGCAAGGGCTCCGGCGGTACCGCCAGTGTCGTCGCAGAAATCACCGATCCGATCAGCAGGAACAACGTTCTCATCATCTGCGATGTTTCCTTGTCAGCCGACTACGATGGAGGCGAGAAGCCGTCTCATCGGAATTATCGCGATCAGTCCGACCTGCGCCAATCACGTCAGGCAACTTCGGTGCTTTATATCGGTCAAATGATGCTGACGCAGATTGTTCGTACGGCGATGAAAAGCGGATGGTGACGTCGCTGACCAGTCTGGTGCAACTGACTTGATCGCAGATGATGCTCCGCCAGTTCGACAAAGGCACTCGCAGGTGCAGGTGCTGTTATTTTCAGCGGATGCTGGATGCTTCACGAAATGTCAGCAACCGGTCTTCTGCGGGGTCCCAGAGTTTCAGACGCAGACAGCGAACGATGTCTGATGGAGACAACGTCGTGACGGCGGGTGACTGCAATTCCCGCAGTCCGGCCATGGCTTCCGGGAGACGATAGAAGGGAATCTTTGCATTCAAATGGTGTACATGGTGGTAGCCGATGTTGCCGGTAAACCAATGCATGATTGAGCCCATCCGCATAAAGCTCGACGAGTTCAGTGCGGCATGCACATGATCCCAGTCATTGCCGTGCCGACGTTTCATTCCGGGGAAATTGTGTTGCGCATAGAACAGATAGGAACCGAGGCATGTGATGATGGACATCGGCAACAGCATCCCCAGAAACAGCGCCTGCCATGAAATAAAACTCAGTGCGGCGGCAACGCTGACGTGCAGCACAATTGAGACCGCACCGTCGAAATGTTCTTTGGGCTTCGAGATAAAAGCGAGAAGAGTCATTTCCCAGAAGAAGATGGTGATGTAGCCCGACAGGATCGTGAGTGGATGACGCGTGACGGCATACATAAATCGTTGCCTTCGTGACGCCTGGGAATACTCTACCGTACTCATCACGGGAAACGTCCCCAGCGTCGGTCCCAGTTTCCGGGAATTGTGCTTGTGATGATCATCGTGGGAATGCTTCCAGATCTGCGGAGGACTGAGTACCAGTAGTCCGTAGAAACGCAGGAAAGCGCCCGCGAGTCGCGAGTCGCAGAGAATCGCACCGTGCATGTAATCATGATAGATGATAAACAGCCGCACCAGTACAAGGCTGGCCAATAAACTGCTGGCGATACACACCGGCAATGGCAGACGCAGACACGCAACCGTGAGCAGAGTTACTGCCAATGTCAGCGTTGAAACAAGGTGCCACCAACTCTTCAAACGTTGTTCACCAGCATACTTGTTGCTGGCTATCAATAACTCTTTACCGCTTCGCATCTTCGCCTTTTCTCTGATTTACAGCCGATTATCTGCCGGTTCCATAGCGTCAGCAACTGCATCAAAGATGCCTTGACACACGCACTGCCACTTTGAATTTCCTGAATGTCATTCAGTCTGTAGTTATGTTATGCGATATTAATGCACTGGACGTCGGGGTACCGTAAAACTCTTGTCAAATCTGTGTCACCCCGCCCTGAACGGGGATCGTTTGGTGGCGGTCTGACCGCGAACTGGTGCCATTCGCCGCGGTCTCATTGCGCCGGCAACGCCGCTTCTGTCAACTCCGGAGCCACATCTGACCGCCATGACTATGGGACCGGACGACGCCGGTGTTGCTCAACCCGGCGATTCAAGCCTGAGCTTCGCATCGGGCGGTTTATTACTGTCGCATCAGCCAACGCGTTAGCGTCCGGTTCCGTGAAAACCGTGAGCTAGCGTTCAACGGCTGATTTCGACGAGACACTTATTGACCGCTCGATGCTGACACGCATGCGACGCTTGATGACGCAGGGGACACTGAAGTATTCTGCTGGTCGCGCCAGTTCCGTCGGTCTCGTGTCGTCATTACTCACGACGGCTGCGGCTGCCGTCCCGGTGTCTCCCCGTGTCCCTTGAATTGAAGCCAGCCAGCAGGTCAGTGATCCCTGAAGTCATCGCTTCAATGGTCGCCTCCAGGCTGCCGCGGTCGAATGGCGTTTGCCAAACTGGATAGATGTCTTTGTCATACAGATCCTCGGGCGGCAGATAGCCGATGGAGCCGTTGATGAGGTTCATGCACAAAATCGTATGCCCCGGAAACCGGCGGCGAAGTTCCTGTTGCAGAACAGAATAGGGTTCACAGCAACTGCCGACGAGGATCGCGTCGCCGATGCGCCAAACGTAGATCGGCAGACGGTATGTTGATCCATCGCCGACGCTGCGACGAATGTCACGCTTGCGGCGAAGGCGTTCTTCCAGTGCTCTGTCCTTACAGGCCGATCGCTGTTGTTCAAGTTCTTCAGCGGAAGGCCAGGTCTTCAGTGGCAAATCCACCGTGGTCTGTATCGCACGCAATTCCCTGGACAACTCGCAGGGTTCATGCTTCCAGACGGCGAGCGGTGCCCCGGATTCCACGGTTTCGGCGTAGGCCAGCCGGGTGCCCGGTGGTTCCATGCCGTGTAACGTCGCCAGCGCCGCGAAGCCAAGTTGCCGTCCGTGGCGGTCTGCGATTTCCGGGTCGCCGACGTACTGATAACGCGGCGCCAGTTCGCCACATGCTCCAAGCATGAACAGCGCGGGGGCGTCGGTGGACTGCTGAATGGTTGCCCGCATGGCTCCGACGTAATCCGGGGAGATGGCTTTGTTGTCCCATGCCAGCGTTGTCGGATGACAGGCATAGTTGACCAGTGTCGCACGAATTCTTCCGGTCGCATCCGTGACGCGACCAATCAGCAGAGTGTCGTCCGGCTTTCCATCCGGATTGTAGCCGCAGACGATTCGATTCTTCGCTGGATCAGGGTCCGGCAGATCACGAACAGTCGCCAGGCCACATCGTCCCTGATGCCAGTCCAGAGTCGCATCGAACTGCGATTTCAGCGCTTCGCGGATCGCGTACACGGTCGATTCGAACACGTGTTCCATCCACGTTCGAAGCAGGTCGCTGCCCGGCAACGAATCGTCGGCCTCCATCAAAGGCGGACCAGCGTGCGTGTGGCTGAGGGCAAAAATCAGATTCGCAGATTCAAGTGATAGCGTTTCCAGCAACCGTCGCTGGAAATTATAAAACGTCTGCGGCGTCTTCCACCAGCCAAGATCCGCGTCCACGAGGATCAGCGTCGCTCCGCCCGCCAACGGCGTCAACGTCAGGGCGGTGAGTGTCAATGACCGATGAATCGATTCGGCCACATCGTGTTTCGCGGCCCCCCAGTTGCGTGAATAGATGCCGATTGGCGGCGTAATATCGGTGCGTGCGATCCCGATGCGACCATGGAACGACGCATGATGAAAATTCTTTGGGGAGACCGACTGCATCGTTGAAGTTCGCCTGGAAAATTGTTGTTCTGTTTGTCGTCGATCCCATCAGGTTCGGCATTCCGACCAGGCAGGAGTCGTACGTAGGATGGACATTCATGTCCGTCGCCCGACCAGGAAACGCCGTCGAAGTGAAGTGTCTCGAGCCACAATTGTTTTGCGCCCGTTCCACGTTGTATGGCGAGGACTCGGACATGAATGTCCAAGCTACTGAAATCGCAGCTTTGGACCACCATTACGTCGCGAGTTCCCTACCAATCTCCTGCCGCACCGTCGCGGTAGAACACCCGCTGCGGGATTTCCTGTTGAAACGGATGTTTCCGAATTTCTTCTTCGTTGATTGTAATGCCCAAACCTGGCCTCGTGTTTGGAGTCACCGTGCGGGTCGCGGCGTCAATGGAGAATCCTTCTTCAACGATGTCCTGTCGCCACGGGACATCGTTGTGGACCGTTTCGCAGATAATGTAACTGGGTTGGGAAAAACCAAATTCCAGCGACGCGGCAGTGCTGACCGGTCCCTGTGGATTATGCGGTGCAAGCGCAATACGATACGCATCCGCAAGTGCAGCGACGCGACGTGATTCGGTGAAGCCGCCGCAATGCGTAATATCCATCTGACAGATTTCGCATCCGCCTGCCGCGAACAGGTCGCGAAATGCAGCCAGATGTGTGCCTCGTTCACCTGTGGCGATCGGCGTTGTCACGGCCGCATTGATGGCGGCCAGTCCCTCAACGCTTTCCGGCCAGCAGGGTTCTTCGAGAAAATACAGTCCGTAGGGATCGAGCGCCTTGGCGAACTGCAACCCCATGGCAGGCGACGGGCGAGCGTGGCAATCGACCATGATATCGATGTTGTCACCAACAGCATTTCGCATCGCGGCGACACAGGCTTCAGCAGCCTTGACGGGCTTCCGACCCTCGATAGGCATGGTGGGTGGAACCGCCATCGACTTGAACGCCGTAAAGCCATCCGACACCGCCTTCTGAGCCAGTTCAGCAAACTGCTTCGCATTATCAACGGGCGTCTCGTAAAAACTCTCCATATCTCCACCGCCAAGGTGACAGTACAGCCGGATTGAATCGCGCACCGGGCCACCCCATAGCTTGTGGCATGGAACCCCGTGAATCTTTCCAACAATATCCCAGAGCGCCAGATCGATCCCGGCAATCGCGGTCGAACGCACAATTCCGCTTCCGTGCCAGAAATGCTGTCGCCACATCATCTGCCACAAATGTTCGACTCGAGTGGGATCCGCTCCAATTAACAACTGAGATAGATCCTCCACGGACCCGACCACGCCACGCGTATGCCATTCGAGCGTCGCTTCACCCCAGCCGAACAGCCCCGGCTGATCTGTGAGCACCTTCACAAAGACCCAGTTTCGCATTCGCGCATGGCAGACGAGTGTTTCAATCGAGGTAATCTTCATGGGAGTCCTTTTTGTCGCGGCTGGCAGGTGTGAGATTCAATTGCCAATACGTTGGCGTGCAGAATACTGAACCGCACGCGAATCGCCACCCACAAACACCAGATGCCGCAACTGAGATATCGCACGAATCCGGCTGCTTGGTTGCCCCGCAGGCGGTCTCTGCGTACCGTACGCATCTGCGGACGCTCTCATGCGTCGGCGTGCGAACCAACGGACGGGCAGGAATGCCCTACAGAAACACAGTTGTGATTGTCTCTTTTTGGAGCTGCCCGATCGTGCCTCAGGT
>Ga0105044_10013414_pt1 | contig 11127 bp, 8 predicted proteins | sample MAT01_FD_78092 | JGI IMG/M metagenome (GOLD analysis project Ga0105044, IMG submission 78092) | Freshwater microbial communities from Lake Fryxell liftoff mats and glacier meltwater in Antarctica - MAT-01 | ecosystem: Environmental > Aquatic > Freshwater > Ice > Liftoff microbial mat | place... | reverse complement strand
GGCGTCGCGCTGGTGCTGACGCTCTATTCCGGCATCGGCTACGCGCTGAAACACCGCGACCTCATCACGGAGTAGGGGCCGGTTCGCAGCGGCGCGCGGTTACTCGCCTTCCACCTCGATGATGTCTCCGGGGAGGACTTTTGGATCCTGCGACGGATCCTTCTTCAGCGCCTTGCGGCTGAATTTCTGCGCCCTGCCGGCGCGCACGATTTTGACCCCGTCGGCAGCCCATTCCGTCGGTCCACCAGCTCCACTGATGGCTCCTGTAAGTGTAAGATCCGCGATCCAAGGCTGCCGGCCAGGAGCACGCACGGAGCCCCCGACGATGAACACGCGCTGCTGATTCGGAGTGTTCTGGTTCAGGGTGATATTGACGTTCGCGACAGTAAAAATCTTTTCGTCCTTGAGGCGCTTCTCGATCATGGTCGCCAATCCGGTGCTGGAAAGTCCCACTGCCCGGATCCGTCCCACCAGCGGCAGGTTGACGGAGCCTTCGTCCACAGTGAGCACGAGACTGAACTCACGGGTAAATTCCTCGGGAGGACCGCTGAGCCGCATTTCGAATACGTCTCCATCGCGAAAGATATTGTCCGCATGGGATTGCGGCAGGAGCGCGGCGAGGAGTGAGATCAGGAAGAAGAATGCACGTTTCATAGGTCAGTAAGTGTCGTTGTCGGATTATTCGCCATCCACCTCGATGAAGTCTCCGGGCAGGACTGTTGGGTCTTGCGACGGATCCTTCTTCATGGCCCGCAGGCTGAAAGTGTTGCTCTTGCCGGCACGGATAAGCCGCACCGTGTCCTTCACAAAGTCGGCGGGCCCTCCGGCGGAGCTGATCGCTCCTTTTAGGCTGAGATTCGCCATCCAAAGTTGCCGGCCAGGGTTGCGGACGGCACCGCCGACGATCACCATCTGTTGCCGAGCCGGAGTGTTCGGGTTCAGCGTGATGTTGACGTTCGCAACCGTGAAAATTTTCTCGTCCTTTAGCCGCTTCTCGACGATCGCGGCCAATCCGGCATTGGAAAACCCCGCAGTCCGGAGTCGCCCGGCCATCGGCAGGTTCACGGAGCCTTCATCCACCGTGAGCGTGAGGGTGAACTCCCTGGTGAACTCCTCCGGTGGCCCGCTCAGGCGCATCTCAAACACGTCGCCATCGCGGAGAACATTGTCGGCCTGGCTCTGCGGCATGAGCATAGCGATGAACGCCAGGGGGAAGATGAATGAACGTTTCATGGCTCAATAGGTGTCGTCGTTCTCTGATTGTACGCCGGCGGCGGCCTTCTTGGATTCGCCGGGAACGGGCTTCTTGGGACCATAGTAGTCCTTGTAGTTTGCGTAGTAGCGGTAGGAATCGTCCTGACGGGTATCGACGTTGTTCAGGACCACGCCGATCAAGTTTCCGCCGACGTGAGTCACAGTGCTCTTCACGCGCTGGAGCATGTTGCGGGGGAAACGGCGGTATTGGATGACCATGATGGTGTTATCGACCTCCGAGACGAGGACACTCGCATCCGAGACGCCGAGGATTGGCGGGGAATCGAAGAAGACGATGTCGTAGCGCTGCTTGAGCTGGCGGATGAGTTCGCTCATGCGCTCGCTGTTGAGAATTCCGATGTCCTCCTGCGAAAGAATGCCGCTGGGGATTATCGAGAGGTTACCGAGGCGCGAGGTCTTGGTGATCGATTCCAGCGTTTGCCGACCGTGGAGGTAGTCCACAAGACCCACGCTGTTGTCCACATCGAAGAAGCGATGCTGGGCTGGCCTGCGAAGGTCGGCATCGACCACGACGACGTTGGATCCACCCTTCGCATAGGTGAAGGCGAGATTGGAGAGCGTCGTGCTCTTTCCTTCCCCGGGTCCACCGGAGACCAGCGTATAGGTATTCGTGCTCCGGTCGGGGAGGTTTAGCTCGATGTTGCTCTTCAGGATGCGATACGCCTCCGCGTCGGCGGTGTCGCGCTTCTGTTTGAGCAGAATAGTGATCTCCGTCGGAATGACCGCGAGCACAGGGAGACTGAGATGCCGCTCGACATCGTCCACCGTCTTGACCGAGGTATCGAGGTACTCGACGAAGAACGCCAGACCGATACCGGCGATGACACCGACGATCGACGCAAGCACCATGTAGAGGGCCACGCTCGGCTTCTCCGGGTAAAGGCCGGGCACCGCCCGCTGCCAGATCTTGACCGGAGTGACCGTAAACACGTTGTCAAACTTCTGTGCGTTGTACCGCTGTTCGAGTTGAAGCAACAACTGCTTGGCCATCAAGTATGCAGATTTCTTGTCCGTGTAGCGCCCGAGCCTGGTCTTTTCGTCAATTTGCACTTTGCGCTTGGCTTCGATATTATCGCTGAAGCTCTTCAGCGTGTTTTCTTCGATGCCAAGCTTGGTCTTTTGGGAACGCCTGATTCCATCCAGGCTTTCACCGAGGATTCTCGAGTAAACCTCACGCTGAGCGCGAAGCGACTTCAGGCGCGGATGATTCTCCCCGAGTCCGGCACTGATGAACTTCGCCTCCTCAGCCTTCGCGTCCTGAAGCAGCGGGAGCGTTTTTTCCACCGTCTGATCGGTGATGGTCAACATTCGAAGCGCTTCCATAAGTTCCTCGGGCTTCAGTTGCTCGATCCGAGTAAGCTGATTCGTGAGCTGCGAGACGAGAGCCCGTTTTTCCACGGCGAGCGTCTCGAGGGTGTTGAGATTTCTCTCCGATTCAATCGACAGAATCGCACCTGTGCTCTCCGGATCCGGGTCCACGATGTTATCCTCCTGCCTGATCAGGGAGGCATCCCGAAAGAGCTGGCCAAGTTCAGTGCGCTTGGTCTGCAACTCGTCCTTCATCTCCGCCAGCGTCTGGTCAACGTTCTTGCGCAACTCCTCAATTCGCTTGTCACGGTAGATCACCGCAACCGTGTTGGCGATGAGGGCTGCAAGATCCTTATCGGTGTTGTAAACACCGATCTCGATCAGCGTCGTGTTTCTCTGCTCCGACACCACCATGCTGCGAGCCAGCATCTCGGTGACCCACTGGGGGGGCATCGTCATGCCGGGGGGCGACAGCTTTTTTGTAAGATCCAGCTTCTCGATGACTGGATTTAGGATCTCCGAAGTCTTGATCAGCTTGAACTGAGTTGCGAGAAACTGGGGGTCCGTCCGTCCTGCGGTCAGCGCTCCCTGAAGATCGGTGCCACGATTGTAGGTATCGGGTTTGATCTCGACGGTCACCTGCGAATAGAATTGCCGCGGGAGGAAAAATACGTAAACGCCAGCGGTTGCGATCACCAGAAAGAAGGTGAGGAGGATCAACCCCAAGCGCATCTTGATCACGCGCCAGTAGTCTAGAAAGTGTAGTTTTGCCTCTGTAGATTCACTCATATTGCCAAGGGGATTAAGGGGATGAACTGTTCACCAAAAAAGCGGGGGCGAATCTAACCACGCCTCACGCGGATTCGCAACGGAAGAGTAAGAGTGTGAATTTGCCCCTGGGTTCACCCGAGGGGACCGCCCGGCCTAGTATTCGTACTGCCCGGAGAAAAGGATCCGACTGCGGTCGAAATCCTGGTTTGCCGAGGAAGTATTCTGCAGCGTATAGCTGTATCGCGTGCCGAGGGAGAGATGCCGATCGACCCGATACTGTAATCCCACGTTCAGATCATAGACGTCGGAGGTGCTTCCAGCACCAGCCCTGGGAATGAAATCTGCGTGGATGAAGTTGAATCCCAAATTGCCCGCGATTCGCGCAGTAAAAGCGCGCTGGTAAAGAATCCCCAACCGATAGGAGAGGTTCTCATCCCCCGTGGAATTCGTCTGCTCGTAGCCGTAACGACCATTGATGACGATGGAGGAGTGACGGCTCGCCAAGTAATTCAGCGACGCCTCCGCGTATGGACTCGAATTGTCGCCTCCATTATTGAACGTACGCAATGCGGCACCGGCCCGGAAATTTGCTGAAAGGCGACGTGTCCATTGCCAGTCGAGACCGGCGAGAAACAATGCCGTTTGCGAATTGAGCGCCGTATTGTCGATGTATTCCTGCAAGGAGTAGCGGCCCTCGAGAACCCAAGTGTGCCGAGGGGAGACGTTGAATCGGAACTCGTTGCCGAAGATGAAGTCCCAGAAATTGTTCGAGAGGGCGTTCTGCGTCGAATCCATAAACTGGAGCAGATTCACGGATACGCTGGTGGCTGTACTGAAATGCGGCGTCCAGCGATGGCTCAAGTCAAACTTCGTCGAGCCGGTAAAGTAGTCGCCACCCACCTGAGTCTGCGAAGCGTAGAAATTCGCGTAATCAGGTTGCGCAAGGTAGGCGAGGCTGACATTCGCGGTAAACTGGGTTCTCGGGTCGATCTTGTTGACATAAAGCGAGCCGAGCCGGGCGTTGAAATCGGTCGAATCACCAGCGCGATCCCAGTAGGCGTTGAAACCGCCCTCAACATTGATGCTGAAGACGTTTCGCGGTTTGATCCACTGGGCGTCCCAGTGACCATTGACCCACACAAATCCACTGCCATTGCGGGGTGTCGCCATCCGCCCAGCCACGCCGACATCCGAAACCTGATTGGGGTTATCATCGTAACCAACGCCGACTGACCCGCCGTAACGGAACTTGGGCCGGGCAAACTGGCCGCGGCCTGGAGTGATCAGCTGCGGCCCGCGTCCGTAAAAACTCGGTGCCACGATATTGGAATCAGACTCGTCACCGCTCTCTAGACGGGAGCCCCCTCCCGCTGACCCAACTTCCGTTTCCGCGGCCTGATCCGCCGCCTTGCGCATGGTCGGAGACTGGGACGCCCCCGAATCACCCGAGTCGTAGCCAAACGGGGATCGCTTCGCACTACTGCCCGGTCCCGACGACGCGCCGGTCCGAAAAGGACCCGAAGTCTCCCCGGCTCCACTCGTCTGACCGCCACTGGCTGTTCCGGCATTGCCCGAGTCCTGGCCGAGCGTGACATGCGCCCATGAACAACTGGCAACGGCCAGCATCACGATCGGCCTGTAAGGATTTTTCATCAACATGGTGCAGACGCTGGTTGGTTTCATGGTTCAGACGTTTGATTGTTCAAATAAAAGGGTTCGCCCGAAGTCGCTATCGAACTCGAAGCCGCATTGCAACATCTTCTTTCACGACTCATTAGAATGTCACAAATGAACTCCCCCCACTTTTCAATCCTTCTCCGCTTCGGGCTTTTGGAAGGGAGCCCGCACTTGATGAATTCGGGCGGACACGGGTGTGATTGAAAGTGAGTCCGGAAGGAGCCTGGCGCGGAAGGTGGCACAGCCCGTCCCGGCTGCGTTGGATTCCGGACCGGCTTTTAATCACGCCCGGTCTGCCTCTGCCTATCGCTCTGCCTATCCCCGGAAACCGGGAGTGAGATCGAGGCGGCAGAGACGGGACGGATGCAATCGAGCCCCGTGATTTTTCCCGCCGACTGGCCTCAGCATCAGCGCCATGGCGGGGCATGCGCCCTTGGTTTCGCCACGTCCACGACTGTCACCTCGCTCGCAAGAAGTGATATAAGGCCCGCGTCACACGCGGGTGGATACCTTGCCTCCGCATCCCAACTACACGCCCCCATGCTCACACGCCGCACCTTCATCCATCGCACCACGGCTGCAGCCACCGCGCTCTCCTTCCCCGCCATCCTCCGCTCGGCAAATCCGAACTCGAACCTCCAAATCGCCGCCGTCGGCTGCGCGGGCAAGGGCCTCGGCGACATCTCGGAAATCGGCTCGCACACGAAGGCGCGTTTCGTCGCCTTCTGCGACATCGATACGAAACGCTTCGCCGAAGCCGACAAGCGTTTCCCCGATGTGCCGCACTTCCAGGATTACCGCGAGATGCTCACGAAACTCGGCACGCAGTTCGACGCCGTGACCGTCTCCACGCCCGACCATTGGCACGCGCCCGTGGCCATGGCCGCGATGCGCATGGGCAAACACGTCTATTGCCAGAAGCCGCTCGCGCACACCGTGTGGGAAGCGCGCCAGATGCGCCTCCAGGCGGAGATTTCCCACGTGACCACGCAGATGGGAAATCAGATCCACAGCCACGAGGCGTATCGCACCGGCGTGAAGCTGATCCGCGACGGTGCCATCGGGAAAATCAAAGCCGTGCATTCCTGGCAGCCGAATCCCGGCAACAAATACAGCAGACTTTCCAAGCGCCCCGCGCCCACCGGAGCCGTGCCGCCCGCGACGCTGAACTGGGACCTTTGGCTCGGCGCAGCACCGGTGCGCGATTACGAGCCGGACCTCTACCACCCGTTCAAATGGCGTGACTGGCAGGACTTCGGCGGCGGCACGATGGGCGACTTCGGCTGCCACATTCTCGATCCAGTTTTCACCGCGCTGGACCTCACCGCACCCATCAGCCTCCGCGCCGAAAACAGCGGCTTAAATGAGGAAACCTGGCCGGCAGCCGAGACCATCAGATTCCTTTTCCCCGGCACCGCATGGACTGCGGGCAAGACGCTCCCGCTCACCTGGTACGACGGCGGACGCCAGCCGGACATCGCGCTCGCACAGATGCCCGAGGATGCAAAACTCCCCGGTGGCGGCTCGCTGTTCATCGGCGAAGGCGGCACGATGATCCTGCCGCACGTGAAAGTGCCGACGCTCTACGAGGCGGGGAAGATCAAGGACTTCGCGATCGAAAAGGTCGCCGGCTCGAGCCACTACCACGCCTGGGTCGATGGCGCGCTCGGCGGCCCGAAGACGACCGACGGCTTCCACTACGCCGGCCAGCTCGCCGAAGCCGTGCTTCTCGGCAACGTCGCCACGCGCGTCCCCGGCCAGATGCTGGAATGGGACGCCAGCAACCTCCATTTCACCAACTCCGCAGCCGCGACGAAGCTGCTGACGAAGACCTACCGCAAAGGCTTCGAAGTCCCCGCGGCGTCGTAAGGCGCAGAGTGTGGCACAGTCCGTCCCGGCTGTGCGGACAGCGGGCAGAATGTCTGCCATTCCCACAGCCGGGACGGGCTGTGTCACGTTCCGCATGCTCCGGCTCCGCCGTGGAATGTGCATGACACGCGCGGGGCGACGCCGCTTCACTGCGGCATGGCGAAGAAACGCCGCGACGCGCAACCACCAGCTCCGATTCCTCCGCCCGCTCCCCGCCGATCGCGCGCGGGAATCATCGCGCTGACGCTCGGCGCGCTGACGATCACCGGTGCGCTGGTGTGGTGGAAGTTCGCGCACGCGGGCGCGGTTCCCACCGCGCCACAGGCGCATGGCGCCGCGACATCCACTACGCCTCAGCCGGCGAAACCGGCACCCGCTTTGCCACCGCTGCTGGAGCCGGAGGCGGAGGTGTTCGCGCGCTACGCGGGGTCGCAGAGCTGCCGGGAGTGTCATCCGGCGCAGTTCGATTCGTGGGCGAAGTCGAATCACGGGAACGCCGAACGCAATGTGAGCGAGGCGATGGATGCGGCGGCATTTTCTCCCGAGCGGACTTTTCCGCACGGCACGCAGCAGTCCACGGCGACGACAAGCGACGGGAAGCCCGCGGTGAAGACGCTCGGGTTTGGCGCCGCGGTCGGGGCGTATCCGATCGCGCGCGTCATCGGGCATGACCCGCTGCGGCAGTATCTAGTCGAGCGTCCGGGCGGGCGGTTCCAGACGCTGGAGGTCGCGTTTGATCCGAAGCGCAACGAGTGGTTCGACGTTTACGGGAACGAGGATCGCCGGCCCGGTGAGTGGGGCCACTGGACCGGCCGCGGGATGAATTGGAACACGATGTGCGCGACCTGCCACAACACGCGGCCGCGGAAAAATTACGACGAGGCCGCGGACACGTATCACACGACGATGGCGGAGATGAGCGTGGGCTGCGAGTCGTGTCACGGGCCGATGAAGGCGCACGTGGAATGGCGGAAGCAGTATCCGCAATCGAAGGAAGCCGATCCGACCGTGAAGAAGCTGAGCCGCGATCTGGTGTTCGACACGTGCGGGTCGTGCCACGCTCGGCGGCGCGAACTGACGGGCGATTTTGTGCCCGGCGATTCCTTCGGCCAGCACTATCAGCTCACCACGGTGGATGAGAGCGATCTCTATTATCCCGACGGTCAGATCCGCGACGAGCTGTATGAATACGGTTCCTTTCACAGCAGCAAGATGCACACGGCGGGCGTGCGCTGTGTGGACTGCCACGACCCGCACGCCGCGAAGCCGCGGCTCGCGGGCAACGATCTCTGCATGCGCTGTCACAGCGGCGCGCCGGGGCAGATCCCGGACAGCACGACGCTCGCGCCGGCGATCAATGTGCTGGCGCATTCGTTTCATCAGCCGGAGAGCGCGGGCGCGCAATGCACCGCCTGCCACATGCCGGTGACGACCTACATGCAACGTCACCCGCGGCACGATCATGGATTCACGATTCCCGATCCGCTGCTCACGAAAGAGCGCGGCGTGCCGAATGCGTGCAACAAGTGTCACACGGACAAGGACGCCGACTGGTCGCTCGCGGCGACGGAGAAATGGTGGGGCGAGAAGATGAAGCGCCCTTCGCGCGAGCGCGCACAGACGGTGGCCGCCGCGCGCGCGGGCACGCTCACCTCGGGTGCGCCGCTGCTGACGTTGCTGCACAATGAGCCGAACGGATATTGGAAGGCGTCGCTGCTGCGGCTGCTCGCGCCGTGGAGCGGTGAGACGGAAGTGTCGCGCGCATTCCTCGAATACGCACAGCACACCGATCCGCTGGTGCGGACGGCGGCGGTGCAGGCGCTGGATTCCGTGTCTGGTGCGCAGGCCGCAGCCGGGCAACAGGTGCTCGCGCGCAAGCTGGATGATCCCGTGCGCGCGGTGCGGGTCGCCGCAGCATCGGCGATGCGCAATTCGCCGGATGCGACGACGCGCGCGTACCGTGAGGTGATGCACGCGCTGGCGCTCGCCGCGGATCAGCCGACGGGGCAGCTCCAGAAAGGCTCGTGGGCGCACTCGCACGGCGACCCGGCGGGAGCGCTGCGGCATTTTGAAACGGCGGTGGCGTGGGATCCAAATTCCGGCGGCATCCGGCACGAGTACGCGGTGCTGCTCAGTTCGCTGGGCCGCACTCAGCACGCGCTGCAGCAGATGCAGGAGGCCGTGAAGCTGGAGCCGAAGCAGGCGGAGTTTCGCTTCAAGCTGGCGCTCGCATGGAATGAATCGGGCAGCATGGAAAACGCCGTGCGGGAGTTCGAGGAGACGGTGCGGCTCGATCCGAAGCATGCGCGCGGCTGGTACAATCTCGGGCTCGCCCGCAGCGCGCTCAATCAACCGGAGGAGGCAATCAAATCCCTGCGCGAAGCCGAGGCCGCGGACCCGCGGGATCCGCGGATTCCGTACGCGAGGGCGACCATCCACGCCCGCCTGCGCCAGTTGACCGACGCTCGCGAAGCCGCCCAGCGCGCGCTGGCGATCCAGCCCGAAAATCAGGACGCGCGGCAACTGCTGCAGATGCTCGGCCCGTAGCGTAGCTCTCCAGAGCTGCGCCGCGCCTGGGTGGATGGACGCGATCCGTCGCGCCGATGATCAAAACGCTCCAGAGTCACCTCGCCGGCCGCGTCTCCGGCGCAGCTCTGGAGAGCTACGCTACAGCTTGCGGTCGGTGAGCCGCTCGAAGGCCTCGCAGTATTTCGCCGCAGTCTTCGCAATCACGTCGGGCGGGAGCGGCGGCGCGGGCGGCGTCTTGTCCCACGCGAGCGTTTCGAGGTAGTCGCGGACGAATTGCTTGTCGAAGCTCCGCGGTGAAATGCCCATGCGGTAGTCGGCGGCGGGCCAGTAGCGCGAGCTGTCGGGCGTGAGGACTTCGTCGATCAAAATCACGCGGCCATCCAGCAGGCCGAACTCGAATTTGGTATCCGCCAAAATGATCCCGCGCCCGGCGGCGTGCGCGCGGCCTTCCTCGTAGATGCGGATGGCGAAATCACGCGCCTGCGTGGCAACGCTCTCGCCGCAGAGACGCACACATTCGTCCCACGCGATGTTCTCGTCGTGGCCGCTCGAAGCTTTCGTCGAGGGGGTGAAGATCGTCTGCGGCAATATTTCCGCCTGCTGCAAACCGGCGGGCAGGGCGATGCCGCACACGGCGCCGGTGCGCTGGTAGTCCTTCCAGCCGGAGCCGATGAGGTATCCGCGCACGACGCATTCGACGGGGAGCGGCTTGGCCTTGCGCACGATCATCGAGCGTCCGCGGAGCTGCTGCTCGAAGGGTTTCAGCGCGGCGGGGAAATCGGCGAAGTCCACAGCGACGAGGTGATTCTCCACGAACTGCATTTTTCCAAACCAGAAATCGGAGAGCTGCGTGAGCACCTCGCCTTTGCGCGGGATGGCGTTCGGCAGGATGCAGTCGAACGCCGAGATGCGATCCGTCGCGACGAAGAGCAGGTGTTCGCCGAGATCGAAAATCTCGCGCACTTTGCCGCTGGCGACTTTCCGGATGCCGGGGAGATCGAGGGTGAGGATGTCCATGCGCGGTGCGGGATGGCGGATGCGGCGCGGCTTGTCGAGTCAGCGGCGAGGCGAGATCAGAAGCGCGTTTTGATTTTGCACGCGCGCAGCACGCACCAGCCGCGCACGGTCTCGACGACGCCCACGACTCCGGAGATCGCGAGAATCACTGCGAGCCACTCGACGCCTTTGCGATGCGCGATGTATGCGGCGGCAAAAAGGACACCGGACATGATACCGCGGATGATGCGGCCACGGTTGTCGATGTTGGGAGTCCAGAAGGTCATTGGTTGGGATTGTCCTCAATCCTGTCGGTAACGCAATGGAGCGATGTAGCGTGCCACGAGAAGTGCCTGCGCGACGCCTTCCGCGCCCGGCTCGGCCTGCCGGAGGGGCGCATCGCCGCTGCGGCCGCCGTCCACACCTTTGGCGACTACCTTGTCTTCCATCCGCACCTGCACCTTTTCGCCGCCGACGGCCTGTTCGACGCCGAAGGCCGCTTCCACTCCATGCCCGACGAAGCCCTCGCCCCCATCACCGAACTCTTCCGCCACCGTTTCCTCCAGATCCTCCGCGACGGAAAACATCTCAGCGCCCACAAAGTCGCCGACCTCCTCGCCTGGAAACACAGCGGCTTCCACATCGACGGCGGCGAAAAGCCCGTCGGCCCCGGCGACACCAAAGGCCGCCAGCGCCTCGCGG